>Ga0209317_1002745_pt1 | contig 12191 bp, 11 predicted proteins | sample RifGroB2_FD_183994 | JGI IMG/M metagenome (GOLD analysis project Ga0209317, IMG submission 183994) | Soil microbial communities from Rifle, Colorado, USA - Groundwater B2 (SPAdes) (version 2) | ecosystem: Environmental > Terrestrial > Soil > Unclassified | place: Rifle, Colorado | collected...
GGCCAGAAGTGCCGCTTCATTGACCAGGCTGGCAAGTTCCGCACCGGTAAAACCCGAGGTTATCCTGGCTATTTCCTCAAGGTCGATATCCGGCGACATCACTACCTTCCTGCTGTGCACCTTGAGGATCTTCACCCGTCCCTTGATATCGGGCGGCAGGAGGGTGATCCGCCGGTCGAACCGCCCCGGCCGGCTCAGAGCGGGATCGAGAATATCGGGACGATTGGTGGCTGCAAGGACAATGATATTGTCGGTCGATCCGAAGCCATCCATTTCAACAAGCAGGGCATTCAAGGTCTGGCCCCGTTCGTCCTGCCCGTCTGTGGACGCCGCGCCGCCCCGAAGGCTGCCAACCGCATCGATTTCATCGATGAAGACAATACAGGGAGTGTGTTTTTTCGCTTCGTTGAACAGATCCCTGACCCGGGAGGCGCCGACGCCGACAAACATCTCGACGAAGTCGGAGCCGCTGAAACTGTAGAAAGGGACGCCGGCCTCCCCGGCGATCGCCCGCGCCAATAGGGTTTTGCCTGTTCCGGGAGGACCCTGGAGCAACAATCCTTTAGGCATGATCGCACCAAGATTGTTGAATTGCAGGGGATTCTTCAAGAATGACACCACCTCCTGCAATTCTTCCTTCGCCTCAGGCACGCCGGCGACATCGTCAAAGGTCACTGGCTCCCGGCTGCTGGTTGTGGCGATGAGCCTGTCGCTCGCAAATCTGGCGTTCCGATCTATATTTCGCGCCGCCGTAAGGGAAATCCAGATGACGAAGGCCAGGGCCACCCCGAAGGCAAAGAGTCCGCCCTGAAAGTAGTAGGTGGTATAATCCTCATGAAAATTTATACGGGCGGGCGAAGAAGGCATATCGGCGACCAGCCTTGCCGCACCCGGAACCCTGGTCGAATATCTGAAACCGGAAGCCAAAGTCACTTTTGCCAGATTGCCAGTAAAGTCGATTTCGGCAATCTCCTTCTCCCGCAGGTTCTGAAGGAACTCACTGTAGTCTCTTTCCGGCAGTCTTGTCTCAATGATCATAAAAATGCCGATCAAAGACACGCAGGACAAGACAATGAAAAAGATAAAGAGATTCCTGGCAAGAATGGCCATAAATATGTCCGGTTATGAGAGCACTGAGGGAATAGCCTTTTTCTTTTTATACAGTACTTTCGGCATTAATTGAAGGTTCTTCTCACTATCCGACAAGGCCTTGCTCCGGTCCTTTGTCGGGTTGCCGGTCACAACGCCAAAAGGGCCAGGATTTTCATCCTGGCCCTGCATACAACATTTTTTCTTTCTTTGGTTTCAGGTTTTACATGCCGCTGACCGCCTTGAACCAGGCCCCGGCAAATTCCAGAGGACCGCCGCTGGCGATGAGTCCGCCAACAATACAAGCAAGACTCCACACGCCGACTGCAACCCCCAATATAGCCACAAAGGTGATGCTTACTTTGGAAACCTCTGCCGATACATTGCCTTTTTCGAAAACTGCCGTACCGGTCTTTTGCCCAATTTTTGTATTGTTAGCCATTTGCCTGCCTCTTTGTTTGGAATAATTGAAATCTAACCCAAAATCGCTTTCAACCAATCGGCAATGAGAGCAAGCGGGCCGCCGCTGGCAGCCATGCCTCCCAAGAGACTTATCAACGCCCAGATGCCGATGACACATGAAGAGATGCCGATGGTCGCGAAACCGACTCTCAGAATCTGCTCATCGACTTTGCCTGCCGTGCGCACTGAACTTCCGGTCTTTGCTGCTGCGGTCTGCGTTTTCATCTGTCTCCTCCCCTGCCGTTATTCTATCGTTTTAGCGGATCGCGGTTGTGCATGTATTTGTGCAAATCCGCATTCCGGCTCCTTATCGTGACCTGTTGCAACTTTTAATGCATGTTGCATGCCAGGAAAGTTTTTGAACCGTTTTTCACTCAATACCCTCTGGTATTGCTACAATTTTCCATGATCCGCCTAACGCAACACCTTGTGTCGCATAAATGTTGCAAAAGAAGCCAAATTTCTTCATGCAACTATATTGCAACAATTATGCAACGTTTTTGCAACATCGAGAACTGGGGAGAAAACAAGAGGGAGGTATGTACTGGCCTGTCTAAGCGAGGAAAACTTAAAATCTATACCGCTGCATTTTGCGGTAGAGGGTACTGCGGTCGACACCCAGCAGCTTGGCGGCTTTCGCTTTATTGCCGCCGGTTGCCTGCAAGGCCTGGATGATTTGCTGCTGCTCACTGAGGTACGGCCCGTGCTGTTGAATTCTGAAACCCGGTTCGGCAGCAGCGCGTCCGGTTGCGGCGGTACTCTCTTGAACAGCATCCGGCTGCGGAGCGTAAAGCAGCTCATCGGCCAGGTGCTCTCTCAGCAGGGTCGCGCCTTTGCACAGGACACAGGCTCTTTCGATAACATGACGCAACTCGCGGACGTTGCCCGGCCAGGCATACGCCGTCAAGGCCTCCATGGCCTGATCGGAAATGTTAATAATGTTTTTTTCCAGTTCATTGCGAAAGATAGCCAGAAAATGACGGACCAGAAGAGGAATACACTCTTTTCTCTCCCGAAGCGGCGGCAGCAAGACTTCAACAACCTTGAGCCGGTAATAAAGATCTTCCCGGAAGGCTCCCGACTTTACCTTCTTCTTCAGATCGACATTGGTTGCGGCAATGATCCTGACATCAACCTTGACGAAGGTATCCTGGCCGACCGGATTAAAGGTTTTCTCCTGCAGAAAACGAAGCAGCCGCAATTGCATCCTCGGTGAAATGTCGCCGATCTCATCGAGAAAAAGTGACCCCTTGTCGGCCTGCAGCAGCCTGCCCGGCCGGTCTCGATCGGCACCGGTGAACGCTCCTTTTTTATGACCGAACAATTCGCTCTCGAGAAGATCCTCAGGCATTGCGGCGCAATCGACCTTGACCAGAGGCCAGTCCTTCCGTCTGCTTTCGGCATGCAAGGCTTCTGCGGCAAGTTCTTTACCGGTTCCGGACTCCCCGGCAATAAGCACCGCCGTGTCCACCCGGCCGACATTTTCAATCAGCCGATAAACATCCTGCATCACCCTGCTCACCCCGATGAAACGATGGAACCGGGTCCGTTCACCCTGCAACTCCTCCGGCAATATCGGTGTGATGTCGCGGGCGACAATCACCGCCCCATTAAACTCGTACACGGCGTCTTTGATCGGCGACGCGTTGAGGCTGATCATCCGGGTCGAGCCATCGGCTTTCCGGTATTCAACCTGATGCTCCCGGACAGCTTTCTCCGTTTCAATCGCCTGCCCGGCGTCGAGCAACAAGGCCCGGCCCATTTCACCCGGGATATTCTTGAGTCGTGCGACCGCGCCTGAATCAATTCCCTCCAGCCAAGTTCTGGCCGTATCGTTCAGCTTGGTGATTTCCATCTTTTCATTGACGGTGATGATGGCATCGCTGACCGAACTGAAAATCACCTCAAGGTAACGGCGAAACTTTTCATTTTCCCGCTGCAGGGCGTGTTTCTCCTTCTGCAGCTGCCAGTGTTTCAGGGCCTGGCGGACAAACCGCAGCAGCGTCTCCTTGTTGACGGGCTTGGAAATATAATCGAAGGCCCCATGGCGTACGGCTTCGGTCGCAGATTCCAGGTTGGGGAAGCCGGTGATCATCACCACCGGACACTGGATTCCCGTTTGCCGCACGTGGCGCAGAAGATCCGTGCCCGACGCCCCTTCCAGGACGATGTCGCTGATAATCAGATCGAATCGCTCTTCATTGATGACGAAAAGGGCTTCTTCGAAAGTCGCGGCGGTGATGATTTTGCCGTATCCTTCGCGCTTGAGAAACATCTCGAAGGTGATGCGAATGGACTCCTCATCGTCGACAATGAGGATATGGATATCATGCAGGGACTCGTCCATTATTTCTCCGAGGCGGGGATTTCGATAATCATATCCGTGTATTTTTTGAGGATGGAATCGACTCTCAGTATGCCCTGGTGATTCTTGACAATGCCGTAACTGATGCTGAGCCCCAGTCCCGAACCCTGACCTGCCGGTTTGCTGGTAAAGAAGGGGTCAAACAGCTTCTCCAGAATGCCCTGGGGAATACCGGTCCCGTAATCGCGCACGACCAGCCGGAAATAGTTCCTGCCGTCGATGACCACCGGTATGCTGCTAAAGTGGATGGCCTTCTCCGGGGAAGCCGTTTTCCCCCATCTTTCGTTCAGGGCGAAACGGCTGTTACTGACCATATTGAGCACTACCTGCATGAGCTGCAGATGATTGCCGATAATGAGGCAGGAGGGTTGAAAGAGATCGGTGGCTATCCTGATGCCGTCATTGTTCAGTTGATGCTCGACCAGCGAAATACTGTCCATGACCACTTCGTTCAGATCGACGAGGGTCTGTTCGTTCTCGTTTTCCCTGGCAAACGACAGCAAATTATAGGTGATCGAAGCAATACGTTCGCCTTCCTTCACAATCCGCTTCAAAAGCATCGCCTGCTCGCTGTCTTTCGGACAGTCGTCCAGAAGCAGTTGGGCAAAATTGATGATGCCGTTGATCGGATTGTTCACCTCGTGGGCTACGCCGGCGGCAAGTTCGCCGATGGCGGCAAGCTGGGCGGTGCGAATGGAATCGACCTTGCGCACTTCGTCCTGGGTGAGCTTTCTTGCAGTGAGGAGAATGAGTTCCTGGTCCTTCGGCCCGCCCTCCACCGGCACGATGCTCAAGCTGTATTCCCCGCTTAAGCCGGGCAGCCGGGTATCCTCGACCTTGTAGGCGCGGGTCAGCAGAAACTCCTCAAGAGGACACTTGATATGCGGCCAGCGGCCGCCATGGATTATCTCGCACACCCCTTTGCCGATCACCTCGGCGAAACTCTTTCCGGCGGCCTTCAAGAGCGCGGTGTTCACCTGCACGATCTTGCCCTGCGGGGTAACCACCAGCATGGGATCCCGATGGGAATGGAAAAGCTCGGCGCCCACCCCTCTGTACAGGGTACGCGGACGGATAAGACACTCGGGTTTAATGGAAGAACCGAGATGTGACGGACAGTCGTTGTGCATGACGGGCTCCGGGCAGGCTATCCATAACCTGCCGCTGACGGTTCATTGCGCCCTTTCCTTCTCCTGTCCGCCCCATGCGCCAGGAAATGTGTCCTATTTTCCCGTTTTTTTGGTGAAAGATCAATGGAGAATATAATCCTTTCATAATCTACCACCTTGACCCTCTGCTGGGCATGGTCTTCCGGGATACTCTGTGGCACTTGCTGCGGTCGATATTTAAGCCTATAATGAAACAGGTAAATTAAACACGAAATCAAAGAGAATTATAGAGCACAGGGGAGCGCGTGATATCGCCAACCGTACCGGAGTCGGAGCATCTTGCCAGCGGATTTGTCACCGTCGATCGGGACTGGATTGTTACAGCCTGCAATCAAAAGGCAGCGCTTATCCTGGGCATTGACGAGAAGCACATCGTCGGCAGGCACTGCCGGGAAATTTTTTACAATGACCCGCGCTTCGCCTCGATCTGTGCTCACCTGGCACCCCTCACGAAGGGAAAGGGCAGCCAGAACATCGAGTTGACCCTTGGCAACCCGGTGACCGGGGAAAGAAACGCGGTCCGGCTGCGCATCGTCACCATTCCCGGCAAGTCCGGGGCCATCGTCGGGGCCATAATCGGTTTTGCCGATCTCACGGAACCGCTGGCCGCCAGCCGCCTGGCCTTGAACAGTATCACCGAAGGTGTCTTTACCGTCGACAAGGACTTCCAGATCACCAGTTTCAATATGGCAGCGGAAAAGATTTCCGGCTGGCAGGAAAAAGAAGTTCTCGGGCAGTGCTGCCGTAAGATCTTCAAAGCCAGCATCTGCCGCTCCACCTGTGCGATCCTCGACTGTATCCGGAGCAAATCCTCGATCTCCAACCGTATCGCCTACATCGAAGGCCGGGACGGCCGCTCCATTCCGATCAAGATCAATGCGGCGCCCCTCTTCGACATGTATCAGAATGTTATCGGCGGAGTGGAAACCTTTGTCGACATTACCAGCACCCTGCAGAACGAGTTGATCCTCGCCGCCGTGGCTGACGGCGTCTTCACCGTCGATCCGGAGGGGAGAATAACCTCCTTCAACCGGGCCGCGGAGGAGATCACCGGCTATCAGGAATCCGAAGTTTCCGGCAAAATCTGCAGTCAGCTGCTCTTCTCCAGCAACAGTGCCCAGGGTTGTCCTGTTACCGCCTGTATGAATGAAAAGCAGTCTGTTGTCGACCGGGAATTGTTCATCATTCACAAGAACGGCTACTCCGTCCCCGTGAGCGTCAGTGCTGCACCGCTCCTCGGCCACAACCAGCAGGTTCTCGGCGGGGTGCAGTCCTTTCGCAACAACACCGTCCATCTGCAGAAGGAACTGATCCTCGATTCGGTTGCCGACGGGGTATTCACGGTCGATCGCGACTGGCGCATCACCTCGTTCAATCTTTCCGCCGAGCTCATCACCGGCTGGCGCCGCGAAGAGGCGATCGGCTCCTACTGCAGCGATGTCTTCTGCTCCTCCATCTGCGGCAAAAACTGCGCAGTGGCCGAAAGTCTTTACACCGGCCAGCCGGTAACCAACCGGTCGATCACCATCAAGAACAAGGGCGGCAAGGATGTTTCGATCGGCATCAGCGCCGCCCCCCTGGTGGATCACGACGGCAATGTCCTGGGCGGCGTCGAGACCTTTCGGGATCTCAGTGTGGAAAAGATTCTCCGCCTGCAACTCACCCAGAAGTACACCTTCGAGCAATTGATCAGCAAGAGTCCGGCTATGCAACGAATTTTCCAGATCATGCCCGACATTGCCAAAAGCGAAAGTAATGTCCTGATCCTGGGGGAAAGCGGCACCGGTAAGGAGCTGGTGGCCAGCGCCCTGTTCCATGCCTCCTTCCGGAACAGTCGGCCTTTCGTCGTGGTGAACTGCGGGGCGCTGCCGGACACCCTGCTCGAATCGGAACTGTTCGGCTATAAGGCCGGCGCCTTCACTGATGCCAAGAAGGATAAAATCGGGCGCTTTGCAGCCGCCGAGGGAGGAACGATCTTCCTCGACGAGATCGGCGACATCCCCCAATCCCTGCAGGTCAAGCTGCTCCGGGTCCTCCAGCACAAGGTCTACGAACCGCTCGGCTCGAACACTCCGGTCAAGGCCGATGTCCGAATCATTGCCGCCACCAACAAGGATCTTCTGGAATTGGTGAGGCAGGGCACGTTTCGGGACGATCTCTATTACCGGCTGAATGTGGTCAACATCCTGCTGCCGCCGCTCCGGGAGCGGCTGGAGGATATTCCGCTGCTGGTCGAACACTTCGTCGAAAAGTTCCGGGCGGAAAAACAAAAAGACATCGTTGGCGTCAGCGACGAGGTCATTGCCCTGTTCATGCGCTATCATTTTCCGGGCAATATCCGGGAACTGGAAAACATCATCGAATACGGGTTTATTCTCTGTCCCGGCGGCTACATCCAGCCCCAGCACCTGCCCGATACCTTTGTCGAAACCGAGGTAGGCGACAGCCACATAATGCCGACTGCGGCAGGACATACCCTGGAAGAGATGGAAAAATTGGCCATCGAGCAGGCTCTCAGGCGAAACGGCTGGAAAAAGATGAAAACCTGCAGGGAACTGGGGATCTCCAAGGACACCCTGCGCCGCAAGATCAGCCAGTACTGCATCATCCCGCCCCCGGGCGTACAGATCTGAGCTAAATCCAAAAAGGCCGGGAATCTCGCCCTTCATTCAGGAGGGCGATCCCCGAGATCACCCCCACGGGGAACCGATATACTGCGCGTCAGCGCACTTTTCGGTCGTCCGTGTCCTTTTTTTTCTTTTTTTCATCGTTCTGCTGGCGGGCGGCGATGTCGCGCTCCTTGGCCTTCCTTTCGGCTTCCGGATCCCCGGCGAGGTGAAGACTGCGCGGGATGGCCCGGTCGACCACGGCATCGCAGGTACAGTGGATTTCTTTCGGACAATCGGCTATCTCGTGGCACGTTGCATAGCGCAGCAGCTTTCTAATGCCGGGGATGGAGATTCCCTCGTCATGGATCAGCCGCCGCAGGCAACCGATCCAGGTTAAATCGTTGGCGGAATAGAGCCTCCTGTTGCCGACACGGGTCGGCTTGATCAGCCCCTCATCCTCGTAGATCCGCAGGGTGCGCGGGTGAACGTCCAGCAGTTTGGCCGCGACTCCGATGGGATAAACAGGCAGATCTTTTTTAATCGGCTCAATATTCGGCTTTTTTCTTACCATGCGGAAAATCTCCTCCAGTTGCCATTTTCCGCCACCTTACCCGATTTTGCCGGGCACCACGAGCAGGAAAACCCTTGGCACCCGTCTCAATGCTCACTCAGTGCTCGGACAGATGACCGCGAAAGAGCTTCTCGCCCATCAGGAAGACCAGGCCGCAGAAAGCAACTCCGCCGACCACAACCAGATTCTCATGAAGCGACGGGGTGTAGGAAAGCAGATCGGGATAATCCACCAGCCCCATGCCGTGGTAAGCCGGCACCAGCTGGCCGACGATCACCAGATCGTAGCGCATGAAGAAGATGCCGATCATCCCGGCGAGCGATGCGATGAACAGGGCCGTCATGTTGCGTCCTTTTACCGCGAGGATCAAAACGAAGGGTATCGCCATGCCGAGCAAAATCTCCCCCGCCCAAAAATTCGTCGCATAGGAGCCGGTGAGCAAGGTCTGCATCGCCTCGTATTTGCCAGGCGCGTTGCCCGTCACCCCGGCAATCATCTTCCAGCAGGTGAAAAAGATGATCACCGCCATCATCAGGGCGCCGAGCTTGGCCACGCTCTCCATCGATTTCTTCATGCCCTCGCTCATCTGCCAGCCGTTGAACCGGTAAGCGATCGAGGTGAAGAAGATGATCGCCACGCAGCCGGACATCGCCGCCGAAACGATGAAATAAATGGGCATATACGGTCCGTGCCAGAACTCCCGGCCGTTCAATAATCCGAACACTGCCCCTAAATTCGAATGTGCCGCCACACCGGTAAGAAGACCCGCCAGGCCAAAGGCCGTGGCGATCTTATGCTGCTCCTTTTGCAGCATGACGAACTCGATCATCATGAAAAACAGATAAGCCCCGTAGAGCGTCCCCATCCACCAGATGTTCGAGGTCGGGTTGGCGCCGATCACGTTGCCGACCGGCATCCGCCAGGAGTTTTCGATCTCGAAGGCGATTACCAGAAAGCCGGCGACGATGGTGGCGATCGAGAGAAACACCGCCCGCTTGGCAATGGGATTGAAACCCTCAAAGCCAAACACATGGCCGATCGAGGAAACGATGCACAGGCCGGTCGAGGTCACCACGAAAAAGACATAGGCGGCGATCAGTATGCCCCAGGGCACCCCGCGGCTCACCCCGAAGGTGTGCTCATGCCCCACATAGAGCGAATGCACCCCCGCCGCCACCCCCACAACACTCAGCAGGGCCAGAATTCCCATGGCCACATTGTATTTTCCCGATCCGGCCGCAACCAGACCGCCTTCCTGCGGGATAATGCCCGCGAGTCCGTTGTTCATATCTTTTCCTCCTTGCGATGTTTTTTTCAGACAAACGGCCGCCGCAACTGCGTCAGATACGGCTTCACCTTCAGTTCATAGAAGGTATGTACAGCTGCAGCCCCTACCCACAGCACCAGAAAACAGACAGCTTCCATAATTCCTCCCCCGACAGCTCTCAAATCTGCCGGTCATTTCCTGCAAACAGCGTTGTTCATTTCTGCCAACTTGATTTACATCTAAACCTTACAATTACAATTGTCAATTAATTGTTATTTTTTTATCTCAATATTTTCCCTTTCAGTCACCCAGTAATTTTGATTCTACTTATATCATACTGTTTTCATATGTTTTTCCTGATTCCACCAAGTGCTTCACGCACGCCGAACCCGCTAATATTTTAGGCGCAATTTGCGCCTGAAATGAGGTTGGGCGCATAACGCGCCTTCAGAGAATCTGGCAATGCGACTTTCCAGCAAAGGAATGAAGAAGGGGAAGCAGAAATGGAGGGAAAGCTAAGGGCAGGAAAAACTGAGGAGGTCGAGCGAGGAAAAGAATTCAATACCTTTGTCGATTACCGCCGGCCAGTATGTACTGGCCGGCGCTCGGCATCAAGCGGCGATATTATTCTTGTCGGGAGACGGCACCAGCCGGATAATTTTCTTCGGGACCAGGGTGCTCGAGAAAAAGGCGGAACAACGCTGTCTTTTTTCGAAGGGGCAATCGACGATATTCCAGCAGGGAGTGAACTTGAGGAGTTTCTTGACGCCATTGATGCTCACACCATGTTCATGAATCATCTTCATGAGGCATTCAAGCCACTGTATGTCGCGCATGGTGTAGTATCTCCAGGCACCTTTGCGCAGAGGACTGATGAGACCCGATTCCTCATAATTGCGCAGGGTTCTGGGATGAATGTCGAGCATTTCCGCCGCCCGGCCAATGGTAAAGAGCACTTTGTCTTCTTTCATTGCCATTTCTCCTTGCTCACTCGGGGCGAGTTAAAAACTCGCCCCACAGTTCCGCAAAAACGTTTGCCGGACGCTCAGTGAGTGTTTTCCGTGGTAAAAACCGTATCGAGGAACCTCTCGCCGGCGACGAAACAGAATCCGACGACACCCAGGCCTGCCACAACAAGAAGATATTCAGCCGTGGTCGGCAGATATGTCAGATACTCCGATACCCCTACGAAACCATGATCATTCGGCACAATCTGCCCAGCCACCACCAGATTAAAGCGGGAAAAGAATTGTCCGACGAGAACCATGAGTGCCGCGGTGGACAAGGCCTGTATGGAATGCAGCCGACTAACCACCAGGACCACGAAGGGCAGAACAAGGCCGATGGCTATCTCAAAAAGCCAGAATTGCGTAGCAAGCGGGCCTTTCACCAAGGCATCCGCGGCCAGGATCATCTCTTCGGTGCCGCAATAGGCATTGGCAAACTTCCAGACAGTGGCCAGCGCTACCAGGAAGGTCATCAGCACCATGATTTTCCCAGCGGTTTGCAGCCCCTTGAAGGTGTCACCGGAAATGCCGCGTCGCTGCAGGAGATGACTGTAATGGGTAAACAGCACCACTGCCGCCGCTCCGGACAGCACGGCGCAGGCAAGAAAAAAGATCGGCAGCTGGGAACCGTACCAGAATGGTCTCGCGTGCAATGACGCGAAGACCGAGCCCAGATTGCTGTTGGCAAGCGATTCGGCCACAGCGGCCATAACTCCCAGCACGATCGCCGCTGAAAAGTGTTTCGTCACAAGCAGGTACAGCTCAAGCAGCATCACCCCGACCGCCAGACCGTAAAGTGTTCCCATCCACCAGATATTGGACGTGACATTGGGATGAAGGACCACACCGAGCGGCATTCGCCAGGGATTCTCTATCTCCAGGCCGATAACGGTAAAGGCCCCCAGCAGGGTGATGATCGACAACCAGACCATCCTGTTGGCCAGAGGCGACATCTGATTGCCGCCGAAGGCATGGCTGAAAACCGCCAGCAGACAAAGCCCCGTCGAGATTATGGCAAAATAGGCATAGACCCCGATCAGCATGCCCCACGGCATTTCCCGGGTATTGCCGAAGGCGTGATGATGGCCGATCAGCTGAGCATACACCGCCCCCGCCACGCCCACCACGATCATTGCGAGAAACAACCACACCAGCTTATTGGACGGCAACTCGATTCTCGCCTGCCGCACCTGAGTGAGTGTCACATTTCCTTCCATATTAATTCTCCTTTGAAAAAAATGAGCCGGGAGCCTGCTCTCACACGGGAGAAGGCGCCCTATAGAGTTGTGATCGATTCGGGCTCCTGGCAGGAGTTCTCCTCCATCCCCAGCCGGGCAAGAACTATCAAGGCCACGGGAGCGCTGAACGGACCCAAAACGATAAAGAGTATAAATGACAGACAGAACCAGAACCATTCGCTGACCTGCCCGAAACCTGTTGCCGGTCCGCTCCGAACGGCACGGGAATCCTGATACAGATGTTTCGACAATGTTGGAGTTGCCATGACAGTCTCCTCTCTTTCGGGATTGGCATAACTTGATAGTTAAGCTGCTTCTTAAACAGCAAGCTGCATGCCATCCCGGCCGGGAACCGCAAGACAATGAAATACGGTTATGTATTCGCTTGGTTTCAAACGATTTTATAAAATCACC
>Ga0209317_1002746_pt1 | contig 12189 bp, 13 predicted proteins | sample RifGroB2_FD_183994 | JGI IMG/M metagenome (GOLD analysis project Ga0209317, IMG submission 183994) | Soil microbial communities from Rifle, Colorado, USA - Groundwater B2 (SPAdes) (version 2) | ecosystem: Environmental > Terrestrial > Soil > Unclassified | place: Rifle, Colorado | collected...
CGGTGCGGCGGGTGTACGCACTCACGGGGCGCGCATTATCCATAAAAATATGGGGTTGCGCAAATTTTTATGCGCCGCCATCGCGGTACGGCAAAGGCGAGGTTTTCCTATTTCGCCTTATTCGATACCGCGCATCAAATCACCTTACCAGGATTCATCAGCCCGTGCGGGTCGAGCGTGTGCTTGATGCTGCGCATCAGCTCCAGTTCCAGCGCGCTCTTGTAATGGCTGAGCTCTTCGCGCTTGAGCTGACCCAGGCCATGTTCGGCGCTGATGCTGCCATTGAGCCGCGCGACAACCTGGTACACAAGGCGGCTCACTTCGTGCTCGTGCTGTCCGATGAACGTCTTGTTCTGCGCGGCATCCGGCATGGCCGCGTTGTAGTGAATGTTGCCGTCGCCGATGTGACCGAAGGAGACGATGCGTACGCCGGGGAAGGCGCCATGCAGCGCGGCATCGGCCCGCGCGATGAATTCCGCGATGCTGCTGACCGGCACCGAGATGTCGTGTTTGATGCTGACGCCGTCGATTCTTTGCGCCTCGCTGATGCTGTTGCGCAGTTTCCACCATTTTTCGGCACGCGCCTTTTCGGCCGTCACCGCAAATACCTCGATGCCGCCGGTAAAGCTTTCCAGCGCCGCATGCAGCGATTTGTCCAGCGCAACATCCAGCACATCGGACAGCTCGATGATCAGCGTCCATTCATGCTGTTTGGCAAAAGGTTCATGCGTGTCAGGAACATGGCGAAACACCACGTCCAGGCAGGATCGGCCAATGATTTCAAAGGCACTGATGCGGTCGCCGCAGGCGGCGCGCAAGTGCGCGAACAATGCGACCGCCGTTGCCGCATCGCGCAACCCCACGCAGGCAGTGGCCATCGCCTGCGGGCGCGGAAACAGTTTCAGCACGGCGGCGGTAATGACGCCCAGTGTGCCCTCCGCGCCGATGAACAGCTGTTTCAGATCGTAGCCGGTGTTGTCCTTGCGCAGGGCGCGCAGGCCGTTCCAGATGCGCCCGTCCGGCAGCACCACTTCCAGCCCGAGCACCAGGTCGCGCATCGTGCCGTAACGCAGCACATTGATGCCGCCGGCATTGGTGGAAAGATTGCCGCCGATTTCGCAATGCTGGATGGATGGCAGGCTGAGCGGGAATAGGCAGTTGCGCTGTTCCGCCGCTTCGCGCACGCCGGCCAATATGCAGCCGGCTTCCACCGTAATGGTGTAGTTGATGGCGTCCAGCGCGCGGATGCGGTTCATGCGCGACAGGTTGAGCACGATCTGCCTGCCTTGTGCCAGCGGTACCGATGCGCCGCACAGGCTGGTGTTGCCGCCCTGCGGCACGATAGGCAGCCGGTGCGCGCCGCACAGTTTCACCACTTCCGCGACCTGCTGCGTATCCGAGGGAAACACCACCGCCAATGCGGTACCGGTATAACGACCACGCTTGTCGGCGCAATACGGCGCGGCGGCCTCGCCAGTTAGTACGGCGTTGCCGCCAACAATGGCGGAGAGCGAGGGAATCAAACCGGTATGTGTCATATAGCCCCAGTTAACAATATGCGGTTGTGCGCATCATACTCAACGCTACCGCTTCGGCAATCCGGATGCCGTCTATCGCCGCCGAAAGGATGCCACCCGCATAGCCCGCACCTTCCCCGGCCGGATACAAACCGGCGGTATTGACGCTTTGCAGATCATCATCGTTGCGCTTGATGCGTAGCGGCGATGAAGTGCGCGTTTCCACACCGGTCAGCACCGCATCGGGCAAGTCGAACCCTTTGATCTGTTTTGCGAAGGCGGGCAATGCCTCGCGGATCGCGGCGATGGCATAGTCCGGCAGCGCAGTGCTCAGATCGCATAAATGCACGCCCGGCGTATAAGACGGCTGCACCAATCCGAATTTGGTTGAAGGCCGGCCCGCGAGGAAGTCGCCGACCAGTTGGCCGGGCGCGCAGTAATTGCCGCCGCCCAATTCGAAGGCGCGCGCTTCCCAGCGGCGCTGGAATTCGATCCCGGCCAGAGGATCGCCCGGATAGTCCTGCTCGGGTGTGACGCCAACCACGATGCCGCTGTTGGCGTTGCGCTCGTTGCGCGAATACTGGCTCATGCCATTGGTTACAACACAGCCTGGTTCAGAAGCTGCGGCGACCACCGTACCGCCGGGGCACATGCAGAAGCTGTATACCGAGCGCCCGTTACTGGCGTGGTGCACCAGCTTGTAGTCCGCCGCGCCCAATAGCGGGTTGCCCGCGTTGCTGCCGTAGCGGGCGCGGTCGATCAGTGACTGCGGGTGCTCGATGCGCAAGCCGATCGAGAACGGCTTGGCTTCGATATACACGCCGCGCTTGTGTAGCATCTCGAAGGTATCGCGCGCGCTGTGGCCGATTGCCAGCACCAGATGATCGGTGGCGATGCGCTCCCCATTGGCGAGCATGACTGCGCGCACCTTGCCGTCCGCGATCTCTATGTCGTCCACACGGCTCTGAAAGCGGATCTCGCCGCCCAGCGACTGTATCGTCTCGCGCATCTTTTCCACCATGCCCACGAGGCGGAAGGTGCCGATATGCGGATGGCTTACGTAAAGGATTTCTTCCGGCGCGCCCGCCCTGACGAATTCCTCCAGCACTTTTCTGCCGAGGTGTCTGGGGTCCTTGATCTGGCTGTACAGCTTGCCGTCGGAGAACGTGCCCGCGCCGCCTTCGCCGAATTGCACATTCGATTCCGGGTTGAGTATGCCCTGCCGCCACAGCCCAAAGGTGTCCCTGGTCCGTTCGCGCACCGCCTTGCCGCGTTCCAGAATCAGCGGGCGGAAGCCCATCTGCGCGAGGACCAGCCCGGCGAACAGACCGGCGGGCCCCATGCCGATCACCACTGGCCGCGAGGCTGAATTCTGCGGAGCCTGCGCGACGAAATGATAGCTGGTGTCCGGTGCGGTTTTGACATGCGGGTCGCTGCCGAGGCGTGCGAGAACTTCCGCCTCGTCGCGCGCTTCGACATCCAGTGTGTAGGTGAACTGGATGGCGTGCGATTTCCGCGCATCCACGCCGCGCCGGAAGATGGCGTAGCCTGACAACTCGTCGTCAGCGATGCCCAGCCGCTTTAGAATGGCCGCTTTGAGCTCGCCTTCACTATGCGAGATGGGCAGTTTGATTTCGGTTAAGCGCAGCATATTTTAACTTTGGTAGAGCGGATGAGCGTAGCGAAGTTTTCCGCCCTACGCTGGCCATGTTGGCTACACTTGCTCGACTTCCCAACCCTTGCAAGCCAGAGCAATGTAGTGCGGAACAGGGCGGGTGCCGGTCCCATATGCGCTCATGGTGCGTGGTGTCATGCCCAAAGCTCGCGCAGCATCGGCCAATGACAATCCATGCTGCACCCGCCAGGCAAGGAATGTACGAGTATCTTCATCGGTGGCGGCTTGTTGCATCGCTTCCAGCCACAAGGTATCGGCTCCGATCTGAATATCAAAGTCAGCCCATTCGACCGTCCAGCCCTCACCAGGCACGATCCGGGCCTTGGCAAAAGCTGCCGGATCGCGCAAAGGAGCAAGACCCGGCTTGGCAAAGATAGTCTCCCGCTTATCCACGGTTAGTGTATCGCCGTTAATGAAGGTCATTTTCAGCCGATAGTTCGGCAAGGGTTTAACCGCTGATAGGCGGGGCCGCTTCATGGATGCCATTTTTTCCACTCCTCAATCAATTCATCCTGGTTTGCCGTAACCCACTCCATTACTTCATTGCGCAAGCCGCGCGGGAAGGTGCCTGTGCAGACCAGAGTTTGCAAGTTAATCAATACATCAACACTACCTCCGACCAAGTGCGCGTGCATTGGCGGGTGATCGTCCTCACGTATCTCAAGCCGGTACTTATTGCGAAAGCGCTGCTTCGTTGTCATGCCGCCATAGTATAGAAATAATTTCAATAAGTCAAAATACCGCCAGAAATATCGGAGTCAAATTATTTTTCCTTGTGGCGATGGATTCGCAGGATGGGATTGTGATGTGTGAAGAAAAGAAATCGACTACAGTAACAGCCGATTTATATAGCGATAAAATTGATGACGCAATCGAACCTTCAAGCAGATTTATGCAATTCCCTGGTCAGCCACGCCTCGATGTCGTGCAGCTCGGCATCGCACACCGAATGCGGCATGGCGTATTCATGCCATTCCACTTTATAGCCGAGTTCCAGCAATGCATTCCTTGAAGACGCGCCTAACGCATAAGGCACAACCGAGTCGCTGCGTCCGTGCGCCATGAAGATCGGTGTACCCTGCGCATTTGCTTGTGCTTCGTGAGAAACCGTTTCAGCCAGCGGCAGATAGGTCGAAAGTGCCAGCACTCCGCCCAGCGGGGCAGTTTGCCGCAATGCGGTGTGCAGCACGATGGCGCCGCCCTGGGAAAATCCGGCGAGAAAAATGTTGTTTGGCGCAATCCCGCGCGCTACTTCCTGCGCAATCAGCGCTTCGACCAATGCCTGAGAGGCGCGAATTCCCGCCTCATCCTGTTGCGCGCCGATATCCGGCTGGGCGATGTCGTACCACGCGCGCATCACGAAACCGCCGTTGATGGTGACCGGGCGTTGCGGCGCATGCGGAAAGATATAGCGCACCGCGACAGGCAAATTCAATTCATCGGCAACGGGGACGAAATCCTGCCCGTCCGCGCCCAGGCCATGCAGCCAGATGATGCTGTGCCGCGGCTGTTTGCCGGATTCGAGCGTGATGTGCGGAAGAAGAGCAGTCATGGTTTTGCAATGCGTGTTATGTCAGCCCGGCGCTACGTTGGCTCGGGGATGACCTCTTTCAGCACCTGAAAAATTTCGCGGTAATTTTTGGGCGGCTTGCCGGCTTCCTGCTCCTTCTTGGCGTTGCGGATCAGCGTGCGCAGATGCTGCACATCGGTCTGCGGATAGGTGGCGAGCAATTCGGTCAGCGCGCCATCGCTTTCCAGCAGGCGGTCACGCCAGCGTTCCAGTTGGTGCAGATGGGCGGTGTGCTGTTGCGAGTAGCCTTTCCATGCGTTCAGTTTGGCGATGATGGGCGCGGGATCGACGCCGCGCATCAATTTGCCGATGTATTGCATCTGGCGGCTTCGCGCGCCGAACTTGCTGATGCGGTGCATCTCGCGTATCGCATCGCGCAAGGTTTCCGGCAAATCGAGTTGTGCGAGCTGGTCCTTGCCGAGCTCGACCAGTTCCGCGCCGATGTCCTGCAGGTCGAGCATTTGCTGCTTGATCTTGGTTTTGCTGGGCGGCAGCTCCGGTTCTTCGTCATCCGGGTGCCCGGCCAAAAGTTTTTCGGACCGGTCGTGTCGGTGGTGCTGGTTCATGGCGTGCGGCCTGTCTGTAAGATGCTGCTATGATACCGCCTTTCATTGTTCTACCGCTTCCGTTATGAGCATACTCGCATCATCCGCCGCTCACGCCATCCAACCGGCGCGTGACAGGTTTTCCAACTCTGCCGACAGTTTGCGCAACATCGCGCAGGACATGCTGGCGTATGCCAAACAGCGCGGCGCATCGGCCGCCGCCGCCGATGTTTCCGAAGGTTTCGGCCAGGCGGTCACCGTGCGCCAGGGCGAAGTGGAGACCATCGAATACAACCGCGACAAGGGCCTGGCCATCACCGTCTATATCGGCCAACAGCGCGGCAACGCCAGCACCTCGGACTTTTCGCCGCAGGCGGTGCGCGATACGGTGGATGCCGCGCTGTCGATTGCGCGCTACACCGCGCAGGACGATTGCTCCGGCCTGCCCGACGCCGACATGCTGGCGCGCGACTATCCTGATCTGGATTTGTACCACCCGTGGAATTTGCCGGTGGACGATGCGATTGAGCTGGCGCAGCGCTGCGAACAGGCCGCGCTGGATGCGGATGAACGCATCAACAACTCCGAAGGCGCGACGGTGAATGTGCATGAGGCGCAGTTCGTGCATGCCAACAGCCTCGGTTTTATCGGCGGCTATCCGACTTCGCGCCACAGCATCAGTTGCGCGGTGATCGCCGGCAAGGACGATGCGATGGAGCGCGACTACTGGTACAACGTGGCGCGCGACGCCAGGGATTTGCAGGATGCCGAAGAGGTCGGGCGCATCGCGGCACAGCGCACGGTGCGCCGCCTGAACGCGCGTCAGCTCGATACCATGCAGGTGCCGGTGCTGTTTGAGGCGCCGATTGCATCGGGCCTGCTGGGGCATTTCGTCGGCGCGGTGAGCGGCGGCAGCCTGTACCGCAAGTCCTCATTCCTGCTCGATCAACTGGACCAGCCGGTCTTCGCGCCGCATATCAACATCGAAGACATCCCGGACATCCGCAAAGGCCTGGCTTCCAGCCCGTTCGACGATGAAGGTGTGCGGGTGCAACGCCGCGCCATTGTCGAAGACGGCGTGCTGCGCGGCTATTTCCTCGGCAGCTATTCGGCGCGCAAGCTCGGCCTGCATACCACCGGCAACGCCGGCGGCGGCCACAATCTGATCCTGAAAGCATCTAGCGGGGAATCCGGGGAACTGGATTTCGCCAAGCTGTTGAAGCAAATGGGGCGCGGTCTGCTGGTCACCGAACTGCTTGGCCAGGGAGTAAACCATGTCACCGGCGATTATTCGCGCGGCGCGGCGGGCTTCTGGGTGGAGCATGGCGAAATCCAGTATCCGGTGCAGGAAATCACTATCGCCGGAAACCTGAAAGACATGTACCGCAATATCGTCGCCGCCGGCAGCGACATCCTGGTGCAAGGCTCGAAACAGTGCGGGTCGATTCTGGTGGAAGGCATGACCGTGGCAGGACGGTGAGGTGCGAACCGTCAAACTGCCAGAGCAGATTCAGTCATTTCCAAAACAAAATCCAGATAACCGCTTTCGGTATGGCTACAACCGCAGTTCGGCGATGGCGAGCTGCAGTCCGGTACGGGAAATTTCTGGTTTCATTAACGTGTTTTTTCGAAGTGAAGCTGGCCGGTAAGCCGGGTTCTGTCGTGGACAGTCATTCCTCTAGGCGTTTCGTTACCTGACGCTCAAGCAACCTACCCGCAAGCGACGCGAGCAACGTCATAGCCTGCTTATTTGGTCTTGCTCCGGATGGAGTTTACCGTGCCGTCCGTGTTACCACGTCCGCGGTGGGCTCTTACCCCGCCGTTTCACCCTCACCGTTTCCCGAAGGAACTTAGGCAGTTTATTTTCTGTGGCACTGTTCATCGCCTCACGGCGTCCGGTCGTTAACCGGCATCCTGCTCTGCGGAGCCCGGACTTTCCTCCCCGCACTTGCGTGCGCGGCGACTGTCTAGCCAGCTTCGGCGTGTAGTCTATCACGGGAACATTGAGCCAATCCGGGACACGTGCACTGGTTGCGGCGGTGAAACAACGAATGAGGGTGTGACCTGCGTGATTTGTCTGGCGTTTTCAGTATGCGATGAGCCCTTGCATGATTGCCGGTAATAGGCGCCCGTCGTGGCTAGGCCGAAATATATAGGCATTTCGGCATATTGTTCTTCCACCATCAGGGGGGTTATAAAGCAGCCATCGCGATAATTCCGGAAGAATTGCCATGACGCTGGTAGCCAACATAAAAGGTTTTTTGGGGTTCAATATGCAGCAACGGCATGAGCTGCGTGGCAGGCTCAACCTCGTGGCAGCGGCTGAGGCGCATATATTATGGAAGACGCGCCTGGGGCACCATGTTCACGGAAGCATTCGTGAGCCATTGGAATCAGCTCTGGTTGGTCAGGATGGCATCTGCCAACTGGGTAACTGGATCAACGGCCCGGTATTCGAGCCGCTTCGCGGAAGCGACGCATACCAACAGCTATACGATGCGCACCGGCAGTTTCACCAGATGGGCGCGCTCATCATTGAAAAGCTGAAAGCCAGCGATCACGGCGGTGCGGAAAAGATATTCGCGAATGAATACAGCCAATCGCTGCACCAAATTATTAAGGCACTGACAGAAATCAACAAAATCCTTCAAGAAGATTAGGATGCCGATTTGAGCATCTGATCCCGGCTGTATGCTTATCTGGTTGTTACCCAATGAATAACACGGACAGGCCATCGTTCCCACGCTCCGCGTGGGAACGCAGTCGTCGTGCCGCCCCATAAAAACACGGGGTGGAGTAATCACCCCTATTTTCCGCCCCAAAGCTGCTGCACCCTTGCATCTCTTCCGCAGCCCCCGCGGTAGTACGCGTAGCGGATCGGGTTTTTCTTGTAGTAACCCTGATGGTATTCCTCGGCCGGATAAAAGGCGGTGGCAGCGACAATTTCGGTATGAATTTCCCGGAACTTGCCGCTTTTCAGGAGTTCATCGCGGCTGGCTTCCGCAACCTTGCGTTCGTCCTCGTTCTGCCAATAGATGCCGCTGCGGTACTGTGTCCCGACATCGCAGAATTGCCGGTCCTTGACGGTCGGATCAATATGTCTCCAGAAATATTCGACCAGTTGCGGGTAGCCCACCTTGGCCGGATCGTAAGTGATGCGTACTGCTTCGGCATGCCCGGTGCCGCCGGCGCTGACCTGTTTGTAGGTCGGATTGACGGTTTTGCCGCCGGTATAGCCAGACTCGGCACCGAGCACCCCCGGCAATTTTTCATAATCCGCCTCCAGGCACCAGAAACACCCCCCTGCAAAAATCGCGGTTGCGGTGCGCCTCGGCGCTGCCCCCGCGACTGGTTCAACCGCAGAGGCGGTGATACTCATCACGCCCAGCATGCATGCGGCAGCCATGGTCAGCTCCAGTTGCGCATTCATGTTCGCAGCTCCGGCAATTTTTCGGTGCGCGGCACAAATTGCAGCGCCAGGCCGTTGTTGCAATAGCGCAGGCCGGTCGGTTTCGGACCATCGTCGAAAACATGGCCCTGATGGCCACCGCAACGGGCGCAATGATATTCCGTACGCGGCCAGATCAGTTTGAAATCGGTTTCGGTCAGCAACGCGCCGGGCAGGTAATCGTAAAAACTGGGCCAGCCCGTCCCGCTGTCATACTTGGTCGCACTATCGAACAATGGCAGATAACATGCGGCGCAGATAAAAGTGCCGGCGCGTTTCTCGCGGTCAAGCTGGGTTGACCACGGAGGCTCGGTACCATCCTCGAACAAAATGGCGTAGCGATCTGCCGGCAGCAATGCCTTCCACTCGGACCTGGATTTCACCAACGGCGTGGTCTTGTTGCTTTCTTTTGCAAACGCAGGCAACAGGCTGCTGACAAGCAATCCTGAAGCACCGATTAACAGTTGACGACGGTTCATGACGGGCTCCTTGTGCGACGTACGATATGGCGTACGACACTACGGCTACCCTTAAGTTTAGGAAAGATCGCACAAATTAGCCGTAGCCGCGATCAGCGAGGAAATTATTCGGCGCGCGTAGGCGGTTTGGCAAGCTTGCGCTGCAAAGTACGACGGTGCATGTTGAGTGCGCGGGCGGTGGCCGAGATATTGTCGCCGTGCTCATGCAGCACACGCTGGATGTGTTCCCACTCCAGGTTTTCGATTTGCGTCGGCTGCGCCTTGATTGGCGCGTCGCTGTCGGCGGTATGGCCGAATGCCGCCACGATCTCATCCGCATTGGCAGGTTTGGCCAGATATTGTGTCGCGCCCAGCTTGATGGCCTCAACTGCGGTGGCGATGCTGGCATAGCCGGTCAGCACCACGATGCGTGTGTTCGGATCGAGTTCGTGCAGCGCCTTGACCAGAACCAGCCCCGGCGCCCCGCCCATTTTGAGGTCGATCACTGCGAATTCCGGCGGGTTTGCCCTGGCCAGCGGTATCGCCTGCTCGACGCTGTGCGCCACGCAAACACAGAAACCGCGCTTCTCCAGGGCGGCACTCAGCACCTTGCAGAAGGTTTCGTCGTCATCGACCAGCAGCAGCGAGGCCGTTTCTTCGCAGGATTGTGTCATGTTTGCACCTTGGCTATCGGCAAAATAAGTTCGGTGGTCGCGCCGCCCATATCGCGGTTGAACAGCCGCACCGAACCGCCCATGCGCTCGATAGTGGCATTGGCGAGGAACAGCCCCAGCCCGCGCCCTTCCGTTTTAGTGGTAAAGAATGCCGAGCCGGCCTTGAGCTCGACCTCTTCACTCAGTCCGCCTCCCTGATCGTGAATTTCCAGAGTGAAGCTGGCAGCATCCCAGTGTGTGCGAATCTCGATGGCTTGCGGTGCGGCATCCGCCGCATTGTTGAGCAGGTTCATCAACGCGGCGCGCAACGTGGCATCCACGCTGATAAGCGGTGCAGGCAAGGCATCGTCATTGTGGTATCGGTATTGCGCGGTGGGGCGCAGCAACTGCCACTCGCCCAGCACCTCGGTTATCAGCCGATCGGCCGGTTGCAATGAAGACGCTACGCCGCCCTGGGCGTTGGCCAGAATCTTGTCGAGAATGCGTTTGCAGCCGCGCACCTGCTCATCAAGGATGGTCAGCGCGTCGCGCCAGGCAGGGCGTGCCTCGGCATCGCGCCGCAGCTCGCCAATAACCACCGCCATGGTGGACAACGGCGTGCCCAGTTCATGCGCTGCGCCGGCCGCCTGCGTGCCGAGCGCCACGATGCGTTCATTGCGCAGGATTTCCTCGCGCACGCGCACCAGCATCTCGTCACGTTGCCGCACCGCCTGCGCCATTTTCACCACGAAATAGGCCACCACCACCGCACTGATGACGAAACCGAGCCACATGCCTACCACATGCGCATTGAATGCGCTGTCGCCATCTTGCTGGTGATTGTGCGGCAGCGGAACGTAATAGAACATCAGCACGCTGTAACATGCGGCGGTAATCGCCGCCATGCCCCAGGTGTAGCGCCCCGGCAATGTTGCGGCGGCAATCACCAGCGGCAGCAGGTACAGCGAAACGAAGGGGTTGGTCGAGCCGCCGCCATAGTAAAGCAGGATGCTGAGCGCCAGCACATCGACGCACAATTGGGCGAATAACTCCAGGTTGGAAATTGGCTTGCTGCTGCGTAAACGCAACAGGGTGAACAAGTTGACGGCGGCAAGCGCGGCGATGGTCAACAGCATCGGCGACCAGTCCAGTTCCAGTCCCAGAATCTCCCTGACCGCCGCAAGGGTCAGCAGTTGTGCCGCAACCGCCAGGCTGCGCAAGGCAGTCAGGCGACGCAACTGCCCGTGCCCGGGCAGAGAAGAAAGTATCATGCTGTTCATGCGGCTATTGTAAACGGAGAGGTGCACGGGCGGGTGCGGCATTATGTCGCATTCCCAAGTCGTCCCTGTCGGCCAACAATTTACCCCGTCAACAATCCGGTGCTCAGCATTAACCTGGATTGTTCATCCGGCTCAACATGGTGTAATTTGTCAGTATCCGTTTACCTTGAACCTGATGAACTATCAGAATACATGTAATTCGCTGCGCCCATTTCACTTTCAGGAGGAGCTTGCCATGACTCATTTCTTGTATCGGTTTGCCGGATTATTGACTGCCTTGTTGCTGAGCGCCGGCGTTTATGCGGAGGACATTCGGGTTGAAGGTGCGTGGACGCGCGCCACTGCCGCCGGACGCGATTCGGCCAGCGTGTTCATGTTCATTACCAGCAAACAGGAGGCAACCCTGATCGGCGCATCCAGCCCTGCCTCCAGGGCCGTGGAATTGCGCACCATGTCGCACAAGGGCAGCATGATGAAGACGCTGGTTCTCGAAAAAATTGGATTGCCGGCAAACAAGCGGGTGGACATGACCAGCATTCATGGCTATCACCTGACGTTGACGGGCTTGAATGCGCCGCTCAAGGCCGGCGCGACCCTACCGCTGACGCTGGACATTGAAACCGCCGACAAGAAAAATATCAAGATCGAAGTGCGCGCGGAAATCAAGCCGCCGAAAAAATAGCCATAAACGGCGCACGGCCAGCGCGGCTGGTTTTTGCGCTTGAAATCACACTTACAGTCCTCATCTTTCGGGTCACGGGGATGTCCCGGATTGCAAGAGAAGGAGAAGAGGATGGCTAACATTTTGCGCTATAACCCGGCCGATGATGCGTTCGACGATCTGTTTCGCGGCTTTTTCATGCGTCCGGTGCGGGTTGAAGGCCAGCCGGAAGTTCAGATCAAGATGGACGTGAGCGAGGACGACAAGGCTTATACCGTTCATGCCGAAATTCCCGGTGTGAAACAAAGAGGATATTCATGTCACCATCGATGGCAACCAGGTTGCCGTCAGCGCAGAAGTCAGGAATGAGAAAGAGGTGAAG
>Ga0209317_1002747_pt1 | contig 12184 bp, 12 predicted proteins | sample RifGroB2_FD_183994 | JGI IMG/M metagenome (GOLD analysis project Ga0209317, IMG submission 183994) | Soil microbial communities from Rifle, Colorado, USA - Groundwater B2 (SPAdes) (version 2) | ecosystem: Environmental > Terrestrial > Soil > Unclassified | place: Rifle, Colorado | collected...
CCCTCCGGGAGAGGGCTAGGGTGAGGGCGCCGCAATCGGCGATGATCCCGCTTCGTGGCACCTCCCTCACCCGCCCTTCGGGCACCCTCTCCCAGAGGGGGAGGGAACTAGCGGAAGATCATCGCTAACCAGGATTTTTTTATTCAAGGGGAGGCTACGCGAACTTTCCTATGACAGGCACGGGACAGGAGATGGTGAGTAAGGGGCAGGCATCTGCCCGTGTCAGTGACCGGGCAGGTCGTATGGCTTGTTCGGACTGATAGCAGCGGGGTGAGAGCGAGGTTGTGGCGAGGCGCTGGGGTCAAAGCCGCAGCATACTGGTGCGGGATGCACTGACAGGTAACGGACGTATCTCGTCTATTTGCCTGTCGCAGCGGCTGCGAATGTCGGTAAAGGCAGTGAAAACGTCGAGAAGATGCAGCGGACGAAGTCCTTCAGATTCGCGTCTAGAGACTTCGTGTTGGATACGACAAGGGTCCGGTTTCGATCGTGTCTGAAGCCTGCGATGCGATGCGTCCTGAGTGATCCCTGCTCCAGATGTTTGGCCACTACACTTCGGGAGATAAAGGCTATTCCTTCGCCGTCCAGTACTGCCTGGATGATAAGGTGGAGGTCGTCGTAGATGATGACCTTTTTGAACTCCCGGCTGTCCCGTCCGAGATTTTTCATATTCATTTCCAGAAAAACCTGGGAACAACATCCTTCATTCCTGCTGTAAAGACGCTGCCGCACGAGAACATCAAGGTCTGCAATGTCAGACTCGATCCCGAGAGACGGTGCGGTGACAAAAACCATCTCGTCATCAGGGAGAGGGAATGTCAGAAACTCCTGCAGGTCGAGACAGGCGCAGTGTTCGATCACTGCAAGATCGTAAAGGTGCTGCTTCAGGCCCTCGACAACCATGTCCGGCATCTTGAAGAAAAACTTCAGGTCGTTCATTTCGGCGTTGTTCAGCATGTAATCCTTCAAGATGTTGGGCAAATGGGCAATGCCGAAAGCTGGGGTGCAGCAGAAGGCTATGCGCGGTTTGCTGTCCATCTCGGTCAATCCGTGCAGCAGTTCCTGTTCGATCTCCAGAAGCATCTTTGCTTTGTCGAGCACCAGGCTGCCGGCTTGAGTCGGTCTCAGGATGGGGCCCGTGCGGTCCAATAGTGGATAACCGTAATGATCTTCCAGAAACTTTATCCGGCGCGAAGCTGCAGACGGGGTCACGCAAAGGTTTTCCGCTGCCTTGGAAAGGCTGCCGGTTTCAACCGCTTCAATCAATGTCTTCAGGTAAATTGATTCCATGGAATAAAAGCTCCAAATTAAAATATTCAATAAAAACAGTGGCAACTATCGCAATATCTAACCTTATGCTGCTGCCTCGATGGATCTAACTGCTGCCTTTGTCTTGATGTTTGATCGGTTTTACCCAGAGTGTCATTCCTCAACCACGGACCCTGTGCGTATTACGCAAAGCCCTGTGAGAATCATTCGCTTTCTTTTTACAGGAATTTGAGGGTATTTACAACACTAACTCAGAGGCTGATTGCCCCCTGCAATGAAACCTTCCAATGGACGCAAGTACGTATGGTGAGACCCATTCATCAGCTCGATAGGTTTGGGGCGTTTCATGTGGGTGTAATGGGTTTTGCGCTCTAGCGCCTGATTCAGGTTTACAGCCGTAAAAATACCTTTGGGAGGTGGCAGTACTTTCATTTTCACAGGACGCAGCAGACATTTTAGATTCTTGAGAGGAGGTAGTATGTCGGAAAAGGCAATTAAAAAGACGAAGTTGATGCTGATTGTGTTAATGGGCATCGCAGTTATCGGTACCCTGGCGATGTGGGGTTGCGGAACAAGCGGGTATGACAATCCTGAGGCCAAGTCGGCGGCGGCGTATTATGCAAATGACGACGTCGCCGGGATTTCGCTGGTGGAACCTGCCACGGTAAAAACCTGGGTGGTTGACAACCAGGGGAAAACTGATACCGGGAAACGGGTGGTGGTTCTGGACTGCGTTCCGAATGCATCGGGTGTCTTCACCTTTAATGACACGGAAAGCTGGTTTGCGGGCGACAAGACCAAGATACTGAAGAACCTGAGCGACCAGTACGGCGGCGTGACCAGCCCCCTGTACAAGTCCTTCAACGGCATGCCGGACAGCATGTTCGGCCATATTCCCGGCGCCATCCCCAACGTCTCCCACGAGGGATACGAGGTGGCGGTACGGAATGACGGCCCCATTGAAACTGAGCACGAAGTCGGTACCGGCGCACTGATCAGCCAGATGCTGCAGAAATACGGCGTCACCAAGGATGATGTCATCGTCATCTCCACCTCCCGCTACGACTACCCCGGTTTCTGCCCGTCCCGCCTCTGGTGGACCCTCTACTACTGGGGCTACGCCAAGGAGAACATCCGTGTCCTGAACGGCGGCAACAAGGCCTACGCCATGGCGGGCGGCGCGCTGCAAAAAGGGGTCACCCTGCCGCTGGTAACCCCGTCGACCTTCAACGTCACCGAACTGCCGCAGAGACATCTCGATACCCGCATCGGCATCGGCGAGCTGATCGCCCTGGTGGACAGCGGGCGCACCAGCCTCCCCGACAGCGACCCCAACCAGGTGGTGGTCCTCGACACCCGCCAGCCGCCGGTCGCCTACTACTTCGCCGACAAGAACAGCGACGGCATCCCGGACATATTCCAGCTGGCAGGCTACAGCTATGCGACCGATACAAAGCTCTTCACAAGGGGGGCCGACTCGGCAGTACTCACCCTGAGCGAGATCCTGTTCAAGGAAACCACCCCGGCGCGCGTCGCCTTCAGCGGGACGACCAACCCGCCGATCACCCTGCCTAATGCGTATGTGGGGATCACCACCGCGGCAGGTCCCAACCTCAATGGCGGTGTTCCGCTTGCCATCCCGCTGGGCGCCAAGGGCGCCGCGTTCGAAGGGATCGTGAAGGGCGCCAAGGTGACCAAAGCCGCCGCCTGGAACATCACCGTCCCCGCACTGTCCCGCGCCGACGGCGGTTACAAAACCAAAGCGGAACTGCTGCCTCTCTTCGCTGCCGCCGGCATCGACGGGACCAAGCCGATCGTAACCTACTGCAACTCCGGGGCACTTGCCTCCATCTACTGGTACGTGTTCCATGAGATCTGCGGATTCAGGAACGTCAGGATGTACGACGGCTCCTGGCAGGAGTGGGCTCTGCTCTCAGGCTATGAGCCGACCGACAATACCTACGTCATCAACGACGATTACAGCACCTTCCCGAGCTATCCTGCCGCCAGCCCGTCGGTGGTGTTCTTCGCCGCTCCCAACAATTACCTTGAGTGGAACGGCACGAACTTCGTCGACAAGTACACCGGGGCGGACGCTTCGAGCCATGTCAAGCTCGGGGGCGCCCTGGGCGGCAATGTCAAATGGGACACGGTGAGCAGATCGGAGCACGTCGTCTTCAGGCCGACCAAGACCATCAGCGACAACGACAGCACCACCATCCCCTTCAAACTGCGCACCTACAGCAGCGCGGTGGACTGGCCGACGATCACCACCTATCCCACCTACACGGGCACCGGCAACCTCATCTTCGAGCAGGACAAGGCGTACAGCGGAGCAGGGGCGGCCAGCAGCGGCGGAGCCCCCGCACCCTTCATCCCGAAGGGTGGCGGTTGCTAGAAGAGGCGGGACTATTTGCATCCCCCGGATCGGTGCAGGATCCGGGGGGACTCTACCAACTAAAGGAGTAGACATATGAAGAGAAGAGTATTCGGTGCTTCACTTTTGGGTGTGATGCTGCTTTCCGGCACTGCCTTCGCCGGACCGAAGATGACCTTCGGCCCCAACGACGAAGGGGCATTGCAGCTTGATTACAAGGGGCAGTTCCAGATGACGGTGCGCGACACCGGCTCCGGCGAGAACAACGACGACGACACGATGAACTTCAACTTCCGCAGAAACCGCCTGGCGCTGATGGGGAAATACGGCGACAACATGTCCCTGTACGTCCAGACCGAGTACATCGACGACGCCAACATCACCCCGTTCGACGTGGCGGACACCGACCAGGGGTCGGATTTCCAGATCCTGGACGCCGTGATGCGCTTCAAAATCAACGATGCGCTGCGCGTGAATGTCGGCAAGTTCAAGTACAACCTCTCCCGCGAGAACCTGGAGGCGTGCGAGGCGCCGCTCACCTTGGACCGCTCGCTCTTCATCCGCGCCCCCTACACCACCACCCGCGACACCGGCGTGGCAGTCTGGGGCAACCTCTTCAACGACATGTTCCAGTACCGCGTGGACGCCATGGAAGGGCGCAAGGCCGTCTCCGGCGTCACCGCTCCGGCCTCGAACTTCCGCTACTCGGCACGTGCGCACGTAACCCTGCTCGATCCCGAGAACGACTACGGCTACAAGGGGACCTACCTCGGGAAGAAGAAGGTGGCCACCTTCGGTGCCGCCTACCAGTACGAGCCGGAAGTGGCATACGGCGACACGGTAACGAGGACCGACGAGAAGGACTACAAGGCCTGGACGGTCGACGCCTTCGTGGAGTACCCGATCGAAGGTATCGGTACCGTGACCGCTTCGGCGGCCTACGAGGACGTGGACCTGGACGGAGCCTACGAGGGGGCCAACCCCGATGCGTTTGTCACCGGGATCAACGGCGAGAAGAACGGCTACTACGTGAAGGGGGGGTACATGCTCCCTAACATGCCGCTGCAGCTGTTCTTGCGCTATGAGCGCTGGCGTTTCGCCAGCCTGAACGGCGTATTCGACCAGAGGGTCGACTGGTACGGCGGCGGGTTCAACTACTACCTGCGCAACCAGAACCTGAAGCTGACCTTCGAGGCGAACTCCACCGGGTTCAGCAAGGGGGGCGGCACCGAGACCACCGACGAATTCATGACGTACGTAACCCAGCTGCAGCTGATTTTCTAACGGCAATATCCCGAACACGGTTGGCTGTGCCCTTCTCCAAGCGAGGGGGGCAGGGGGGATTTGGCTTACCTGGGTTAAGTCAAATCCCCCTATTTCTGGCCTGCCGTTGTGAAATGCCGGCTCCCGGGCCGGTGTCGGAAATCAAACTACGAGGAGGGTCCTATGAAAAAGATGTGCGCAACAATTTCACTCTTGCTTGCCACGGTCGCACTGGCGGCTACCGCATTCGCGGCAGGCTCCGTTTCCGGCAAGGTCACCAAGGTGGAGGACGACAAGGTCACTGTAACCATGGAAGGGGCCGTGCCGGCTTGGGCAAAAAAAGGCGCTACCGTCAACGCACTGGGGGGGGCTCCGAAGGTGGTGGCTGTTAATGGCAACGAAGTCACACTGAAGGTAACCAAGGCAAAGGCCGCCAAGGTCAAGGTCGATTCGAGCATCACCGTGAGCGAATCCGACGGAGAGGAAATGCAGGGTTGCTAAACCGGTTTGTCCGGAGCCCAACGGCATCGGAAGAGCACATTTTATAACGGAGTGCGAATTATGATTAAAGCAAAACTAGCCGTGGTCATGACGGCAGCCCTGCTGATAGCCTGCCCGGTAAGCAGTTTCGCCGAAAAGGCGGGGATCGGCTGGAAGGAAACCATAGTCGCCAAGTCGGGCAAGGCCAAGACCATGGCCGAGCTGGCCAAGATGTACGACTCCAGCTCCTGCGTGGAGTGCCACGAGGAGCAGCACAACCAGTCGCAGGATTCCATCCACTCCCGCTCCATCTTCGGGACCGGGCGCACCGCGATGACCATCATGACCACCATAGAGAACGGGCTCATGGAAGAGCCGTACTCCGGGGTCAAGAGCCGCAAGGACGTCAAGGTCGAGCACCTGATGGGGTGCGCCAAGTGCCACCTGCCGCAACTTGCAGACGCCGAGGACTCGGTGGCGCAGGAGATCGTGAACACGCTCTACGGCTGGAGTGACGCCAGGAAGAAAAAGGACAAGGAAACGGCCAAGAAGATGGAGGAGAAGCTCAAAAGCGTTTCCATCAACTGCCTGATCTGCCACAACAGAAACGCCATCACCCACAAGTGGCAGGACGGCTACCCGAAGGCCGGCGTGGTCTACGGTTCCAAGGGGGGAGAGCACCCCTCCGACAAGTTCCCAAAGATGGCGCAGAGCCCGATCATGAGCGAGGCGATCCAGTGCGGGCAATGCCACGGCCTGGGACCGAACCTGGAGCTGGACGAGCCGACTCAGTGCTGCACCTCGTACGGGAGCTACCTCTGGGCCTACAAGTCCGAGGTCGGGCAGGAGAACTGCCAGGACTGCCACATGAAAAACAGCAAGCTCGGTCACAACATCCAGGGGTACCGCGACCCGGCGATGACCGACAAGGCTGTCGAGTTCCACGCCGAGGCGTTCGGTTACTACTGGCGCGACGGCGCGACCATCAGGCCGAAGGCGGTGGTCAAGGTGGAGATGGTCAACAAGGCCGGGCACTCCATACCCGACGGCTGACCGACCCCCAACCGACTGGTTCTGTCGGTAATAGCAAAGACGAAAGACGGCAAGGAAGTGTTCAACCAGGAGAAGATCTACATGCCGGTGCCGCAGCAGCTGGCGCGCGGCGACCGGATGGGGCGCGGCCCCTACGAGAAGAGCGGGCTCATCGAGGACACCGGGCTTCCGCCGGGCAAACAGGTGAAGGAGCGCTTCGACATCTTCTATCCGCTTGTAGAGGCAGAGGTCAACGGCAAGACGGTCGAGATTCCGTCGGCCTACGACCTGGACGTCGAGGTGAAACTAACCTACCTCCCGTTCGGCACCCCCAACAGCGACCCGTTCGTGTGGCGCGAGTTCAATAAGACCGTGAGCATCAGCAAAGAAGGAAAGTAGTTCGGCAGCACCGCCTCCTGAAAAGAACGTCACTGCAATCGACCGGCATCCTGGGATGCCGGTCATTTTTTTACCCGATCAGCAACCCGTCCCGCCTGCGTCGGCGGTCATTCCGGAGTAAGCCATCCACCGGCCGTACTATTCCCGGAGGAACCGGCCATTTTCACGGAGGAAAAATATGAAGCTGCCGATCACGCAGCCTCGCGTCGGTATATACCCCCGGCTTTAACGACAGCTCTTGCGCCAGGCGCTGGGGGATCTGCATGTGCAAGGGATCGTCGATCCCGGGAAGGCGCGCGGTGATGCGACACTCCTCCCCAAGCGGCAGAACGGACCTGACCTCGATACGCAGGGAGTTCACGCCGTCAGGCAGATCACCCCGGGTCAGTGAGCGCAGACGCACGGCGCTTCCCGGCACCATCCAGCGCACTCGACTTCCGGGGGGCCAGGCCTCGTCCAATTTCCCGGCAATTTCGCTGTCACCAGCCCTCAGCCACGTCAGTCCGGCTGCAGGGTCATGACGCAGCACCTCGCCGTCGAACAGGTTGCGTATCCCGATCAGCCGGGCGGCGGTCTCGCTGATCGGCCGAGCCAATACCTGTCGTGGCGGGCCGGTTTGCAGGGTGCGGCCGCGCGAGAGAAGGGTCATGCGGTCAGCCAGCAGTAGCGCCTCGTTCAGGTCGTGGGTGACCATGATGATGGGCAAGGCCAACTCCTGTTTGAGTTCGGCCAGCTCGATGTAGAGCGTTTCCCGCGTGGCCCTGTCTACGGCCGAAAACGGTTCGTCGAGCAGAAGAATGGCTGGCTCGCGTGACAGCGCACGCGCCAGGGCGACCCGCTGCTGCTGACCGCCCGACAGTTCCGCCGGGCGGCGTTGCTCCAGTCCCGTAAGGTGCACCTTGGCGAGCCAGTTGCGTGCCCGCTGTTCACGCGCAGGTCCGGGGAGGTGGGAGAGGCCCGCCATTACGTTTTGCAGCGCGTTCATGTGGGGGAACAGGCCGTAGTGCTGCGGCACGAAGCCCACGTGGCGTTGCTGGGGCGACAGGCAGATCCCCTCGGACTGATCGAACCAGCAGTTGCCGCCGCAGACGATGCGCCCCTGGGCCGGACGGTGCAGGCCGGCAATGGCCCGCAGCAGGGTTGACTTGCCACTGCCTGAGGGGCCGACCAGGGCGAGAAGCTCCCCCCCGGAACAAGAGAGCTCGGCATCCAGAGGGATCGGCGCGGCCTGCCGGATCGTGAGGGTTAAGTTAGAGCCGGGGCAGTTCATGCCGCCTCCCGAAACGACGCCCCAAGCCGTTTGCAAGCCCCAGTACGGCAACGGAGAACAAAAGCAGGAACAACGACATCTTCCCTGCCGCGGTGTAGTCGAAGGACTGCACTTTATCGTAAATAGCGATGGCGACTGTCTGGGTTTCGCCGGGGATGCCGCCGCCGACCATCAGCACCACCCCGAATTCGCCGAGCGTATGGGCGAAACTCAGTATCAGCGCGGTCAGTACCCCGGGCCAGGCCAGTGGAAATTCCACAGTCAGCAGGCAGCGCCAATAACCGATACCGCAGCAGGCCGCGGCATCACGCACTTCGTGAGGGATGCCCTCAAAGGCACGCTGGATGGGCTGCACTGCAAACGGGATGTTGACGATGACCGAGGCGATAACCAGACCGGAAAAATGAAAGACCACTGTCTGCCCGACCAGGCGCTCAATCCATTGCCCGATCCACGATTGGGTGCCAAGACAGGCCAAGAGGTAAAAGCCGATCACGGTGGGAGGAAGCACCAGGGGGACTGACAGCAGGGCCTCGAGGAGGGACTTGCCGCGAAAATGACGGTAGGCGAGGGTGCGCCCGACAAACAGGGCCACCGGCAACAGCAGCAATACGGTTGTCGCCCCTAACTTAAGTGATAAAAAAAGCGCCGGCCAATCCATCATTTCGCCTCGCCGGGAAGCTCAAAACCGTACCTGCGCATGACGGCGCGCGCCGCCGGGCTCTGCAGATAACGATAAAAGGAGTGAGCGGTGGCATTGGCGTTCTTCAGCAAAACCATGCGCTGCTTGAGCGGCGTATGCCAGGCGGCCGGGATGACGGCAAAGCGGCCGAACTTTTTCATTTGCGGAGACATTGCCAGGGAGAGCGCAACGATGCCGCCATCCGCCGAGCCACTGGTGGCGAACTGGGCGGCCTGCGCGACGTTCTCGCCCAATACGAGCCTGGTGCTGATCTGATCCCACAACCCCGCCTTGCGCAGGGCCTCGTAGGCCCTGCGGCCGTAGGGCGCATGTTCCGGGTTGGCTATGGCAAACCGCTTGATCTTGCCTGACTTTAGCTTTGAGGCGAGCCCCTTCAACTCGGGATCTACGGGTAGCCTGGAGTTCAAAGGCGTTATCAGTGCTATGCGGCCGACGGCGTAGAGCGCGCCGGCATCGCGGGTGTATCCATCCGCATGGAGCCTCGCGACATACTCCTCGTCGGCCGACAGGTAGATCTGAAACGGTGCGCCGTTACGGATTTGGGTGGCGAAGGTGCCGGACGAGCCGCCCTGCCGGTCTCTTTCTTGAAAGCGTGAGCAATCTCATCAAGGGCGAACTTCAGATCGGCTGCGGCTGCCACGACAGGTTCAGGTGCACCTGCTCGCGGTTGGGGCTCACCGGCTGATAACCGGGACACGCTCAGTAGAACTAGAAAAGCAACCAGTCCGATGTTTACGGTGAACCGTTTCATCCTGCCCTCAAAGCCCATCCGTATCGAATTCCACCGGCTGCTATCACCGGTCATGTCGCCGTGCGGATCAAGCAGCGCCATGGTCCGCGCACCCCATCTCGAAGCCCCGGTCCAGCAGGATGACCTCCACTTCATCACCTGCGGCGAGGCTCGATTCGGGCGCGAGCTTCATGAGGCCGTTGCCAAGGATCAGCGAGGAGAGGCGCCCCGAACTCTGGTTGCCGGTGGTGGAAACGTAGTGGCGCTCGTTATCGAGCGACACGATCCCCCGCACCAGGTGCGGCCGGTTCCCCTTGTTGGAGGCAGGCTCCTTGAGGAGCGCCTTTACCTGGGGCCGGAAGATGCGCCGGTGCCCCATCGCCTTGAGGATGGAGGGGCGCACGAAGAGCTCGAAAGAGACCATGGCGGCTACCGGGTTGCCGGGGAGCGCGAAGATCGGCTTGCCGTCCAGCATGGCGAAGGCGAGCGGCTTGCCCGGTTTCATGTTGACCTTCCAGAAGGTCACCTCCCCCCCCATCGCCTCGATGGCCGCCTTCACGTAGTCCCGGTCTCCGACGGAGACACCCCCGGTGATCACCAGCATGTCCGCGTTTAGGCCCGCCTTTATCTTCTCGCAGGTGGCCTCCAGGGTGTCTGCGGCGATCCCCAGAAGGAGCGGGTCGCCACCGGCGTCGAGCACCTGGGCCGCCAGACTGTAGCTGTTGCTGTTGATGAGCTTCCCCGGCATCGGAGTGGAGCCGGGCTCCAGGAGTTCGTCGCCGGTGGAGAGGATGGCGACCCGGGCGCGGCGGTAAACGGCAAGGGAGGTGCTCCCCATGGCGGAGAGCATGCCGATCTCCTGGGGGCGCAGGAGCGAGCCGGACTTGATGACTACATCGCCCGAGGCGATGTCCTCCCCGCGCCTGCGCACATGCGCCCCGGCCTTCACCGGCGCGCGCAGGCGTATCCGGTCCCCCTCTTCCACGACGTCCTCGATGGGGACCACCGTGTCGCAGGAAGGGGGGACGGGCGCCCCGGTCATGATCTTGATCGCCTCGCCGGGAGGAACCGGTACGTCATGAACCTCTCCGGCGGGCAGGAAGCCGGTCACCCGCAGGGAGTTGTCGGCCATCCCCGCATGGCTGAAGGCGAACCCGTCCATGGCGGAATTGTCTGCAGGCGGTATGTCCCAGGGGGCGATGTGGTCCTCGGGGGTTACCCGGTTCAGCCCCTGGAACACGGAGACCTTTTCCGTCTCCAACGGGGAGATCTGCTCAAGAATGGTTCGTTGTGCTTCCTCGATGCTGACCATGGCCGCCACTCCTTGTCCGGTTTTTCAGAACCCGAGGGCCCTGAATTTGTCGTTCACGATGTCGTCGAACCCCTCTATCAGGAGGTCGAATTTCTGCAGCAGGGTTTCCGCTTGCGGGGTGAGGGAGGATGTTCCACCCCCGGTCCCGCCCTTGAGCCGGTTCACGAGCGGGAAGCCCAGCCGCTTTTCCATGGAGTCTACGTAGGTCCAGGCCTTGCGGTAGGGGATCCCCATGTCCTTGGCGGCTGCGTTGATAGAGCCGGTCGCCTGTATCAGGCGCAGCAGCTTCTCGCGCCCCTGGCCGAAGACCGGCTCTCCGTCGACCTCCAGCCAGATCTTGGAGCGGACCTGCAGCCGGGAGTCGGGGTCGCTCATTTAAGGAACCTTTCCTCGATGAAGTCGGCGACAGCCTTGGCATCGTTCAGGTCGAGCACCGGTACGTCGAGCTCGATCTTCGCGTCGCTTGCCACCGCCACCAGGGTCGGGTCGTGTTCCTCGCCGCGGCACAGGAGCGTCGCGCTCCTCTCCTGGCGGTTGATCTCGATCTTGGGCATGGAGCTCTTCTTGAAACCTTCGGTGAGAACGAGGTCCACATCGTTGAAATAGGTCGCCAGCAGCTCCTCGATGGGGGGCGATTCGGCGTGCTTCTTCACGATGGCGAGTTTTTCAGGGGACGAGATCAGCATGGTGTCGGCTCCGGCTGCAGTGAGCCGGTAGCTGTCCTTGCCGGGATGGTCTATGTCGAAGCGGTGGGCGTCGTGCTTGATCACCCCCAGGCGGTAACCGCGCTCCTTCAGGTGGACAATGACCTTTTCCAGCAGGGTGGTTTTTCCGGTGCCAGACTTCGCCACAAATGAGACTACCTTCTGCGTCATGTTTCTTCTCCTATTCTTGCGAATTCTTGGGGGGTGTTGAGGTTCAGGAACGCCTTGCCGTCACGGTCCAAAGGCGCCAGTTCTTCGGGGGGGACATACCGGATGTTGATCTGCGGGTAATACGAGAAGGCACAGAACTCGCCTCTTTCGAGCTGCGCCCTGATCGGCGCCAGGCAGCTTTTGGCGTAGAGCGCGAAGAGAGGTTCGTAGCCGTGGCTTGTGCTTGGGACAACGGCGTCGTAACCCTCCTTCAGCGAGCAAAGGTGGCGGAGCACCCGAGCGCTGGGGAAGGGGAGGTCGCAGGAGGAGACGAAGACATGCTCCGTCTCCGCGTGGTGCAAGCCGGTGTAGAGACCGCCCAGGGAACTGCCGGGGTAGATGTCAGGCACGACGGGGAGCCCGTAGCTCGCGAAGCGTTCCTCGCGGTTCCCCACAAGGAGTATGCGCGAGAAGCTTTCCCTGAAGAGCTCCAGG
>Ga0209317_1002748_pt1 | contig 12181 bp, 10 predicted proteins | sample RifGroB2_FD_183994 | JGI IMG/M metagenome (GOLD analysis project Ga0209317, IMG submission 183994) | Soil microbial communities from Rifle, Colorado, USA - Groundwater B2 (SPAdes) (version 2) | ecosystem: Environmental > Terrestrial > Soil > Unclassified | place: Rifle, Colorado | collected...
GGCATCAATTGCCTTGAATGCCTCAGCCTTGTCAATTTCAGCCAGAATAGCCCAGTTGTTACCAAGCACATTGAATGGCATATATGCGCTTAAAACAGGCACGCCGCGATAATCTTTAACGATCTTATAATCGACCTTACCTGCGATGGCCTCTTTCGCAGCTTCCGTATCTACTTTATTTACCAGGATTGTGGGTTTTTCTGAAAATCGCGAGTTGGATCGCATCATTTTGTCTGGACCCACTAAATATGTCTCACCGGTTTCTCCCAATCCCGCACGTTCCTGCATGACTACATCTATCTTGTTAATGGGCAACTGGAAGATGACTACGCCTATTTTCTGATTGCCATCGTAAACAGGACTTGCAATAAAAGCGGCAGGGTCTCCATTTGACGGCGCATAGGACTCGAAATCCACCAGTTTAACAGTGTTGTTAGCGACACTCGATGAATTGATATCTTTAAATAACCGTGCAATATTTGTTGTGTTATACGTTCCTGACACAAGGTTTGTGCCGTAATCCAGTTCTTTAAAAACAGTATAAAGGATGTCTCCCGTCTCTCCGTCTACGAGAAATATATCGTAATATGCATATTGTTCGAGAAAGTTTTTAAAGAATGGGTGATATTTCGCATGCAAATTACTGTAAGCGCTGCCGTCCTTTGCATCAAAATATTCCAGCTTTTTACCTGCCGGAAATGGATTGCTCGTAATATACAGGTCTCTTACCTTTTCAGCCCCTGATTCACGAAAGGCAGTTTTAAATTCCTTAATTGCATTAACGGTCAAATTACTTGTTGCCAGTTGACTGCAATTCGCCTTTCTCTCGTTAAACCAGTCTTCTATATTGACCTTTTTTGTATTTCTAACTGAAATTAACTGATTAAATGCCTGTTGTTCCAGCGCCTTACTGGAACTGCGATAACTGAGTATTCCGATCGCAACCATTGGTATTACGCCGCCCAATACAAATAATGAAATTATCTTTGTGCTTAAATTCATTTTCATATAAGTAAAACCTCCCTACAATATTAACGTGCCTGTTCCGATGTAAAGTAATATGGTACAGCTAAAACTACGAATAATTCCTTTTTGTTTGTGTGTGGTATTCCTCCTTTTAAAGGTTAGTAAAAGTATAAAGATCTAATATTTCAGTTTATTCGTTGCAAACCCACCCCTAACCCCTCCCGGGAGGGGACTCCACCATTCCATACCAAATCGGCTGTTCAGACTGTCATCCGATCCCTATAATCCCCTCCCAAGAGGGGACGCCACAATTCCCCTCCCGGGAGGGGTCAGGGGTGGGTTTCTTATCTTGTGGAATTGTTCATGCCACCCGAATGTCCGTGTAAATGAAATCTGATACGACTAAAGTAATATTACACGTAATCCGCCGTAACAAGTTTTGCTTTCTTGCCTTCAGATTCAATACCTGCCGCATGACCTATGATGACAGGTAACTGTCCTTTCTTTTTTGTTACTGTCGATTGTACTGCAGCGCCAACTGTCTTGTTCTCCATACCGACCTCTAAGCCAACCTTATTTACCAGATCATTGAGCGCCTGCGCCTGGGCTGTTAATTCCTCACTGGATGCCGCCGTCTCTTCGGCGCTGGCTGCATTGTTCTGAACGACCTGGTCCATCTGCTGGATTGCCTTATTTATTTGCTGTATTCCATTGTTTTGCTCATCTGATGCAGAAGATATTTCATTTACCAGATCGGTTACTTTCTTTACCTGTGCGACCACGCCGGTAAATACATCCTCAGTCTTCTTCACGAGTTCCATGCCCGTTGTTGCTTTATGTACGCTGTCCGTAATCAATGTCGTTATATCTTTGGATGCCGTAGAACTTCTTTGGGCAAGATTCCTTACTTCTTCTGCAACGACTGCAAATCCCCGCCCATGTTCTCCGGCGCGTGCAGCTTCAACTGCCGCATTCAGCGCCAGCAAATTCGTCTGGAATGCAATCCCTTCAATGATCTTGATGATATCAGCGATCTTTCCGCTGCTCTCATGGATATTTTTCATAGCGTTATTCATCTCTACCACAGTAGTATTTCCATGCTCAACCGAAAGGTTGCATGCTGTGGCCAGTTTTGATGCCTCCTGGGCGTTGTCGGCATTTTGTTTCGTCATGGAAGTGATTTCTTCCATCGTTGCGGAGGTCTCTTGTATAGATGCTGCCTGTTCTGAAGCCCCCTCGGAGAGACTCTGGCTTGATTCCGATATCTGTTCCGATGCTGATGCAACATTAGATGCGCCGTAAATAAGTTCTGTAACCATATTTCTAAAGAGGGTAGTGATCTTTAATGGCAGCAGTACCGTTACAAACGCACCCACCGACACACTGACACCAACTGAAATCAAGGCGATAAGCCACATAGACCTTTGCAATCCCAATGTTCTTTGCGTCTCGCCTTCCAATAGCCCGGACATATTAACGCCTATCTGGTCTATGTTCTTCTGGACGGCGGCAACCAGCGGCGCCAGTTCTTCCCTGAGATGTTTTAAGTCCAATCGGTAATCATTTCCCCGCCTGATTACAAAAATCTTTTCTGCATGGGATGTAAAAGATTCTTCTTCTTTAGCAATACCATTCACAATATCTTGCAAACCCACAGACAGACCGCTGGATAAAGACTTTAACTTTGTCAAGCCCCCGCTGCGCATACCCTGGGCTGCTTCAAAGTCTTTGACAGATTTCTCATCTGCGCTTTCCATAAACCCGCGGATGGCCATGCCCCAACGGGCTGTACCTGCACGATACTGTGCCGATGCATAGATTGCATCCCTTATTTCATTCGTGCCTGGACTATTACTCAACTCTTCCATAAGCTTGTCTATCTTTTCATTTATTGCTTTAAAAAGAGGCGTCATGTTTGTAGCGAAATAGTGAGCGGCTACGTCATTTTCCGGACTGCGTCTTTTATCAATAACCTGACTTGCCGATGCGTAAAATTTGTTCAGAGAGCCTCCTATTTCCTTCATCAAATCCTTGTTCTGCTGTAAAATCCAGTGATTTGACATCTCTTCAAGTTTCTTGTAACTATCTTGCATCCCGGATTTCGCCTTTTCGAAGTCTTGCAAATACTTTTCATCGCCGGAAGCGAGAAATCCCCTGATTCCTCCTATGGCCAATCCATAAAATCTCAGAAGTCTTTCTGTGCCTATCATGGACGGCGATCTGACGTTTAATACCGTTTGGGTAGTTGACGTCAGGCTGTTTAGCCAATACAAGATCAATCCACCCGAGATAGCAGATATGAGAACCAATATTACGAAACTGCCACCAATCTTTTTTCCCAACGTTAACTTCATGTTTTTTCCCCCTTATAAAATTATAAATATTTACTCTTCTCGTCTATTATCTTGAATGACAATCTCTGTTATACGAGCTAGAAGAATTAACACTCCAGTTTGGATAAGGGGCACTTCCACCCAATAGGGTTTCGCCTCCCGGCGTACCGACTTATTTTACTGCAGAGTCAAAAGAACTAATTTAGTGCTTCATGGCTGGTTCAATCTTGCAGGTTGTACCAGATGTTTTGAACCGGGCTATGTGCCTTAAATGAATATCAGCTATGGAAAAGCCGAATGTTTCGGTTCAATCGAGGACGATTGAACCAGCAATTAATACGAATGAACCAGCGATTAGGGAATTTCAAACCGCCTATGTAGTGGCAAGGCGCGCCTTGCCGCTACTCGATTAAAAGCCGCCAAAGGCCTAATTTAAAGCCATATTCATAATACCACCCACATCTAAAATGAGACTCACACACCCGTCTCCCAGTATGGCGCTGCCTGAGACGCCTCTTACATTACGGAACTGTTCTCCGAGACTCTTAATAACTATCTGCTGCTGGCCCAGGAGGTCGTCAACAAGGACTCCGCATCTTCGTCCTTCTCCTTCAACAATGAGGATCAGCGCCTCCCATGGATTGGTTTTTTTTGGTTTAACGTTATATAAATTATGTAAACGCACAATGGGCAGCAGATTGCCCCGTATATTGAGCAGTTCACCGCGATGTTGTACCGTAGAAATGTGTTCCTTGTTCGGGCGGATAGATTCTTCGATGGAAAGCATGGGAATAATATATTTTTCATCACCAACCTTTACAATCATACCATCAATAATTGCCAGGGTGAGAGGCAGCTTAATGGAAATTTTAGTGCCTTTCCCTTCCACCGTGGAGAGATCAACCTTGCCGCGCAAGCGCTCAACGTTCCTTTTCACGACATCCATGCCTACGCCGCGCCCTGAGATATCGGTTATCTTTTCTGCCGTTGAAAATCCAGCGGCAAAGATGAGGTTATAGATTTGCTGGTCAGAGAGGGATGCATTTTCTTCAACCAACCCTTTTTCGATAGCCTTCTTCAAAATCCTATCTTTACAAAGTCCTTTTCCGTCATCTTCGATTTCGATAATGATGTTTCCGCCTTTGTGGAACGCATTTAATCGCACAAGACCCTCTGCAGGTTTTCCCTTGTTTACACGTTCGTCTCGAGATTCGATTCCATGATCTACTGAATTTCTGATAATATGCACCAGTGGATCGCCAATCTCTTCAATTACCGTCTTGTCCAGTTCCGTCTCTTCACCAGATAGTTCCAATCGCACCTTTTTGCCCGCCTTTGTAGATACATCGCGTACAAGTCTTGCCATTTTTTGAAAGGTGGCTTTTAGTGGCACCATTCTCATAGACATGACCTGGTCTTGTATATCTTTAACGATTTTGCTCAATTGAGAAAGATTTTTGTTTGCGGCGGCATTGGTATTATTGTCTCTGCCTAATACTTCATTAATAAGGGCATTGGCAATTACCAGTTCGCCCACAAGGTTCACGAGGTTATCAAGCTTTTGGGTATCCACTTTTACTGTTTCAGCGGATTTTTTGCCTGTTGCTGATTGAACCTTAAGTGCATTTTCAACCTTTTCAGGAGTGGTTATCCCCTTTTCTACTAATATTTCACCCAGCGGTTTCTCTTGTTCTTGTAAAGCAATTTGCAATTGTTCTTGACTAACGTCACCACTTTCTAAGAGTATCTCACCGAGTTTCTTCGGCTCTGGAGGAATATCATCGACATCGTCTTGTGAAGTAGAGACGGGTTTAAAACCTGTCTCTACGTTATTTTGATTCTGCTGAAGCGCAGCGGATATCTTTGATAAGAGCGGTTGATAATCAATTACATCAATTGCAGCATCTTTGTTATTGGTTTTTTTCTCTACTGTTTCTCTTAGTTTCTTGAGGATGTCTATGCCTTCGTAGAGAATTTCGATAATTTCCGGTGTTACTTTTAATTTAGCCTTCCTTGCTTCGTCCAGGAGGGTTTCCAATTCATGGCTTACTTTACCGATGTCTTTCATCCCCAGGAAGCCGGCGCTGCCCTTCATGCTGTGAATGGGGCGGAATATGCTGTTAATAATATCCACGTCTTCCGGATTCTCTTCCAATTGGAGTATTTTGGATTCTACGTCGTCCAGATGATCTCCGGATTCAACGAGGAATTCCTTAACAATTTCAACATCATCCATAATATTTGTAATGTCTTCCATGTTTTGTGCCCTCAATAATTAAATTAGCTCTTGCTTACGAGAAGTTGGCTGTTAGTTAAATGTTTATTGATTTTTTCGATTATTTTTTGCCTTGTAAAAGGCTTTACAAGAAAATCTACTGCACCGGATCGGACAGCGTGTATTACGTTATCTTGTGTTGGAGAAGAGGAACACATAATAATTGGTATATTACGGGACATAGCATTTCTTTTAACTCGCTCGCAGAGTGTTAAGCCGTCCATAATAGGCATATAAATATCCATCAACACGAGGTCAATATGATTTTTTTGAAGCATAGAGAGCGCATCATTAGGATTGCTTGTAACCATGACTTTATATTCGCTGCCCAAGAGTTTCCTGATAATCCGTAAATCCGTATTTGAGTCGTCTACGGCCAGGATAGTTCCCTTAAAATCTTTGTCCTTCTCTTCGATTACCTCAGAAAAAAATTCTTCGCCGATCAATTTTGATATGCTTAAAATAAATTGGGCGTCATCAAAACCCAGAATTCTCATCGTGGCCGTTAGCGTTAAGCACTCTTCATTTAAGATTTCTTCACTGAGCACGGTGTTTATATTCTCTTTGTTAATTAAAGTTGTGCTTGTTAGTTTGAGATGGATAGGCTTGGGCAGTTTTGGCCTTAATTCATTATCTAACATACCGCATATCTGGTTTGTAAATTCCTTAAAGGCATCTAAACAATCACCATCAAGAATACCTTTGTTTGCACTTTCACGCACTGCGGCATCATCAAGGGTCAACACAAGACTGCCAATGGTGATCGCTTCCTTTATGGTAAGGATGAAATATATTTCTCCTTCATAAAATTCCTCAATTGCAAATCGTGCTATTACGCTATTCGATGCGGCATTCTTTAAGAAAGAGTCCAGGGTTGTCGATTGCAATATAGGGTTTGTGAGGAAGAACTGCTTGTTCATCAGCTTGCCACAATCAGTGCAAATCCGTGGAAACGTGCTAACCAGGGTTTCCTCCAGTTTGGATGAAGATATCTTTTTAGCCGGATTATTTTCCATTGTCGTTATTGTTCCGTGAATGTATTATTTATTGGATTCTTTTAGCAATAAGCCGACATCAAACTTTTCGCCGGCGGAAAGAAATGGCGTCATTAACCACGGGTCCTTACTAAAACAAGAGAGTGTTGTATCTGCTACAACAGGGTGGTTATTTACCGCTGTTATCGATAGACCTTCTCCTGCGATTACAATGGGGATAGAAAGGTGCATTTCGCCGTATTGCGCAGTAAGTTTTGTTTTTACGTTTCCAGCAATCATGTTCGATACCTCGCCAACAGCGTCTTTCACATCATTGGTAAACTCATTTAATTCTGTCATTAGCATGGTAGATGCAACCTTTAGCGCAAATTTCTTCGAACAAAACAAGGCAATAACGCCGTGATATTTCCCTGTGAAACTAACCATGCCAATAACATCGGTTTTTATCTGCGTATCGTCCTCAAAAAAAGAGTTATCATATTTTAAATCCAACATGATCATCGTTTCGAATAATGTTTTTGTAGCGCTGGTAATATCTGATGCGACATTTTCCATAATACCTTCTATAGCCATGAACGGGTTCCCCTTTCTTTTTAAGGTTTCGTTATAATATATGCACAAGACATGAGCATATGTATTACTTCACGAGCAAAAAATTTCCTAACTTAGACTTTAGCTGATCGGGTGTAAATGGCTTAGTCAGATAACCATTAGCGCCGCTGTTTTTTGCCTCTTCGATTTTTGCCTCGCCGCCTTCGGTAGTCACCATAACAATGGGAATGTTGCTTTTTTGTCCGGAGCCTCTGAGGGCCTTGACAAAATCTATCCCCGTCATGTTTGGCATGTTCCAGTCACATAGTATTAAGTCAATATTATTGGCAGTGGCCTTTTCCAGTCCTTCTCTGCCGTCTCCTGCCTCGACAAATTCATCTACCAGTAGCCCGGATTGTTGAATGTTTCTTTGAATAATCTTTCTCATGACTGCTGAATCATCAATTATTAATACTTTCGGCATGTTTATCACCTTCCTTTACAATAAAAGAGTTATTAATTCCGTTTTTTTCGTTTATCCACTGATCAATCTTCGTTCGTTCAAATCGCCACATATTCATTATCTTGAAGGTAGGAATAGCGCCGTCTTTTACTAACTTATATATTGAACGGGGACTTACCTTCAGATACTCTGCAACCTGTTTTATTGTCATAATTTCGTTCATAATGTATTCTCATAAATAAACTTGAATTATTTTCACTTCCCATTGCATATCTTGCCTTCCATTAGCATTAGTTATCCTCAATTATCGGAATTATAAAAGAATAATTTAGTGTAAATTTAAATATTTTTAAGAATGCACATTCTGATTTATTGAAATAACTTGATAGTATAGGAATTTTCATTTTGTTTATGCGGGTTTTGAGGTGGCATGGATTATTCCCCTCTTGGGAGGGGGAAGGGGTGGGTTCCTTTCCCCGTTCCCCGTTTTCACGAGGACAAGGGTCGCGAAATCGCAGTGAATATTTCAAGAATTACCGGCTTACCCACCCCTAAATCCCTGCCCAAGAGGGGACTTTCTTACTTGAATTTTGAAGTGATTATGCTGCGTTAGTGTGGAAACCTACAAAATAAATGTGTTTTTTTGACTTCCGTATTTTATTATGTTTGAACGGTGAGAAGTAGATGTAAGAAACTACTTATTTTGTAAAGAGTGCAGGATGTTTTGGCAAAATTCAGTGAGTGTGTTGTCGCGAGCCCCCATAACGAGGATGCAGTCACCTGTTTGGGCCCGTTCTTTGATCTCAGGGAGGATATCGGTTCTTTTTTCTATGAAAAAGGCATTTTTACCGCTTTCTTTAACTCGTTTGATAATATCGGCGGAAGAGATATTTTTACTTGCAGTGCCGCCTGCATAGTATATCTCTGGCATGAAAAGAACATCCTGAGGTGATAAGATGTTAATAAAGGCATTGATGAATTCTTCCTTCATAAAGATTGTAGGACTATAACCATGAGGCTGAAAGATTGCAATGACCCGCTTGCAGCCAAGCTTTACGGCATTTATCGCAGCCATAACTTTTTCGGGGTTATGGGCGTAGTCGTCCACTATTCTTATACCATCGGTTTCTCCAATAATATCCATCCGGCGTTGTACACCACGAAACTCCCTGAGCGCTGCTGCTGTTTTTCTGTCGTTGATGTTAAGACTTCTGGCCACGACGATGGCCGCAAGCGCATTCGATACATTATAAATGCCCGGAAGATTTATTTCAAAAGAATGACTATCGACTTCAAAGGTGGACTGGAACGGTTTACAAATAATATTTTTTGCGCGTATCATAGCGTTATTATTTAGCCCATAGGTAATAATGTTCTTATGCTTGAATTCTATCATTTTCAGACGTGGACAATCGGCATTGATAATGAGCGTTTCAGTGGTATTTTCTGAAAAACTCACAAACATTTTGGAAATTTCATCGATGGATTTATGGTCTTTCGAGATGTTGGTAATGACGGCTATGCGCGGGGTATACAGGACAATGCTGCCGTCACTCTCGTCTGCCTCAATGGATATAATGTCCGATGTGCCTGTCTTTGCGTTGCCCAGATGAAAGTTGTCTATATAATTTTTAATACACCCGCCGACTATAACCGTAGGGGATAAGCCTGCATAATCGAGGATATAACCTACCATACAACTTACCGTGGTCTTCCCGTTCGTTCCCCCAATGGCAATTCCATACTTACGGTTAAACATCCCGGCGAGTAAGTCAGCGCGCTTGATAATGTTTTTGCTTAATGTACGAGCCTTTTTGATGTCCGGGTTGTCTTCTTCGATGGCAGAAGAAACGACTACAAAATCTGTATTTTCCTGAACACCGGAACCATCCTGGGGGTGTAATGAAATGCCTTTTGACAAGAGCTTTGAAAACACGTACGGGGTGATTTGTTTATCGTAGTTTCTGTCAGAACCACTGACGGTGTGGCCTTGTTCACTGAGCACCTGGGCAATTGCGCTCATGCCAATACCGCCCACACCAACGAAATGATATGAAAATTCCTTTAAATCATCCCGGTTAGCGTTAATTTCTCCTGCTTCCTCTTTCATAAATTTTTAGAACTATACAGAATGAAATATAAATTGTCAAAATATTTCTACTCTCTATATTCATTCTTGACAAGTCTAACGATTCATTCTAGAATCAAAACGCTTATTTAGCTATCGAATATAATTTTGTAATGGGAGGAGAATGTTGTCCACATTAGGCAAGCATATTATTTTGGAAATGTGGGGATGTTGTAAAGATACCATTGACAACGTTGAAGTTGTAAAGGAAATTCTTGTCAAAGCAACAGAGTCTGTTAAGGCAACCCTGGTGGATGTGGTATGTCATAGATTTAGTCCCTATGGTGTAACTGGTGTAGCTATTTTAGCTGAATCGCATATTGCCGTTCATACGTGGCCTGAACATGGATATGCAGCGGCAGATATCTTTATCTGTGGCAGCGCCATCAACCCGCGGGATGCCGCTTCTTATATGACAGAAGCATTCTATGCAAAAGAAACTTCATTCCTGGAACTCAAAAGAGGTGATTTTGTATCAAGAACCCCCCAGATGGCGGTCAAATCCTAGGAATTTTCATTTTATTTATGCGGGTTTTAGGGTGGCATGGACTGTCTTCCAATCTATAATATTGCAAAAAGCTGTGAGAGTACAGTGGGCGGTTGTCCCCCGCCGGCGGGGGACAGTTACCATTACATCCCCACAAGCTTGGAACAAGGGAGGTTGTAAGCTTGTCCTCGTGAAAACGGGGAATAGAAACGGGAAAAAACAACCCCTTATATCTAGTGGCCAAAAATCTTCAGCCCCTAACTTGATGTACAGGAATTTCAAACCGACCATGTAGTGGCAAGGCGCGCCTTGCCACTACGATGTTATAGAAGTCGCCGAAGGCCTAATTTAACAATATATATCTAGAGAGACGATTTATAACCTTATGGAAAAAGCCCAAATAAATTGGATAGATGATTATTTCAATAATCATGAACTTCATAAACATGCCTTTCGGGATGTTGTTTGTCAGGTTCAAACAAAGATACAAAAAATCATCATCGTAGATACCTATAATTACGGAAGGTGTCTCATCCTTGATAATGAATTCCAATCCGCTGAGGCGGATGAATTTATCTATCACGAGGCGCTCGTGCATCCCTCTTTTATTTTGCATCCGTGCATCGAACATGTGCTTATTATAGGCGGCGGCGAAGGTGCAACCCTGCGAGAAGCGCTCCGTTATAAAACAGTAAAAAGGGTCGTGATGGTTGATATTGACAAGGAAATGATAGAATGTGCCAAAAAGTATCTCCCTTCATTTCACACGGGTTCATTTGATGACAGTCGTCTGGAACTCGTTATAGAAGACGGCAGAAAATATCTCGAACGGATAAACGAACAATTTGACGCAATTGTCATAGACGTAAATGACCCATTGGAAGGCGGCCCTTCATACATGCTTTTTACGGTGGAACTTTATCGGATTGTCGCCAAAATGCTTAAAAAAGATGGAATACTTATCGTGCAGTCCGGCGCAGCGTCAATTACGGAAAATGATGTGTTTACAAGCATTTGCAATACCTTGAGCAAGGTATTTAACCACGTGTTTCCTTATGTCACCTACATCCCTTCCTATGCGTTACAGTGGGGCTTTGTCATGGCCACGGGGAATCCCGGTAAGTTGGATATTACGGGTCAAGAGATCGATGACAGGATTGGTTCAAAGGTCACCGGCACACTTCGTTTTTATGACAGTATCACACATCACGCGCTATTTAATCTGCCAAAGTATTTAAGAACAGACATCAGGAAGCAAACACGGATAATAAGTGATAAAGACCCTTTGACAGAACATTACCCTGGCATTTCTAATCGTACATGAACTGGAAATTACCCTATAAAAATATTTTATCCTGCGGCGTGTAACCTCATGTAAACAATACAGTTTCTTTCTCTTCCAAATTTTTCAGCCGAGAGCATATCAAATTATTATCAGTATTTTAGAACACCCTAGAAAATGTTTGACATGGATTACAAAAGCATTATACTGAGACTTAGTTTCAATAAATATCTATTTGTTATTCGGGTTTTGGTGTGATAGGAATAAATGAATGTTTGAAACGGGAGTGAGTACGTTTAAGGTTGCTTTGGTGGGAAATCCCAATGTCGGGAAGAGTGTGATATTTGGCTTGTTAACGGGAAAGTACGTAACTGTCTCGAACTATCCCGGAACCACAGTGGAGGTTTCTAAGGGTATTTGCAAGGGATTGGACGGCAGGATTGAAATTGTTGATACGCCGGGCGCTAATAGTTTAATTCCTCTGTCAGAGGATGAACTCGTGGCGCGTGATATGCTGTTGGAAGAGTATGAAAAGCGCGTTATTCAGGTTGTGGATGCAAAGAATCTTCGCCGTGGTTTACTCATTACCACGCAGCTCGCCGAGATGGGATTGCCTGTCGTACTGACATTGAATATGTGGGATGAACTCCTTGACAGGGGTATGAACGTTGATGTGCATGCATTACAAGAAACATTGAACATCCCGATTATAAAAACTATT
>Ga0209317_1002749_pt1 | contig 12179 bp, 6 predicted proteins | sample RifGroB2_FD_183994 | JGI IMG/M metagenome (GOLD analysis project Ga0209317, IMG submission 183994) | Soil microbial communities from Rifle, Colorado, USA - Groundwater B2 (SPAdes) (version 2) | ecosystem: Environmental > Terrestrial > Soil > Unclassified | place: Rifle, Colorado | collected...
CAGGCAAAGCTGAAAGATCTTTGGGAGACTTATCATCACCACGTTGAGAATTTTTATGATTTTATTAAAATCAATAAGGAATTGCGTGATCTCGACCTGAAGAAGAATCTTGAAATAAAAATGGAGATTTGCGAAAAGACAGAAGAGCTTTTGGTAGAACCTTCTATTATCAAGGCTTTCAATGTTCTGCAAAAGTACCACGAGCAGTGGCGCGAAGTTGGTCCGGTTCCACGCGATAAAAAAGATGAGTTGTGGGAACGTTTTAAAGCGGCTACTTCCATTATCAATAAAAAGCATCAGGATTATTTTGAAGGACGGAAATCTGATCAGAAAAAGAATCTGGATGCCAAGGTTGCTCTTTGCGAAAAAGTTGAAGAAATTGCAAATGCTGCTATTGAAACACACCGCGATTGGGATGAAAGATCGAGAGAACTGATTGAATTACAGAAGATTTGGAGAACAATTGGTTTCGCGCCTAAAAAAGATAACAACAAAATTTACGAACGTTTCAGAATAGCTTCTGATACATTTTTTGATCATAAACGCGAATTTTACAATCAGAATAAGGAAGAGCAAACGAATAATCTTCAGTTGAAAACTGATTTGTGTGTTCAGGCTGAAGCGTTGAAAGATAGCACCGACTGGAAAAAAACAGCCGACGAATTTATCAACATTCAGAAAGCATGGAAGGAAATCGGCCCTGTTCCACGTAAATATTCTGATGTAATCTGGAAACGATTCAGGGCAGCCTGCGATTATTTCTTTGAAAACAAATCGAAACATTTTTCATCGATCGATGGAGAACAAGCTGATAATCTGAAAAGAAAACGCGCTCTTCTGGAAGAAGTGAAACAGTTTGCCTTGAGTGGCGACGATGGTGCCGATTTGGATAAGCTAAAAGAATTCCAGCGTAATTTTACAGAAATTGGTCACGTTCCGTTTAAAGACAAAGATGCCATTCAGAATGAGTTTCGTGATGTGATTAATCATCATTTTGACTCGTTGCGCATCGACGAAAAACGCCGTAACCTGATGAAATTCAAGAATAAAGTTGCCGGTAATACTTCTTCAGGAAAAGGACAGAACAAAAACCGCTTTGAGCGCGAAAAGTATATGACCAAGTTGAAACAGATGGAAACTGACTTGGCATTGCTCGATAACAATATAGGTTTCTTTGCAAATACCAAAAACGCCGAGGCTTTGATTGGTGATGTAAACCAGAAGATTGCCAATACGAAAGAAAAAATCGAATTCCTGAAAGAGAAAATCCGCATCATGGATGCGATGGAAGACGATGAATAGCATCATAAAAAAACCCGCTACTTCAAGCGGGTTTTTTGTTGTTAGCTAATTATTAAATTTTATAACATTTTTTAGCGGTAAGTTTTATTGATTAACTTTGCTCGCTTTTAAGAACAATTAAAATCTATGGTCTTGTCAGCATCAGCAACCAGATACATATTTGTTACTGGAGGAGTTACCTCTTCGCTTGGGAAAGGAATTTTAGCAGCTTCACTGGCTAAAATACTTCAATCCAGAGGTTATTCCGTAACAATTCAAAAATTGGATCCATACATCAATGTCGATCCCGGTACTTTAAATCCTTATGAACACGGAGAATGTTTTGTAACCGACGATGGTGCCGAAACCGACTTGGATCTTGGGCATTACGAACGTTTTCTTAATGTGCCGACTTCACAGGCGAACAATGTGACAACTGGTCGCATCTATCAATCAGTAATCAACAAAGAACGTCGGGGTGATTATCTTGGAAAAACAGTTCAGATTATTCCCCATATTACCGATGAGATCAAAAGGAAAATTAAAATCCTCGGATCGAAAGGTAAGTACGACATTGTTGTAACCGAAATTGGCGGTACTGTAGGCGATATTGAGTCGCTTCCTTATATTGAAGCAGTTCGCCAGTTGAAATGGGAATTGGGAGCAAATGCGCTGGTTATTCATTTAACGCTGGTGCCGTTTTTGGCTGCCACAGGCGAGTTGAAAACCAAGCCAACCCAGCATTCAGTAAAATCGTTGCTCGAAAACGGTGTTCAACCCGATGTTTTGGTTCTGCGTACCGAACATGAATTGGGCATAGACTTAAAGAAAAAAGTAGCGCTTTTCTGCAATGTTTCAATTGATGCAGTCATTCAGTCAATCGATGTTTCGACCATTTATGAAGTACCGAACAAAATACGCGAACAGCGGCTCGATGAAACTGTTCTTCGTAAAATGGGACTTCCGTTAAAGGATGAACCAAAAATGGATGATTGGAACGATTTTCTGACCAAACTGAAAAAACCGACTTCAGAAATAGAAATTGGATTGGTTGGTAAGTATGTTGAATTACAAGACGCCTATAAATCGATCGTTGAAGCTTTGGTTCACGCTGGTGCAACTAATTTGTGCAAAGTAAAAGTACGCTGGATACATTCAGAAAAAATTACTGCCGAGAATGTTGAAAAGAAATTGGAGGGCCTGAAAGGAATTATTGTCGCTCCCGGTTTCGGACACCGAGGTATTGAAGGTAAAATTATTGCCACACGATATGTACGTGAGAACAACATTCCTTTCTTCGGTATTTGTCTGGGGATGCAAATTGCTGTGATTGAATTTGCCCGCAATGTACTTGGATTGCCGACCGCCGATTCGACTGAAATGAATGAGAAAACCGATTGTCCGGTGATTGATTTAATGGAAGGGCAGAAAGGAGTTACCGAAAAAGGCGGAACAATGCGTCTTGGAGCATATAAATGCCATATCGCTGATAAAAATTCGAATATTTTCAAAGCCTACGGCAAACAGGATATTAAAGAACGTCATCGTCATCGTTACGAGTTCAATGATCAGTATATCAATGAATTTAAAGATGCCGGGATGAAACCTGTTGGTCTTAATCCGGATACCAATCTGGTTGAAGTGATTGAAATTCCCTCGCATAAATGGTTTGTAGGAGTTCAATTTCACCCTGAATATAGCAGTACAGTTTTAAAACCACATCCGTTGTTTGTCGCTTTTGTTAAAGCCGCACTCGGAAAATAATTTATTTTTTATGGATAGAAATACGGTTATAGGTGTAGCCCTCATTTTTACAATTCTGATTGGGTTCAGCTATTTTAATAAACCTTCGGAAGAACAACTGGCTGCTTCGAAACGCAAACAAGATTCGCTCGAGCAGGTGCGGATTGAGAATCAGAAACAATTGGCAACTGCGGCAACACTCGATTCCATTCAGGCTTCGATAACAACTACTGTGCAAAACGATAGTGTTACATCGGACGAAGACATTGCCCGTAGGGAAAAATTTGGTGTTTTTGCTGATGCTGCTGTTGGACAGGAAAAATTCTATGTGATTGAAAATAACCTGATGAAAGTGACTTTATCGAATAAAGGAGGTCGCATTTATTCGGTTGAACTGAAGAATTATAAAACTTACGATCAGAAACCGCTGATTCTTTTTGAAGGAAATACCAGCAAATTCGGGATGAATTTCTTTGCTCAGAACCGCAGTATCGAAACAGAATCATTCTATTTTGTGCCTTCAGATTCGGTACAGAATACAGTGATAAATGGTCCTGAAGTTAAAAAAGGGAAGGAAGGAAATGAGAAGTTTAACATCGAAAATAAAGGAGATTCAACAACTTTCTCGATGAGACTATTTGCCGGCGACGGTAAATATCTTGAGTATAAATACACACTTCGTTATAACTCGTTTCTTGTTGGTTTCGAGGTAAATACAAAGGGATTGAGTAATGTGATTACTACCAATTCAAATTACCTGAATTTTAACTGGAAGATCGATGTTCCTCGTCAGGAGAGAAAATCGCAATACGGCGAAGACAGCTATACAACTATTCATTATAAATACCTTGATGATGATGTTGATTATCTTTCAACCGGCAAATCAGGAGAAGAAAGTCTTCGTACAAAAACAAAATGGGTCAGTTTTAAACAGCTGTTCTTTTCTTCCACTTTAATTGCCGAAGAATCGTTCCCGACTGCCGATATCAAAACAGAGCTGACCAAAGACGATCCCCAATATCTGGGTAATTTTAATGCCGATATTGCATTTCCTTATGAGGGACGAGATTCCGAAAGTATTAAAATGAAGTTCTTTTTTGGGCCGAACCATTACACCACGCTTAAGCAATACGATCTTTCTATGGAGAGCCTGGTTAATCTTGGTTATGCCGTTGTTCGTCCGGTAAACAAATACCTGATTATCCCGACATTTAATTTCCTTAGAAAATACATTGATAATTTCGGAATAATCATTCTGTTGCTGACGATTTTTATTAAACTTCTGATCTTCCCGTTCACATTTAAATCGTATCATTCTCAGGCTAAAATGAAAGCTTTGAAACCTGAAATTGATGAAATAAACGAGAAATTCAGCAAGGATAAGCCCATGGAAAAACAGCAGGCAACCATGGCGCTGTATAAAAAGGCAGGTGTAAACCCGATGGGCGGATGTTTGCCAATGTTGTTCCAGTTTCCTGTACTTATTGCGATGTTCTTCTTCTTCCCAACATCAATTGAGTTACGTCAGGAAAGTTTCTTGTGGGCAACCGATTTATCAACTTATGACTCAATTCTGAGACTGCCATTTACCATCCCATTTTATGGCGATCATGTTAGTTTGTTCTGTTTGTTGATGACTGTTACCACCATACTTTCAACTTACCTGAATTCGGAGGCACAGAATACTGCTGCAATGCCAGGTATGAAAACCATGATGTATATTATGCCTGTAATGTTCTTATTTATTCTGAATAGTTATGCATCAGGACTTAGTTATTACTATTTTCTTGCCAACGTAATCACAATTGGTCAGATGTATGTTTTCAGGTTTATGGTCGATGAGGATAAAATAAGGGCACAAATACTCATCAACAAGAAAAAGCCGGTTGTAAAATCGGGCTTTCAGAAAAAGCTGGAGGAAATGGCTAAACAAAAAGGCGTACAACCCCGAAAATAATTAAACGAAAATGCTGCTCATGGGCAGCATTTTTTGTAACTTGTTGTTTGTAAACTAACAACAATAATCATGTATCAATACAAAGCAATTATTCAGAAAGTGATCGATGGCGACACTTTAGAAATTGACATTGATCTGGGGCTTTCGATATGGGTTAAAAGCGAAAAAATACGTTTATTAGGTATAAATACCCCTGAAGTATTTGGGGTGAAGAAAGGTTCGCCTGAATGGGAAATTGGCAACCGTGCTTCTGAATTTGTTAAAAAACTTGTTCACGAAAATCAGGAAGCAACCGTTGAGACTTTCAGGGACAAAAAGGAGAAATTTGGCAGGTATCTGGCCAATGTTTATATCAGGATAAAACCTGAAGAATTGGTTGGCTTATCCGATATTCGTGTTCATGGGGACTGCTATTGTTTGAATGATATTTTGATTGGTAAGGGCTTGGCTGAAAAGTATATGGTTTAAAAAATGAAAAGCCGCCTCAATACTTGACTGAGACGGCCTTCGGGAGAAAATCACGTTTTAAACTTACTCTTTTTCCTGGGGGAAATTATCGATCTTATTCACAAAAATGTTATATTTTTTCATCCTTCTGATTAACGAATCACGAGTAATTCCAAGGATTTCAGCAGTTTTTTTCTGGTTGTAGTTTTTTAATTTCAGGGCCAGCCGAATTAAATTAGATTCGTTTTCTTCGAGGTTGAAATAAATTTTCTCTTTACGGCTTTCAGGTTCAACGCTAATTTTGGCCTGAAATTCATTTACTGTCAACAATTCGCCCTTACAAAGAATGATTGCCCTTTCAACCATGTTTCTTAATTCTCTGACATTTCCGGGGAAAGAATAGTTTTTCAGCATCCGAACCGTTTCCTTATCAACTTTGAGGTCGGGTTTGTTTAATTTATGCGAAAATTCGGACACAAAATGATTTAGCAGGGGTTCAATATCTTCAACCCGTTCTCGTAACGGAGGAATATGAATATGTATGGTGTTGAGGCGATGAAGCAGATCTAATCGGAATTTTTTTTGTTTGATTAGTTTTTCAACATCATGGTTGGTTGCTGCAATAATACGAAAATCGGTAGCTACCGGATCAGTTTCTCCAACTCTGGTAATCGTTTTTTCTTCAATTGCCCGTAATATTTTCGCCTGAAGGTTTATCGGCATATCAGCAATTTCGTCTAAAAACAGGGTTCCCTCGTTGCTTACTTCAAAAAATCCTTTTTTGTCAGTAATTGCACCGGTAAACGAACCCTTTTTATGGCCGAAGAATTCACTTTCCAAAAGTGTGTCGCTGATGGCACTGCTATTTACAGCACAAAATACATTTTCTTTTCTGGCGCTTTCATAATGAATTATCCGTGCTACATTTTCTTTTCCGGTTCCACTTTCACCTGTGATCAGTACACTGGTGTCTTTATATTTTGCTGCAGTGAGCGCCATTTCCAGAATTTCTTTTATTTGGTAGCTCTCGCCAATAAAATCACGCTTTATTTTTTCCTGAAGTTGCTTTGAAATGAGTGAGGTTTTTTCTTCAAACTTCCTTATCGTGCGCTGAAGTTCAACAAATCGTTGGGTTCTTTGTATGGCAATCTGAATATCGGCGTGCCTGAATGGTTTTTTCAGGTAGTCGATTGCTCCGTTTCTCAAGGCAGTTATCACGGTTTCCATGTCTCCGTGAGCCGACACAATGATGACTTCCAATTTTGGATATTCAAGCTTTACTTCTTTTAAAATGTCCAGTCCGCTAACACCTTTTAAACGCACATCGAGAATCAGCAGATCAATATTATTGTTTTTCAATATTGTTCTTCCCTTGTGTACATTGTTCGCAGTGTACGAGATGTAGCCGTGGTTATCAAGAAATTCTTCAATTTCTTCAGTGAAATTAATCTCATCGTCAATAACCAGAACTTTCATTTGTGCATTCAGGTTCAAATTATCGCTTAATGCCGGGCCATTTGATGTAACTGACATTTTTTTAGTGTTTTAAGTTTAAAGGATTTACTGGGATTCTGATTCTCATTGTGGCTCCTTTTGAAATCTCACTTTGAATTTCGATTTCTCCGTTTAATTCTTTTATGATACCATAAGAGATTGACAGCCCCAAACCAGTTCCAAATCCTGGAGCTTTTGTGGTATAAAAGGGAAGGAGGATTTTGTCAATATCTTCAGGTTTAATTCCATTGCCATTGTCTTTTACCTCCACCACAATTTGATCGTCAATAAGTTTTGTTGAGATCTCAATTCGCTTTTTGAAATTCTTGCAATGTTTTTTCTTTTTTTCGTCTAATGCATCTTTTGCATTGATTAGCAGGTTAAGCATCACTTGTTCAAATCGATGTGTATTGCCTTTTATTTTTGGAAGTATTGCTTCGTCGTGAAAAATAAGGCTGATGTCTTTGTGATACATTTGTTCAGAAACCATTGAAATGCTGCTTTTGATACTTTGATTAATATCAAATTCAGACTGAATAAAATCATCCTGATCTCTGGAGAAAGTTCTTACATGGTCGATTATTTTTTTTATTCTTGAAATGTTATCAAAAACCTTGTTGATCTTGGTTTTTAGGTAGGTGTCGGTAAGTGTTTTGTTATCAATTGCATAAATAATATTGTCGATCGAAAGAGATATTGTATTGAGTGGCTGGTTTATTTCGTGTGCCATTCCGGTAGCTAATTCGCCAATGCCAGCCATTCTTTCAGAATGCCTGATTTGTTTTTCAAATAATTTTCTTTCAGAAATATTTCTGACTACCGCCATATAGGCTTTTAATTCGCCATTTAAACCTTTAATTTCAGTTGAACTTATTTCACCAATAAATTGCGATTTGTCAACTCTGGAAAGCACGATCTCAACATTTTGAACCAATCCCTTTTCTCTTATTTCCTGATGAATCTTTATGAGTTTTTTCTTTGAACTTTTGGGCAGATAATTAATATAATGTGTTCCTTCTATTTCCAGTCTGTTATTTGATCCGAGTAATTCCATGGCAATATTCGAGGCTTCAATTATAATTCCCAGCTTATTAGTGATAATAATTCCATCTGGCGAAGTCCTTAGCAGTGAGTGATATAGCTCTTCGGATTCTTTGAGGGCAATTTGAGCTTTTTTACGATCGGTAATGTCGATCATCGATATAAGGCACTTTTGTTTTTCTCCAAGAATTGCCCCTTCCAGATAAACGTAAACTAACTCATTGTCAGCATTTATTAAGCTTATTTCGCACCAGGGGAATAAATGGTTATCAAATACTTTTGAAAGAAAATCTTCGAAAACGCCGATGTCTTTGTTAGATACAAATTGATTAAAGTAGGTGCCGATTAAATTAGATGGCTCATTTAGCAATAACCCAGAAGCTTTAATGTTAATTTCCAGTATTTTACTTTTTTTGTTGACAGTAAAGTATCCTGCCGGAGCAAAATCATAAAGCTGAATGTATTTCTTTCGCGTTTTGTCTGCTTCCTCGTGTGCTTTTCGTAATTCATTGTTCCTGATCTCTAATTCTCTCTGCTGAATTTCTAGTTCGAACTTCGATTTTTCGAGTGATTGTTTGCTGGCAATCAGGTGTTTTTTTTGCCTGTCCAGTTCCAGGAATATCTTGACTTTACTAATGAAAATAGATTTGTTAACAGGTTTTGTCAGATAATCAATTGCCCCGTAATCATATCCTTTGAACATTTGAATTTCGTCGGAGAAATAGGCTGTCAGAAAAATGATTGGGAGAAGATCGGTATTTTCTAATTTCCTGATATGAGTTGCAAGTTCAAACCCATCCATTTCAGGCATTTGAATGTCGAGGACTGCCAGTGCAAAATCATTCTCCTTAATCAGCGAAAGGGCTACTGCTCCGGAATCGGCCATATAAATATCAGCACCAATATCCTTTAGAATTGTTTTAAGCAGCGAAAGATAAAACGTATTGTCATCAACTATCAGAATTTTGGATGTTGAGTTGTTCATTCAGCTTTGTTTGTATGTTTTGTGAATACAGGAAGAAGATGATTGAATTGAGAATGATTTTTGGATTACGCTTGTGGTAGTCTGATTATGAATTGACTACCTTTCTCCGGCTCACTCTCAACCTGAATACTTCCGTTATGTCTTGCTATAAAATCTTTGCAAAGAATTAAACCTAGTCCGCTTCCTTTTTCGTTTGAAGTACCGGGTTTAGATACCTGTTCTTCAACTTTGAATAGTTTATTTTTTATTTCTTCATCCATTCCGACTCCAGAATCGGTTACAATAATTTCGATGTAATGGTTAATAATTTGAGCAGTAATCACGACTTCACCACCCGGATTCGAATATTTAATTGCATTACTGATCAGGTTCTGAAAAATGGTGTAAAGCATATTTGTGTCTGCAAGTAGCTCAATATCATCAGGTATATATGTGGTAAGCGTGATGTCCTTCAGTTTTAATGCCGATATAAGAGTTGTATTTACTGATTGTAAGATTGGGAGCAGTTTTTGTTTTACAGGCATGTAGGCAATTCTTCCAATTTGTGTTTTTGCCCATACGAGTAAGTTTTCCAGAAGATTTAATGTTGTATCAGCATTTTCGGAAATTAGACTGATATATTTTTTCCTTTCTGAATCATTGAAATCGTCGTATTGAGTTTGTAATAATTCCAGAAACCCAAGAATGCTAACAAAAGGACTTCGTAAATCGTGGGCAATAATCGAGAAAAATTTATCTTTTGTAGCAACAAGTTCCTTAAGCTTATTTTCGTTTTCCTGTAATACTTGTTCTGCTAACCTTCTTTCTGTAATATCCTGACAGATACCAGAAAAACCTATAAAATTATCAGACGAATCGTACATTACGTTGCCCGATATTTCTGTCCATTTGGTTGTTGAATCTTTACAAATTGCTTCAAGCTTGATTTTGCAGGGCTCCATTTTTCTTCCCTGTGTGATTGTTGTTTTAGCTTCTTCGAGTTTTAACAGGCACGATAAAGTGGATGCCGGGGTAAAGAATTTCGTTATTTTTGAATTGGTCACTTCATCTGCTTTATAGCCAAGTAGTTGTTCAACCGAAGGGCTAATGTATGTAATCACGGCTTCCGGATTTATTGTCCACACTACATCCGATAAGTTGGTGGTTAGTAAGCGAAATTTCGCCTCACTTTTTATCAAAGCCTGTTCTGTTCTTTTACGTTCAGTTATGTCGTTTATTATTATCTGTACGGCTGTATTTCCTTCATAATTTATCCGTGTGGCTATAATTTCTGCATCAAAAACAGAACCATCGATTCGGATGAGCTTTTCTTCGAATGACGGAACAGTTTCGCCAAGAGCTACTTGATCCATTTTTTGCCTGAATGTATTAATGAATTCAGTGCTTACCATCTTTATTATTGGTTTTTCAATCAACTCACGAGCTTCTGCTGCGCCAAGAATGCGTACTGCTGCGGGATTCACAAATACCATTTTTTTATTTTGGTAGATACCAATTCCAATTGGAAGCGTGTCGATAAGAGTTTTATACCGCTCTTCCTTTTGTTTAAATTTTTCTTCTGACAGTTTATACCTGGTTATGTCCTGAATAATTCCGTAAAAGCGAATTGGATTTCCGGATTTATCAAAGTCGGTATTGCAAATTTCATTGATCCATTTAATCCGCCCATCTTTCATCAACAGACGATAGCTTATCTCGATAGGCTTTTTTGTTTCAAGTAATTCCTTTTGCGCTGAATTTTTTATTGCACGATCCTCCGGATGCACTATTTCCAGATAGGTATCATAACTTGCTCCTGATTTTCTGGAATCAACTTCAAGAATTTCGTAAATACCATCCGACCATAGTAACTGGTTGTACTCATAATCAAGAAACCACCGGGCCATGTGGGCACTGATCTGAGCTCTGTTTAAGAACTTCAAATGAATTTCTTCATCACGTGGATCTGCGTAAATAATTTCAAAAGGTTCCTGTAATTCTTTCTCTTTTTTATCAGGTTCCGAAACGGTGGTTTTGTGTGTAAGTTTTTTCATGGTTTATGCAGGATAGGATGCGTTTGAATTCTTTCAGAATTTTTTTGTGATAATTCTGTGCAATATTTTGATATAAATGGTGATCTACTTTGGAGCAATACCATTTATAATTTTGTGTGTTGTTGATTTATCTTTATCAATTATTGTTACGAAATATATACTGAAAGGATATTTTTCTAATTGCCATTCTGATATGTTTTCGTAAATCTGTTTCCTGATAAAGGTTTGCCCAAGTGGATTTCTTATTTCGATCTCAACACCATCGGAAGGTAGTTTTTCAAAATGGATTTTGATTTTTCCGGATGTCGGATTTGGAAATATTCTGATATTTTCAAGATAGTTATGTTGCTGAAGCAAAACAGGAATTGCTATAATATATTCTTTCTTATCACTGCGTTTTGATCCATCTAAGGCATCCGCAATTACATTAATTTTTCCTGATGAAATAGTTGTTAGTTCTCCGTTCTGATCTATATTCGCTTGACCAGTAATATTCTCGACGTTCCAGATAACACTTATGTTTGTTGCGTTTTGCGGCGTTACCACCACTTTAAGTTTTAGTTTGGTTCCAATTCCTTTAATTGTGTCGTTTATTAGATCATCAATAATTGTCAAATTCTCTATCAGTATTACCTGGTTTGAAATGGTAATTGTAAGTTCTCCTTCGGCAGTCAATAATCCTGAATTGCTGATGGTAGCCTTTCCAGTAAGATCAACAACCGACCATGTTACTGTTTGTGTAGTTGCATCGGTGGGAAGAATAGATGCCTGAAGCTGTATTGTTCCGTTATCTGTGGATATTGCGGAGTCATTTAATCCACTAATAGTTATTTCTAATACAGGTATTGTTTCATAGACTCTTGCCCCTACTTGCCAATTGCCATTTTGATTTGCAGTGGTGGGTGATGACCCAACAACCCATGTAGCAGATGTTGATAATCCTGTTTGCCAATTAGACCCAAGGTTAGTACCATAATTTAATCTGGCTTTTGGTACAAAGTCTATTCTATTTATGAAATTAGGGTCAACAACAGTTGAGTGTAGATCATATCCCAAGGCTTGCCATTGCGCAAATGTTGTTGCTTTACCTTTATAATTAAAAACTGGTGTTCCTGCTTCACTATAAAAAACATTGTAATCTGATTCAAAGCCCATTTCACTCCCCGGAGCCACATAAATGTTGTAATATGAACCTGTC
>Ga0209317_1002752_pt1 | contig 12172 bp, 12 predicted proteins | sample RifGroB2_FD_183994 | JGI IMG/M metagenome (GOLD analysis project Ga0209317, IMG submission 183994) | Soil microbial communities from Rifle, Colorado, USA - Groundwater B2 (SPAdes) (version 2) | ecosystem: Environmental > Terrestrial > Soil > Unclassified | place: Rifle, Colorado | collected...
CGTTGAGCGCGTGACACGGGAACAGGTGAGCGGCAGAAGGCACAAACGTTCGAACGATTTCCGGCCTGACTCGGATCTTCCCAAGGGGCGGCGCGCGGAGCTGTCCGACTACAAGGGATCAGGCTACGACCGGGGCCATATGGCGCCGGCTGCTAACATGGCGTGGGATGAGCGAGCCATGTCGGAGAGCTTCTATCTCTCCAACATGGTTCCCCAGGTGGGGGTAGGGATGAATCGCGGCATCTGGATGGAGCTGGAAAAGAAGGTCCGCGAGTGGGCGCAGGAGCGGGGTGAGCTTTACGTTTACAGCGGGCCGATCTATAAGGAAGGCGCAATAAGGACGATTGGCCGCAACAAGGTCGCCGTGCCGGGCTTTTTGTTCAAGGTGATACTCGATCCCAGGCAGCGGGAGGCGATCGCGCTCATCATGCCGAACCGGGCGCTCGATACGGTAGACATGCCCAAATACCTGGTGCCGGTTCGAGAGGTGGAAAAGCGGACCGGTCTGGAATTTTTTTCAACGCTTAGCCTGGAAGAGCAGGAGAGGATTGAAACGACAAAGGCCCCTCACATCTGGCAGTAGGGTCGGTCTCGTTTCTTAGCTCCCTCAATACGCAAAATATGGTCCAGTGCCCAGGGGGGAAGGTTCTCCCTCGATTCCGAAGAAAACGCTACGTCCCATGAAAAAGGGAATACCCCAGTCAAAGCCGAAAGTCGAGGGTCCGCCAATACCGCTGAAAACGTTATTGGGTGGATTGAAAACTGTGATGAGATTCGAGATGTCGAAGGAAACGCTGTCTATGGGAGCGCCTGGTGCGCCGATATTGGTGGCGAGCAGCGATCTTGTAACGGGCGGACAGTACCAGGCGGTATTTGGAGGCGCGCAGGCCGGCAGCACGGCCGGGTCGGCGTTCGGAAAGAACAGGCCATTGGAACCAGTGTCGAAGAAACCGATGGTGGTGAGACCATTGAAGACGGTCCTGATATTGCCGAACTGATCCGCCGGAAGCACGACAGGTGAGGCAGGCATATTGTTGGATCGTGTCCCTATGCCGAGAATTAACGAACCGTCGATAGAGGGGACACCATCTATGGGGACCGACGGCAACTGCACCTGCAGACCGTTGTTGTCCAGAGGCAGGTGTGCCACGGGGTTTTGCACCTGGTTGGCAAGTGGAACGGCTGTACCGACGCAGTCGGTGCCGATACACCTGTAATAGATGCCGTTGACGGCGCTGAAGACACAACCAAGGCCGCAATCCTGCGTCAATACGCCCACGCCGAGAATGCCGGCGAAACCTGAGGATATGGGGCTTGGGTCGGCGTTGGCGCAGTTGAAGGGGAGGGAGCCGAAAGTGGAGTCAATCACCTGTATCGGGATCTGAACCGGCGGTTCATTGCCCAGCTTGACATCCGCCAGTTTGACCGGGCCCCAAAGGGTGCTGCCGTCGGCGAATTGGACGCATTCGGTCAGCGAACCGGCTCCGCTGCCGACCTGCGGGAGCGTCAGGTTCGGGATCGCCTGTTGAAAGATGCGCAGGCCGTAGCTCCCTGTATCCAGCAGGATATCGTTTATCGTCTGGCAGGTGGACTGGCCGGGATTGCAAATGGTGATACTCACGCAAGGCTTGTTTAAATAGCTGGAGGCCGAGCAAAGAGAGCCGTTCACCGTTATGGCCATCACGTTGGGCGGAGTTGCGGCATCCGTCAGGGTGAGGTTGGTCGAACCCGTTACACTGTCGAAAGCTGCGATTATTACGGTGGTTCCGGGGGCGACAGTGGTTATCACCCCTTTGGAGCCTGCCAGGTCGCTCACCGTAGCGACCGTGGTAATCGTTGAACTCCAGGTCGCGGAACCGGTGAGATCCTGGGCGCTACTGTCGGAGTAGGTTCCGACGGCGGTGAACTGCTGGGAAGCGCCCATCTCGATGGTAGTATCGGAGGGGGTGACCGCTATCGATACCAGTGTCGGCGTTGTGGACGGATTGCCATCCCCTCCGCTACTTCCGCCGCTGCATCCGGCCGCCAGCATCAAGAACATCAGCATCATGAGATATCCCGACAGGTTAGCGGATTTCATTGAGATTAACTCCTTCGGGGACCAGACTTGGGAGATAGGCCCGCCCCTGCAGGTTGCGCATGTGTCCCCCCGTTTCGACCACTAGCCGTTCCGTCTTCAACTGCAAGTGCCTTTGTCCCTGCGTGCGCGGTTGCTGGCAAAGCGCGTTGCGGTATTCCTCGTCGTATGAGCCGAGCAACACCTTGAGGTCGGGGTGGACCAGACCATTCCAGGCGATTGCGAAAACGGTGCCCGATGGTGCAATGAATTCGCGCACAGTATTAGCGGCCGATGAGATTTCCTGTACCTTGTAGTTTGGATGACTGACCGCGGCGTGTATGACTGCGGAGAGGGCTTTGCCGTCCCGAGTAACGGAATCAGCCGCTTCACCAAGTGTTGCTTTGGCTTTCTGCGCCGTAGCAAGGGGTATGAGTGCAAGACAGAGAAGGATGATTCGGAGTTTTAAGTTCATAGCGGTCCCCCAGTTTGAGCGCCATTCCCAGTGCGGAAAAAACAATTTTCCCATTGTACCACGTCTAAACGAATTTCCTTGGCATGCGCTAATAAATATGTTTGGGAGAGATTACTGCAATGAGATGGCTATGACGGCTTGCTCGGGTATTGCTGAAAATTTGAAAATTTTTCATCAGTGGGAATAGGGGGAGGGGCCGCCGGGCGGACCATCGATCCGTACGGCGGGTTACTTTTAGGAAGAGGATCAGCCGGTGATCTATTTCGCTCGCGGTTTTTGATTCAGCAACTTGGTGATTTCTTCGGTCAAGTCCTTGGTATTGGTCCCGTCTGCAAGATACAGAACCGCCTTTTCCTCGATCAGGGCAGTGTAGCCGTTGGACTTTGCGTACTGTGCCGATGCCTTTTTGATGGATTCATAAAGCTCCTTAGTCAATTTCTCCTGCAACTGTTGCATTTCCTTTTCGCTTGACTGGACAAGCTTCTGATATTCTTCCACCTTCTTTTGAAATTCTTTTCCCTTGGCTTCGCGTTCCTTGGCCGACATGCTCGCGAATTTCGCCTCCAGGACGTTTTTTTGTGATTCGAGTTCTTTCTGTTTTGCCTCGATTTTAGCCCTTAGTTTTTCCGATTTTGATTTAATAGTTGCCGCTGCAGCCTTGCCGCCTGTTGACCCGGCGGCGACCTTGGCCATGGTGATATAGCCGATCTTCAACTCTTTTATTGCAGGTTGGCTTTTGTTACCGCTCGATGCGGCACTGGACGTGGCATCGGCCGCAAACCCGTAGCTGGCAATGAGAACGGCGAGGGCGGAACCGACAAGAAGCGTGGTGAACTTGTTCATGTTGTTATCCTTTTTAGATGAAGTGGCGATTGCAATTCGATGAGTCTAAGACCTTTAACCTGTTTTGGCAATCAAAAGGACCGTTTATATCTGCGAAGTCCAGATTTGCGCTGCTGCATGGCGGATAATCGGTGTTGACTCGTATACCCGGCGCTGTTAACATGCCGACATTCAGGAGGAGTTATCATGCCGGATATAACAGTGAGATTACAAGCATCTATCGCAAGCGATGCTATCGATAGCGACTTGCTGAACGAGGCACTCCAGGAGATATGCGAGCTTAGAAAAAAAAGCAACGATCTGGAAGAGATCTTGATCATCTTGGCGCGCACTGAACTTCCCTGGGATGCGGAAGGCGGTCAGACTGACGCATTTCCGCACTTCAAGGAGCGCTACCTTAAAGCGATGCATGAGGCTTCCGGACTGCTTGGGCTTGACTTGCGCAGTACCATAACCAGGACTGAGCCAAAGACCTAGCGCCCAAAGCAACCGGAGTGATTCATGTCGCAAGAAATTCTTGAATACTGCTACATCGCCTTTTTTTTCCTGCTGCCCGGCATGGTCGGCGCCTGGATGGCCCGGTCCAAGGGGAGAAACCCTCTGCTCTGGTTTCTGCTCAACGGGGCCTTTCCGCCCACGTTGATGGTGACGGTATTTCAGGGGCCGGTCCGCGCGGTGGAGGGGCACTATCGGCAGTGCCCCAAGTGCCGTGAGTACAGCAAGTGGCGCGAAACCGCGTGCAGGTTTTGCCGGACGGAACTGGTGTGAAACAGCCCATGGCCTTGCAGACTCGGATAGAATTCGCGCAACTTTGTAATGAACTGGGAGGGATGTCCCGCAGGGATTTCACCCAGGGGATCAAGCTGGCGAAATATAAAAACCACGCCAAGTCGATGCTGAAACAGGACCCGGTCGCGGCGCATACCCTGTTGGGACTGGTCGCCTGTCTCGAACACGATATCGCCTCTATGCACGCCTGTCACGCCAAGGCGATCGAGCTGTCCGAATCCTGCTTTTCCTTGATGTACTATGCTTTTTCGCTGGAAAAATCCTGTCTTTGGAACGACTCCGCAAAGTACGCGCTGTTGGCCCTGGACCATGAGCCCGAGGATCCGAGGCTGCTCGATACCGTTATCGGTATCGCGCCGTTGACCGGCCGGTTTTCCCTGCTGAAGAGATTGCTGTCACAGTGGCAGGCGGCTAACAACGGGGCTACTCACCCGAGCCACGGTCATTGCGAGATCATCAGCGAGACCCTCTCCAGGCACGGGTTGCTGGAAAAGGACCTGAAAGTGGTGATTGCGGCCATAGGCGACGCGTTCGCGGGAACCGATGCCATCCTGCGCCAATACCGGTACGATCTCGTCCCCCAGAAGGACTCCTTCTCTTTCATCCATTACAGATTCATGCTGCCTGACCAACTGGTCGCGTCCTATTATGAGGAGCTGATAGCCGCCAAGCTTGAGTCCCTGGTGTGTCACCCGCGTATTTTCGATGCCTTCTCCTTTTCCGTGGAGAATGGGACGGTTTATGAGCTCTACGATTACATGGAGAGAGAACTGGTGGAGAGTGCGGACACCATCCGCGTTCCCGATCCGGACAAGATGAAGCTGATAGCGGAACTGGTAGCTGGCGTGGAGATCTGACGATGGTGAGTAACGAGTCTCGTATCCGTTTCCATGCCGCCTTCGAGCAGGTACTGGATGAGCTGATAGCCGTGGTGGCCAAAGAGAAGGAAAGGGATCCGGAGAACTACAAGAAGTCACCGCGAACCATGCTGCTGGCGCGGGTTTTCAAGGCGATCAGCGACGAGATACCGAACAATCCGCAGCATGCCTGCTACTATCAGGGGGAATCGGAGGGGCACGGCTACAGGCAGTGGAGGCGGGCCAAGCCGGCCCAGCACTACCGGCTTTTTTTCAAATGGGACAAGGAGACCAACCTCATCATCTATGCCTGGCTGAACAGCGAAATCACCCTGCACAAATACAGAAGCCACATGGACGCCTACCGCGCCTTCCGCAAAAAGACACCCGCCTAGCAGTTGCAATTTTCACTTATCGTTCCCATGCTCCAGCGTTGCAGCTTTAACTGCATAGGACGCTGATTAACCTGATCAAGGCTGATAGAACCCCCTCGGGAAAGTACCCGTTGGTTGATCATGCCTTTTCAGATTCGATCAGCCTTCCTCAGTCTCCTCTTTGTTCATGCTGCGCTTGTCTTTGAATGTCTTCAGCCAGGAGGGTTTTCGACAGCTACCGCGGCGCAGTACCCCTGCGGCGCGCAGAGATCCATAATACGCCACCTGTCGATCTCGGCGGGGGATCCCCTGTGGGCAAGAAGCGCCGGCGCATGGTGCGGCAGCAGCGAGACGTCGAAGCTGTTGGAGGGTCGTGAAAAGCCGGTGCCGGTTGCCTTGAGATAGGCCTCCTTTCGGGTCCAGCAGCGATAAAAAGCGGCCAGCTGCTCCTGCGGCGCCAGACTGAAAAGATCTTCCTGCTCACGCTGCGAAAAAAACCGCTCCGCCATACCGCGAAAGGGGAGATCCTGCCGCACCTGTTCCAGATCCACGCCGACCTCGCATCCGGCGGCAAAGGCTGCCAGCAGGTAGGAGCCGGCATGGGAGAGGTTGAAGCTGATCGAGTCGGGCTCCAGATGGTCCGACAGGTACGGCTTGCCGAATTCCCCTTCCGAAATCCTGATGCACCCGGGTTCCTCCCCCAAGATCTCCGCCAATGCCTCGCGCAACATGCCTCGCCCGGCCAGGAAGCGTTCGCGGCGGGTCTTGTCCCGCAACCGGTCGCCGCGCCGGAGTTCGTCGGCGCTCAAAAATTGCAGCAGGCGCGCCAACTCGCTTTCGTTTTGGTCGAAGGATATGAGCCGTGACCGCACCTGACCCGCTTGCTGGACCGGAACGGGTATCATCCTGCCGCCCCGAACGACTCGCGCAGCAAGCTGAGACCCTCATCCATCGAGATGCGGGGGGAGTAGCCGAGATCCTTTCGAGCCGCTGAGATGTCGAACCAGTGGGCGGTCGCCAGTTCCCTGGCGACGAACCGGGTCATGGGGGGCTCGCCGGTCAGGCGCATGGATTTCCAGATCGCCTCGCAGACGGTTCCGGCGACGTAGGCCAGAAGCGGCGAGACGCTGCGGGTCTCGGGGGGGAGCCCGGCTGCGTCCAGGATCCGGTTCACCATGTCCCAAAGGGGGAGCGGCTCGCCGTTGGAGATGAAATAAGGCTTTCCTGCCGGGGGGGCGCCCGGAGTCAGTCGGTCGGCGGCGTTCAGATGCGCCTCGGCGGCGTTTTCCACATAAACCGTATCCACGAAGCAGTGGCGCCGTCCTATGCGCCTGAGTTTTCCAGAGCGGGCCTTGGCCACTATGCGCGGCACCAGGTGGTTGTCTCCGGGGCCCCAGATGAGATGCGGGCGGAGGGAAACGGTGGCAAGGGCGCGCGAGTTGGCGGCGAGCACCGCTTTTTCCGCGAGCGCCTTGGTGTGGGGGTAGTGCGCCTCGAAATGCTTGGGGTAGGGGAGCGACTCGTCCCCCCCTTCCACGTCCGAGCCGTCGAAGACGACGCTGGGCGAGCCTGTGTACACCAGGCGGCCAATGGAAAGGATGCGGCAGGCTGCAATCACGTTCTCGGTGCCGGCCACGTTTGCCAGGTAGTACTCCTGGAAGCTCCCCCAGACGCCTGCCTTGGCCGCCACATGGAACACGATGTCGCATCCGGTCGCGGCATCCACCAAAGCGCTCAGGTCGGAGAGGTCGCCGCGGCGCTGCTCCACGCCGAGCGCGGTCAGATGGGGGTATTCCGCGCGCGAGAAGCTGACCACCTCGTCCCCGCGCGCGCGCAACTGCCGGACCATGGCGGAACCGAGGAAGCCGCCGCCGCCCGTCACCAGGGCCTTCACTTGAGCCTCCGTGCCGCCCAGACGGCCAGCTTCTCCCTGAAAATCTTCGCGTTGTGGCGGATGTCGACGGGGAAGGCCGGGTGAAACAGTATGGTTTCGATGGCGTGGGTATGGATGTGGTCGCGGGCGATGGTGAGAAGTTCTTCCCGCACCAGATCCTTGTCGATCTTGGCCCCCTTTTCCAGTTCCACGCAGAGCACCGGCTTCAGCGCCCGAGGCTCGCCTATGCCGACCAGCGCGCTCCGGTACACAAGCGGGTGGGTATTGAAGACCGCCTCGCACGGGATGGTGAAAAGCGGGCCCGACTCCGTCTCCACACGGTGCGACTTGCGTCCGCAGAACCAGACCCGCCCCTCCTCGTCGCGCCCGCCCAGGTCCCCCATGCGGTGGAAAAAGGAGCCGGTCTCCGGGTCGGAGATCTTCGAGAGGTGGTCGGAATCGGGGCGGTTGTAGTATCCGCGGGTCACCTGCTCCCCTTGCACTATGATCTCTCCGATCTTCCCCATCGGGACGCGCAGCGTCTCGTCCCAGCTGTAAATCGGCTCGTCGCTGATCTCGATCACTTCCAGCCGGATCCCCTCAACCGCCCGCCCGATGCATACGCCTCCGCCGGCGTCGGTGATCTGCCTGGTGCTTTCCAGGATCTCCGAACTCCCGATGGAGCAGACCGGCAGGGCCTCCGTGGCGCCGTAGGGGGTGAACACCTGCACCCCGGGGTTGAGCAGGCGGGTGAAGCGCTCAAGGACCGCGGCCGGGACAGGCGCTCCGGCGGAAATGGCGCGCTTGAGGGTCGGCAGCTTCAGGTGGTGCTTGACCCCATAGCGCCCCACGCGGTTGATGAGCGCCGGGGAGCCGAACATGGTGGTGACGCCGTAGCTCTGGATGGCGTCGATGATCTTTCTTGGGTCGACCGAGCCGGGACGGGTGAAGTCCATTTCCGGGATCACCGCCGTCATGCCTAGCGCCGGGGCGAAAAGCGCGAAGAGCGGGAAGGTGGGGAGGTCGATCTCGCCCGGCTCGATGCCGTAGACGTTCTTGAGCGCCGCCACCTGCGCGCAGAAGTTGCCGTGACTGTAAACCGCCCCCTTGGGGACGCCGGTGCTGCCGCTGGTGAAGAGGATGGCGGCCACGTCGTCTTGCCGCGTCGGAGCCGGGGTGAACAGGGAATCTTCCCTGTTCTGGTCGATGATCGTGGCGAGGGTGGTCCCCTCCCAGAACAGGCGCGGTCCCACCGTCACGAGGGTGCGGATGGTTTCCTTGCCCCAGCCGAAGAGGAGTCTGGCGATGTGCGCCCTGGGGATGCCGATGAAGGCATGCGGCTGGGCCTCCGCGAAGCATTTTCTCAGGTTCTTGATTCCCAGCCCCGGATCGATCAGCACCGGCACCGCGCCGATCTTGAACAGGGCGAAGGTGAGCGCGAAGAACTCGGGGCTCGGCGTCACCATGAGCACCGTGCGCACTCCGCGGCAGATGCCGATAGCGATCAACCCGCGGGCGATCCTGTCGCTCAGCGTATCGAGCTCGGAGAAGCTCATACGGCGATTTCTCTTAGGGAAAATGATCGCCGCCGTATCCGGCTGGCGCCTTGCCATCTCCGGCAGGTGTGCGGCGATATTTGCCGGACCGCTCTCTAGCATCTATGCCTCGATCTTCGTGGAACTGGAATCACAGCTTAGCCCGCTTGAGGAAGTCCGCTATCAGCGGGACCACTTCCTCCTTCATGTCCTCAAGTATGTAATGGCCGGCATCCGTGTAACTGTGCAGCTCCGCTTTTGGAAAGCGCCTTACCCATTCGGCCAGAAAGGTGGTATCGAAGACGAAATCCAACTCGCCCCAGAATATCGAGATCGGAAGCCTTGAAAAACGGTCCAATCCGTCCTCGATCTCGCTCACCAGGGCGTAGTTGCGATCCCCCGGGGCCAGCGGGATGTCCTGCACGAAGCGGAGCGTCGCGATCCTGCTGCCCCAGGAATTGTAGGGGGACCGGTAGGCGCGCTTGAGATCCACGGACATCGGGTTCTTCTTGCAGCCGACGATGGAAGCGCCCAGGCTGAAGGCGTTGAAGCCGCGCACGAGAAGGGTGCCGAGAGCGGTATCGCGGCAGATCTTGAGCCCCAGCGGGAAAATCTTGTTCTTCGGCATATGGAAGGCGGCCGTGTTGAGCAGCACGATGCGGCCGATCCGCTCCGGATGGCGGCTCGCGTAGCCCATGCCGATCATGCCGCCCCAGTCGTGCAGCACCAGGGTGATCTTGGCGACCAGGTCGAGGCTGTCGATGAGCCGCTCCAGGTCGTCGATACGGCGTGAAAGGGTGTAATCGTAGCGATCGTCGCCAGGCTTGTCGGAGAATCCGCAGCCGATATGGTCGGGCACGATGCAGCGGTAGTTCCCTCTCAGCGCAAGGACCAGGTTGCGGTAATAAAAGGACCAGGAGGGATTGCCGTGCACCATGACCACCGGTTCGCCCGCGCCTTCGTCGAGGTAGTGGTAGGAGAGACCGTCGAGATCCAGGGTGTGGCCGGTGAAGGGATAATGTGCTTTTATGTCAGCGGTCATTAAAATCGTTACCTGTGTTATTCGCTCGTTCCGGCCCTCTCACTGCGCCGTGGCGTGCAGGCCCGGAGGGCGAGGAGGGTTGAGGATGTGAGTGTGAAATTCCCTCACCCCTCTCCCGGAGGGCGAGGGGGAGTTGGTGGAGATGATGAAAAAGTTGATGGAGCTGTATCTTTTATAGCTAAGGCAGCAAGATAACCTGCAACCCCTCGCCCTCCGGGCTTGCCTGCCGCAGCGCCAAACCAGTTATCCTACCAGTCGACGCCGAGCATCAAGCAGTTGAGCCCGCTCCCTATGCCCAGCATGGCGACCCGGTCGCCGGCTGACAGGATGTCGCGCTCGTCGGCGAGCGCCGCGGTGAGCGGCAGCGAAACCGTCCCCATGTTCCCCAGGAACTCGTAGCTGGTGAAATCCTTGTCGAGCGAGATGCCGAGTGTCTTCAAAATCGCGGTCTGGTGGGCGCTTCCCACCTGGTGGCAGATCACGCGGTCCACGTCGGTGTCGGCCCAGCCCATTTCGGGGAGGAACTGCGCCCAGGTGCGCCGGCCCAGTTCGACGCCGTGGTTCATGACGCTCACGGCGTCCGTGCTCATGGACTGGACGAAGCCGCCTTTGCCGTCCGGCGCTATGCCCCAGAGGCAGAGGGCGTGGTGTTCCGGGGCCGCCTGGGTGAAGCCGCCTCGCAGCCTGCGCCGGCCCGACTTGGAAAAGGAGCCGTCGGTGAGAAGCACGGCAACGGCGCCGGAGCCGCCGGTCAGGGTGGCAAGCGAACTGGCGAAATTCTCCATGCTCCGGTCTTTCAGCATCTGCGCGATCATGATGTCGTTGATGTCGCGCGCGCTCTCGCAGGAAACCACCAGGCCCGCGCGGATCTGGCCCAGTTCGATGCGGTTCGCCACTTCCAGTATCCCGCTCAGGACGCCCAGGCAGGCGTTGGAGAGGTCGAAGACCGCGGTGTTGCCGGAGATGCCGAGGCCAGCCGCTACGCGGCAGGCGGTGGCCGGTTCGAACTTCTCGCGGCAGACGCCGGTGTAGAGGAGCGCGCCGATCTCGCTCGGGGGAATGCCCGCGCTGCCGAGCGCCTTCCTGCCGGCAGCGATGGCCCCCTTTGAGAGCTGAAAACCCGGCTCCCACCAGCGCCGTTCCCGGATGCCGGTCAGGGCTTGGAGCTGCCCCGGGGCAAAGTGGAGGGTTTTGTAAAGAGGCTCAAGGCGAGCCTCAAGCTCGGAGGAAGTGACCACGACCGGCGCCAGCTCATAGCCGAAAGATTCGATATATACCTTGGAATACTTCATCTGTCACCTTAAGTTATGAATCAAAAGCTCGACCACGACGGGAGCGTGGGGACGATGAAAACCTTAACCTTAACCTTTGCCCATCTGCAGCGTGAAGTCGTTCATCTGATAAATGGGCCGGCCGTCGACGGAAAGGAAGCCGGCTGCGGTGAGAACACGCTCGGCCTCGTCCACGGCTGTGATCCAGGCGACGACGGTGACCTGCTTGTTGCCCGGAACCACCTGCCCGCGATAAAGCCATCGATGCCGGCGCTCCAGCGCCACTGCCGCCAGGGTGTCCCCCTCCCGCCATCCCCAGCGCTCTACCGCTGCGAACTTGATCAACTGCAGGAAGGACTCCAGTCCGAGCGATCCCGGCGTTACCGGATCCTCGTAAAAGTGCGCCTTGAAGAACCACTCGTCGGGATCGACCTGCTTGGTTCCTTTCAGGTAACCAAGTCCCGCGGGACCTCCGTCCGCCACATAAAGCTCGATCTGGTCGATCATCCTGAGTTTCTTCTCGGGGAAGGGACGGTTCTCGGGGTAGGGGAGCGTTACCCCGCGCCGGAGTTCCTCCGCCGTCGGGATGTGCGGGGCTGCATCGCGGATGCCGACCTGATTCGCCAGCGCCTCCTTGGCGAAGAAGCCGAACATGGTGTCTCCCTCGTAGAGCACGCCGTGCCGGTCCGCTACCGAGAAGTCGAACTCCTGGATGATCATGCCGCCGCTGGTGGCAGCCTTGGTGAGGGTGGCGCTGGCGGTCAGGGTCCCGCTGTCCGGAGTGACGGCGCGGTGCTGGATCGCGCTCCCTCCCAGGTTCCGGAAGGAGACGTCGGTAGGGCTTGTGAGCGCGGATCCTACGTAGGCCGCCAGCCATCCGCACGGTTGCAGTGCCGCTTCGAGCAGCACCGAGAAAGGCATGAGCGGCTGACGGTCGGCTGCGAAATACCACCCGTCTGCCGGTATGTCGTACTGGGCCTCGGCCATGGCGCCCGCGGTCATCTGCCACGGCTCCCCTCGCAGGGCGGTTACCCGGTCCATGAACTGGAAGGGAGGC
>Ga0209317_1002753_pt1 | contig 12166 bp, 7 predicted proteins | sample RifGroB2_FD_183994 | JGI IMG/M metagenome (GOLD analysis project Ga0209317, IMG submission 183994) | Soil microbial communities from Rifle, Colorado, USA - Groundwater B2 (SPAdes) (version 2) | ecosystem: Environmental > Terrestrial > Soil > Unclassified | place: Rifle, Colorado | collected...
CGCTGAAAATCTCCGACCGTCTCTACGCAAGCCCGAGCCAGGGCGGCAAAGGCATCATGACCTGCGCTACCTGCCACGACGTGCACAACAAGAAGAACCAGGACGAGCTGGGCGCAACCAACTACCTGCTGCTCGCTTCCAACAACGGTTCTGCACTCTGCCTGTCCTGCCACATCAAGTAATCGGGCATGAGAAGTCGGGGTTGCCGCCGTGCGGCCCCATTTACACGGTAACGACCCTGACGAGTGGTCATTAAACTTATTTTGAAAAGGAGAATATACATGTTGAGAAAAGTAGGGTTCCTATTCGCCCTGATGCTCACCTTACCGGCTATTGCCAACGCCTGGACTCTCGCGGCGAAGGTATCCGGTTCGGCAGGTAGCGTCGTAGTGGGGGCAGACACAGTAACTGTCGGTTCAAAATACATCACCGTTGTTGGCGATACCACTGCCACCATCGCTGCGAACGCAGGCTACAAAGTTGCTCTTGTGACCGTTGACGGCGTGAAAGCTACTCCGGTTGCCGGCGAAGTTTCGATCACCGCACCGGTGGCTCCGAAAACCACCCGCTCGGTTGTCGCTTACTTCAGCCCGCTGACCTCCACCGTTACCGTGACCCAGTCCGCTGGCGGTACCGTTGTGGCTCAGATGCTGAATGCAGCGGGCACCAAGGCGATCGGCAGCATCAGCCGCACCGCCATCGCCAACATCCCTTCCGGTTCCAAGGTGAAGATCACCGCGCTCCCGAACAGCGACAACAAAGCCGTTACCGTAGCCGGGACCGACTTCAGCGGGACCGCCCTTGCCGGCGTTCCGAACTCCGTCATTGTCACCGTTTCGGCCGACGTCAGCTACGGCGCCGCCTTCACGCTGGTGCCGACCCTCAAGGCCAACCTGGTTGCGCTTTCCACCGACCTGAAGCCGATCGGGCAGACCATCACCGACGGCACGACCGTTAAGGTCGACGCCAGCGGCAGCCGCGCCAACGGCGCCATCAGCTACGCGTGGGCCGGTTGCGGAGCATCCGGAACCGCCTCTTCCGTGCTGATCACCCCTGCTGCAAACTGCACCGTAACGGTGACCGCAACCTCCGGGACCGTCTCAAAAGACGCTTCCCTGAACTTCACCGTACTGACGGCGCAGCAGACCGCGAACGGCAACTGCGTGGCGTGCCACACCACCAGGAACCCGGCCACCATCGCCGCCTACAACGCCAACACCCACGGCAATGTGACCAACGCCAACAGCTACGCCTGCACCAAGTGCCACACCGCGAACCCGCACAGCCTGGCGACTGCTGACATCTACGAGTCCGGCCAGACGACGGCCAACGTTCCCAGGGCTACTGGCTATGCAGGCGCCTCTACCTGTGGTAAATGCCACTCGGAAATGTACGCAAAATGGTCCAAGACCAGCCACAACAAGCCGCTTAAGTCCGTTGCTGCACAGGGCGCAGGCATTTTCAAGAACGACGCCAACAGTAACGGCGCCAACGACTTCGTAGACGGCCTCAACCTGAAAACCAGCAGCGTCTTCAAGGCCTACACCACCGCTACCAGGGGTGGCGAACTGAAGCTCTCCGTCGAAGGCGGCAAGTACATCTTCAAGATCGGCAACGTGAAATACGAAGTCGTCCGTACCCAGGGCGGCAACGGCAAGTGGAAGCAGCGCTACCACACGAAGATCGGTAACGCCTACTACCTGCTCCCGCTCCAGTACAACGAGATCAACCGCACCTACGAAGCCTACAACACCACCAACTGGTTTACAGCAACATCGGGGGCTAACTCCCTGTTGATCAACGGCGTTGCAGGTGATACTAACGAAACTCCTTCCGTGGTAGCTCTGGTACAGAGCAAGCTCGTATCCAGGAGCGGTGTTGGTTCCAACGGCCCCTCCGCTGGTAGCTGGGATAACCGTTGCGCATCCTGCCACCAGACCGGCGTTTCCATCGAGTTCAAAGTCGGCACCGGCAGCACCAACGCCGAAGTCATCGCCAGCTCCGCCGACCTCAACATCGGCTGCGAATCTTGCCACGGCCCCGGCGCGGTCCATGCTGGAGCACCGACCACCGCCAACGTCATCAACCCGGCAGTCTTTGCCGACAAAAACGGTTCGCCGAACTACTACCGCGCCAACGAAGTCTGCGGCCAGTGCCACTCCAGAACCGAAGGTTTTGCTCACTTCAGTTCTGCTGAATTCGGCAAAGTTGTAAAAGGGATCGAAGCTCCGTCGCAGAACCTGAATCTGGGTGCTGGCGATAAAGTACAAGGGAAGTCTTACACCGTCGGCGAAGCGATCCTCGATTACATCTACAAGAACATTCCGACCATGTTCCTGAATAACGGCACCACCGTCTCTGGCAAGACCGCCCCAACCGACGCCAACGGAAGTGTCCCCTATGAAAACGGCTCCACCCGCATGCAGAACTACGCGGCATCCAGCGGCCACCATCAGCAGTGGCACGACCAGGAGCTCGGCGCCCACGGCGCCGGTCAGCAGAGCAACAGCGGGCTTGCCTGCTTCAGCTGCCATGACGCGCACAACCCGAACAGCAGCAACATCAAGGCTAGCATCACCGTCGGCGGGGTAGTCGTCCCGACTGCATCCGAAGACAACACCCTCTGCCTCGCCTGCCATGCCGGCGTAGCTGGTGGCGCATTCGCTGGTCTGACCGCTACGGACATCAAAGACAACCCGCAGGGTGCCGCGGTCAAGGCCGCTGTATACCAGCATATGTCCGACAGGGCCACTTGCGTCGAATCTGCAGCTACCGGACTCTTGGCAGATAAATACCTCCAGTCCGTACAGAGAGACGGTGGCACCGCCACCTTCGGCATCGCCTCTTACAAGGTAGGTCAGTGCATCTCCTGCCACATGCCGTTTACCGCTAAGAGCGGCATCTACAATGCTGGCGGTGCAAGTGCGGCTAGGAAGCAGGGCGATCAGCGTGCTCACAGCATGAAGACCGTTTGGCCGACGCTGGCCGGAACCGGGCTTGCTGCTAGCGGCACAGGTCTGACTGTTCCGACCTCCTGCTCGGCATGCCACCTCGTGCCGTAACCTAGATTAAACTGTTTAATTGCAATTGGCCCCGCCTCGAAAGAGGCGGGGTTTTTTTCATGGAAGGAGACCGACCTGGGATGGTTGATGCAAGTGAGGTTGCGGCGTTATGAATTACTTTAGAAGACCGGCGGGACAACTCCTGCTTATCGTGGCGATCGGCCTGCTCGCCTATGCCAATACCTTTCAGGTCCCTTTTCTCTTTGATGATAAATCCTCCATCACCGAAAATCCCGTCATCAGGAATCTCGGCGCATTCCTCGACGGTGCCGGCTATCTCTACAACTCGCGCCGGTTCGTTGGCTACTTGAGCGTCGCTATGAATTACCGGCTGGGGGGATTGGAGGTCGTCGGCTATCACATCTTCAACCTCTCGGTGCACCTGTTTAGCGCCTGCCTGGTCTACGCGCTGGTTCGGCTGACGCTGAGAACCCCGTTCTTCGGAGGGAGCGGCCCGGCATCCGGGGCACCGGAAGCTGAATGCCTCACCGAGCGGCATCCGGAAGGCGCATCGCCACTTACCCCTCACGACTTGGTCCCCCTGTTCGCCGCACTGCTTTTTGTCGCCCATCCGGTGCAGACCCAGGCCGTCACCTACATCATCCAAAGGCTCGCGTCGTTAGCCACCATGTTTTACCTGCTCTCCCTGGTACTTTATGTGCGGGCGAGGCTCTGCACCGTCCTGGCCGGACCGCGCCTTACAGCGTCCCGCCTCCCGGTTCGAGTCGCCTGCTTCCTGGGCGCCTTTCTCTCGGCCGCGCTGGCCATGAAAACCAAGGAGATCGCCTTCACCCTGCCGCTGGTCGTGCTGCTCTATGAGTGCTTCTTTTTCGGCATGCCGACGCGCAAGAGGGTTCTCGGCGTGCTGCCGATTCTCCTCACCCTGCTCGTCATTCCCCTGAGCCTGGTCCAGGCGGACCGGCCGATAGGACAGCTCCTTTCCGACGTCGCGGAAAAAACCCGGCTGCAGACCGACATGCCGCGTCCGGATTACTTGTACACCCAGTTCCGGGTCATCGTCACCTATCTGCGGCTTCTGATTTTCCCGGTGAAACAGAACGTCGACTACGACTATCCGATCCAGCATTCGTTCTTCACCGCGCCCGTCCTGCTCTCCTTCCTGCTGCTCGTGGCGCTCCTCGGTCTGGCTTTGTATCTCTTCTTTCGCTCCAGGCCAGTGCTGCGATCCGAAGAAGGCCCGACCGATATCGGCCAGGCACCGGGCGCCATGCCGCAGGCGCGGTTGGTCTCCTTCGGCATCCTCTGGTTTTTCCTCACGCTTTCGGTCGAATCGAGCTTGATTCCCATCGTTGACGTCATCTTCGAGCACCGGCTCTATCTCCCCTCCGTGGGGGTATGCATCGGCGCCGGCGTGCTGTTCTCCAGCCTGATCAGGAAATACCCCGGCAACAGTTCCAGGACCGCGGTCGCTGCCTGCGTGCTGCTCCTGGCCGCGACCACCTGGGGGCGCAACACGGTCTGGAAAGACCGGCTGACCCTGTGGACGGACGTGGTCAGCAAGTCTCCGGGCAAGGCGAGGCCGCACCTGAACCTGGGGAGTGAACTGATGCGCTTGGGGCGCATGGACGAGGCCGTTAACGAGTTCAAGAGTGCGGTGAGATTTAAGCCGGACTACGCCGAGGCCTACTACAACCTGGGGGTGGCCTTCAACAAGATGGACAGGCCCGATGAAGCCATAGAACAATTCGGGATCGCCCTGCGGCTGGATCCCGACGATGCCGAAGCGCTGAACAACCTGGCGATATCCTTCGGCATGAAAGGGCTCATCGATTACGCCATCAGCTATTTCGAGGCTGCGTTGCGGCTCAAGCCGGAAAGCGCGCAGTTTCACTACAACCTTTCCATGGCCTGCCAGGAAAAGGGGCTGGCCCAAAGGGCGGAGGAAGAGTACCGCTTGGCGTTCAGGCTGGATCCGGCACTGCTCAGGCAATGACCTGGCACGAGCAGGTTGGGAAGTCACGACGTCGCTGCCGTTTTCCAGGGGCGGGGACGTCACAGAATTGGAGGCACAGCCACCTGATCACCTGGTCGCGCCAATTATCCGGCCATCGTTCACCTGGAAAATCCGGTCGAAACCCTGCACCATCCTCTGGTCATGGGTGACGACCAGGATGGCTGAGTGGTTTTCCACGGCGAGCTTCTTCAAAAGCCCCATCACGTTGGTGCCGTTGTCGGTGTCAAGGGCCGCGGTCGGCTCGTCCGCGAGGATGACCCTGGGGCGGTTGGCGAGGGCCCTTGCGATGGCGACCCGCTGCGCTTCACCGCCGGAGAGCGAGGAGGGGTAGCTTTGCAACCGGTGCCCGAGGTTGAGCGCGGCCAAAAGCTCGGAGGCCCGGCTCTTCGCTTCGCTGCCCGACAGCCCGTTTATCTCCAGCGCGACCATGACGTTTTCCAGGGCGCTAAGAAACGGGATCAGGTTGTGGGCCTGGAAGATGAAGCCGAGCTTTTCCCGGCGCAGGCGCTTGAGATCGATCCCGGGCAGCCACCCCTGGTCGGCTACGGTGACGCCGTCGATGATCACCTTGCCGCGGGTCGGCTCGTTGATCAGGCCGATCGAGGTCAAAAGCGTCGTCTTCCCCGAGCCGGACGGGCCGAGGATGGCGACCAGCTCGCCCGGCTTCACCTGCAGGGTCGCGTCCGCAATGGCGGTGACAGCCGTCTCGCCGCTGCCGTACACCTTGGTCAGTTTTTCCACTTCCACCGCGTACATCAGGTTATCCCCCCAGGGCCTCGGCCGGTTCGACCTTGAGCGCCTTGCGTATCCCCACGAAGCTAGACACCGTGCAGATCACTATGACGATGACAAAGAGCACCTGCAGATCCACCGCTTCCAGCACGATGCGGCGGGGGAACTTCTCGTAAGTCATCAGGATCAACAGATAGCCGATGCCGTAGGCGATCACCCCCATGAGCAGCGACTGCTGCAGGATCATGCCGACGATGACCCTGTTCTGCGAACCGATCAGCTTGAGCGTGGCGATGACCTTGATCTTGTCGATGGTCGAGGTGTAGATGATCAGCGATATGATGACCGCCGATATGGTGAGCAGGATGATCCTGAACAGCCCCAGCTGCATGCGCGCCTTCTCGATCATCCCCTTGGTGAGGATCTCCGTTTGCTCCCGGGACGAGATCGGGCGCAGATGGTTCCAGCGGCTGATCCGTTCCTGCACCTCCTTGAGGTTCGCACCCGGCGCCAGCCTCGCCACCACCGTGTTCACCGTGTGCGTCGATTCCGCGCTGGCGCTGATCTTTGCCGCCAGGAAGGCGGCCTGTGCCGGGGCCACTGCCGGCTCCCGGTTCAGATCCGAGCCGATGCGCGCCCGGTAGTTCCTGATGGCGTCGTTGTCCTTTTTGAACTGGATCTGCTGGGCGTCGGCCAGGCTCACATAGGCCGCCGGATCGCCGCTCGATGACACCACCTTGCCGGTGATCCCGACCACCGTGTAATCGTGCTGCCCCAGGCGGAGCTTCTCCCCGATCTGCAGCTTCATCGCCTTGGCCGCGACCATCTCGTAGTGTTTCTGGCGGATGTTGCGCCCGGCGATGATCTGCGGCGGCCCGCCGAAGCCGTTCAGGTCGTAGCCGATCAGGAAAAAACGATACGGCTTGCCGAGCCGCTCGATCTGTATGGTCTGGAAGGAGAGGGGGGAGGCCTCCGCTACCCCCGGCACCGCCTTGATCCGGTATTTCAGGTCCTCCGGAATCCGCGAACTCTCGGCGAAGGGGCCGTTGGTATCCTGCTGCACCACCCAGATATCCGCCCCGGTCTGGTTCAGGACCGCCAGCGCATCGGCGAAGAGCCCCCGGTAGATGCCGCCCATGCTGATGACGACCCCGAGCAGCAGACCCAGGCCGATCGAGGTGAGGATGAATCTCCCCTTGTGGTAGCGTATGTCGCGCAGGGCGAGGTTCATTTCGCTACCCTGACCTTCAGCCCCGGCTTGAACTTCGCCATCTCTGCCGGAGCGCCCCAGGCGACCCGCTCGCCCCCCTTTATCCCGGAGACTATTTCTGTCAGGTTGCGCCGGTCCACGATCCCGGTGGTCACCGGCAGGAAGGAGAGTTTCCTTTCTCTGACCAGCCAGATGCCGGGTTTGCCGTCATGCCGCGCCAGGGCGCCGGAAGGAACGGCCAGGGCGCCCGATTTGGTCCCGGTGACGATGTAGACGTCCGCCTGCTCACCCAGGCGGAACTCCTTGAGCGGCCTGGTGAAGGCGACATCGACTTCCAGCTCCTCCGTTACCCGGTCGCTTTGGCGCCCCAACCGGGCGACCCGCCCCGGCAGTTGCTCGCCGGGCGCAGAGCGCAGGGCGATGATCGCCTCTCTGCCCACCGCTATCCCCTTGAGCAGGGACTCGTCCACGTTCGCCTTGACCCAGACGACCCGGGGATCGGCCAGGGAGAAGATCGAGGCTCCCGGCGACACCGTGGCTCCCCGCTCCAGATCGCGCGTGATGATGATGCCGTCCTGGGGGGCGTAGATCAGCGTGTCGGCCACCTTGCTCCTGGCAAAGCCAAGGCCGGCGCGGCCGGCGTTCTGCTCCATGCGTGCCCCGTTCATTGCCGCCTGGCTGCGAGCGACCTCTTCCCTGGCCACCTGCCAGGTGGTCTCATTCTGCTCGGCCTCGAGCTTTGAGACCAGATTCCTCTCCGCCAGGCTCTTGAAGCGCCGGGCGTTTTTTTCCGCCAGGACGAGATTTGCCTTGGCTTTCCCGAGGTTCGCCTCCTCGACGGCCAGGGTGGCGGCGGATCGGCCCACCCCCGCCTCGGACTGCCGCTGCTGGTGCAGCAGGTCGTCATTTTCCAGCCGGGCCAGCAGTTGCCCGCGCCGCACCAGGTCACCCTGGTCCGCGTAAAGCGCCACGATCCTGCCGGTGATCTTGCTGGAAACGCCGACCATGACCTTTGCCTCGACCGTGCCGTTGCCGTAGACCTGGGCGGTAAGGTCGTGCCTCTGCACGGTGGCTACCTGCACCAGCGGCGGTGCCAGGACGGTCATCCTGAGCACGATCACCAGCGCGGCGAGCAGAACAGGGACGAGCAGATACTTTTTCTTGCCAGCAAGCGTTTTGGCTCGGGACATGATCACTCCTAAGGCTCGGTATTTTTGTGTTGCCCGGGAGAGGCTCCCTCACCCCGACCCGTCAACTAAACCCTCGCCCTCCGGGAGAGGGCGCCCGAAGGGGGGGTGAGGGCGGGTGCCGCTGACAGAGCCTATCCCAAAGGGGGGGAGGGTGGCAATTTAAGGCCTTCCCATGCCCCGGTCCAGCAGGGCGAGGGCGGTGTAATAGTCGTACTGCGCCTGGATCCGGGTCGTGCTCGCCTCCAGTGCCAGCGACTGTGCATCGGTCACCTCGATGATGCTCCCGACACCTTCCTGGTAGCGCCCCTCGGCCAGCGCCCTGTTTTCCTCGGCGGCCGCCACCTGCTTCTCTGCCGAGACCATGCGGGCCGCAGCCTCGTTCACCCCGAGCCAGGCGGAATCCACCTCTTTCCCTATCTGCAGTTTCAAGCTCTCCTGCCGTGCCGCGCTGGCGTTCAGGGCGGCGCTTGCCTCACGCACCTGCTCCGGAGAGGAGAAACCGGAAAAAAGCGGTACCGTGAGGTTCAGGCCGACCCCCCAGACGCGCCCGTCGGGGGGGAAGTCACGGTCGGCATAGCCATAGCTCGCGGAACCGGAGAGGATCGGGAGATAACTCCCCTTGGCGCTTTTCAGTTCGGCGCCGGCTGCGCTGGCAAGTGCAGCCAACTGCTGCATCTCGCCCCTGCTGCGCAGCGCTTCCTGATGGGCCTGGCCCCGATCGGGAAGTGCCGCCTGCAGTCGAGCAGGCTCAACCGGAGAGAGGTCCCCAAGGGAAGCAACGCCTAACGCATTGGCGAGTTCCACCCGGGCCAGCTCCCGACCATTTTCCGCCCGGATCAGCGCGGTCCTCGCCGCGAACAGGTTCGCCTCCGCCCTGGCCACATCCACCCTGGCCCGGAGCCCCTCCTTGAAAAACTCGAGAGCCTGGAGGTACACCGCTTCCCGCGCCGCGACGGTCTCCCTGGTAGCGGCAAGCTGCTTTTCCGTCGCCAGCAGCTGGTAGAAGGCGACCCTGACACGCAGCCCCAAGTCGAGCCGGCTCACGGTGACCTCCTGGCCGGCGGCATCGCGGTAACTGCGTGCCGCCGCGACAGCCCCGGCAGTGCGGCCGAAATCGTAGATAGTCTGGTGCAGCTGCAAGGTCGTGCTGGTCACCTCCGTGGATCGGACCTTTTCCAGTGCGGTCAGGAAGGTGCGCCCTTTGCTCCAGTCATTGACCATGCCGATCTGCGGATAGAAGCCGGCCGCTGCCCGGCCTGCCCGCGCCTCGGCGCCCGCCAGATTTTCCTTCGCCTCCAGGATCCGGGGGTGGTTCTGCAGCGCGGTCGCCAGCGCCTCGTCGAGGGTGAGGGAGCCGGCGGCATGAACCGGATGGGCGTGAACCAGGATAGCGATGACGAATAGCAGGTATCTTTTCATGGCGGATCCATATGCAATGGGTTGAATGTAAAGTGACCAGGCGCTCACATGTTGGCTAAAAAATTTTACCGGAGCAAAAGGACGAAATTCCCCCAGAGTTTTTCCGCTTCGGACCGGATCTCGAAGGAGGCGTTGCTTATGGTCCAGCGCAACGCAGTAATCTGGATCATGCCGAGCAGCGTCAGTGCGGTTTCCCTGGGAGAAAGCTCGGGCCGGAATTCCCCTTCGGCAATCCCCGCGGCAATGACGCCTGTTATGGTCTGGACGTAAGCGGCGATGTGTCGGGCCAAGGCTTCGGCCACCCCCCGGTGTCCCAGGTGTACGTCGTCGGAGAAAACGAAGCGCGGCACGCCGGGGTGTTCCGTGATCAGGGCGATGTGGGAGAAGAAGATGGTCTCCAGTTTTTCCAGCGGCTTGCGGCTTCCTCCGGCGATGGCGGCGGCCTTGCCCATGACCTCGCTGCCGATGAAGCCGGCGACAGCCGAGAAGATCTCGTCCTTGCCGCTGAAATGCCGGTATATGTTGGCCTCGCTCATCCCTGCCGTTTCGGCTATGGCCGCGATGGTCAGCGAGCGCACCCCTTTGTACCTCAGCACCTCAAGCGCGGCCTGGACAATCTCCTCCTTGCGGACCCTGGTACTTTTCTTTTCCAACCTCGGCACCTCATGTGAATGGATGCTCGCATGATAGTCGGAGTAACGGGCGCTGGTCAAGAAAAATTGCCGAGGAGGGTGCCGGAGTGCGGGGAGGTCCTGCGGAGGGGAGGTGCGGCTTACAGGTGGGATGCTCCCGTAGGAGCGGCATTCCTGCCGCGATTGGCTGCGGCAACCGCGGCAGGAATGTCTAAAGGGTGGATCTACTGCTTGACGGCAGCTACTCCTTCAGGTCCTTGTCGATCCCGGCCCGCCCGTCGTCGCACTCCTCCTCGGGTGCGCCGGGACGGCTGTAGCGGGGATCGCTGGTGGCGCTGATGCAGACCGGCGCCGGTTCCTCCACGGCCCCTGCCGCAGCGGGTACATGCTCGTGACTTCTCCCCCCCTCCTTGGGCACATCCCCCTTGCTCGGCTGCCAGTCGGCCATCTCCCTGAAGTACCGGAAACGCTCCAGCGCCTCGCGTTCCATCTGCACCCGGAGCGCCTGCGCGACCTCGGGGTTCTGCTTCTCAAGGGCATGGTAGCGCACCTCCCCGGAGAGGAAGGAGGCGAGCGATCCATCCGGCTTCTTGGACTCCAGGATGAAGGGGTTTTTCCCCTGCTGCTTCAATAGCGGGTTGTAGCGGTACAGCGGCCAGTACCCGGACTTCACCGCGAGCTGGCTCTCCTCGATCGATTTCCCCATCCCCTTTCTGAGCCCCTGGTTGATGCAGGTCGAGTAGGCGATGATCAGCGACGGCCCGGGGTAGGCCTCTGCCTCGGCGATAGCCTTCAGGGTCTGGTTCTTGTCCGCGCCGATGGCGACCGAGGCGACGTAGACGTAGCCGTAGGTCATCGCCATGCGCCCCAGGTCCTTCTTCGCGGTGCGCTTGCCGGCCGCGGCGAACTTGGCGATGGCACCGAGCTGGGTCGCCTTCGAGCACTGCCCCCCGGTGTTCGAGTAGAGTTCGGTGTCGAGGACCAGGAGGTTGACGTCCTCGCCGGTCGAGATGACGTGATCCAGGCCGCCGAAGCCGATGTCGTAGGCCCAGCCGTCGCCGCCGTAGATCCAGATCGATTTCTTGGTGAAAAGGTCGGCCGCCGCGGCGATCTGCTGCAGGAGCGGGTTGCTTCCTTCCTGCGGCAGCAGAGCCTTAAGCCTGTCGCCGTGGCGCCGGGACAGCTCCGGGTCCTGCATCCCCTCCAGCCACCCTGAGAGCGCCTCCCTCAGGTCGCCGCTCACCTCCCCGGCAAGGGCCTGGCGCATCTGGTCGGCGAGGAGGCTGCGGCGCTGGGAGATCGCCATGTGGTAGCCGTAGCCGAATTCGGCGGCGTCCTCGAAGAGCGAGTTGTTCCAGGCCGGGCCGTGCCCCTCGCTGTTGGCGCAGTAAGGGCTCACCGGCGCCGAGGCGCCATAGATGGAGCTGCATCCGGTGGCGTTGGCGATCATCATCCGCTCGCCGAAGAGCTGGGTGACCAGGCGTGCGTAAGGGGTCTCGCCGCAACCGGAGCAGGCGCCGGAGAACTCCAGGAGCGGCTGCTGGAACTGGCTCCCGATCACGGTGCTCCGCTTCACCAGGTCCCCTTTGGGCGCGAGAGTCTCGGCGAACTTGCGGTTTTCCTCCTGCAGCGCGGCCTGGGTGTCGATCGGCTTCATCACCAGCGCCGAGACCTTGGCCGGGCAGATGTCGGCGCAGTTGCCGCATCCCATGCAGTCGAGCGCATAGACCTGGATCCGGAAGCCGTGCCCCTTGATCTCCTTGGCCTGCGCGGCAATGGTCTCGAAGCTTGCCGGGGCGCCGGCCAGCTCCTGTTCGGTCGCCAGGAAGGGGCGGATCGTGGCGTGCGGGCAGATGAAGGCGCACTGGTTGCACTGGATGCAGTTTTCCTTGATCCACTCCGGCACGTTGATGGCGACGCCGCGCTTCTCGAAGCGCGCGGTGGAG
>Ga0209317_1002754_pt1 | contig 12166 bp, 8 predicted proteins | sample RifGroB2_FD_183994 | JGI IMG/M metagenome (GOLD analysis project Ga0209317, IMG submission 183994) | Soil microbial communities from Rifle, Colorado, USA - Groundwater B2 (SPAdes) (version 2) | ecosystem: Environmental > Terrestrial > Soil > Unclassified | place: Rifle, Colorado | collected...
TGAATTGGTCTGTAATAAACCAACCTTGGTTCCCATTGCTGTAATAGTCCCAATCTACTAATTTACCCTCCACTCCAGCAGCAGCCAAGTCTACCCATCCTTTACCAGCGATGTACAAATTGTTGCCGTCTAAAACATCAATATAGCCTGAGTGTGCCTGGACCGAACCATATGTTGCTGATACTTTTGTGAAGGTATTACTAGCAAAATCATAGTTATAATTTATAACAGTGCTATTACTCAAAACAGGCAGAAAAAAAATCAGAACAGAAGAAATGATCAAAACACTTCCTGCTCGGCTAAATATCCTACTCATTGCTATCTCCTTTTTTCCGAATTTTCTTAGCCCCAAAGGTATGTCCTTAACACATATCATTAAAATTGTAACCTTGCTTTTATATTTCACAAATAGTGTCTGACTTTGATTTCCGCAGCTCGTGCTGATTTCGTTTTTCAAACAGCACCATTCATTAAAACGTTTTCCTCCTGGTTGGTTGCAGGAAGACGGTTCGGCAATGGTATCTTCCGGGTGAACGGACAGGTACTATGTTGGCATCGATCTGTGAGGGCCAAAAGATTGTTACTGCTAACCTTGTTATTGTTTGATGCTGCCATATTACGTATATAGCCTGAACATCTTCAAATGAAATGCCCGTAGGCGGTTAAGTAACGCCGTCTTATAACCTCATTGCCCTCTCACAGCCCGGCAGCTTTGAGCACATCGAGCAGAATAAAACTGACTCTCAAGGAAAGAAGATTCCAGATCGAGCTGACGACGATTTTCTTCATCGACCCTGCTGAGGCTTTGTCGCCACCCTGGAGCAGCTATTTGATTGGTCAAAGAATCCAATGCCGATCATTCCTCCTTTTTACAGGCGGCGAGATCGATCGAATATTTGTTGATCTTGTCATACAGCCCTTTGCGGGAGAGGCCCAGCACCTGATGGCAGGCGCCGACCTTGCCGCCGCGCTCGGAGAGAACGCGGATGATATACTCTTTTTCGTGCTGCTCGATATAGTCCTTGAGCGACTGCTGGCCCTGTTCGCCCGCCACGGCCACGGCGGAAACCGCAGCTGTCGCGGACTCTGCCGACTCCTCCGGCGGCTCGCCTAAGACACAGGCCCGCCGCACGTGGTTGCGCAGTTCGCGGATGTTGCCGGGCCAGTCCTGGACGGCGATTTTCTCCAGCTGCTGGGCGGTGAAAGGCGGCACGGTCTGCTGCCGTTCGCGGCAGTATTCCTGGCGGAAATACTCGACCAGGAGGGGAATGTCTTCTTTGCGTTTGCGGAGCGGCGGGATATCGATGGACAGCACATTGAGGCGGTAGAAGAGATCCTGGCGGAAATGTCCGGCGGTGATCTCTTCTGCCAGATTCTTGTTGGTTGCCGAGATAATTCGGGCCTGCAACGGCAGCTGGGCATTGCTGCCCAGGCGGCAGAAGCTTCGCTCCTCAAGGACCCGGAGCAGCTTTGCCTGAAGGGTGAAAGGCAGGCTGCAGATCTCATCGAGAAAGATCGTGCCTTCCCGGGCATATTCGAACTTACCGATCTTGACGCCGACGGCGCCGGTAAAGGCCCCCCGCTCGTGTCCGAACAACTCCGACTCGATCATCTCCGCCGGCAGCGCTGCCATATTGACGCCGACAAACGTCCCTTGCGGCCTGCCGATCTGATGGATGGCCTGGGCCACCAGCTCCTTGCCGGTGCCGGTTTCGCCGGAGAGCAGAACCGGATCGGATTCTTTTGCGACAATCTCCACCACATCGTAGAGGCGATGCATGAGCGGGTGACAGCCGACCATGCCACGGAAAAACGACTGGCGGCTCTGGCGTGATAGCTCCTCCTGGAGCTGCCGGTTCTCAAGAACCAGCCGCCGTCTTTCCACAGCCCGCGAAAGCGATGCGAGCAGCACCTCCTCGTCCACCGGCTTTTCCAGGAAATCGTAGGCCCCGGCCCGGATGGCCTGGACCGCCAGGGCTACATCGCCATGCCCGGTGATCATGATGATCGGCAGGTCGCGGTCCATTTTGCCGATCTCGGCCAAGAGCTGCATGCCGTCCATCACCGGCATCCTGATGTCGGCGATGACCGCCGAGTAGAAATCCTTTTTCACTGATTCCAGTGCCCCCACAGGGCTGGCCTGAAGATCGGCACGATAGCCGTTCAGCATCAGGGTCTGGCCGATGGCCGACAGCAGATACTGATCGTCATCGACAACGAGAATGGCACGTTTTTTATCCATTTTATGACCTTCCGGGGTGGGGTTCATGTCGGCGAACTCTCTTCTTTCTCATATTCGGGCAGATAGACGGTGAAGGTGGTTCCGTTGTGGGGAATGCTGTCCACCTTGATCTGCCCTCCGAAGCCTCTGACTATCCGTTCGACGATTGAGAGGCCCAGGCCCATCCCGGAACCGACTTCTCTCGTGGTGAAAAAGGGATCGAAAATCTTGTTCTGGATGGCCGGATCGATCCCATCGCCGTTGTCGCTGACGGAGATCCCCACATAGGCTTTGGGCTGCAGGCTCTCCGGGTCGACCCGGGCATGGCGGAATGTGGTGATCCTGAGGACCGGGTTCCTGGTCTCGGCCATCGCCTGGATGGCGTTCTGGATGAGGTTAAGCAGGACTTGCTCGATCCGAACCTCATGGCCCAGCACCCAGTAGTCCTTTTCCGCCAGCGCAAGATCGACGGCGATGTCGGAGAGCAGCAGCTGGGCATCCAGGAAACTGAGGACGTCGAGGATAATGACATTGATCCGCACCGGCACCGCCTCTTCCTTGGCCTTGCTGGCGAACCCTTTCAGGCTCCTGATGATGCTGGAGGAATGATTCACCCGTTCGATGATCGTTACCAAATTTTCCTTGATCATCGCCGTGTTCTGTACGGGATTGTCCATGGCTTTCACGCAGTTCCGGGCGAGCAGCAGCACCGTGTTGAGCGGCTGGGTCAGTTCGTGGCCAATGCCGGCGGCCATTTCGCCTAGGCTCGCGAGGCGCCCGGAATGGATGAGCTGATCCTGAACCTCCCGCATCCGCCCCATGACATCGTAGAAATCACGCCGGTCGGAGGCGACCAGCATGTGCAGGATGCGCCCCGATTCCGTCACATAGGTGGTCCCGCGGATGATGACTGGCACCGGCTTGCCGCCTCGGCTGATCAGCGTCGTTTCGAGCTCGTGAAATTCCCCGCCGGCCAGGCGCTCGGTGAGCAACTTCAGGCTCTCCCTGCCGGTGATGTCTTTCAGCGAGAGACCGTTATCCTTTTCCGGGACTTCCAGCACCTTATAGAACTCCTTGCTGGCCTGGACGATCTGCAGATCGGCGGACAGGACGATGATCAGGTCGGAGAGGTTCGACATGATCTTGTCGATAAACGACCGGTTGGCCTCGACCTCTTCGTGTTTTTTCAGAAACCTGACGACCAGGTCTTTCTTCTGTCTCTCCAGAATATCGATCAGCAAGCTTTCACCCGTTTTTGCATTCTTCTCATCATCCATACCCGCCCCCGCTGTTACCTCGGCTACACATCCCAATTCTTCGCCTTGCCTCGATTGTAACTCCCAGTTAACAATATTTTTGCCATTATTCCAAATAATTATGGGCGGGATCCGGTTTTTGTCACCGTAGCTTTACGAAAATGGCCAGCCATGGTTCGCCGGTCAGCTCTGCCCTCTCGCCAGATGACACAGGTAACTAACTATTATCTTGAGGCAAAGTTGAACATTGCCTGGGCAAATGGACTGGCATGCCGGTTGCTATCCAACAGTCGCAAAAGGCATGCCGCTTTCATTAGACCTTGCAAGAACGCATTTCTATCCGGTTATTCTCTTTGGGCAATTCTGTCATGGATGGAGCGATACAATTGTTTACTTCAGACCCATTACCCCACATACCGAGTTGCAAGATCCGCGGGCGATTGATTCCCGCTTACGACTTCCTGCCTCGTCTGAAAAAACTCTGTTTTTCCCTCGGGTTCAACGACCCGGTCGTGACCAGATCGGGCGAGACCGCAAAGAACATGGCCGATCATTTGGCGCCGGGATCTCGCGGACCGGATGACGGGAAGGATGAGCATGATCATATCGCCATCCTGGCCGCCACGATTCCCTACGAGCAAAACTGGGGCGCATACATCGGGCTACCCGGTCAGCAGATCAGGCTCTCTTCCGGAACAGGGATGCCGGCAACACCGGCCGATTTCATTGCTCCCTATATTCGGCAATACCGGTTTGCCCAGGAGCATATCCGCCTGGGCTGCGATAGTGCGGGAAGACCGGTGATTATCGTGCCCGACTTCCTGGTCTCGGGCAAGGACACCACCGCCGGCGTCGGTCTGCAGGTGAATGTCGCCAGGATTGCCCAACCCGGCGAGACTTCGCAGCGTACCTCTTCAACCGCGAGGTCGCTGGTCACCTTGACCCTTGCGGCTCATTTCAGACAGACCCTGAAAGATAAAAATTTTTCCTGGCAGTCCGGGATCTTCAGTCCGATCGGCGAACATCTCACGCCGGAGTTGTTTTCCTTTACCGGCGAGTCATGGATAACAGATTCGCCTGCCTTCCCGGAGGTTGCGGCCATGATGCCGTGGATCGTTGCCCATAAAACCCCGCATCTCGCGGCCACGCTGGTCCATCTGCAAACCGGATTCTCCGGGGTATGCGAAACCTTTGCGGCGACCGGTCCCGAGGATCTCCGGAATCTCATCTGTGTCGCTGGGCTTGAGATAGACATGCAAGGTTTTCGGGGGAGAAAGGAACGCTATTTCGTGCCATGGCAGGCTTGCTGGAAACGGCATGGTTACTGCTACGGCAACATCTACCCGCTGCTCCAGGACGACCTGTTCGTCGCCTTGATGAATTTCAACAGGATGGGTTCGGGCGCCGAATAACCATGACGGAACGGCCTTAAACCTTTTCCTCCTGTCCGTCGTTCTCGGCGACCCCGCACCACTCAGGACTTCGTTTCCACTTCGAGAGAAGAGGATCCTCCAGACCAGCTGTTACCGCCGCTACACATTGCCTCACTTCACCATTGTTCTGCTGTCACCCCCAGTTAACAAGAAATAATATATTTATTTTCATTAGTTAGGTCATGAAGAGGGTTTTTGTCACCATTTCTTAACAAATACTCCTTTTTAACCGGGGAGGAGGCGACGCCGGTTTCTGGGTGTTAGTAGGTAAGATATTGGATTCATGCACTATTATCACTGGGCAGAGGGTGGCATGACGGTTGCTATAGTCAAGGCATGGGAAAGGCCAACGACTTCAAACCGATCAGGAAGAAGGGAGAGTGGATGATCAGGGGACTGTATTACAGCGGACAGCAACAGCAGCGGCTTCTCACCGTTGACGAGATTGCCACAGCCTGCCGGATCTCCCCGAAAAAGGTTAAGGGATTGCTTACCATGAAGATCCTCCGGCCGGCTGTAACCGATGACAATCTGGTCGATGTGGGACAGGTTCTCTGGTTCCTGCTCCGCAACAATATGCCTGTCGCCTCCTCCCTGCTTCCTCCGAAGACCGGCAAGATCCTCTTTCTGGCAGCGGGCAGCAGCGAGTTGCATGAAAAGGAAGAGACCTTCGATCATCTTTGTAAGCTGTTCGCCCATAATCGCAATCTGGTGCTGGCGGAAAGCGCCACGCTCGGAAGGCAGGCTCATTTGACCCTCCTCACCTTCGCACCCGATGTGGTGGTCGTTTTTCAGCGCTCGTTCAACAAGGATCTGGCCGCAACCTGCGATCTCCTGGCCGGCATGCCGAACCTGAAGACCATTCTCTTTGTCGACCGGGCGACCAAGCTCGCCGCCGATAACGGTTTGCTGGCAATTGCGGCGGACCGGATCGTCACCGAGAACATGCCGCTCGACCAATTGACCGCCGAACTGAGTTCATTTTTCACCGGGTAAGCGAGGCATAATCATGGAACGACAGAAAAAATATTATTCGGCATTAACCAGAAGGCTGCTGATCGCTTTTTTCTGTCTGAGCATTGTGCCCATCGTCAGTTTCGCCTGGATCATGAAAGATGCGGTCGAGGGTACGAATGTCGTCAAGCTGAAAGAACTCGCCGCCAGCACCATCGAACACCGCAGCGACGTCATCTCGGTCTTTCTGAACGAAAAGATATCCCTGCTCAGCATGATGGTCTCCTTTTATCCCCAGGACTTTTTTTTCAATCAGGAAAATCTCGATAAGCTGTATCTGGCCATGGGGCCGAAAGGGGATATCGTCGACCTGCAGGTGATCGACTCCGCGGGTACCCAGCACGGTTATGTCGGCCCCTATCGCAGCCTGGTCAAAGATAAAACCTATGGCGACGCGCCGTGGTTTAAAGAGACGCTGATAAGCGGCGTGCATGTCAGCGATGTCTTCACCGGATATCGCAATGTTCCCCATTTTGTCGTGGCGGTAACCGACTCGCTCAGAACCTTTGTGCTGCGGGCGACCATCAACTCGAGCATTTTCAACTCGCTGCTCCATTCCGCCCAGCTTGGCCCACACAGCGATGCCTTCATCATTAACCGGGGGGGGCAGCTCCAGACGCCGAGTCTGTTGGGTGAAATCGAGCTCAGCGAAATCGACCGGGAACACATTTCCTTCGACAGCAGAGCCCAGGCCGTGGTGACCGATTCCTTTATCTATAAAACACGCTGGATCGGCAACGGTCAGTGGGTGCTGGTGCTGAAGGCGAATATTGCCGACTCGCTGGGATATTATCTTACCCTCAGAAACCGCATTTTTATCGTCGTCGTCACCATCATCATCATCTCATTGGCCGCAGCGGTGGCGATCAGTGTGGCACTTGCCCATCATTTGGAACGGGCGGATAAGGAGCATGCCGCCCACAGCCTGCAGTTCGCCCACGTGGAGAAGATGGCGACCATCGGTCGCCTGGCGGCGGGAATCGCCCATGAAATCAACAACCCGCTGCAGATGATCACCAATCAGGCGGGTTGGATCAGCGAGCTGCTGCCGGAAGAAGATCCGGCAGCCGTGAAGAACATGGCGGAATACCAGAATTCGGTGGACAAAATCCGCTATCACGTCAAGCGGGCCGGCACCATTACCCATCGTTTGCTCGGTTTCTCGAAAAAGATCACAGCGCAGAAGGATCAGGTGCAGATCAACGATCTGCTCAACGAGACCCTCTCCTTCGTCGAGCGCGAGGCGGAGAACAACAGCATCACCATTGTCAGGAATCTGGCCGCCGATTTGCCCACGACCATGACCGACGGGCCGCAGCTGCAGCAGGTGTTTCTCAACCTCATCAACAATGCGCTCGATGCGGTGGGCGCCAAAGGCGTCATCGAGATCGCAACGCGCAAAAATGCCGATGGCAAGCTGGTGGTCGAGTGTTGCGACAATGGTCCGGGTATTGCGCCGCAGCATCTCAAGCAGATTTTCGAGCCGTTTTTTACCACCAAAGACCCCGACAAGGGGACCGGGTTGGGACTCTATATCAGCTACGACATCGTCAAGAAATTGGGCGGTTCGATTTCCGTGGAAAACAGGAAGGACGGAGGCGCTCTCTTTCGGATCACCCTGCCGGTGGTGCATTACAAGCAGGAGTGAACGTCAGGGGCATGCGGCCGATCGATTTTTATTACTACAATCAAAAAGGAGTAACGCCATGAGAGAATTTAATGTGCTGGTAGTCGATGATGAGGATGAATTCCGAGAGGTTATCATGAAAAGGCTGGCCAAAAGAGGCCTGCATGTAGAGGGCGCAGCAGGTGGCAGGAAGGCGCTGGAGATCCTGGAACACAATCGTACCGATGTGGTGCTGCTTGATGTCAAGATGCCGGATATGGACGGCATCGAGACCCTGCGGCACATCCGCAATCTGAAGCCACTGGTCGAGGTCCTCCTGCTGACCGGCCATGCTTCGGTCGATTCGGGGATCGAAGGGATGAAACTGGGTGCCTTCGACTATCTGATGAAACCGATCGAGCTCGAGCCGCTCTTGGAAAAACTGGCCGATGCCTATGACAAAAAACGGCTCCATCAGGAAAAAATCGAGGCGGCCCAGATGAAGAAACACATGGCCATGCCAAGCTAGTAGGGGCGAAAAATCTTTCGCCCTCTACATAACTATAACTTTTTAAAGGGGTGCACGTATGAGCTATTTCAGGGATTTTTACCAGTTGATGCTGCAGGGCTCCCAGGCCTATGCACGCTGGGATCTGGAGATGTCAAACAATATCCTGAGCAACCGGAAGCGGAGAAACATTCTGATTCTCATGCTCCTGCCGGTCCTCCTCGGCGGCATTGCCATAGCCGCCGGGGACGGCGGCGGTCTGCCGAATGTGCTCGGCGGCAAGTCAGCCTACATGCCGTCACATTATACCAACCTTATTTTTTTCGCTTCCGTCTTTGTCGGTCTCTGTGCAGGTCTCATCACCGGGTGTATCGGGGCAGGCGGCGGCTTCATCATTGCTCCGGCGCTGATGAGTGCAGGCGTCAAGGGAATACTTGCGGTCGGGACCGACCTGTTCCACATCTTCGCCAAGGCGATCATGGGGAGTGTCCTCCATCGTAAGATGGGAAATATCTCAATCGGCCTGGCGGTGCATTTTCTTATCGGGTCGCTGGTCGGTGCCACCCTGGGCGGGATGTTGAACAGGTATCTCTACGACCTCAATCCGGTGCTGAGCGACCTGTTCATTACCGTGGTCTATGTCTTCATTCTCGGTTTTCTCTCTTTCTATGCCCTGACCGATTACTTCAAGGCACGGCGAGGCGAATCAGTGAGCAATAAGAAAGCGGGCCGGGCCGAGGATGTTCCGCCGCTCGGAAAAAAATTGCAGGCCATGAATATCCCCCCGATGCTGACCTTTGACCAGGGAGTAACTCCCGGCGGCCGTAGGCTGTCTGCGGTCTTCCTCTGGATGAGCGGTCTCCTGGTCGGTGCCGCAGCCGCGATCATGGGGGTCGGCGGTGGCTTCCTGACCTTCCCGATCTTCGTCTATGGTCTCGGTGTATCCTCGATGACCACGGTCGGTACAGACATTTTCCAGATCGTCTTTACCGCCGGCTACACCTCGATCAGTCAGTACGCCATTTACGGCTTCGTCTTCTATACCCTGGCCATGGGCATGCTGCTCGGCTCCCTGATCGGTGTGCAGGTTGGTTCACTCGTTACTAAGGTCGTGCCGGGTGTGCAGATTCGCGGCTTTTTCGCCCTGGCCGTAACGGCCGGTTTCATCAATCGGTTCTTCGCCATGCCGGGAAAACTGAAAAGCATGGAGTATATTCAGATATCGAAGGAGACCGGGGCGATGCTCGATCTGATCGGCAACAGCCTGTTCTTCCTGGTAATCGGCGCATTTGCTCTCTGGGTATTTTGGGTCTTTTTTGCCAACCTGAAGGAGCTGAAGTCGGAGCATGTACCCGATTTTGCTCCATCTGCTTCGCCAATTTTAAAAGATTCTAAAATCGGAGGGTGATTAATATGAGCATGCAAAGCAAATTGAAAGTTCGTGGAATTTTCATGGTGGTCTCCTTTTTTGCACTTCTGGGGATCATCTTCAGTCCGGTGTTTCCCGGCAAAATGAATGGGCTTGATTATATGGACAATCTCTTCAATATGATCTCGAAGGGTTCGTCTTACTTCATTCCCCAATCATTGGTAGAGAGTGAGAAATTTGCCGACAAACCACTCGAGACAAAAATAAAACTGGCCAATGAGAAGGAGGCGGCGGAAATCGCCAAGTTGTTTGCCGCAAGCGGAGCGCAGGTCGACGTCGCAGGTGTGGAATTGAACATCAAGGGAAATGTCGGCCAGATAATGAAAACAGCTCTGGAAGATGCCGACATGTTGTTCAATAACAACGGTAAGCCATTGGTTGATAAATATGGTTATGATGAAAAAAGAGTTATCTTCAACTGGTGGACGGCGTGTTCCAAAATCAGCAAGTATCTCACTGCCGAAAAACGTTTTGATGGGGCAAAGCTTTTTGAAAATATTAAGAAAAAGGCGCTCGAACCTGCTTTTAACTACTATGGCGTGAATATAGAGAACTGGAAGGCGAATATCGTGCTGGTACTGGCGTCCCTTGCTTTCTATGTGATCTATACTCTCTGGTACGGGTTCGGCCTGATGTTTGTTTTTGAAGGGTTGGGGTATAAGATAGGCCATTGATGTTTTAACGGGACCGACCCGGTCGGAAATGAATCCGGCCGGGTCAGATCCCGAAGGACGACCAGGTATGCTGAGAATATTTTCCTACCTCAAAGAAAGCCTTTTTCCCGCGCCTCCGCCTGAGTTGAGTTACGAAGAATTCTGCGATGGCTTCAGGAAGAGATATTCGCATTTCCGCAGCCTGCTCACCGCCAACAACAACGCCCTGCAGGCCATGGCCGATCTGGAGAAGATCTATTACGGCGGGGAGTCCTACCGGATGGCCGTCATCCGGTCGAAAATCACCACCATTCTGGTCAACGTCTACAAGATGGTCCGCAGTCTCCTCGCCATGTCGCCCGGCCGCTACGGCGAGTTGGAGAGGATCTTCGATTCGATCGGTTCCGGCCTGGAACAGATCGTCGAAAGAAAACCCGTGCCCCGGCAGGGGCCGCTCATTATGAGCCTTACGGAGGTAAGTCTCAAACACCGTCTGCTTATCGGCGACAAGATGGCAAACCTGGGCGAGCTGACCCGGCTGCCGGGGGTGGTGATCCCGCCGGGATTTGTGCTGACGGCGACGGCCACAGAGAGTTTTCTGACCGCCGAACATATCGCCGAAATCAATCGGCGGCTACAGGTTTTGGACCCTGACGATCTCGACGCTCTCTACAAGGGATGTCTCGGCATCAAGACCATGATCAACAATCTGCCGCTGCCGACCGATCTGGAGGAATTGCTGCAGGTGCACTATACCCGGCTGGAGAAGGCCTCTTACCCGGGGTGCCTGGTGTCGATGCGCTCAAGCGCCCTGGGCGAGGACAGCGGCACCGTCTCCTTTGCCGGCCTCTACAACTCGGTGCTGGATGTCGAGCGGAAGACCCTGGTCGCCGCCTATAAAGAGGTCATCGCCAGTAAATATGGGGCGAGGGCCATCGCTTACCGCCGTCAGCGAGGCTACCGGCATGAAGACATCGAAATGTGCGTCGGCTGCATGGTCATGGTCGACGCCCTGGTCAGCGGAGTCGTCTACAGCCGGGACCCCGGTCCGGAAGACAACGGCCTCCTGCGGATAAATGCCACCGCGGGTATCGCCAGAGGCGTGGTGGATGGCTCGAAAGCCGCCGATCTTTACCTTGTCGGCCGGGACAAGCCCTATCCGGTCGTCTACACCGAAATCCGCCAGGAGGCGACCCGTCAGGGTACGCCTTCCCTCACCTACAATCAGGTGAGAAAGCTGACGGAGACGGCTTTGCTGCTCGAAGAGCATTTCGGCGAACCGCAGGATATCGAGTGGTCGTTCGATCATCAGGGGTTGCTCCACATCCTGCAGAGCAGGCCGCTGGCCGGCAGCCATCCGGCCGAAGAGCCGGTGAAAGTTGAGGCCGCAGTGGGCGAATCGGGTGCCGCGCCGATTTTGTTCGGCGGGGTCTGCGCCAGCGGCGGCATCGCCTGCGGCGAGGTGTTCACCGTCGATTCCGCCGAAGACATGCGTGGTTTTCCGAGAGGGGGTGTTCTCCTGCTCGACCATCCCCTGCCGGAGTGGGCGCCGCTCCTGAACCGGGCGGCAGCGGTCGTCGCCGGCGGCGGGACCGAGGCGGGACATTTAGCCACCATCGCCAGGGAATTCGGTATTCCGGCCCTGTTCGGCCTGCCGGAGGCCATGAGCATCCTTACGGCCGGCCGTACCGTCACCGTCCATGCCACCGGCCGGGCGGTGTTCGACGGCCGCCGGGATGATCTCCTCCGCCAGAAGAACGTCAAACGGGATATCATGGCCGGCAGCCCGGTACAGCGCATCCTCACCGAGGCCCTGCAGCTGATTACCCCGCTCAACCTCAACGACCCCGCTTCGCCGCGCTTCAAGTCGTCGTGGTGCGAGACCCTTCATGACATCACCCGGTTCTGTCACGAGAAGTCGGTGTCGGAAATGTTCGGCTTCGGCCAGCATACCAAGTTCTACCATTCGGCCGCCAAACGCCTGGTCGGCGAGGTGCCGCTGGAATGGTGGGTGATCGATCTGGCCGACGGCTTTCGCGAGGGGGC
>Ga0209317_1002755_pt1 | contig 12165 bp, 17 predicted proteins | sample RifGroB2_FD_183994 | JGI IMG/M metagenome (GOLD analysis project Ga0209317, IMG submission 183994) | Soil microbial communities from Rifle, Colorado, USA - Groundwater B2 (SPAdes) (version 2) | ecosystem: Environmental > Terrestrial > Soil > Unclassified | place: Rifle, Colorado | collected...
TAATTTTCTTCAGAACTTCCTCTTTGGAAGCTTCAATATTCATATTCTGAGCCTCCCTTCATCAAGCAGACACTACCTGCCTAACGCTCAGGCTAAGCTGCGGGTGCTCAGGAACTTCCGTAGGGCAGCCGTCAGCTTCAGCCTGTTGTTAGACGCCTATCCTTTTATATTTCTAATTTGTTCTATAGTACTATTCTGAGAATCGATGCGAAGTTTATTAATAGATTCCGTTGCTTTTTTATCTATATATGCACAATCATTATCTTCAATCTTTGATATGTCGATGTTTTTACCATGCTCCACGTGAAATTTTATTTGATGCATCGCGGTCAATGAATTGTAATATCCGGCCTCAAATATTGCTATTGCCTCAATAATTTTACTCTTGTCCTTAATGCTCTCATGAATAATACTTTCAAGCCTGTTGTGCTGAGAGTTCATAAGAGAAATCAATCCGTAAATTGATCCAAACGATATACGCTCAGAATATGTTAACTTTGGGGATATTTCGGCGTAATATTGTGAATAAACATGTATTGGTAGCTGAAACGGCATTGACTCTGGAGCAAACCCTTTATAACAAAACATCATTCCTTTTCTTTGGATTAAAATTAGGCGTTCTATCCAACGGTATAAGTCTCCAATTTCCGTTAACAAAGCCTTTCTGAGAGAACGAACTCTTCTCTTTGTTTTTAATATGTCTGTAAATTGCGAGAGAACCCATCCAAGCACGACACCTATCAATGCAGATAGTTGGTATTTCTCATGAGCAACCATTGTTTTTCTCCTATAATAAGTGCGTCTAACGCTCAGGCTGAGCTGCGGGGCCTCACGCTCTTCCGCAGGGCAGCCGTCAGCTCCAGCCTGTGGTTAGGTGGCCCTAAATATATTTGCGGTTTTGCTCCATGTTAAATAGATCCATGAAATACTTGTTAAAACGCCAAACAATATCGTTGGTATCCAGTCGTATAGTCCCAATTTTAATACCTCGCTATTCGTGAACATTGCATCATTTATTGCAGTAGAGTATGCATTATAAAAGAATATTGTTATAGATATAAACAGCCAAAGGTATTTTCCCCATTCTTTCAATTTCCATAATCCTATACATGATATTAATGCTGCAATTCCAAGCACAATGCCGATTATACTTCCCATAAGTACATACCTAAGCCATGTTTTATACCATACGCCTTGAAACATAATTTCCGCTTTCATCCAATTAGGCCAAGCATCATAGTAAGATAATACTGTAAAATAGCCACACATTAATATATAAAGAACAGAAAATGTCGCAGAAACAATAATAAGCGCTCTAAGTGCTTTCAATAGGTCAGTTCCTTTTGGGTCCACCTAACGCTCAGGCTAAGCTGCGGGCACTCAGGAAGTTCGCCTGGTGAGCCGTCAGCTTCAGCCTGTTGTTAGGCTATATACTATCTTCCTTCCACATTTAGCACGGAAGTATATTTTTTTAAGATCCTTAACATTATCCATACGACAAATCCAAAACTAACAAGTATGTACCACATTAAATCAATTTCAATTTTATTTTCTGCAATTATATCTCCAGCAATTTCTAAAGTAAATAATACGACTATAACTGCAAAAAATCCATTATATTCACGTCTAAGCACATTTCTAAACGAAAATGTTAAATTTGGCTTTTTGTAATTCCTTAATCTTGGAATAAAAACTGGCGTAACATTAGCCCACGCAAGATATTCATCACCAAATTTATTTCTCAAATATTCTTCTTCAGCAAATATTATCCGTTCATAGTAAAGCCAAAAAGAAAGAATATAAATTAGAGTTAACCACCAAAGATGTGCGAACAGTGCGAGGCCCAAACCCATAAAGAAATTTCCCAAATACAATGGATTTCTAACGACTGAGTACACACCGCTTATATTTAGAATATCTGCCACCTGCTCTTTTGTATTTCTGCCAGACGTCCCTTTAGGTGTATGGCCAATAGTAAACACTCGAATACCTAAACCAAGGAAACTTATAATAAGACAGAATATTTCCCACAAATGATCTAAATACTCACTATGTCCTGGGTATTCATATTCACGTAGTGCCAGCAGAAATATGCCAATCATCATAAGGGGAAGGAAGCTTCTCCATCGAAACAGCCAGTTTCCTGTTCTTTCAAAATCTTCTCTTAGCGCCATTTGATTCTCCTTGAGAGCCTAACGCTCAGGCTAAGCTGCGGGCACTCACGAATTTTACCAGGTGAGCCGTCAGCTTCAGCCTGTTGTTAGCCAGCAGTGTATATATTTATCAAATTATTACGTGCTTGCCAGTTACCGCCCAAAATATAAATTTTTCATAAAACAATAATCCCCACATTGAGTCTCTCGCATTTCCCACGACTTCATTGCATTTATATCTAAATACACCAGGCCAACCTCTTTTCCCAATATTCAACATATTAATATTTTTATCAACAATAGACTTATAACGCTCATCTGTTGAAATATATATAGTTTCAACACTAGTATCGTGTAGCAATGATGATCCATATTCAAAATAATATAGACCTCTTACAATCTTTTCAACAACCCTATCCCACCGATAGAAATCTGGTGTTTGTACAAAATGCTTGCCCAAATATAACCCTGCGGGTGTATGTAATGATTTTCTTTTCAGCGTTCGTGCCATTTTCGATCTGATGCCTCTATTCTTTGAATACATTCGCTTTAATTTTTGTTTCCACAACAATTTTCCTGCGTCCGAATCACCAGCATATGTAAACATCATAGACGCCATGAAATATTCTTCATCTTTTGCATATTTGTTGTTACAAACGTCGCAGGCGGGGACGGTAATCAAATTATTTGGACGGGGGGATGGAAATATATTCCTTGGTGGCACATGGTCGACAGTATTGGCGCGATTGATATCACAATACGCGCACATTTTTTTTAGCACCGGTGCCACCATCTCCAATACGTTTTCCCCTTGTCTGGCTAACGCTCAGGCTAAGCTGCGGGCACTCAGGATTTTCCCCAGGTGAGCCGTCAGCTTCAGCCCGTGGTTAGGCATCATCTTTAAAATTGCATTGATGTTATTTTTGCCATATTAATAGACGCGTTATGTGCCTCGATGGCTTCGCTTACCGTAATCACCTGCTCCCCGTATCTGATTCCTGCATCGCACTTTATTTTATCTATTAGGCTTGTTTCTAAGGGTTGGAGACCATTCTTACACGCAATATTTGACAGCACATATAGATCGTGTTTATGAGGGAATGGTATCCCTTTAGTCCTCAAATACGATTTTAGTATTTTCTCTATGAATTGTAGCGTTGACCATTTCGAAAGACCGTAATGGGGAGGCACGGTGAATATATGATGTACCGCTGAACCCACATCGGAAAGCGCCTCTGTGATGTATGGGTTTGACGCAACATTCTCGATAGCATGAAATGCGCACAAAGCTGTATCGAAGAATGTTGCGATCGATTGCAGTTCTTGCCTTGACAACTGCGAGGCATATTGCTCCGTCATATTTTCTATGCAATTCAGAATGTTTAGCGTTGGTGGCGGCCCCCCTCTGCTCATCATGGGCATAGACTTATACTTATCGATTTGTGGGTCACACACGGCAGTTACCATGCCATAAATCCGAGGCAGGAGGATCTTCCAAGCATCTCCCCTGATAATTATTGCCACACTCCCAGGACCCATGTGTATTTTTAATCTATCGCCATATCTTCGATCGTACCATTCGCTTATGTGCGATGCGATATTGTGGCTCGTAAATATGTTTTTATCTGTAACCAGGTCAGCAGGTGCCATCAATATATTTATTTTTCCTAATCGTTTATAAACTTCCTGAATTGCGCGAATAGGTCGCGCATGAATTGGGACATTATCTTTCGCCATTAAAGAGTCCACATCCTGCATCATATGTGTGAACTCAGGTACAGTAATTTTTATTTCTATATATTTTAGGTCTTTGTCCATGGCCTAAATAATGCCTTTCAATAAGATGAATGCCTAACGCTCAGGCTAAGCTGCGGACACTCACGACGTTCCTCAGGTGAGCCGTCAGCTTCAGCCTGTTGTTGGGCGGCTTTTCACAATAAAATTATCCAACTCTTCGAAGTTCCGCACGAACTAAACGCCGGACGATCTCCTCCAAGGGTTCTCCATGCGACTTTATGTACTCCCGCAATGCATGATTCAATAGGGTCTGATAGTTACCCCCACCTTGGGACTCGACCACATTTCGGAACCACGACAAGACATCATCATCGATTCGAATTGTAATCCGGGTTTTCCCCTTCGGTAGAGGGTCTAATGCCCCTCTCTTCGCACTCGAAAAATCATATTCTTTTTTCATAGATCACCTCTCGTATTGCCTTCTCTCATTAGGGGTTGCTCGACGTGCCGAAATAATCCGAATCCGATCTCCACGCCAGGTGTAAACCACAACAAGAACTTGAGCCAAGGCATCCATGCCTAAAGTAATATGCCTTTCCTCATCGGGTTGCGAATCGCTAAATGTCAAAGCGCGGTCATCGGCGAACACCGTGACCGCGTCCGCAAAACTCACCTCGTGTTTCTTGAGGTTCAATGCCGCTTTTTTAGGATCCCATTCGTAGTCCACATGCACCATCGTATGCACGAATGTGCATCACGTCAAGAGGTTTCCAAAAACAGCTTAGTCCGCCCAACGCCCAGGCTAAGCTGCGGGCACTCAGGATTTTCGTCAGGTGAGCCGTCAGCTTCAGCCTGTTGTTAGGCGGTTAAGGACGCTAATTATGAAATCCGACAAACATTTCCTTGATATTTGGAATTATAATTTTGTCACCGTTCGCTTGATGGGGTGGTATATTTAGCCTCATTTGAACCGAATCATTTATCGTACATATTACAAAACCTCTTATTATTTTTACATTATGTTTCATTGGCGCAAACCACATTTGGGCATATTTTGCGCTAGTCAAATTGTAAACAAGCGATCCAACAATTTTATGCGAAGCATCTAAATTATATATTCCCTTGTAAGTTACTTCGTGGTCTCCTGTCTTATTTCCCCAACAATTCGATGCGGCCATAGTTATTACTTCTTCGTCGCCCTTCCCTAAACCAAAATAACCGCCTTGGTCCATATAATGAAAGTTAATATTATCATTAGAATCTATTGTAATTTGTACAGTAACAGTCGCCGTCCTGATGGGCTTTATATACGGATTTGATAACTCATCCACCTTACTTTTTGACAATTCATTCGATTTATTTAGCTCTATGATCCTTGACTGTTGGTTAAGTATTTCCGTTTCAAGACTCGATACTTTCGTATCTTGATACTTTCTTTTCAATTCTTGAACTTCTCTCGTTAATTCTTTTTCTTGCCTATCAACAAATAATTTCCCTACCTGAAGTATTCCTCCTAAAAACACTAGCGATATAGATGTCCACTGCAACATAGTACTTGCTGTTCTAAGAAATTCTGTATTTTTCCAAAGATGTGATAGGTACTCCATTATAGCCTCCTTCACACCTATAAATTATCCGCCTAACGCTCAGGCTAAGCTGCGGGCACTCAGGATTTTCGTCAAGTGAGCCGTCAGCTTCAGCCTGTTGTTAGCCCTCAGGCAATAAATATTTTCTTATTGAGAAAGCCAAATAGAGTCCTTTTTGATTCGATAATCGGTCTACATATTTCCTCAATAGATTTTATAACATCACTCAGCTTATTATTTATTGAGTCATTCTCATCGAATTCATCCCAAAATATCGCCTCGTATTTATGCATATCTTTAATATGTTTTTCAAATTGTTCTTCTTCCATGGGAACCCTTCCTTGTCGCAACCAAAATGTAGACAGCATTCGCGCCGCAAAAAATATATTATTTACAATTTTATTCAACTCGTCAAAAGGTTTAATTGCACTTGTACCATGAAGTGCCATAAATTGATAACGAACAGATTTTAATTTATTAAATACATCTTTGGTTTTATCATATCTTTCGAATACAACATAGGCTTGATCCAATAATTTTGCTTCTTCTGGCGTCTCAGACTCTTTCTTTTTCCTAGAACTTCCTTCCCCCTCAAAGCCAAACGGACTACGAATATATGAAATTACGTCTTTTGCCTCATAAAACATCGCCAATACACTTTCAGCCAACTCAATTCTTCTCTTTCCTATGTATTCTCGACGCCAAGAGTCAATGCCGTATATTGAAACCCATATCCCTATTATCAGTGAAATGTCTCTTAATGTTGCACTTTCCATATAGTCCTTTCTGTAGGGCTAACGCTCAGGCTAAGCTGCGGGCACTCCGGAAGTCCGCTAGGTGAGCCGCCAGCTTCAGCCTGTTGTTAGGCCGTTCCGTTAAAGAATTCCTTTCCATCTATCGCTAAATAAATTGTTCGGAGCTTTTTGGAAGAATAAATTCATAACAGATTTGATATCATTAGCAATTTCGACAAACTTCCACCCTTTTGTTTCAGGTGTGACATGTAAACGTGCATATGTAAGATGAGCAATTTCTTTGTGGGCTCGTGCGCGTAATCTGGAAAGATCATCAGACATAGGAGGTCTTATTTTTTCCCATGAATCTTTTTCAACAAAGAAATCAGCAGCGATGACATCATCTTTTTGTGGTTTTTCTATATAAAAGAAATCAATTAGGGCTCGGAAGTGGATCACGAATGATTCTAATAATGCATTTAATAGCCACCCATTTGCAGCTATCCCTGACGCGAGTGCCTGGGCAACGGACATCAGCATCCAAAACTCGTAATGCAAATGATCCGATGCACCTTTCAATTCAGCATCTGTCCTGTTTGGTTTTGTCATCACCTATCCAATCGGCCTAACGCTCAGGCTGAGCTGCGGGGCCTCATGATCTCCCGCAGGGCAGCCGTCAGCTCCAGCCTGTTGTTAGACGACAATTACTTTTGTGCCTTATGAACAATGTCTTCATGCTGTTTACTCTGTGGCACAATATAGTCTATATTTTTAATAAAACTCGTCACAGCTTTCTTGCTAAGTTCTAATAGTGCATCTAAATTAATGCATTGGTTTGTATTGTTAATAGGAAATGGGTCCACACCAGGTGTAGAAATAAGAAAATGCCCTGGAGCCAAAGAGGCATTGTGAACAAGGAGACTTCGGATATTATCATATATTTTCTTTATCTGTTTTTCGGTAATATTTAGTCCATAGTAATCGCTATTTAATACGTAAAAGTGCTGTATTCCATCCTTTTTTATTTGTCTAGATTTACCATCAATAATTATGGTGAAATTTGTATTATTTCTGTAATAGGATCCTATCGTATCAATTATACTAAAAAGCAATATTGCCGCCGGGTAACCAAACTGTCGCGATACGCAGCATTCTGCAACCTTCAAGTATTGCGGGAGTGATTCTCGTAACAAGCTCTTTATATCTGGATGAACCGCCATTTATACTCCTTGTCGTCTAACGCTCAGGCTAAGCTGCGGGCACTCAGGATTTTCGCCAGGTGAGCCGTCAGCTTCAGCCTGTGGTTAGCCGGCTATCAATTATTATTTCAAATTGTTGCTTAGCCTTTCGACAAGTTCACGTGCGATAGATCGGGCAACATCAAGTTCTTCTTGGGACGCAGGCCTAATAACATTATGTTTCCCCCTATGTCTACTCTGTTTTATCGGTTCGCGATTGGCTATTTTTGTTAATCGTTTCCATCTAGCACGTGATATTCCCAAACGTGATATTGCTTCTTTTTCACCACCATAATGCGTCACAACTGCATCAACAATTTCATAAAGATAAACAAATTCATTGTCTGGATCGCTTACAGCGTTAGAATAGCTATTTAGCGCCATATTTACTACTTGTGCGTTCTTGCTTGCTTTCCTTATGGCGTCTATTTTGTCTTTCTGTTCTAAAATGCGATCGGACTTTGAATCATGGATTATCGTGCCGTCCTTGTTAGTAATAATCATGTCGACATGCATACCTGAAATCACGTACATTGCTGTTTCAGCTATTAATACATGTGCTTTCTTGCTGCCATCCGCCTTGTAGTAATTTATTGTGTAACCGCTTAGTTTATAAGAAACCCCTGCAAACATCTTCCTTGCCTTGAAAATGACGTGCAGTTCATCAGTTATCGATTGTAATAATGATGTTGGAACCGGTTCTTGGGCCTTGTTTAAAATGGCCGATGCTATTCCATTTTGGATATCAACCGTGTACTCTTCGGAGGCAAATCGCATAGGTCCTTCGAAGAAGTCGATTGGCTCATAGGCCCACTCAATCGTGGTTTTTTCTGTATCCATATGTGACCCTTCTGTCCGGCTAACGCTCAGGCTGAGCTGCGGGGCCTCATGATCTCCCACACGGCAGCCGTCAGCTCCAGCCTGTTGTTAGGTGGTGACAAATATTACTTAATTATCTCCTAGATAGAATAATCACTAGAATTGCCAATGCAAAAAAACACATTGAAATAATAAACAAGATACAAAAATATTTTATTGATTTTCTGATAAATATCTTTGATTTCTTTATAACAATGTCGTCTGTGTCTGCGTCACTATTAATATATTTCAATGACTTAAAAGAATCCCTAGCCCCTGGGCCAATATCACCAATGGGAGTTGATATGGTTGATATTTCACACCATCTTTCGTATTTATGCTTTTTCATATATGAAGATAACTTGGCCCCCATCACGACTACTGACAATCCACAACCAAAGCTAATGAATGCGGACACGGCACCAGCCATTATTAATACTAAAATTGGATTCAATATTCTTCTTTCCTTCTCTGGTCCATACCACTATGTTTCAATCATAAAGTGACTGTCCAGTCACCCACCTAACGTTCAGGCTGAGCTGCGGGGCCTCATGATCTCCCGCAGGGCAGCCGTCAGCTCCAGCCTGTTGTTAGCCAGCATTATTTCTGAAGACAATCATGTTTGCCTTATATATTGGTTTGTATTTGTTGTGATACTTCGCTATAGCCCCTGAGAGTGGCGGTAACAATGATAATGCCTGTTGACTTAGATTGCAGTTACATAAATCCTCATCTTCCCATTCCTTCCTGTTGTTATACTTCTTGTAATATACCAATATGCCTGGCACTACATTTAATACTTCCAGCACTTCCAACAAACACACACCCTCAATAACGTATGATCGTTGCGATTTTATATACCTTGCCGTGAGTCTTCCAAGCGCATTCTTGTCAACAGCATCTGCATATAATCCTGAAATATCATTTGCGTAGTGGTCTATATTTATTACAGGCACACCAACCCTACATCCAATACAATATGCGAGCCTTGACTTTCCGACGCCTGCCGCACCATCTATTCCGATAATAACTGGCCTCGACTCCAGTCCGTTGCTCCGGAGCATGCCAATAAGTTTCTCGTTGTCGTTAATATGTATTTCCATATTCATTGTCTGGCTAACGCTCAGGCTAAGCTGCGGACGCTCACGAAGTTCACCACGCGGGCCGTCAGCTTCAGCCTGTTGTTAGGTGGCACGTAACCGCGCAATATCAAGCTCAGTGAACCAATCTGCTGTATTACGAACATGATCATATGGGTCTATTTTATTTTCATGAAGGTATATCTCCATGTTTTCAATAGAATTTTCTAACAATCTCCTAAAAAAACCGACTGGATACAAAAGAACCCAATTTTTTTCACCCACATAACCGTGATAAATCGGAAAATCGCTTCTTTCGCCGAATACCCCCATCGCATATCCAAGTTCCCGGAACTCATGAACAATAAAATTACGGTACTTGTAAAGAAGTAATCTATGCCGCGTCTCTTCTATTATCTTGAGCTCACACTTATTCGATGTTAATATATTTAGGTCATCAGCCAACTTATCAATTTTATATATGTCAATAGTACAGCCATAATATTTTACACAATCATCCAATATCCTATTTATATTTCTCTTTAGGCGAGTATAACCTTTTACAGCCTTCAATCTTTCCTTAATGATAGGAACACTAACAAAATTTCTTTCTTCCCATCCCGCGCATTCATCAATAAATCGTAAAAATTTATCTCTATTTTTACTCCTTAACTCCGGAAACCTAATTACAGAAAGACAATCTATTGCGGAAATATACAAAATTTTCTTATATAAATTAACATTTACAGGCCCAGACAACTTTTCTGATATAACATTAAGGGAATCGATTGACATTAGTTCTTTATTTATAAATATTATAAATTTTGATATTTGTTTATTTAAGGACATTTTTAATCCCTATAATTCAAGTTGCCCACCTAACGCTTGCGTTAAGCTGCGGGCCGAAGGCGCGCTTTTGCCAACGAAAAACATAAAAGCGTGACTGAAGGAGCCGTCAGCTTCAACGCATTGTTAGGCAGATCCTTTCTCATTCTTTATTAGCATTCGTATAACTGCATGATATGTTGCCAAATAAAAATGGAACATCCATGAATACCATATTGCCTTATCATAATTAGATTTTTGATCAGGGTTGTGGTGCCTAATTGAAAAATTATTAGCCAAATTAAATATGTCTGACTCATCTTTTTTGCTTAAGACTTTCCCAAGATGCTTATTTGTTTTCAACCATTCGAAAACATCCGCCATATCTCTAATCGCTTCTTTTTTTACCGATACCGTTTGAGGTCTTTTTCGCCACTTCAATATAGCGTTACGTACTTTATTGTCTACATTAACCTCATCATAAGGGACTATTTCTGCATCAACAATATGATGTAGCCCATCTTTCCCTATCGTCAATATATCCCCTTCAACCGACAATTCGTATCCAGTCTTATAATCACATAAATATGAATTTGTCATAGATCTATATTCATTTCTGCCTTCTTTATCAAAATACTCATCATAATCATGATAATTATATCCTTCGTCGTTTACATATTGTGTCCAATTACCTGGCTTTGAAACTTTATCGTATAGATATTCGATCGTATCAAACGCCATATCTTCAGTAATGTTATCTATATTCCATTTCTCAATTGGAAAAGGCTGGAATCTTAGGACAATAGCTGCTTCATGCTTTGCCGAGTCCGGAAAATATGATGCTGTTATACTAGTTTTACCCTTGAAATAATCCTTATCCTTGAAATACAAATATTGATTTTGTACTTTCCAACACAATTCTTTTATGGATATAGACCCAGGGTTATTTCGGATGCTGTAGTATTTTCTGGTCATGGTTTCCCTACTCTAGGATTCTGCCTAACGCTCAGGCTAAGCTGCGGGCACTCACGAAGTTCGCCAGGTGAGCCGTCAGCTTCAGCCTGTGGTTAGCCGGAATTACCTGTTTGATTCAATATTTAATTTCTTACTCAACTTTCGCACTTGGTAATAGTTTGCCAATTCACGATAATAATATCTTTCGTTAAACGGTCTTTTCTCACAAAATATTAATTCTTCATATGGTTCTTTCTTTTTACCAATAAATCTACAATAAAAATGTGGCTCTGAGTAATATTCGTCTCCATTCCAATCAATACTCACAATCCGCTCGTAAGGTATGTGGCCAACTAGTATTGCATTAACATCTTTCACTTCATTATTTTTATAATCAGCATAGCGCCAAGCCTTATGTGATTCATCATATTTTAAACCGGATATTAACAACCCAACCTGCAATCCTTTATGATATGTTCCAAGAAGACTGACACGGAACCATGGCGATATTCCTTTACTATTTGGATCAACATTAGGATAGTTATCCATCCTTTTTATATCTCTAATAATTGTTCTACCATACCCAACAACATTATCAATCCAATTCAATTTCGCTTCTATTTCCTCTTTTCGCTTCTGTCGTTCAACAATAATATTCGCTGGATCTTTTCTTTTGAAATGGTTTGTGACCCACCCAAGTACGTCCTTTAGGGCATTATAGATGAGTGCTGCAATGCCTGCTTCAATTGCCATTATTTGCACATCATCCTTTGTCTCAATTCCCGGCTAACGCTCAGGCTAAGCTGCGGGCACTCAGGAACTTCGCCAGATGAGCCGTCAGCTTCAGCCTGTTGTTAGGCAGTAGCCTCAATAGTTTGATTCCCGAAATGATTATCCTTTGTATAATATGATCTCAGCAGCAATCCTCACAGCACTTGCGACAACTTCCGCGCATTTCTCAGGCCCGCCGGAAGAGAAGTACAATGCAGACTCGATGGGGC
>Ga0209317_1002758_pt1 | contig 12162 bp, 12 predicted proteins | sample RifGroB2_FD_183994 | JGI IMG/M metagenome (GOLD analysis project Ga0209317, IMG submission 183994) | Soil microbial communities from Rifle, Colorado, USA - Groundwater B2 (SPAdes) (version 2) | ecosystem: Environmental > Terrestrial > Soil > Unclassified | place: Rifle, Colorado | collected...
TCACTCCTCGGTTGCGCAATATGGAGGGGGACCCGACGGACCTCCGAAGGCGGTTTCAGAGTCTGTTCAAACTATGCATAACGACAAAGGGTTCCTTTGAAAAACCTTTGTTTCGGTTATAGGTCCGTTGTTTTTTGCATTTCACTCCATTTTTTCTTTTACGACCTCTTTTTTCTGTCGTAGTTCGCCGATTGCTCTCATCAATTCGACCTTAGACTCATCGGTAGCCTTAGCTGCCTTATTTTCCGAAAAGTTCTATATTATGATAAATCCTCCAGGAGCGAGGCTGGTCGCCAGCATCACCATGTTGATCTCCCGGTGCCCGGTCCAACTGGCTGCCCTCTGGTTGGTTTCATCCATCCAGAAACTCTCGATCCTTTCTCCTATCGGCAGATATCCTGTGAGAGCTGCCAGGCCTGCAGGCAGCGAACCTTTTTGCTCGAATAGCGCTGAATGATCCTGGACCAGGCTCTGCAACTGCCTGACACTGTGTAATCCGATGGAAAGTCCCAATTCGCGGAAAGCCAGGCGATGCTCCGCGGGAGGCTCCAGCACAGTGCCCTCCTCATAAAGCTCCAGGCCGGCCAAGGCGGCATCCACGACCTTTTCCAGCAATCCCCCAATGCCGAAGCATCCGGCAACCGTCAATTGTGCGACCCGCGAGGCGTCGAACAGCAGCCCGCCGATGCCAAGCGGATCATCCGTGCCCCACTCCTGGTCCCGGCAGAGGACGGCCAACTCTGTAATCCCAGCCTGCAAGTCTGGAAGTGAGGTGGTTCCCTGTCCGGCAGCCGCCTGCAGCTCGCTGTAGGTGACCAGGCCATCCAGCGGGTCGTGCTGCCCCATGGAGGAGACCAAGGGACGGCTGAGATCGATACTCATCTTCCAGTACAGCCGCTTTGCGACGCCCCACGAGGGGCGGTAGCTGAACCTTTCGTGGGTGGTCTGTGCCAGCTCAAGAGCCCATTTGTCATAGGTCCTGTCTCCGGTGACCCGGCTCACACGATGTAGCGCGTGCATCCACTTGGTCAGGTAGTGGTAGTACTGACCGTCCCGGCCCCATTCCCGGCGCTCGTCGGGCGGCTCGCCGGGTCTGCGCTCGTTTTCTTGCTTCCCGATGCGCAGACCGCCACTGGTTGGGTGCAACTCCCCCTCCGTTTCGTTTAGCCCGCTGATCCACCCGCTGCGCGGATCATCGGCCCGGTGCCGGCCCAAGGTGTGGTGCACCTGGTTGACCAGACGCAAGGAGAGCTCTCGCCAGCTGGCTTCCCCCGTCTGGCGGTGCAGCTCAAGAAAATTGCACACTGCGAAGGCATCGGTCCAGAGGTAGCGGCGCGGGGCCTTCCCGACCGGATCGAGCCCGGTCCGATAGGCAAATTCCCGCATGAGGCGCGGGACAAGGTCACTGGATCGGATTTGATTCACATCTCCTCCCTAGACCCTCTGGCCGAAGATTTCCTTATTGTGGGAGGGGTTCTGTTTCGCGAAGTCTGTTGCCGCACATGGTGCACTCCCAGCCGTATTCAGGCGCCGGAGGGTAACCATAAAAACCGACGCCACTCCAGGTGGCCCACTTGAAGATCTGCTCGTCAGCGCAATCAGTGCAATATAATGATCTCTTCTCGCCCAGTCTTTCCTCATCTGAATTGGTCATGGCGACTACCTCCACTTATGTCAGCTCCGCAAGTGATAATAAAGCCGTTCCTATCTGGGCAACGAAATGTTGCAGCACTGGAGAACTGTCACTACGTGGACAGCGCACAGCAAATTGATCTTGGCCACTGCAGCTCCCGTTGTGGGGCGGAGCAGGAGCATCAGAAGGGTGACACCGGCGCGGATGACGGATTTCATAAGCCCCTCGGAGGGAAGATTGCTGTAATTAAATTTAACGCATAGGCGGTGTTCTTCAAGGGCGACAGCCCGCTTCGGATACGCCCTGCGCGCGAAATTCTTCAGCAGGTGACATGGAACAGCCCGATCTCTTGACCTTTACCTGGTTAAAGGAAACCATCGCGCGCGGTGTCGGTTCGGCCAAAACGGCGCACTTTTTTTGGGCATAGAATTCCGAGGCCTCCGGTGCAAGTACAGGTGTTAGATCTCCTGGAACTCCATGCTCTTTTGCGACTGAACCGTTTCCGGACGGGACTGCACGATGAAGAGCTCCCCGCTCACCCCGTCCTTGGCCCATTCGATATCCATCGGGAGATCATGTCCCACTTTTTTGGCATAGTGCTCCTCAATCGTCATGGCAAAGCGCGCCAGGTCTAGGACTTCCGCATCGGTCAGGCAGAACAGGCTGCGCGCCCTCTCCGGCACCTCCACGTTGCGGGTGAGGACCTTGGAATCGCCGCTGGGTAAATTATTTTGATCTTCTTTTCGCCGAGCTTCTTGCTGACGATGGGGCGAAAGCCTTCCCTGAGAGTCGGCTTGAAGACGCAGAGCCGTCGGTAGGCGGTGCAGATCTCCTTCGCGAGATCACCCGGTAGGGGTGCCTGGTAGATCAGCTAACGTAGCCGAGCATTTCCACCACTTCTTCATCCTCCACCTGGGAAAAATCGGAGTAATAGGCTCCGACCGACCTTAAATCGATCGGTGCTTGCAGGCAGACCCACTCATCCACCAAAGGGGATATTTCCTGTTGCGCCTCCCATGAGGCGACCGGCAAAGCAACCACCAGTTTCGCAATCCTCTCCTGCTTCAATGTCGAGATGGCCGCCTTCACGGTAGCGCCGGTGGCAACCCCGTCGTCCACCAGTATGACTGTCTTGCCTGCCAGAGGTGGAACCCCTTTACCCCCGCGGTAGAGCGCGATGCGCCGTGCAATTTCCTGTTTTTGCCGGGCGGTTTCCATTTCGAGGTAGGTCCTGCTCACCCCGTATACCGTCACGACATCCTCGTTGTACACCACTGAGCCGGTTTCGGAGACCGCGCCTGCGGCCAGTTCCGGATTGCCAGGGAAGCCGATTTTCCTCACGATGATGATGTCGAGAGCGCATTGCAGTCTCCTGGCAACCTCGTAGGCGACCGTCACCCCTCCACGAGGAAGCCCTAGCACTATCACATCCGATTTTCCCCGATAGTGCATCAGGCTTTCAGCCAGTCGTTTCCCCGCGTCCTTTCTGTCTCTGTAGACCATGACTGATCCTTTTCAGGTAACTCGGCCAAAACCTTGCACCTTCTGGCGTAAATAACATTTCGACCACTCGCCTGACGAATTTTTATGTTAATCATAACCCGCTTATTATACCGGAAAAGGACACCGCACGGGCGAAGGGATATAATGCCAGGTATGCTAAGGAATCGAATTTGCTGGCCTCAATGAGCGGGAAGTACTCGAGGGAACTCGGCATCGATCTGAGCTTCCGGGCACCTGGAGCTGGCCGGGCCGGAGAGGGAGCCGCTGGCATCGCTCGAAAAGGCTCTGGTCGATACATCCGGTGGCGGGAAGAGACTTCTGCGATTTCGAAGCCGCGCTGGTGCGGCTCGGCAAAGACTACTGCCGGAAGGGAAGGCATGACTGGTGCGCCTCGAACTACGGAACGTGATGAGCGATCCGCTTCCGTCCGGAATGGATCTGGTCCTCTGCCGCTACTTGGCATTCACCTATTATCGGGGCGAGCGACTCCTTGCCGCGACGATCCTCTTGTGGGAGGCCCTCAGGCCAGGAGGGGTTCTCATGGTGGGCAAGAAGGAGCGCCTCGGTGAACCGGAGTTCGAAAAGTGGCAGGGATGTGATGGTTTTTACCGCAGAAAATGATGAAACTGCAATCGGTGAACCCGCCTCAATGAATAGACCGATTCTCGGCTTTAAAAATAAGGTTCGAACACGATATGAAGGCCTTTTTGCCGGCAAGTTTCAGGTCCATTTACTACTCCTTCCTCACTGAGATGAATTGCCGCTTTGCACAGCTAAATTCTCTCTCGACAGCTGCCAGTACGCCAGTTCCCCCCGGGGAAGCTTACGATCTGAAAATACTGTCTGGGTAGCTACCTGGAGTCCTCGTCCATGAGAGATATCAGACCAACACCATTCCTTAATAAAAATGTATAAACTTTATTGTTTACGTTTGTAAGCACCTTGTTGTACATTTCACTGAAATGCAAAAACTTTAGCCAAGTTGCCTCAGAGCGACATCATGTAAAATCAACCGGTTGGCAGGAGGATTTATAGGGACATTATTGTCTCCCGACAAGCAGCAGCAACCCCACCGCCACCGCCGCCGCGCGGCGGATGTCAGAACATCCCCCGCTTCTTCCAAGCTCAAACACTGCTACCTGACCTTCCTGCCCTCTCATGTCCGGATGTGACGGGCGGTTGAGCTTCTCCTATCAAATGCGTGAACTTGTCATCGCAATAGTGTAGTATCCAGCACTATGAAAAAAACAAACTCTTCTTCAGCTAAAATCCATATCTCAAAGACATCGACATCTGTGCTGCTTGTAACGCCGATGTGCCCTCTCCTCAATGGTTTTGTTTGCATACTCTGAAGGGATCCCACATGAAATATTTGCTGGTCTTCGTTTTTATTACCACCCTGCCCTTGACTGTCTTTGCCACCGATTACCGGGGGAACTGCGCCATCGTCTTTCAGGGGGACTCAACCCTGCACGGCTTCCAGGGCAAAGCGCGTTGTCAGCCTTTTTCCGTCAGCAAAGTCGATGGGATTGTCGATTTTTCCAGAGTGAGCGTAGCGGTAGCTGACATGGACACGGACAATGCCAAACGTGACAGGAAGATGCGCGAGATGTTCGAGGAGAAGAGGTTTCCACTTATTACAGGCAGTGCCGGCTTGGTCGCTCTCAAGGAGATCCGCAGCGGTCTCAAGAAGGGGACCGACAGCACCACGGTTGTTTTCAAACTGAAGATCCGCGAGATCGTAAAGCCGGTGACCGCGACGGTTACCAAGTTTGTGGAAACCGACTCACGCATCACGGCTGATCTGGCTTTCACCCTCTCTCTGGCAGACTATCGTCTGCAGCCTCCCTCAGTCCTTGGCTTGATCAGGGTCGACGATAAAGTTTCAGTAACAGCTACTGTCGTTCTGGAAGCTCAATAAAAAAGTTCCGCAACAAGTCTCAAAAAAACCGGGAGAATGTATGTCCGTATGGCTCCACCACATTGAAACAGCAGTACCTGAAACCAGCTACAAACAGTCGGACATCGGCGAGCAGATGGTCGAGTGGACCGACAACGAGCGTGACAAACGACTGGTCCGTATGCTTTACCGCGGCTCCGGGATAGATACGCGCCACAGCGTTATCCCCGATCTGGGTGCGAACTTTTTTGTTGCCGACGGGCAGGGATCTTTTCGTCAGCAGAGTACGGCTGAACGAAACGCTATCTATACCCGTGAAGCGAGCAAACTCGCCGTCGGTCTCGGGCAGCAACTGCTCGCCGCCGCCCCTGAATTTGATCCGGCAGACGTCACCCATGTGGTTACGGCGTCCTGCACCGGTTTTTTCAACCCGGGGATCGATTACCTGCTTTGCCAGGAATTGGGGCTCCCCGGAAACACCCAGCGCTATCACCTGGGATTCATGGGGTGCTATGCTGCTTTCCCTGCCCTGAATATGGCAACCCAGTTCTGCCTTGCCAATCCGCAAGCGGTGGTTTTGGTCATGTGCCTGGAACTGTGCACCCTGCATCTGCAGATAAACGGCAGTGAGGACACCATTCTCGCCAACTCCCTGTTCGCCGACGGTGCCGGAGCGGTGCTGGTCAGCGCCCGCCCCCCCAAACCCGGCACTACCGCCTACCGGGTCTGCGATTTCGATTCGGCCCTGATCCCGAGCGGGCTCGGCGCCATGGCCTGGAGCATCGGCGATCTCGGTTTCGACATATCCTTGTCGAGTTACGTCCCGAAAATCATCGGCGCCGGGATCTTCGAGGTACTGCAGCCCTTGCTCACCAGGAATGATCTGTCCATAGCGGACGTCCAGCGCTGGGCAGTGCATCCCGGAGGTAAATCGATCGTCGACAAGGTCGCCGCCAGTCTGGAGCTGTCTGCGGATCAGGTTTCGACCTCACGCAATGTCCTGCGGAACTTCGGCAACATGAGTTGCGCAACCATACTGTTTGTCTTCAAGGAGATGCTGGAACAGGCAAATGCCGAAGATCGGGAAAAGGTCTGCGCGGTCGCCTTCGGTCCCGGCCTGACCGTAGAAACGGCCCTGCTTCAGATCGACAGGATAGAAGAGTGCTCCCCCTGCTGATTTTGCAAGAATCACTGAACATCATTTAAGTACGGGTACTGCCTTGTGAGCCATCTCCAGAAAACAGCCGCTGTCATCATCGAAAAACTGCTCTTCCGGCTGGTCGACAAGTGGCGCCTGCCCTGTCTCTTTGCCATCTCGATCCTGACCCTGATCATGGCTTTTTCCGCTCTCCAGGTTCAGATCGAGAGCAACAACGCCTCGATGGTTTCACAGGATCAGGAGCTTCAGGTCAACTACGACCTGTTCAGAAAGACCTTCGGCGATGACGAGATGCTCCTTTTGGCCATCACCCGGCCGGACCTGCTGCAAGCGGAAGGCCTGCAGAGTGTCGACCGGCTCAGCGGGGAGATTGCCGCTCTCAGGGGGGTCACCAGGGTCTTAAGCCTGACCGACGCCAAACAACTCGTATCCGGGGACTACGGAGCGGAAGCCGTTCCGCTGGTCGCCAGACCCTACTCCGAGCACAGTGCGCAGCAAATCGCCCGGGACCTGGAGCGGAATCCGGAACTCTCGCAACTGCTACTGTCAAAGGATCGGCAAACAGGCGTCGTTCTCATCGATCTGGCCGGCGACCCGGTGCGACAGGGCCAGGGAATCGCCGCTATCGAAGCCCTGCTTGCCTCCCGCTTCAGTGATCAAAACGCGCACCTGACCGGCATCCCCCTGCTGAAACTGACCGTTGCCCGCTTCATCCAACGCGACCAGCAGGTGATTATCCCGCTGTCGGTGGCGGTGCTCGGCGTGCTGCTGCTGCTCATGTTTCGACGTCTTTCCGGACTGCTGCTCCCGCTTGCGGCTATGGCGATCACCCTTTGCTGGACAATCGGGCTCTACAGTTTATGCGGATATGCCTTGAACACCATCACCGCCCTGCTCCCGCCGGTCATCATGGTCCTTTCCATCGCGACCACGGTCCACCTCTACAGCGGATGGCTGCAGCTGGCCGGTGAAGCTGGCGACCCGAAGATTCTGCTCGCTCGGGAAATGCAGAGACTATTTCTGCCCTGCCTGTTCACGGCGATCACCACAGCCCTCGGTCTGGTCTCGCTGTTGGTGAGCGAGGTGCCGGCGGTTCAGCTCTTCGGTGCCTTTTCCGCCGTCGGCGTTATGCTCTCGTTTGTGGTCAACATCCTCCTGGTGCCGTCAGTCTTAAGCTTTCTGCCGATACCGGAGACAGGCCGGCGCCTGTATGACACAGGCGCACTCAGCAACCTTTTGCGCGCGACGGCCTCCCTGACCGTCAACCACCCCTGGCTGGTGCTGGTTTCGTCGCTGCTCCTCGCCGCGGCAGCACTGAGCGGGCTTGGGCGGATCGAAAACAATACCGACCTGGTTCGCTTCCTGAAGCCGAGCGCCACCCTGCACCGCGATACCGTGTTTATCGATCAGGCGGTCGGAGGAGTGAACCGGGTCGAATTCATGCTCACCCGCAAAGACGGCAGGGCCTTGACCGGGCTGGAGGACATGGCCCGCCTGGGCGCGCTTCACCAGTCGATTGATCGGTTGCAATACGTTTCCGGAAGCTTCAGCGTGATCGGGCTGCTAAAACAGCTGAACCGCGCCGAAAAGAAGCAGCTGACGCTCGCCCTGCCGGACAACGGCGGCGACCTGCTGAATCTTTTCGACCTGCTGGAGGCGGCCCCGGATCAGGTATTCCTGCGCAAGATCATCAGCGCCGACTTGAGCGCACTGCGCCTGAGCGTGCGCACCAAGTCGATCGGCACAGCCGACACGGCAAAGCTGGTGTCGCGCATCGAGCAGACAGCCGCCGGCCAATTGGGGGGAAACTACCGTCTGGTCCCCACAGGGGATTACTACCAGGTGGTTGCCGATTCTAACCGGCTGGTCGCCAATGTCATAAAGAGTTTCAGCCTTTCCCTCGGCACCGTTTTCCTGGCAATCTTCCTGCTCTTTCGGTCGTTTAAACTTCTGGTCCTGGCCCTGGTCCCGAACCTGATTCCACTGGCGTGGACCGCGGGGCTGATCGGTTTCCTCGGTATAGATCTCAGCACCGGTACCGCCATGATTGCAGCGGTGGCCATCGGCTTGACGGTCGACAGCACCATCCATTATCTGTCCCGCTTCCAGAGCGAAGACCGGGGGGACTGCAAGGAAGCGGTAATGCGCACGACCATCGCTACCGGCCGCGCACTGACCATCTCCGCCCTGGTTCTCTTCTTCGGTTTTTCGGTGGGCGGACTGAGCAGCTTCATGCCGACCATATACTTTTCCGTCCTGACCGGGATCACCATGCTCGGTGCCCTGGTCTGCGACCTACTCGTCCTGCCAGCCAGTCTGGTACTCTTCGATGCCTGGCAAAAAGAAAGGTGTTAAACATGAAAAAGTTTCTGGTATTTTTGATGATCTGTCTGCTGCTCCCCGAACTCTCTGTCGCCGCCCAAGGAGATAAGGAAGTGCTGATCCGGCGCGCCCCGGTTCCTGCCGACCCACCCTATCAGGGCGAGGTCCGCCTGCTGCGCCGGGATTCCGCACTGGTGGTGCAAACACTTCTCAACAGCAAGGTGATGCAGCGCGTGGTGGGAGCGATCCAGAAAAAGGAGCTGCAGAACTGGCCGCAGGGTCGGGAAGGGTCGATCGATTCCCGGCGCTACTCAGAGGAACTGGTGCTGGCTTTTCAGACTGTTCGGGATCGCGCCAAAGAGAGGCAGAAGGCCGGAGAGCGCGGACGCCACCTCCAGCTGATGATCGAGTTCGTCCTGGAAGAACCGCGCGGCTACGTCGCCCTGTACCTGCCCACCCTGACGCAGGAGGACGACCGTCTCGTTGTGCAGAAGAAAGAGCTTTTGAAGAAGCTGCCGCTCTCGCGCGACTACCTGCGAAAGGACATGCAGTTGATTATTCAGGACAGTTTTCAACTGGAGCCTGATAAGGCAATAGAGTTGTTGCAGCCGATGGCTGGAGGGGCATGATGCGCAATTGGCAAGATGTAATGAAAATCGGCAAGGAAATCGACAGCCCTGATAAAAAACGGCACTTCAACGAACGTCACTTTACCGAAGCCGCCAGCCGCTACGACATCGCCACCCGTGCCATGTCGCTCGGCCGCGACCAGAGCTGGAAAAGAGAGCTGGTTTGCGCCCTGCCAAAGATTAGCGAGCCGCTCTGCGTCGATCTCGCCAGCGGTACCGGAGACGTCGCCTTTCTGCTCGGCGCCCGCTTTCCCAAGGGGCGGATTACCGGCATCGACCTGACCGCAGACATGGTGACTCTCGCCGAGGAGCGAAACCGTTTTGACAACGTCTCCTTTGCCTGCCAAAACATGGCCGAGACAAGCTTTGCCGACGCCAGCATCGATATAGTCACCGGCAGTTATGCCCTGCGCAATGCACCGGATCTTGCCAAGGCTGTGCAAGAAGTCTACCGGATACTGAAGCCCGGAGGACACGCCGCCTTTCTCGACTTCTCCAAATCAGGCGGGCCCGCAATGCAGAAGGTCCAATACTGGCTGCTCAAGTGCTGGTGCGGCCTCTGGGGAACCTTGCTGCACGGTAACCCCACCATCCACGCCTATATAGCCGACAGCCTTGAACAGTTCCCGTCCCGTGACGACTACCATCAACTGGCCAGACGCACCGGTTTTGAGATCGTCTCCAGCAGACTCTTCTATTTCGGGATGCTGGAACTTCTGGTGATCAGAAAGCACCTTTAGCAAGGAAGTCGCGGTCCAATTGAAAAGCTCGTCCCACGCCAGGCATTACGGTTTGGTGCCAGCGACCTGAAAAGGAAGAATATACATGAGACTAAGTGTGGCAACCAATTTCGACCCGGAACTGGTGGAGCAGTGCCGGGATTACCCGGTCACCGAACTGTTCGGCAAGCTGCAGATTGACGTGGTGGGAGGCGGCCGGGCACCTTACCAGCTGGCCAAGGTTTCGCGCCGGCAACTGGAAGACCATGTCAGGCACGTGCATAAATCGGGCATGGTCTTCAACTACCTGCTGAACTCGTCCTGCATGGGGAACCGCGAGATCACCCGCAAAGGACAGAAGGACCTGAACGAGCTGCTCGGCTGGGTCAGTGACATAGGTGTCAGGGCAGTGACTGTCGCTTCACCTTTCATGCTGCAGCTGATCAAGGCCCGTCACCCCCACCTGAAGGTAAGGATCTCTGTGTTCGCCGGGGTCGACCGGGTGCGCAAGGCGCAGATGTGGGAAGAGCTCGGCGCCGACTGCATCGTCCTCGACAGCATCCTCGTCAATCGCGAGATGGAGACGCTGAAAGAGATCCGCAAGGGGGTGAAGTGCGATCTCGAACTGATGGCCAACAACAATTGCCTGACCGGTTGCGCCATGTCGCCTATGCATATGAACGCCCTGGCCCACTCCGGACAGTCCTGCCACGAGAACAAAGGCTTCTTCATCGACTGGTGTTTTCTCAAGTGCACCGAGATGAAGCTGCGCGATCCGGTAAATTATCTGCGGTCGGAATGGATCCGTCCCGACGACCTTCCGATCTACGAGGAGATGGGCTACGACCTGTTCAAGATCGCCGAGCGCAACCTCCCGACCGAGGTGATGATGACCCGGGTCAAGGCCTACAGCGAGCGCCATTATGACGGCAACCTGCTTGACCTGATCCAGGCCTACGGCTTCCAGGGGATCAAGGAGAATCACAGCTACTACCAGCGCGGACTGGGCTGGCTGTTGCGCTTCATGATCCGACCGGGACTCGCCAATCCCTTGCGGATGCTGCCACTGAAGCGCCTGGCCGAGATGCGCGGCATGACCCGGCCGATCGAGGGGCGCCTGCCGGTATATATCGACAACCGGGCTCTCGATGGTTTCATGGAGCGCTTTCGCACCAACAGCTGCATAGGCGTCGATTGCGAAAAGTGCCGCTGGTGTCACGAGTTTGCGGCCAAGGCGGTGAGAATCGACGAAGCCAAGCAAGTGGAGGCCTTGGAGGTGTACGAAGAGCTGTTCGACTCGTTGCACGATGGCAGCATGTGGCGCTATCTGCCCGCGCGAAAGAAAAGGAAACGGTAAAAAATTCAGGCAGGCATCGGACCTCTGCGGTTTTACGCTTCGGCGCCATAGGGTCCTGATCTGCGCGGGCAAAGCGGACCTTAGGGGGTGCTCCACACGGTGGAACTTCCGAACTGGCTGGAACTGAGCATGATGAGCAGCAGCGGCACCCAAAACGCAGTCAACGCTCCACCGGTTGTAGCAACATACCAATCTCGTCAGTTTGATTCCCTGAAGTTGCGCGAGGACATCCGTCCCGGTCTTTACCTAAGCCGCAACGTCAGTAAGGTTACCTTTGTTAGCGCCCCTCAGTCTCTCGCAGCACCCTCTCGGTCCTTCGTACCATTTCCGAATCCATCGAATTATTTTTTCGCAATTTACAGTGACGGTCGAAGGGAATCTCTGGATTTACGACTGGCAAATGCGACCTCTTCACGGCATATGAAATTGAACTTGGCTTTCAAAAGTACCCTCTCACACTAATCGACTGACCACGTGGCCTTCATCGTTATTTTTTGCAGTCGGCTACGCTCAAAAGAGCAGAATTCTCACGGCGAAATCCTATACATTCGCAGATCTATTAGTCATGCTGAACTGGCCATCCTCTCCACAACACGTCAGTATACCTACTATCTCATAACAAATATTTTGTTGACTAGGCAAGAATGTCTGAGATATACAGGTACCCAGTTATAAAAATAATAGTGGTACACGATAATACTAAACCATTCGCAAGGATGGGACGGAAAGCCTAATGGGTCTCTCTGAGACAGCCGGGTCGCCGAAATATCACACACGATATTCGCGCCCCGGTTTTTTTTGTGCAAAATTATACGGACCTATAACCGAAACAAAGGCACTCTGATCCTGGTTACGACATAATCTGTCGCAGTCGTGGGCTATGATGCTCCTCAAAAGGAGGAGTTGCCATGACTGCTGACAAACTCAGGAAGATGTTGCC
>Ga0209317_1002759_pt1 | contig 12160 bp, 8 predicted proteins | sample RifGroB2_FD_183994 | JGI IMG/M metagenome (GOLD analysis project Ga0209317, IMG submission 183994) | Soil microbial communities from Rifle, Colorado, USA - Groundwater B2 (SPAdes) (version 2) | ecosystem: Environmental > Terrestrial > Soil > Unclassified | place: Rifle, Colorado | collected...
TTAATGGCGACAATGGACTGGTGGATACGATTACCCGAACTGTTTATGAACAGGCTGAAGGTGGCGCGGCTACTATCTTTCTGGGTGATGTAAGGATAGCTACAACTGTTCGCGACTCCACTGGTGAACGCGCCACCGGCACACTGATGTCCGAAGAGGTTGCCAGGGTAGTTCTGGATCAGGGAAAAAGGTGGAGTGACCGCGCTTTTGTTTTGAATGACTGGTATCTATCAGCATACGAGCCGATTATCGATTCCGCAGGAGCTGTCATCGGAGCGCTTTATGTAGGAATGCCGGAGAAGCCGTTGCTCCGGATGCGCAGCAGCCTTAACCTGATTTTTGCAGGGGTATTGATCTTTGTAACTCTGATAGGCATTTGGCTTTCTACCTGGATCAGCAGACGTCTGGCTCAGCCGATACGCGCACTGGCTGAGGGCTCACGTCGCATGGCAGCCGGCGAACAGATAGAGCCTGTCATAGTAGATTCCGATGATGAGATCGGACTTCTGGCCGAGGAATTCAACACTATGACAAAAGAGCTGATGGCCCTCCAACAGACACTGGAGCAAAAGGTCTCAGAACGTACTACCCAACTTGAGGAAAAGAATCAACAGTTGTTGAACGCCCAGAAAGAACTTGCCAAGGCTGAACGTCTAGCCGGTCTGGGCTTGCTGGCGGCTGGCGTGGCGCACGAAATAAACAACCCTCTGGCGATTATCCGCGGCAATACCGAACTGCTGCAGGATGAGATTCCATCAGAAGCAGAAGCCCGGGAAGAGGTGGAGGCAATCATGGTGGAAATCAGCCGGATTGAGCGTATCGTTGGTCATTTACGGGTATTTTCGAAACGCGAGAATTTACAGCCGCATCCTTTTGACATCAGGCGGCTGCTGGATAACATCCTCGACCAGATTGGACACCAGATCCCTCTGCATCCTTATTCTATAAAGCGTCATTATATCGACAGCGAAATTGTTGTGATCGGTGACGAGGAACGCTTGCGACAGGTTTTTAGCAACCTGGTGCTTAACGGCCTGCAGGCCATGCCCGAGGGGGGGAAACTCGTGTTGGATGCGTCGTTTACCGAAGATGGCAGATCAGCTTGTGTCTCCGTGTCAGATAACGGCTCCGGCATTAAGGCGGAGCATCTGGAACAGATTTTTACCCCCTTCTTCACGACCAAAGCCAGAGGAACCGGATTGGGACTGGCGGTCACCTACGGCATCATAACCGATCATGGCGGCGAGATCCGGGTGAAAAGCACTGAAGGAGCAGGAACGGCATTTACCGTACTGCTGCCGCTTGCAGCACCGGAGGACCTATAGTTCGCAGATGGAAAGAGCCGGCCATGGCCATTTCGGCATAACAGGATATAATCCTAATACGGCAGCTATTCACCACAAAGGCACAAAGAGCACAAAGGATTCACAGAGATACCGGCGAAAGCCATTCGCCCGAAAGGTGAGCCCAGTCAATTGTGACATTGTCATACAACTAACTGAAATTATTCTTTGTGTAGCTTCGTGTCTTTCGTGGCTTTGTGGTGAACTGCTTTTTCAAGGATTATTTTTGTACATTCCCTACCCTGTAACAAACAGAGGTGCCGACATGAAAAAAACAATAATTACAATGTCCTTATTGATGCTAACAACGGGCCTGGCATGGGCGGAGGAAACGATCAGGGTAGAGATGAGACTGGTTGATGAAAAGGGGATCGGAGAACCTATCGGTACTATCAGCGCGGTTCAGAGCCAGTATGGAGTAATTTTTACTCCTGATCTGAAAGGCTTGAAGCCGGGCATACATGGATTTCACCTGCATCAGAATCCCGATTGCAACCCAAAGGAGCAAAACGGGAAAACAGTTGCCGCTCATGCGGCTGGTGGTCATTATGACCCTGCCAAAACCGGGCGCCACGAAGGACCGTACGGAAAGGGGCATCTGGGAGACCTGCCTGCACTTTTCGTAACGCAGGATGGCAAGGCGATTTATCCGGTGCTTGCGCCAAGGCTGAAGCTGTCTCATATTAAAGGACGATCAATTATGATCCATGAAGGGGGCGATAACCACTCCGACCACCCTGAAAAACTTGGCGGCGGCGGAGCTCGCATTGCATGCGGCGTGGCCTCTCGCTGATGGAATGGTAGAGACGAAAAATTACGTCTCTACCTTTTCGTTTTTTATCTCTTCAAATCTTCAATGAAACGGAATAGCTTTTACACAAGCAACAGCGAGATTGCATGAAGCAGCAGGCCTATAATTCCTCCGACCAATGTTCCGTTCATCCTTATAAACTGCAAATCTGAACCGATACTCAATTCGATTTCATTGACATAATCGTCATTATCCCAAGCTTGTATTGTTCCTGAAATATGTTTGGCAACTGCAGTCCTGACCGAATCTCCATACCTGACGACCAGTATTTCCAGATGTTCATTCAACGACTCTTTCAATTCTCCGCTTCTTGACAATGTAGTTCCAAAACCGGAAATCGCCTCGGTTATCTTCTCCTGTATTTTCGATTGCGGCTGTTTCAGATCGTTGCTGAGCCATGCCTTGAGGTCATTCCCGAGATTCTTCACATAATCTGATAAAGCATCATTATTTAAGGCTTCAAGCTTTATGGTCTCGATCTTTGCTCGTAATATGAGATCTGCTTTCAGTCTCTGAATAAAGTCGGTTACCGCATTGTCAAACGTTTTCCGGAGTTCATGGGAGGGATCGACATTCACTTCCTGGATGTATTCGTTAAACCTCTTGACGATCTTTTCACCCGCCCCTCTTGAGAACTGATCGCGATTGGGAATGAATTGACTGAGGAGCGGGTATTCCTTCTTAACCAAATTATCAATGGAAGCCGCCAGTCTGTCTTGTGCTTCCGGAGCTGAAATCCACGCAGCAAAACGATTCAGCAGTGCATCCAGAACGTTTTGATGACGATTATCATTTCTGAGTGTGTCCAGGATTGTCCCCGCGGAAGTCGCAAGATCAAATTTTTCAATTCGGTCGTACAGCGCAGCCCTCAGTATTTTCTGCACACGGTCATCATCAATAAAATCAAGAGAATCAGAAAATACTCGGGTTAATCCTTTAGCCAATCCGGCGGCATTCTCCCTGGACATCAGATATGCCGCAAGATGTTCTGCCGGATTATACTCTCTCAGTTTACCCAGCAGGGTCTCGGGAGCAAGAAATTTTTCCCGGATGAAATCGGCAAGATTCCCGGCAATTACATCCTTTTTGTTCTTAATAATGGCGGTATGCGGTATCGGAATCCCCAATGGATGCCTGAATAGCGCTACGACGGCAAACCAGTCCGCAAGTGCGCCAACCATTGCGGCTTCTGCAAAAGCGGCAACCCATTCCCAGGCGCCATTCCCTTTTTGAGAACGTGCAATCACAAACAGGATTGCCGCTCCGACCATCAATCCGGTCGCTATGGTTTTGTTTCTGGTCAATAAACGTTTTCTGTCTTCCACTTATTTCTCCATATTATAATGATGCTCCGCAAAATCTACTGTCATCATCGGATGCTTCTATCCGCGATCTGGTTATTATGCCAGAGTTTCGAATCAGAAGAGTTTTGAAATGACATTTAGGGAATAAGAAAGAAGATTTTAATGCGGGTATATCATCAATCATTGATATACTGCAGGGCGTATTTTACATAATTTCCGGCTGATTTTTTAAGCCATGCCACCTCGTCCGGTGTCAGGTCGCGCTTGTATTTTGCCGGAGAGCCTACCCACAAGGTGTGCGGCGGGATAATCGTCCCTTCCGTCACCACCGCCTTGTCCATCACCATTGCCTGCATCCCGATGAAGCAGCCGTTTTCCAGCGTGCAGCCATGCAAGGTCACGCTGTGCCCGATAGTGACATCATCGCCTATGATCAGCGGCGCTCCTGGATCATCAGCATGTTTTTTATGGGTCACATGCAACATGGTCAGATCCTGCACATTGCTGCGCGCGCCGATCCGGATGAAGTTGACATCACCTCTGGCCACACAGTTGTACCAGATGCTGCTTTGAGGCCCCATAGTTACATCCCCGATGATAACCGCTGTTTCGGCTACAAAGGCTGTTTCGTCAATAGCGGGATTCATCCCCTGAAAAGATCTGATCATCATACACCTCCTGCTGTTGGATATGCGCCGGAGTATACGCGATTTAATCACTTTTTAGCAATCAACTGCAGGTTCCGACTTTATTTCTCTTGTTGCGGAACACCATTTTTATTATTCTGCTGATAATTAACTTTAAAGACGATTAGCCACAGAGGTCATAGAGGATTTTAAAAACTTTACCCGGTTAAGCCGGAACCAAAAGTTTCACGCGGAGACGCAGAGAACGCGGAGCACGTCAAAAAAAAGGTTAACACCAAAGACGTTAAGATCCTGGTTTTCTCCGCGTCCTTCGCGTCTCCGCGTGAGTCTGATTTTGCCGTCCTTGGTGGTTTTCTCTGTGAACTCTGAGGCTAAATGTTTTTTAAAGGTGATATCTATCGGAAGGGGAAGGAATGTGATGAAATTTACGAAAATGCAGGGAGCCGGAAATGATTATGTGTATGTGAACTGCTTTAAAGAGCATGTCGAAAATCCGCAACAGCTGGCCATCCAGGTATCGAACCGCAACTTCGGCATCGGTTCTGATGGTTTGATCCTGATCATGCCTTCAGACAAGGCCGATGTCAGGATGAGGATGTTCAACTCCGACGGCTCCGAATCGGAGATGTGCGGTAACGGCATCCGCTGTGTCGCCAAATACGCTTATGATTATGGCATTGTCGACAAAACCGAGATTTCCGCCGAAACCGGCGCCGGCGTTCTGACCCTGAAACTTGTTCCGGGGAGTGATGGAAAGATCGAAAAGGTACGTGTAAATATGGGACTGCCACGCCTTACCAGAGGCGAAATTCCGATGACCGGCGAGGCGGCGCTCAAGGTTATTTCCGAACCGCTTGCCATCCTTGACCGCACTTTCAAGATTACCTGCGCCTCAATGGGAAATCCCCACTGTGTGATTTTTGTGGAGGATGTGAAAAACTTTCCGGTTGCTACCTATGGCCCGCTGATCGAAAACCATGAGTTGTTCCCCCGCCGCACTAATGTGGAATTCGTAGAGATAATTTCACGTACCGAGGTCAGGCAGCGCACCTGGGAGCGCGGCGCAGGCGAGACTCTGGCCTGCGGTACCGGATCCAGTGCAGTTACGGCAGCCTGCGTGTTGAACGGTCTGACAGAAAAGAAAATTCTTAATCATCTTTCCGGAGGAGATCTGGAGATGGAATGGGCGGAAGATGGCAGCATTTATATGACCGGCCCGGCAGTAGAGGTTTTTTCTGGTGAGATCAAGCTGTAAATCTCCAAAAAAAATTGAGCAAAACCAGCCTCACGCGGAAACGCGGAGACGGCGAAAACCAGGAATAGTAACTCTACTAGTTATAATTTTTGATTTCCCCCGCGCTCTCCGCGTCTCCGCGTGATTTTGTTTCAGGCTCAGACTTGCCGGCAGAGGGTTTCTTTCAATAGTAAGATAGTGAGATTGAAAAAAAGTATATTGGTGTACAATAACTTAAATATCTTCTTAGCTTGCCACTGAAATGGTTTTTCAAGGGAGCGCTCCATGGACTTCACCAAGATGCTGCACAAATTTACGGTTGTACCGTCACTTACCGCGGAACTGGCTGCGCTTCAGCGGATTGCCTACAATATGTGGTGGTGCTGGGAGCCTGAAGCGATCAGCCTTTTCCGCCGGATGGATGAGGAGTTGTGGCAGTCAACCCGTCACAATCCGGTGGAAATGCTGGGCATTCTTCAGCAGACCACGCTTGAGTCGTTGAAAAACGATGAAGGTTTCATGTCCCATCTCCGGCTGGTGGATGAAAAACTTGATGAATATATGCAGAAGAGGACCTGGTTTCAGAAAAATTACCCGGATGCCTCTTCAATGAAGGTGGCTTATTTTTCCATGGAATTCGGACTCCACGAATCCCTCCCTATTTATTCTGGAGGGCTGGGAGTTCTCGCAGGGGATCACCTGAAATCGGCGAGCGATCTCGGCATTCCGCTCGCTGGTGTCGGACTTCTTTATCGCCAGGGATATTTCCGCCAGTATCTGAACAATGAAGGGTGGCAGCAAGAATATTATCCAGAGAACGATTTTTATACCTTGCCGCTGGTCAAGGAAAAGGATGAGAAGGGGGCGCCGCTCTGTTTCGAGCTGGAATTCGGCCCCAGAAGATTTCTGGTTCATATCTGGCGCGTCCAGGTAGGGCGCATTCCGTTTTACCTGATGGATACCAACATTGAAGAGAACAGCCGCGAAGATCGCCTGATTACTGCCCAGCTTTACTTCGGCGACAAGGAGACCCGGTCAAGGCCGGCTACTACACGGCCGCCTGCGTGTTCGCCGGCAGCCTGCTACGCCCGCTGGGCGGCGCGCTGGCCGATCGCATCGGCGGCATTCGTGCCCTGCATGCCGTGGGCATAGTACCCAATGTCTGCCATATGAATGAAGGTCATGCCGCTTTTCTTGCTCTGGAGCGGATCCGGCTGTTGATGGAAAAACGTTCGCTGCAGTTCAATGAGGCACGCGAAATTGTCAGCGCCGGGAATGTCTTTACTACGCATACTCCGGTAGAGGCGGGTATTGATCATTTTCCGCCGGAAATGCTGGAAAAGTATTTCGGCCGCTATTACAGAACGCTTGGACTTACCAGTGAACAGTTTCTGGGATTAGGGCGTCAGAATCCGCGTAATCAGCAGGAGAGTTTCTGCATGGCGGTACTGGCACTGAAGCTGGCAGGGCATGCAAATGGGGTCAGTCAACTTCATGGCGAAGTTTCCCGTAAAATGTGGCGCAATATCTGGCCGGAACTGCCGGAGGAGCAGCTTCCCATTTCATCCATCACCAATGGAGTCCACACCCGCTCCTGGATGTCGAATCATATGGCCAGCCTGCTGGTACGCTATCTCGGCACACGCTGGCTTGACGATCCGACCAACCACAGCGTCTGGAGACGCATTGCCCGTATTCCCGATGCCGAACTATGGCGTACTCATCAGCGTTGCCGCGAGAAACTGGTCGATTTTGCCAGAAAAAGGCTGAAGGAACAGCTGATCAAGATTGGTGCGACTACCAAGGAGATAGCTACCGCCGGAGAGGTGCTTGATCCGGAAGTTCTGACAATCGGTTTTGCCCGCCGTTTTGCGACTTACAAACGTGGGACACTGCTGCTGCGTGATCTCGACCGCCTGTCCCGCATTTTGAACAATGTGGATATGCCGGTGCAAATCATCTTTGCCGGTAAAGCCCATCCCCAGGATCAGGAAGGTAAAGAATTGATCCGGCAAATTGTGCAGGTATCGCATCAGGAGCGTTTCCGTCACCGGATAGTCTTTTTGGAGGATTACGACATCTCGGTGGCGCGGCATTTGGTGCAGGGAGTGGATGTCTGGCTCAACACGCCGCTCAGGCCTATGGAAGCCAGCGGCACCAGCGGCATGAAAGTCGCCTTTAACGGCGGCCTGAATCTTAGTGTTCTGGATGGTTGGTGGGTTGAAGGGTATCAGGGCAACAACGGCTGGGGCATAGGCAAGGGAGAGGTTTACGAAGACACGGAGTATCAGAACCAGGTTGAAAGCCGTGCCACCTATGATCTGCTGGAGAAGGAGGTTGTGCCCGGCTACTATGACCGTGGAAGTGACGGCGTGCCGAGAAGCTGGGTGGCCACCATGAAGGCGTCGTTACAAACTCTCTGTCCGGTATTTTCCACTGACAGGATGGTACAGGAATATGCTGAACGCTCCTATCTCCCTTCTTTTGCACAATGGGGCAGACTGGTAGCTGATGATCTGGCTCTGGCAAGAAACTTGGCACAATGGAAACAGGAGATTTTTGCTGCTTGGCACCAGGTAAGAATAATAGATGCAACGGCTGATGTCTCCGATGCCGTCACTGTCGGTTGCATGATTCCTGTTCTGGCCCGTGTTGCCTTGGGGGGGATGGCGCCCGGCGATGTGGCGGTAGAAGCTTATTACGGTGTTCTTGACTCCACTGGAAACATCCAGGGTGGAGAGACCATTGCTCTTGAGCAGACAGGTGAACCTACAGGGGATGTTTATCCATACGCCGCAGAAATGGAGAGTCGTTTCTGCGGACGCTATGGTTTTCTGCTGCGGGTCATGCCGAAACACAGTGAACTCGGCAACATCTATGAGCCGGGGCATCTGATTTGGGGATGACCGGCTTCATCGCGTACTAACGCTGTAAACGTCCAAGCCGGAATCAAACGGAAAAAAACAAAACGCAATGGAACGCGGAAAAGGCCGGATTGGAACGGATGTACGCGGATAAACCAAAACAGCAACAGATTTAAAATCCGCGAAAAATCTGCTGCATCCGCGGAAATCCGCGTTCCATTGCAGTTCATGTTTGCGTGCTGTTTGTTTAGCTTTCAATCTCAAGATAATTGTTTTTTATTGCAAGCTTGTGCAATAATCCGGCATGGCTATCCAACCTGACATCCAGCAACAACTCTACGACCTGCTTACCAGATCTTCCAACGTCGCCTTTGTAAGCTCCGATCAGGAATCAAACGTTCGAACCGGACTTACGCCCGGTCAGCGCGTCACCGCTCAGGTTCTTTCGACTCTGCCGGATAACAGGGTGCAGGTTCAGATAGGAAATCAGAAACTTAACCTGAATATCCCGATGGAGGTGCGCACAGGGCAGAATCTGGAGATGACATTCATCTCTGAAGATCCGCGTTCTACCTTTGCCATAGCCCGTCAGGGGGGCGTGACTCCTCCGGTCAGTCTCTCGGACGCCTCACGTCTGTTGGGGCTGCTGATCGGAAGCGAAAAAATCGGTGATCCCGGTCTTCGCTCATCACTTCAAAGTATCAACGACATGTTACGTCGTTCGTCTGGCGAGTTCGGAGTTCTTACCAACCTGATGGACGATGTCCTGACTTATGGCCCTGCAACAAGAGACGGGATCAAGGCATCCCCGTCACTCCCGGAAGGTCTGCAGAATCCGGGACAGGGGAATAAAGGTAATCCCGACACTGCTCTTCTTTCCGCGGAAAAACAACCACTGACACAGGAACAGGCGCGTCTGTCGGCTTTTGAAAATAACGCCGCTAAAATTCTTCAGCAGATTGCCCGCAATTCCAGATTTATCCTTATTGAAGCTGTAAATCAGCCGCTTACACCATTGCCACTGACACCGGGCGAAGAGGTGGATGCGGCGGTAACCGGTACGCTCCCCGGCGGGAGAGCTTTTGTGCGAATTGCCGGAACCCCCCTGGAACTGATTCTGCCACGCAATATGGATGCAGGTGCGCTGCTCCGCCTGACTTTTCTCTCTTCCCAGCCAAAACCGCTCTTTGCTCTGGCTCGCACTCCCGCTGGCGTTACGCCCGGTGTTTTAAGCGAAGCAGGAAGATGGCTAAGCGTTGTTGAACACAGCGCGGGGGGCGCTTCCAATCAGCAGATGTACGTTCTTGAGCGCCTGAATACGGTATTGAAAAATCTTCCCGTTAACTCACCCGCTTTTACGGCCATTCTGGATGAAGCTATTACCTACGATAATATATTGAAGAATGAGCGTCGTCTGCCGCTGCAGGATTTGCCGTTATCGTCAGCATCCCAGGCCATGGCAACAGGTCAGTCGGCTATTCAGGCAGGAAGCGGTATTATCCTCAGCGATGATATGGCCAGACTCCTGCAGGCCTTGATCAAGGGCAACCGTCTGACGCTTCTGGAGGCCCAGACTCAACAGTCACCCTCTTCCGGTTTCATGCCGGGTCAGCAGTTGAAGGGGGAGGTACTGGCGGCCCTTGGCGGGGGACGCTTTATGGTACAGGTAGGTTTGGGCGCTTTTGAATTCATGTTGCCGAAAGGGGCCAAGCGCGGTGACAGCCTGAATTTTTTCTTTATTTCGGATGACCCAAGAACAACTTTTTTGATGACCCGTTACGGCAGGGCGGGTGAAGCACAAGTCAGTGATACCGGACGATGGTTGAGCGGACTTTCCGGTTCTTTATCGGGGAGAGTCCAGAATGAGGCGGCCCCGGGTCTTCTCCGCACTCTTCTGTCCTCACCGCCTCTGGATTCGGGGCAGGTAAGCAGCCGGCTTCATCAGGGAATACGTGATAGCGGCATGTTTTATGAATCACATCTTGCCCGCTGGTTTAGTGGAGATTATCAGCTCGAAGAACTTCTGCGCGAACCACAGGGGCGGCTGTCACACCTTCGGCTTCCGCATATCTCTGCAGAGGGGGAGTCCATGCAGGAGCTGGCAAGGGCTTCTGTAAAAACCGGATCAATGGAGGCCATGCAAGAAATGGTTAAAAGGGCCGGGGGATCAGCGGAAGCGCATGAAGGGGTGGTAAATCGACAGACGCTGTCGGTCGTGCGCGAACAACTGGAGAATTTGCAGTCCGGTCAGATAGCTTATCGAGGAGAACTTTTCCCTGGGCAGCAGATGGATTGGACCGTTCAGGAACGTGATGCAAGAAATCAACAGCAGAATAAAGAGGAGCGGGCATGGGAAAGTTCCTTGCAAATTGATTTTCCATCGCTGGGTCAAGTAAGGGTACAACTGAATCTGGAAGGGAACAAGGTTGGAATTTCCATTACTGCTGCTGAGACCACCTCGGCAGAAGCTCTGGAAGCCGGGAAAATGCAGCTGGCAGAGCAGTTGAATATTGCCGGACTGCTGACAACCGGAATCGGAGTGCGCCATGTGGTCAGCTGAAGGCGAAGAACGGAAAGCGGCGGCTCTCTCTTATAAACAGGGATATTACGCGCCGGTAGTTGTCGCCAGCGGGAAAGGTGTTGTTGCGGAGGCAATAATAGCTTGTGCCCGTGAGGCGGGCGTCTACGTCCATGAATCCCCGGAGTTGGTGAAACTGTTGATTCAGGTGGACACTGACCAGCATATTCCGCCCGAACTTTATCGCGCGGTAGCAGAGGTGCTGGTCTGGCTTTACCGGATGGAGCTTGAGAAAAAAACAGGTACTACATTTACCGGAGGGAAAAATGCAGATCAAGTTCGGGACTGACGGATGGCGTGGAGTAATAGCACGTGATTTCACTTTTGAAAATCTTTCGCTGGTAGCGCAGGCTACCATGGACTTTATAAATCGCGATGGCCTTGGAGACAAGGGAGTAATAATTGGTTACGATAGACGTTTTCTCTCGCGTGACTTTGCCCGTCACGTGGCCGAAATAGCCGTGGGCAACGGCATAGATGTCCGTCTTAGCGACTCTTACGCTCCGACTCCGGCCATCTCCTGGGCGGTTCGGGAAATGGGAGCCGGAGCCGGTGTGATGATTACCGCCAGCCACAATCCACCGGAATATAATGGTTTTAAAATAAAAGAGGCTTATGGAGGCTCTGCCAGTCCCCATACTACTAAAGTAGTGGAAGAAATAGTCGCTTTCAACGTAGCCCACGGACGCCGCGTAATTGCTGTACCTTTTGAAGAAGCTATTAAAAACGGTCAAATTCAGCTTTTTGATGCCAGTATCGGATATTTTCGACAGATTACCCGTTATGTCGATCTTGGCCTGATTGCAAAGGCCGGGATACCGGTTGCAGTTGATCCCATGTACGGTGCGGGATGCGGTTGTATTCCAAGTTTACTGAATAATGTGCATGAGATACATAACGACGAAAACCCATCTTTCGGCGGTTGTCCGCCGGAACCTATCGGCGAGCACCTGACAGAATTGTCAACGCTTGTGGCCAGTGGAAAATACCGGATCGGATTGGCATTAGACGGAGATGCCGACAGGATTGGCGCAGTTGATGAAAATGGTGACTTTTTCTCATCCCACTGCATATTTACCGTTATTCTCCGCCACCTTATTGAACACAAAGGACTACAGGGCGGTGTCGTCAAAACGGTTTCAACTACCAGAATGATCGATCTGCTTGCCCAAAAGTTCGGCCTAAAACTTTTTGAAACTCCCATCGGCTTCAAACATATATGCGAACTTATGCTGAAACAGGACATCCTGATGGGTGGAGAAGAGTCGGGCGGGCTCGGTGTAAAAGGACATATTCCGGAACGAGACGGAATTCTTGTCGGCCTGCTGCTTTTGGAAGCAATGGCGGTAAGTGGTAAGGGATTGCGACAACTGTTGAAT
>Ga0209317_1002760_pt1 | contig 12158 bp, 8 predicted proteins | sample RifGroB2_FD_183994 | JGI IMG/M metagenome (GOLD analysis project Ga0209317, IMG submission 183994) | Soil microbial communities from Rifle, Colorado, USA - Groundwater B2 (SPAdes) (version 2) | ecosystem: Environmental > Terrestrial > Soil > Unclassified | place: Rifle, Colorado | collected...
CCAGCTCCAGAACCATGGCGCTGGTGATTGCTGCGCTCGCGCTCATCATCGGCGCCGTGATAGCCTTCTTTACCACCCGCAGCATCAGCAACCCGGTGAACGCCCTGGCCGCCTGCGCCGACAAACTGGCGCTGGGCGATGTCGAGGTCGTCATCGCCGCGGACGGGCGGGACGAGATCGCCATGCTGGGCAGATCGTTCAAGAACATGGCGGACAATATCAAGGAGGCGTCGCTCGCGGCGGAAAAGGTTGCCCAGGGTGACCTCTCTGTCCAGGTCACTCCGAAATCGGATCGCGACCTCATGGGTAAGAATCTCTCGACCATGATCACCATCATCAGCAACCTGACCCAGGAGATGAACCTGCTGATAAAGGGGATCCAGGACGGCAAGCTAGAGGTGCGCGGCAATGCCGCAGGCTACCAGGGCGCCTGGGGGGAACTACTGACCGGGCAGAACCGGCTGATAGAGGCGTTCGTCCGGCCGATCAACGTCACCGCAAGCTACGTGGACCGCATCTCCAAGGGCGACATCCCCGAGAAGATCACGGACACCTATTACGGCGACTTCAACGAGACCAAGAACAACCTGAACCTGCTGATCGACGCCATGAACAAGGCGACCGACATCGCCAAGGAGATCGCCGGCGGAAACCTGCTCCTGGATGTGAAGGAGCGCTCGGCAAACGACGGACTGATGCAGGCGCTTTCTTCCATGGTGCAGAACCTGACCAGGGTGGTGGGCGATGTCAAGGCGGCGGCGGACAACGTCACGGCGGGAAGCCAGGAGTTGAGCTCCACCTCCGAGCAGATGTCGCAGGGGGCAAGCGAGCAGGCGGCCTCGGCCGAGGAGGCGAGCGCCTCGATGGAGGAGATGTCAACTCCTATCCGGCAGAACGCGGACAACTCGCTGCAGACCGAGAAGATCGCGGTGAAATCCGCCGCGGACGCCAACCGGAGCGGCCAGGCGGTGGCAAAGACGGTAGGCGCCATGAAAGAGATCGCGGCGAAGATCTCCATCATCGAGGAGATCGCCCGGCAGACCAACCTGCTGGCACTGAACGCGGCGATCGAGGCCGCGCGCGCGGGCGAGCACGGCAAGGGATTCGCGGTGGTCGCCTCGGAGGTCCGCAAGCTTGCCGAGCGAAGCCAGAAGGCGGCGGGAGAGATCGGGGACCTGTCGCTCAGTTCCGTGGAGGTGGCGGAGAATGCGGGGGCGCTGCTGCAAAAGCTGGTACCGGACATCAACAAAACGGCCGAGCTGGTGCAGGAGATCTCCGCTGCCTGCAAGGAGCAGGACACCGGCGCCGAGCAGATCAACAAGGCGATCCAGCAGCTGGACCAGGTGATCCAGCAAAACGCCGGCGCCTCCGAGGAGATGGCATCGACCGCCGAGGAACTCGCGTCGCAAGCGGAGCAGCTGCAGGGGACCATCGCCTTTTTCAAGATCGGGGCGGCCGAGTCAACCGCCGCACGTAAGCAGGTCAAAAGGCAGGCGCCCGGCGCCGTCACCTATCATCAGCCGGTGAATTACCAAAAGCTGACCAGGGCGGGATCTGCCGGCAAGGCAGCGGCGGGGCTCGATATCAACATGTGCGACACCGAGAGCCTGCTTGAGGTGGGGTTCGAGAAGTACTGAGCCCGATCCTTGCGGCTCTGTCGGGTACGGCAAAGGAAAAGGCGACCAAGCGGTCGCCTTTTTGTTTTAAACAAGACATTCTCGCCTTCCCCCTACCAGCCTCCCACCGCTGGGGGAGGAGGAGTATTACCAGAGGCGGGGTGCGGGGTTAACCGGTTCTCGGCGCCCCTCCGCCGGGAGCTATGGTCACCGTACCCGGGCCGCCGCTCTCGCCGGAGAACCGGGTCGCTATATCCAGAAAATAGCCGGCGACCAGGAGGTTGGTCTCCAGATGGCTGCTGATGCGCGAGGTGGCGAAGACGGACGTACCCGGCGCCTGGACCAGGTAGAGCACCAACTGATCGGCCAGGTGCGGGTCGATAGGCATGCCCGTTACGTGATGGGCGAGAAACTCCTCCGCCACCTCTGCTCCGACCTGCTCCGCCGGCTTGCCCCGCGCACCGAGGGCGGTGAAGCCGGAAACTGCGTGCTCATATTCCCCCTTCAGGAAGATGAAGGTCCCCTGCCCGAAAACCGACAGCTCCCGGGTCTCGATCTCCGCAGGCACATCACTCCCGAGCGCCGCCTCCAAAACGGAGAGCGCCGAGCGCAGCTGGCGCTCCGCGATGGAGCGCGGCAGGTTGCCGACCGCCGAACAGCCGCTGACGCGCAGCAGCCTGCCGCGCTCCCGGGCTGAAAACGCCGAGAGCGGCCCCGCGGGATGGACACGGCAGTGGACCTTCCCGCCCCCCTTGGGGTAAAAGCCGCACGAGTCGAGCCACAGTTCGGCATGCACCCCAAGCCGCGCGACTGTCGGCCAAAACACCTCCGAGAGGTAGTTCCAGGAAGGGCTGAAAGGGACATGGGTGCCGCCGACCACGGTGACCTGGCTGGTTCCGGTGGCGGCCAGCAGAGGCGGGATGACTGTCTGCAGCACCAGTGTCGTGGAGCCGGCCGTGCCGATATCGAAGCTGTACTCGCCGGGCCTGACGCTGCGCGGCGCGAAGCAGAGCTCCCCCGAGCCGAGCCGGTCCCCCGCCACCTCTGCCGCGGCAATCTGCGCGGCAGCCTGGACCGCCATCAGGTGCTGGCGCATCAGGCCCGGCTTGGAGCGGCTCTTGCGGATATTGCTGATCCGGAACCCTTTCCCGGTGATGCAGGAAAGGCTCAGCGCGCTGCGCAGCACCTGCCCTCCCCCCTCACCCACGCTGCCGTCTATCACGATCATGACCAATCACCGTGTGCCCATTTCAATAGAGAAACATCGGCTTGCCGAGCACATGGCGCACCTTGGGGCGGTACTCGTCGACGTCGTACAACTCCGCCACGTCGACCCGTTTTTCACCCTGCATGATCGAGCTGATCGGGATGTGCCGGTAGGTCCCCCCCTGCAGCGCGACCATCCTCCCCGACATCCCCTCGGTTATCAGGTCCATGGTCATGTTGGCGTAGTTGAAGGCGACCATCAGGTCGAGCGAATCGGGCGCGCCGCTACGCATGAGGTAGGAGAGCTGCTGGTAGATGATGTGTGACCCGGTCAGCCCCTTCACCGCCTCGCTCACCACGACGCCGATCCCCCCGAGCTTCTTGTGACCGTAGGCGTCCTCCTGACCGTACTCGACGATCTGCCCGCCCAACATGGATGCGCCCTCGGAGATGGTCACCATGGCGTAGTTGCTGCGGTTCCCTTTCTTGTCCTCCTGCAAAAGGAGCGCAAGCTTCTCCACGTCGAAGGGGATCTCCGAGATGAGGGCGCGGTCCACCCCGGCAAGGTAGGCCGAGATGAGCGAGGTCTCCCCGGAGTTGCGGCCAAAGAGCTCGACCACGGCGATCCTCTCATGGGAGCCGGCGCTGGTCCTCAGGTTGTGGATGAAGTTGACACTGCGGGTAACGGCCGTGGAAAAGCCTATGCAGTAGTCGGTGCCGAAGACGTCGTTGTCCATGGTCTTTGGTATCGCCACCACCGGGAAACCCTCGCGGGACAGGCGCTCCGCGTAGCTCAGGGTGTCGTCCCCGCCGATAGGTATCAGCGCGTCGATGCCGAGATGCTCCAGGTTGGCCAACACGTGTGAGGTGAAGTCGTGCGTCCCCGGAACCGCGGGGTCGAAATCGGCCCCGCGCAGGAAATCGGGCACCTCGGCGCTCGCCACCTTCCCCGGATTGGTGCGGCTGGTGTGGAGGAAGGTGCCGCCGGTGCGATCGACGGTGCGCACCTCATGCCGGTCCAGCGGCATGATGGTCTTCTCGAACGACTGGGGGTCGTCCCGGTCGAAATTCAAGAGCCCCCCCCAGCCGCGCCGTATGCCGAGCACCCGATAGCCGTTTTCGGTGGCGCGGGTCACCAAGGTCTTCAAGGCGGGATTGAGCCCCGGCACATCGCCTCCCCCCGTCAATACGCCTACCGTTTTTTGCCTTTCAGCCATGCGAGACTCCTTTTAATGATATTAGTAATTAATTAACGTTCACCATTATATCGAAGGCGCTCCCCATTTCAAGGAGGCGGGCGAAATCGGGGCGGCCGGGGCATCTGCCGATACGCTTCGCCCAACAGTACCTCCGGCCACGGGAGCGCTAAAGGCAGCGGCTTAACTTAACCCCCTACCGTCGAGGGAGGGGGCACTGCAAGGACCAAAACGGGGCATCGCTTGGGGGGATGGGGAGTTGCCGACAAGAAGGGTGCATCGAGGACGGCTGCTACGTTTTCTTCGGGGCGAGCCGGGAGATGAAGGCGGCCATGTCGGCGGCGAGCATCGGGCGGGCGAAATAGAACCCCTGCATGAGCCGGCAGTCGATGGAGGAGAGAAAATCCTTCTGCGCCTCGGACTCGACCCCCTCGGCAATGGCTTCCATATCGAGGCATTTTGCCATGAACATGATGGTGGTGGCGATCGCGGCATCGTCGGAGGAGGTCACAACGTCGCTGACAAAGGATTTGTCGATCTTCAGCGCCTGGAAGTGGTAGTGCTTCAACGAGGAGAGCGAGGAATAGCCCGTGCCGAAATCGTCGATCTGGACGTTGATCCCCATCCGTTGCAGGCGCTCCAGCACCTCAAGCGCCTCGGACTCATAGATCATGAGCGACTGCTCCGTGATTTCCAGGGTGAGCCGGTCGGGCGGCAGACCGCTTTCATGAAGCGCCTTCTCGATCACCTCTTCGAGATCCTCATGAGCGAAGACGGACGGGGACATGTTCACGGCGACGTTCAGGTCCAGGGTGTCGCTGCGGTACCAGTCGGCAGCCTGGCGGCAGGCCGCCTTCAGCACCCACTGGGTGAGCGACCAGATCAGCCCCGCCTTTTCCGCCAGCGGCACGAAGCTGCTGGGGCCCAGCACCCCCAGGTACGGATGGTTCCAGCGCACCAGCGCCTCGACGCCGATGACGCGCATGCTGGTGGTGTCCAGTTTCGGTTGGTAAACCAGGAACAGTTCCCCATGGGTGATGGCGCGAAGCAGCCCCTGCTCCAGTTGTATCCTCTGATCGCGCTCTTCCCGCCACTCCCCGCCGTAGAAACAAAAGGTCGAGCGTCCCTGCTGCTTCGCCTGGTTCAGCGCGGAGTCGGCCATCTTGAAGAGCTGCATCGGCTCGTCCGAGTCGGACGGGTACAGCGCGATGCCGATACTGACGCTGGTCTTCAGCGATTCCCCCTCGACCTGTAGCGGTGCCGAGACCGCCTCCAGCACCCGCTGGGCCACCACGCTCGGACCGTCCGGCATATCCGGCTGGCGCAGCAGCATGGCGAACTCGTCTCCGCCGACCCGCGCCACGATATCCTCGCCGCGCATGGCGCAGTGGCTCAGCCGCCGCGCCGTCTCGACCAGAAGCGCATCCCCCGCGAAGTGGCCCCGCCTGTCGTTGATCGCCTTGAAGCGGTCCAGATCGAGAAAAAGCAGGGCGAGAGATTCCTTGCGGCGCTTGGCGTACTCGATGGACTGGGCCAGAAAATCGTCGAAGGCCTGGCGGTTGTAAAGGCCGGTGAGACCGTCCCGAGCCGCCTGCTCCCTTATGATCAGCTCGCTCGCCAGATGCCTTGCCTGTATCTTGGCGCTTAGCAGATAAATGATCGCGGCCATGGTGACGACGCCCACAATTTCCAGGGCAGTCGACGCGAGGGGACGCAGTTCTGGCCGCTCCACAAACAGCTGGTCGAAAACCAGGCTGGCCAGCAAAAGCCAGCAGAGGCTGCCTAAGATATAGATAGTGGTGACGGCCCCGGGGGTCAGTCCCTCTATCCAGCTGAACCATTTGCCGAACCTGCCGCCCGCCATCGCTTCTCCCTGACTGCAACTGACGCAAAATATCGTCCTAGTATAGCGCATGGATCCGAAAAGGCGCTGCTGCGTATGGCCCGGCAGAAATGACTAGAGAGAGGGGTACCGGAGAGAGGGGTGCTGCAGGAGGATGGGAAGCACCCGCTGCTGTCGGGCAGGAGCGGGCGTGGTTCGCGGGCCTGTCACGGCGGCATGTAGTAGGTGATCTCGTTGTGCCCCACAAGCAGTTGCAGTCCCACCAGCGAAGGGCGCTCGCAGGATGCCGCCCCGCTCTGCTCCAGAAGTTGCGCCGCAAACGTGCCACAGTCGGGGGTAAAAAAGAGATCCACCGCGCCGTCCGGACACCCTCTCTGGAAAAGAGCCATGGCGCGCGGCCCGCCGCCAGCGATAAAGGCGGCCTCAAAGGCCTCCCTGTGCGATACGAGTTCTCCTGCGGCCACCCGATCACCGTCAAGCCTCAAATGATACCAAGTCATCTCTGTCTCATCCTCCTTGAAGGGGGATTATCCCCCGTCACTTCGCGTTCGCCGCCCCATACTATCCCTTACGGTGACCGCAGTCAATGAACCGCGCACCGATACTGCACCCATACCCCTTCAAGGGAAAGCACGGACGGCAAGACCGGCTGGAGTCTCTATCAACGGCAACGGAGCAGGTCTGTGATTCCTTCCGGAGCGGCATGCCTGCCGCGATAGCCATGGTTGATCGCGGCAGAATGCCGCTCCTACATACGGCGGGGCGCTTAGCCAGGTATTCAATTGAATTGCAGTTAAACCATGCTAATGTTTCCGGCGGTACTTGGTGGCGCCTTGAAGGCGCTTATCTCTGCAAAGGAGGTAGTCATGACGGCAACACTGATTCCGGTCCATACCCTCGGCGCCGTCGAGAGCAACGGGACCGTCACCTTCGGAATATGGCTGCCGTGGCTCTCAAGCGCCGACGGCAACACGGTCACCGTGAAGATCATTCATGAGCGCGACCAGTTCCTGAAGGGCATCCCCCCCCGGGAATTCCCCATGTCACACAGCGTGCGCCAGCCGTACGGCGACTTCTGGTCGGCCACCATACCGATCGCCGGCACACAGCCGGCAACCCCGGGGTCTGCATGGGGTACGACCGGCCGTTACCTGTACCGCTACCAGATCAAAAACCCGCAGGCGGGGTCCCTCGATTGGATCATCGACCCCTTCGCCCGCGAGTATGGCGTCGGCAAGCTTTCGGCCTTCACGCTCGGCTATCAGCAGTATCCCTGGAGCGCGGCGGAGGCGAACTGGCAAACGCCTGCACTGTCGGACCTGATCATGTATGAGGTGAATATCGCGGAACTCGGGGGGGACATCGAGAGAACAGACGAGCTGATAGCCTACCTGGGCGATCTCGGCGTGAACGCCATAGAGGTGATGCCGCTTTCCAACGTGGCGGTTTCGGTAGACTGGGGCTATCTCCCCATCGGCTATTTCGGTGTGGACGAGCGGTTCGGGAAACGGTCGAACTTCCAGCAACTGGTCGACACCGCGCATCGGCATGGCATCGCGGTCGTGGTCGACGCGGTATACGGGCATACCGGCGTGGACTTCCCGTATTACGACCTCTACAAACGCCTTGGCTATCACGAGAACCCCTTCATGGGTCCCTTCGCCAAGGACTACTTCAGCAACTTCGGCAAGAGCACGGACTTCCGCAGGCAGCTGACGCAGGACTACTTTTTCTCGGTAAACCATCACTGGCTGGAGGTGTACCACATCGACGGGTTCCGCTACGACTGCGTCCCGAACTTCTGGGACGGCCCGCTCGGCGACGGGTACGCCAACCTGGTGTACCAGACCCACCAGCTCGCCAAGGGGAAGGTTGCCCAAGCCCAACCCTACTGGGGCCGCTTTGACGGCGGCGCCGGGCAGCCGCTCAGGCTTATCCAGTGCGCCGAGCAGTTGGAAGCACCCGTGGAGGTGCTGAACTCCACCTACTCGAACTGCACCTGGCAGAACCAGACCTATGATGCAGCCAAAGCCGTGGCGCGCGGGGATCGGGGCCGGCTGCCGGATTGGGGTTTCAAACTGGGGCTTTTCGGCTACCCCGAGCAGGAGACCAGCAACGGTGAGGTCATCCCGAAGAGCGCGCTCCAGTATATAGAGAATCACGACCACGAGCGTTTCATTTGCAACTTCGGCCTGAGCAACCCGGATGAAGCGGGCAACCCGCTCTTCCTTGAGGGGGACCGCAGCCGATGGTACCTGCTGCAACCTTATCTGATCGCAACTCTCATGAGCAAAGGCATCCCGATGCTGTGGCAGGGAGAGGAGTTCGGAGAAAACTACTTCCTTCCGGATTTCGGGGCGGGGCGCGTCTCGCTGCTGCGTCCGCTGCGTTGGGATTTCTTCTACGACACGCCGGGCCAGCGTTTGGTGCAACTGGTCAGGAAACTGCTCGGCATCCGGCGGGCTCGGCCGCAGATCAGGGGCGGCGCATACTTCTTCTTCAACCACTGGGACAGGTATCTGGCCAAAGGCGTACTGCTGTTCGCGCGCTACAGCGGATCGGCATACACCCTGGTCGCCCTGAACACCGGCGACTCGGACCAGAGCGTGCCGTTTTGGTTTCCCATCGGCGGCGACTACATCGAGGAGCTGCATGGTGAATCGGGGCTGACGGGGGTAGCCGCCCTGCAGGAGACCCAGCTCACCATCCCGTCGCATTACGGCCGCATCTGGACCGCATCCTAGAAGAGCAGATTAAGGTTTAGGTTAAGGTTGAGAGAACCTGAGGCACTCCTGGAGGAGCGGCATTCCTGCCGCCGGGGGGAGTGGTAATTCAGGCAAAATTGCGCAGTATCTCACGGGAGATGATGACCCGCTGTATCTCGTTGGTCCCCTCGTAGATGGAGGTGATGCGCACGTCGCGGGCATAGCGCTCCACCGGGAAGTCCCGGGTGTAGCCATACCCCCCAAGCATCTGCACGGCACTGTAGCAGGCCCTGTTGGCCGCCTCGGTGGCGTACATCTTCGCCATGGAGGCTTCCTTGTCAAAGGAGTGCCCGGACTCCTTGCGGGAGGCCGCCTGCATCAACAGAAGACGGGCCGCCTCAAGCTCTGTGTAGGCGTCGGCGATCATCCACTGGATCGCCTGGAAATTGCAGATCTTCTGGCCGAACTGAGACCTCTCGGTGCTGTACTTGGTGGCGAAGTCCATGGCCGCCAGCCCCACACCCAGCGCCAGCGAGCCGATACCGATACGCCCGCCGGCCAGTTCGCCGACCGCGATCCGGAAGCCGTCGTTCAACCTCCCCATCAGTGCTCCTTTGGGAATCCTGCAGTTGTCGAAGACCAGCTCGCTGGTGGCGGAGGCGTGCTGCCCGGTCTTCTCTTCCTGCTTGCCGATCACGAGTCCCGGCGCCCCCTGCTCCACCAGGAAGCAGCTGATCCCCTTCCCCTTGGGCGCCTCACTGTCGGTGACGGCCCAGACCACGAACACCCCCGCGTAGGGCGCGCTGGTGATGAAGATCTTGGAGCCGTTCAGGACCCACTGGTCACCCTCCGATACCGCAGTGGTGGTCATGCCGGCGGGGTCGGAGCCCGCTCCGGTCTCGGTCAGCGCGAAGCTCCCGGCGGCGTATTGCCCGGAGCAGATGCGGGGGATGTAGGCACGCTTCTGCTCCTCCGAGCCGACCGCCTGGATCACCTCGCACACCATGTTGTTGACCGACACGGTCACCGCCGTGGAGGCGCAGGCCCGGGCAATTTCGGTCATGGCGACGCTGAAGGCAACCACCCCCGCCTCCGAGCCGCCATATTCCCCGGCGACGTTCAGCCCCATGAAGCCGAGTTCGCCGAGCTTTTTCAGGTTGGCGAGGAAAACCGGGCGATCATCCTCCCGGTCCAGTTTTGCCGCCACCGGCTCCAACTCGGCCCGGGCGAAATCGCGGGCGGTATCCTGGATCAGCTTCTGTTCTTCGGTGAGTTCGAGAAACATCGATTCCTCCCTGCTTCTGCATTCTGCCTGACGATTACTTCTCGATCCCGGTCCGTCCCAGCACACCGGCCTGGAAATAGTGCTTCACCTCGGCCATTTCCGTCACCAGGTCGGCCGCCTCGACAACACGGGGGGCGGCGTTCCTGCCGGTCAGCACCAGTTCCACCTTTTCCGGCCTGGCAGCCAGCAGCGCCAGGATGTCGTCCACGCTGATCAGCCCGAACCAGGCCGCGCCGTTGATCTCGTCCAGTATCACCAGGTCGTACTCGCCACCGCTCACGCACCGGCGGGCCAGCTCCAGGGTGTCGCGGGCGATCCTGATATCCTCCGGATCGAGCCTGTCCTTGTAGATCCAGCAGTCCCGCCCGGTCTGGTGGATGGTCAGAAGCGGCGCCAGCCGCTCCGCCGCCAGATGCTCGCCATACTGGCCGCCCCCCTTGATGAACTGCACGACGCAGACCCTGAGCCCGCGGCCGACGGCCCTAAAGGCCAGGCCGAGCGCGGCGGTGGTCTTCCCCTTGCCGTTGCCGGTATATACCTGGACCTTCCCTTCGGTCAGTGTCATCTGGCGCACCTGGCCGTCATAGCCGGCACGAACTGCATCAGGTCCGCCACCACCAGCACATCGGCTATCTCGCCGATCGGGGCGTCCTTGTCCTTGTTGATGGCGACGATGAAATCGGCTTTCTTCATCCCTGCCAGGTGCTGAATGGCACCGCTGATGCCGCAGGCGACGTACAGTTTCGGGCTGACGGTCTGGCCGGTGGTTCCCACCTGGTGGCTGTGCGGCACCCAGCCGGCATCGACCACCGGGCGGCTGGCGCCCAGTTCCCCGCCCAGCGCCTTGGCCAGCGCGGCTATCATGGGAACGTTGTCCTTTTTACCCACCCCGCGCCCCGCGCTCACTATCACCTCGGCCCGGGTCAGATCGACCTCTTTTTGCTCGGCCGCTTCATAGCCGGCGAACTGCACCATGCCGGCCGTGTCCGCCACCTCCAGCGCTACCAGTTGCGGGACCCCCTGCGGCTCCCCCTGGAGCGAGAAGGCGCCCGCCTGGATGGTGACCACGGTCCGCGCGCTTTTGGGGGTCACGGCCCTGCGCATCTTGGCGTTGCAGCAGGTGACCTCGAACTTGCCGTCCAAAATGGCGACCACTTCAGAGACCTGGCCGGCTCTCAAGGCGGCGGCTACCCGCGGTGCCAGATCCCAGCCGTAAGAGGAGTGGACGAAGATGATGTAGTCGGGCTCCTCCTTGGCGACCGCCTCCAGCACCAGTTTCTTGTGCAGGTCCGGGTTGTACTCGCCGTACTTCGCTACGTCGGCCAGGTACAGCTTGCCGTCGAACCTGGGGGCCTCGGCTGCGCAGCCGACCAGGACCATGGCGCTTTCGGCACCCAGTGCAGCGGCAAACGCCTGCAGTTCATAGGTCGAGTCGAGCAGCTTCCCTTGCCTGTATTCCCCGATAAGCAACGCTTTCATAATTTCCTCCCTGCGGAAAAGGGTTCTTTTGCGGTTGGTCGTCTGCCGGCTCTTTGGCTTACCGCAATACCGTCGTCTTTTCCTTCAGTATCCCCAAAAGCCTGTCGAGCTGGTCGTTCACGTCTCCCTCGATGACGATGCCGCCCCCCCTTTTCGCCGGCGGGTACATCTTGTCCGTTGCAGTCAGCTCCGCCTGCTTCAAGAGTTCGGCGATCGGCTGGACCACTATCTCCTTCTTCTTCGCTTTCATGATATTGGGCAGAGTCGGGTAGCGCGGGGTATTGAGCCCCAGTTGGCAGGTAACGAGCGCCGGCAGCTTCATCTTGGCGACCCCCTTGGTCCCCCCTTCCAGCTCCCTTTTCACGGTGATGGTGCCGCTGTCGTAGGCGAAGCCGACCAGCGTGGTGGCGCAGGCGAAGCCGAGCTGCTCCGCTACGGTCACGCCGACCTGCGCCGAGCCGCGGTCCTGGGACTGCATGCCGGTGAAGATCAGGTCGTAGTTCCGGCTGCCGGCATGGCTCGCGATGGCTGAGGCGATCTGCCAGGGATCTTTGTCATAGTACTTATCGTCCTGGATGTGAACGGCGCGATCGGCGCCCATGGCGAGCGCCTTCTTGATCGCCTCCACCACCCGGTCCGGCCCGATGGAGAGTACGGTTATCTCCGGCTCCCCGCCCAGCTGTTCCTTGAGCTGGACGGCCTGCTCCACTGCGTATTCGTCATATTCGTTCATCCGGAAAGCGAGGTCGGTCTCGTCGTACCAGGTCCCTTCGCTGTTCGGCTTGAACCTGGATTCCATGTCGGGAACCTGTTTTATGCATACCAGTA
>Ga0209317_1002763_pt1 | contig 12146 bp, 5 predicted proteins | sample RifGroB2_FD_183994 | JGI IMG/M metagenome (GOLD analysis project Ga0209317, IMG submission 183994) | Soil microbial communities from Rifle, Colorado, USA - Groundwater B2 (SPAdes) (version 2) | ecosystem: Environmental > Terrestrial > Soil > Unclassified | place: Rifle, Colorado | collected...
TGGCGGCGTGCAGGTGGGACTGGCCGTGAAAGCCGTAGCGCCTGACGCCGTGATTCTGGTACCACTCGTAGGGGAGCGGGTACATGTAGGCGGTCTCGGGCATGGTCTGGTGGAAGGCGGTATCGAAGATGGCGACCTGGGGGAGCGCCGGGAGGAGCTCCTGCGCCGCGCGGATACCGGCCAGGTTGGGGATGTTGTGCAAAGGCGCGAGGTTGGCAACATCCTTGATCGCCTCGACCACCTCCTCGTCGATCAGCACCGACTGCGTGAAACGCTCTCCCCCGTGCGCAACCCGGTGCCCTATGGCCTTGATCTCCGCGACATCGGAGATCACCCCGTCCTTGGCGTCGGTAAGGGTGTTGAGGATCAGTCGCAGCGCGTCCTTGTGGTCGGCGCATTCCCCGTCGAGGTGCTTGGGATCATTGCCGGGAACCCTGTGGGTTACGAAGGAATCCCCGACCACGATCCTTTCCACCTTGCCGCTGGCCAAAAGAACCCGTCTGCTCCAGTCGTACAGTTGATACTGTGCCGAGAACCTCCGGCAGTTCAAGGTGAGAATTAGCATGCTGCCAGACTCCAATCCGGGCAGACAGATCCTGTCGAGCCTTGCCCGTTCGCTATGTTTCGGTATCTCCGGGAGAGGTACTGAAGGATGTCACCTGCGATACGTGTGGAGAGGGTGATGGGCAGGATGCCACAGAGTCTTCACGGTCTATCGCATGACGGAACGTCCATAACTAGCACTATCCGTTCAAAAGTGCAAACGATTACGGGTAATACAGAGTGGAACTACTTGGAATCCTTGAGGATGAAGTCGGCTATCACCGGACGGTGATCGGAGGCCCTGCGGGTGCCGACCCGGCAGTTCAGGACCTGCAGGCCGGCACTGGTCATGATGTGGTCGATGCGCATCCAGGAGGCGCGCAGATAGGGGATCCTGTCCTTGAGCAGGAAATGCCCGTAGCTGTAGCCATACCCCCTCCCCGCTTCGGCGAAGGCATCCGTCATACCGGTCTTCCTGAGGGTCTCGCAGACCAGGGAGTGATCCGGGGAGTTGAAGTCACCCGCCACCAGGAAGTCCCCCCGCTCCCTGCCCAGGTACTCTGCCACCCTCTCCGCCTGCAGCAGCCGCGTCTCCACGTTGCCTTCGAACCTGTCGATCGCCTTGGGGATGTACCAGGCACCCCGCTTGGCCTTGCGGAAGGCGTTAAGACTTCTTCGGGGGGTCTTGAAATGAACGTTGTAGAGGGAAATCTCGCGGGAGCCGACGCGCACCCTGCAGCGCAGGAAGGTTTCCTTTTTCCTGTCCCCGCTCGGGAGCGCATGAACCTCGACTGCGGAGATGGGATACCTGCTGGCAACCAGGTACTGCCCCCGGCTCTCCAACTGCCAGCCGGAAAGATAGTCCACAAGAGGCCCCTCCCCTGCCCGCACGGCATCCTGGAAGAGGACGATGTCGGGACGGCTGCGCTCCAACTCCTCGATGAGCGGCATCAGGTCGCGTTTGCCGTACTTGATGTTCCAGGTCATCACCCGCAGTGTCGCCCCTGATGCCTCAGCCCTGGCCTGCCGAAAGGACCAGTGCCAGTCCATGATCGGCCCAAGCACCCAGAGGACCCCCAAAAGAGGGAGCCAGACCAGCGACCTGGCGCTGCGGCAGGCGGCAAGGGCCAGGAGCACCCCGGGTGCCGCCCAGATGACCTGCGGGAGGTAGAAGTTCAGCGCGCCGAGCCAGAACCGATCCGGCCCCAGCCAGTTCAACAGGGTAATGGCGGTCAGCAAGACCGCGTAGGCGACGTTAAGCGCAAGTAACAAATTGAAGGTTCCCACCCGCCCGTCTCTCCCGTCTCTCCCGTCTCTCCCGTCTCTCCCGTCTCTCCCGTTTCTCCCGTCTCTCCCGTCACCGTCAGGCTCCTCCTGCCTCCTCACCTGGGGGGCGCCATCATCGGCCGAGCATCACGGCTTGCCCACGCTCTCGTTCCAGAAATAGGCCATGTCCTGCGGGAGCAGATGCCAGTACTCCCCTTCATACTCGGTCTTTATGTGGGTGAGGAGTTCCCGGTACAACTCGCAGGGATATTCCTCGAAGCCGGTGCTCCCGTCGAAGCTCATGTAGTCGGGGTGGGTGATCAGCAGCGCCATGCCGCCGTGGTCTGCGATCCAGCGCAGCTTCTCCTTCCAGATGCGGATGTCCTTTTCCCGGAACAGGATGAACATGGTGAAGTCCTGGGGGAGGGTGTAGGGGAGCACCACGTACTCCCTCCCCGGCACCTTGGTCTGGTGCACCGGGAAGATCGTTCTCAGGCCGTCGGACTGGGGCTCGAACGGGTCGGTGTCGAAGGCGGAGGCCTCGTACAGGATGTCCAGCCGGTGCAGCCACTCGAAGTTGTGGTAGACGCACGGGGAACGGAAGCCGACCGCACCCCATTCCTTCAGATATCCGTTGATCTTGCTGGCGTGTTCGGCAAAGGTCTCCGGCGACTCGTACAGCTTCCTGTTGTGCTCCAGGCCGTGCACGCCAACCTCGAAACCCCGGGCAACCAGCGTTTCACGCAGGTCCGCCGGGAGATGGTAATCGTGGGCCACGAAGTTGAAGGAGGAGCGGAATCCGAGCTCCTGTTCGAGCGTCATGAGCTGTTCGCACCTCTCCACCCCGCGTGACGTGTCCACGTCGTGGGTCAGCACGACGGAAAAGCGCCTCCCGTCGGGCCATCCGGAGAACCCTGCAGGCGTGGCGCCGGCCCCAGGGTCGATGGGCCAGACCGACTGGAAGGCATAGCGTTTGTACTTGGCCACCACACTGCGCAGCATGATCTGCAGCCGGCGAGACATCAATGGCTTAACCTGGTAATACGCGCGTGCAAGGATCTCTTCGCTGATCAGCTTCATGCACCTCTCCTTTGCATGCCGCACAGGCACGGGCAGTCTGGGGACCGGAGGTCCGACGGTGAAGGGCAGCAACGCTATAAATTAATGCGAATTAACCCAAAAACGCAAAGACAAAATATATCCAAAGCCGGACGCAATGCAAGCGCCCCAAGCGTCCCGGCGCCTCCTGAAGCCGCTTTTGACCGAGACAGTCGAGGACGGATGTGCTATGTTTTCGCATTCCGCAGGGCGAGCCCCACCACCACCCCCGAGGTGGCACCAGTGCCCACTGCAGACCCGCGCCGCGAGGAAGCAATGCCCCTGAATATTTACACCAGCAACCTGATGGAGCACCTGGTGGACCGCCTGGAGCAGGTGGTCCGCGCGCCGCGCCGCGCCCCCGGCACCCCGTTCGACAAGGAGTTGATCGTGGTGCAAAGCAAGGGGATGCAGCGCTGGCTCTCCATGGAGCTGGCGGGAAGGATCGGCGTCTGGGCCAACGGCGAGTTCCTGTTCCCCAACAGGTTCGTGGAAGAGGTCTTCGCCCGGGTGTTGCCTGACTCCCCGGCGGAGGCGCCCCTATTCGCCCCGGAGGTGATGACCTGGCGGATCCTTGGCCTGCTGCTGCAGGTGACGGGCAAGCCAGGCTTCGAGGAGATCGCGGGCTACCTCTCGGACGACGCGGACGGGCTGAAGCGGATGCAACTCGCCCAGCGCATCGCCGACACCTTCGACAGGTACACCATCTACCGGCCGGAAAAGCTCCTAGAGTGGGAGGAAGGCGCCGAAGAGCACTGGCAGGCCCAGCTTTGGCGGGCGCTGAGCGACGGGGTCACCCAAAAGCACCGTGCCCGCCTGCTGCACGATTTCAGGAGAGCGCTGGAGAGCGGGCGGCTGCCCGAGCAGCGGCGCATCTCCGTAATCGGCATCCCGTCGCTTCCCCCCTTCCATCTCGAGGTCCTGGCCCGGATCGCCCAGTATGGCGAGGTCAACCTGTTCCTCCTGAACCCCTGCCGCCAGTACTGGGGCGAGATCGTCTCGGAGCGCGAGTTGGCCAGGCTGGAGATACGCGGGGAGGGGGCCGAGCAGTGGTACGAGACCGGCAACCCGCTTTTGGCCTCGTGGGGAAAACTGGGACGCGACTTCTTCGAGGCGATCATCGACGGCTGCGGCGAGCACGAGAGACGGGACAGCTTTCCGGAGCTCCCGCAGGGGTCGCTGCTGCACGAGGTCCAGGCGGACATCGTGGAACTGCGCGGCGCCGAGGCGGGGCTGCGCACGGTTTCGGCACACGACCTCTCCCTCAAGGTGCACTCCTGCCACTCGCCCATGCGCGAGGTGGAAGTCCTCTACGACACGCTCCTCTCCATCTTCGATGCCGACCCGTCGCTCTCCCCGCGCGACGTGCTGGTGATGACGCCCGACATAGAAACCTACGCCCCCTACATCTCTGCGGTGTTCCAGAACCCGGAAGAGGGTGGCGAACGCGTCCCCTATTCCATCGCCGACCGCAGCCTGAAGAACGAGGGGGAGGCGGCGCAGGCGCTCCTCGCCATCCTCGGGCTGTGCGGCGGCCGCTACGGCGTGGCCACGGTGCTGGACATCCTGGAATCCCCCCCCGTGGCGCGACGCTTCAACCTCAGCGAGGACGACCTGGAGACGGTGCGGGATTGGCTCAGGGGCGCCAACATCAGGTGGGGCATCGATGCGGAGCAGCGCACAGAGCACGGTGTCCCCCCCTTCCGGGAAAACTCCTGGGCCGCCGGACTGGACCGGCTCCTCCTGGGGTACGCCATGAACGGCGACGGGCGCTCCTTCTATAACGGGATCCTCCCCTTTGACGACATGGAGGGGGGCGTGGCGCTGGTCTTCGGGCGTTTCCTCACCTTCTGCGAAAGGCTCTTCGGTGAAACCCGGGCCCTCGCCCGTCCTCGGGTACCCTCCGAGTGGGTGCCGGCGCTGCGCCAGATCCTGGACGACTTCATCCTGCCGGACCAGGAGGGGGAGCGCGAACTGCTCTCCCTGATCGAGATCGCGAAGAAGCTCGGGGAGTGCGGCAGTCAGGCCGGTTTCGAGGGAGAGGTCGGCATCGAGGTGGTGCGCTACTGGCTCGAGCAGCAGTTGGGGAGTTCCGAGCGCGGCCTGGGCTTTCTGACCGGCGGCGTCACCTTCTGCGCCATGCTTCCCATGCGCAGCATCCCTTTCCCGGTTGTCGCCCTGATCGGCATGGACGAGGGGCAGTTCCCGCGCAGGAACCCCGCCCAGGGGTTCGACCTGATGACGGCGGAGCGGCGCGCCGGAGACCGCTCCCCGCGTGACGAGGACCGCTACCTGTTCCTGGAGGCGCTATTGTCGGCCCGGAAAAGGCTGCACATAAGCTACGTCGGGCAGAGCATCAAGGACAACACGGAACTCCCACCCAGCGTGCTGGTCAGCGAACTTTTGGACTACCTGGAGAGGTGTTTCGTCACCTCCAATGGGACGCCCGCCGGAGCGGTGCTGCACCACCCGCTGCAGCCCTTCAGCCAGAACTACTTCACCGGCAACCCCGCCCTTTTCAGCTATTCGCGGCGAAACTGCGCGGGGGCCGCAGCCAAGATGTCGCCCCCCACTCCCCCGCCCCCCTTTCTGGAGGCGCCTCTTTCTCCTTGGGAGGAGGAATCCACCGTCACCCTAAAGGCCCTCATCGATTTTCTGTGCAACCCGGCCAAGGAACTGCTGCGACGCCGGCTCGGCATCAGGATCGAGCAGGGGGCCGAACCGCTGGAGGAGGCGGAACCGTTCTCCCTCCCGACCCTGACCAAATACCAATTGGAGCAGGAGATGGTGACGGCCCTTTTGCGCGGCGAGGACCTGGACGTCCCCTATGCCGTGGCCTGCGCCCAGGGAGACCTGCCTCCCGGCGTCTGCGGGTCGGCGCTGTTCCGGAAGCTGGGGGAGCCGGCAACGGAGTTCGCCGCCAAGGTCGCCGAGGTTGCCGGCGCAGAGCCGCTTCCTCCCCTGGACATCGACCTGAAGCTTTCCGGCGGCCGGATCCTCGGACGCATAGAGAACCTGCGGAGCGACCGCATGGTGCGCTACCGCTACACGAAGCTGAAGGCGAAGGACCAGCTGCGGCTCTGGGTCGAGCACCTGGCGCTCAACTGCGCACGGGCCGCCGGGTACCCGCTGCAAAGCACCTTTGTCGCCGCCGACAGCACCATCCATCTCCCCCCCGTCGGTGAGTGCGCGGAGCAGTTGGACCGGCTGCTGGAGCTGTACCGCAAGGGGATGACCTGCCCGTTGAAGTTCTTCCCGGAAACCTCCCTGGAGTACGCCAGGAAGTCGCGCGACCCGAAGAAGGCGGGCAAGGCTCTGACCGACGCCCTGGGCAAGTGGCGCGGCAGCGAGTTCTTCGAAGGCGAGGGGAAGGACGACCACTGCCGCCGCTGCTTCGGTGATGAGGCACCGCTGGACGAGGAGTTCACGGCCGTGGCGCTCCAAATCTGGGGGCCGCTTCTGGATCACCAGACCAATGCCCTCACCCCGACCCTCTCCCGGAGGGAGAGGGAGGATAAAACATGAAACGTTTCGACCTGCTACATACCCCGCTTTCCGGGCGCAACCTGATCGAGGCGAGTGCCGGCACCGGCAAGACCTTCACCATCGCCGGCGTCTACCTGCGCCTGGTGCTCGAGGAAGAACTCGACGTGTCGCGCATCCTGGTGGTGACCTTCACCGAGGCCGCCACCAAGGAGTTGAAGGAGCGCGTCAGGAAGAAGCTCAAGGAAGCGGAGAGCGGCTTTGAGGCGGGTGCCAGCGAGGACTTCCTGATCGCCGGGCTGCTGCAAAGCAGCTCCGACCACCACAAGGCCCGCCGCCTCCTGGCGAGCGCGGTCAGGAGCTTCGACGAGGCCGCCATCTTCACCATCCACGGCTTTTGCCAGCGGATGCTGCAGGACAACCCGTTCGAGAGCGGGTCGCTCTGTGACACCGAACTGGTGACCGACCAGGGGAAGATCCTCACGGAGATCGCCCAGGATTACTGGCGCATCAACTGCTACGGCGCACCCGTAGAGAGGATCGCTGCGGCCGATGCGGCCAGGGTTTCTCCTGAGTCGCTGCTCAAGCTGGCGCAAAGGGTCTGCAGCGACCCCAATGCCACGGTCATCCCCGACCCGCCGGCCGAGACCACCGAGGTTGAAGACTGGCTCCTGGCGCTGAAGCGCGGCTTCTGCGACTACCTGCGCGCCGAGCTGCCAAAGCGCAAGCGGCTCAGGAACGTGCGCTCGTTCGACGACCTTCTGGGTGACCTGCGCGCCGCGCTGACCCGCACCGGCTCGACCTTGCCGCGGCTGATCCGGGAGCGCTACCAGGCGGCCCTGATAGACGAGTTCCAGGACACCGACCCGATCCAGTTCGCCATCTTCGATGCCATCTACCCGGTGGGGTGCGAGATACCCTTCTTCCTGATCGGGGACCCCAAGCAGGCCATCTACAGCTTCCGGGGCGCCGACATCTTCGCCTACATGGGGGCTGCCGAAGCGACCGAAGAGCGCCACACCCTGCTGCAGAACTTCCGTTCCGAGCCGGGACTGATCGAGGCGGTGAACACCCTGTTCGCCTCGCGCGACCTCCCGTTCCTCTACCCGCAGATCGGCTTCAACAAGGTGGAGGCGGCGCCGAAAGAGGCTAGCAGGCTCACCGAGGCGGGAGAGAGGAAGGCGCCGCTCAAGTTCTGGCTCGCGCCGCGCAAGGACGCCGGCAAACCGATCAACAAGGGGGATGCCTGGGACCAGCTCCCGGAAACGGTGGCGTCGGAAATCGCGCGGCTTTTGCGCGGCGGCGCGGCGGGAAAGCTGATCATCGAGGAGCTGAAAAAGGAGGGGGAGGACGAGCGGTGGGCGCAGCGTGCGGTCCAGCCACGGGACATCGCGGTGCTGGTGCGCGCCAACCGGCAGGCGAAGCTCATGCAGCGGGCGCTGACCCGCAGGGGTATCCCGAGCGTTCTCTGCAGCGCGGGGAACCTCTTCGAATCGGACGAGGCGGCGGAACTCCTGAGGCTCCTCTCGGCGGTGGCTCAGCCGGGGCACGAGTCGCTGCTGCGCGGCGCACTGGCCACCGACCTCGTCGGGGTGAGCGGTGCCGAACTCGCGCTGCTCATGGACGACGAAAAGGGATGGGAAGAGATCCTGGAGGAATTCCGGGGCTACCATGACACCTGGAATACCGGCAGTTGCATGTCCATGGCGCTGCAGTTCATGGAAAAGCGCAAGGTGCGCGAGAGGCTCCTCGCGGAGCCGATGGGGGAGCGGCGGCTTACCAACCTCCTGCACGCCATCGAGACCATCCACCAGGCGCAGGTCAAGGAGCGTCTGGGGATGGAAGGGGTCATCGCCTGGCTCGCCTGCCGCATCACCGAGGAGCCCAAGAAGGAAGAGTACGAGATCCGCCTGGAGACGGACGAGGCCGCGGTGCAGCTGGTTACCATCCACAAGAGCAAGGGGCTCGAATATCCCATCGTGTTCCTCCCCTTCTGCTGGGCCGAGTTCAACGGCAAGGATGAAGGCGCCCTGTTCCACGACGAGGACCGCAAGGTGGTGCTCGACATCGGTTCGCAGGAGATGGAGACGAACAAGGCGCTCGCCGCGCAGGAAGCCCTCGCCGAGAGCCTGCGGCTTCTCTACGTCGCCCTCACCCGCGGCAAGCACCGCACCTATCTCGTATGGGGCGCCTTCAAGGACGCCGGTGACAGCGCGCTCCATTACCTGCTGCACCCGGACCAGACGGCGGCGAAGGGCCAGGTGACGCTGAAAGACTGCGAGATCCGCGAGAGGCTGACGAGCTTGGCCCAGTCGTCCTCCGGCGCCATCGAGCTCTTGGACATGCCGCCAGCCGACCTGGAGCAGTACCGGGCGCGGGATGAGAGAACGCCGGAATTGGCGCCGGTTCTCTTCACCGGAACCATCACCCGGGATTGGCGCGTAGCGAGCTTTACCTCGCTCTCGAGCCGTCAGCACCACACCGCCGAACTTCCCGACCGTGACGAGGGGAGTCCGGTCGAGGAACATCCGGCCCGGGATGCCGAGCCGAGCGGGATCTTCGCCTTCCCCAAGGGCGCCAAGGCCGGTATCTTCCTGCACAAGATCTTCGAGGAGCTCGATTTCACTCAGGCCACCGCGCGGCTGGAGGCACTGGTGGACGACCAGTTGGACAAGCACGGCTTCTCCGCCGACTGGAGCCAGGCGGTGCGCGACATGGTGCAGAACGTCCTGCAGGCACCGCTGGGAAGCGAGGGGATCACGCTGACGCAGGTGGGACCTGAGCGGCGCCTGACGGAGTTGGAGTTCTTCTTTCCGCTCTCGCTGGTGACCTCGGACCGCCTGAAGGAAGCGGCTGCGCGCTTCATGGCCAGGCATGGCGCCGCAGCCAACCTCACCCTCGACGTGGCGGATCTTTTCAGCCGCCTGTCGTTCTCGCCGGTTAAGGGGATGCTGCTCGGCTTCATCGACCTTGTGTTCGAGCAGGGGGGGCGCTACTACATCGTGGACTGGAAGTCCAATCACCTGGGCAACGCCCCGCAGGACTACGGGCAGGCTGCGCTGAAAAGGGCGATGGAAGAGAACTTCTACCCGCTGCAGTACCTCCTCTACACTGTGGCGCTCGACAACTACCTGAGGCTGCGCATTCCCGATTACGACTACGGCCGGCATTTCGGCGGCGTCTTCTACCTCTTCCTGCGCGGCGTCGACGGCACCGGAAACGGGGTCTTCGCCGACCGGCCGCCCAAGGAGTTCATAGCCGAACTCGCCGCGGTGCTGCTCCCTCCACCCACCTTGCCCCCGCGCTCCCCCGAAGGGCCGGAGGGAGCGGGGAAGAGGCCCAAGAGGTCGGCGGACCAGCAGCTCAGCTTGGATTTGTTTTAGGCTCTGTTAGCGATCCGCGTTTTCAGCGCCTTTGATAAGCAGCAGATAACACGGCTAACTCTCCCTCTGGGAGGGCTGGGGTGAGGGCGCTTTTCGAAGCTTTGGATGACCTGGCCTCCGGCTGACGAGACGCTGGAGCGTCTCGGGCTTGCGTTCCCACGCTGGAGCGTAGGAACGATATCTCGTATGGCGATTCAGGTTCTTTCCTATACAGGTGACCTATGACTCCTGAAGGAGTTCAACTAAACGACATAGACCGGCAGTTCGCCGCCTTCATCTGCCGGCAGGCGGGAAGCCGCGATCAGCACCTGGAAGCGGCGGCCGCACTGTTGAGCCGCGGCGTGACTGCGGGGGACGTATGTCTCGACCTGGCTGGTGCGCTGGAGCAAGGGCGCGCCGCCGGATATCGCCTGGAATCGGCAGCGGCCTGGCGCAAGCGCTTGGCTGCTGCGCCGGTAGTCGGCGCGCCGGGCGAATTCAAGCCGCTCATCCTGGACCACGCCGACCGGCTCTACCTGCAGCGCTACTGGCGTTACGAAAACGAACTGGCCGAGGCCATCATGAAGCGCGGCGAACCGGCCGATTTCGACCGGGAATTGCTGCGTAAGGGGCTCGCACGCCTCTTCCCCCCCACGCCGGGCGAGACCGACTGGCAGCGCATCGCGGCCCTGGCCGCGGTCACCAGGCGTTTCTGCGTCATCTCTGGAGGCCCGGGAACCGGCAAGACCTCAACCGTGGTAAAGGTGCTCTCCCTGCTTCTGGAGCAGGCGGAGGCGGCCGGAGCCGGAAACGGCCTCCGTATCGCCCTGGCGGCCCCGACCGGCAAGGCAGCGGCGCGGCTGAAGGAGTCGATCTCCGCCGGGCTGGATAAGGCCGATGCAGGGGTACGCGGACTGATCCCGGAGGACGTCTTCACCCTGCACCGCCTCCTCGGTTACCTGAAGGGCTCCAGCGGTTTCCGCCATAACAGCGATAACCCGCTCCCCTACGACGTGGTCATCGTCGACGAGGCATCCATGGTCTCGCTGCCGCTCATGGCCAAGCTGGTCTGCGCGCTGCGGCAGGACACCCGCCTGATCCTCCTGGGGGACCGGGACCAGCTCGCGTCGGTTGAGGCCGGCGCCGTCCTCGGCGACATGTGCGATACCGGCGGGGTGCATGGCTTCTCCTGCGAATTCGCCTCCCTCGCAGCCGTGGTCGCGGGCGACGCCGTTACCGTCCAGCCGGGCATCGGACCACTGGGTGATGCAGTCGTTCTGCTGCGCAAGAGCTACCGCTTTTCGGCTGCCGGCGGCATCGGCAAGGTCGGTGCCCTGGTCAACGCGGGTGACGCCCCGGCGGCTCTGGCCGCCTGCCTCGATCCCGCCCTCGCGGATGTCTCGCTGGCCACATTGCCGCCGGCAACCGGTCTGGCTGATGCCCTTGCCAAACGGATCACCGAAGGGTTCGGCGCCTATCTGAGTGAGCAAAGTCCTGAACAGGCATTCGCGCAGTTCAGCAGGTTCCGCATCCTGTGCGCCATGCGCAGCGGCCCGTACGGCGTCGAGGCGATCAACCTCCTGGTGCGGCAGCGGCTGGCCCAGGCCGGGCTGATCAAACCGCACGGCCGCTGGTACGCCGGCGAGCCGGTCATGATAACGAAGAACGACTACAACCTCGCCCTCTTCAACGGCGACGTAGGCCTGATCCTCCCTGACGCCGAGTCCGAAGGGGAACTGCGCGCCTTCTTCCCCTCCGGCGCCGGCGGGATGAGGAAAGTGCTGCCGCTCAGGCTACCCGAGTACGAGTGCGCCTTCGCCATGACCGTGCACAAGAGCCAGGGTTCCGAATTCGACCGGGTGCTGCTCGTCCTCCCCGATCGCGACACGCCGGTGCTGACGCGGGAACTTCTGTACACGGCGATTACCAGGGCAAAGAACTCTGTAGAGATGTTAGCTACCGAGCAGCTTTTCCTCGCCACTGTGGAGCGTCGTGTGATTAGACGGTCCGGTCTCCGCGAACGGCTTTGGGGACCCGCAGTCTAACTTACGCCAGCGTGCCTCAACTCACCCTCGCCCTCCGGGAGAGGGCCGGGGTGAGGGCGCTCTTCGCAAATTTGGATGACCTGGCGTCCGGCTGACGAGACGCTGGAGCGTCTCGGGCTGCGTTCCCACGCTGGAGCGTAAGAACGATATTTCGAGTTCGGGCTTGCGTTCCCACGCTGGAGCGTAGGAACGATAGCTCGAATTTCACCGTTTCCGCTGCATCCTCGTCCCCTCCCATACGAGATGCCGGCGCATTCCTCGTCCCCTCCCCCGGAGGGGGAGGGACAGGGAGGGGGAAGGGCTGTTCATGCCGCGCTGCGCCCCCCTCCCGACCTCCCCCCTCCGGGGG
>Ga0209317_1002765_pt1 | contig 12134 bp, 10 predicted proteins | sample RifGroB2_FD_183994 | JGI IMG/M metagenome (GOLD analysis project Ga0209317, IMG submission 183994) | Soil microbial communities from Rifle, Colorado, USA - Groundwater B2 (SPAdes) (version 2) | ecosystem: Environmental > Terrestrial > Soil > Unclassified | place: Rifle, Colorado | collected...
AGTCGCCGACATCGAGAAGGTGGTGTCGCGGATCGCCAGGATCCCGGCCAAGTCGAGTTCGTCTTCCGAACTGCATGACATCAGGGACTTGGATGCCAGGTTGCAAGGCGTCATTTTCGGTCAGGATGAGGCGATCGGGGCGGTGACGAAAGCCGTCAAGCGCTCGCGCGCCGGTCTCGGCAATCCCGACTCGCCGACCGGCAGCTTCCTCTTTGCCGGGCCCACGGGCGTGGGCAAGACCGAGGTGGCCAGGCAGCTCGCCGCCATTTTGAATGTGCATTTCGAGCGCTTCGACATGAGCGAGTATATGGAAAAACATGCGGTGGCGCGACTGATCGGCTCACCGCCCGGCTATGTCGGCTTCGACCAGGGCGGCCTGCTCACCGAGGCCATTCGCAAACATCCGTACTCGGTCCTCTTGCTGGACGAGATCGAAAAGGCCCATCCCGACATCTTCTCGATCCTCCTGCAGGTAATGGATCACTCGACGCTTACCGATAACTCCGGACGGAAGGCCGACTTCCGCAACGTCATCCTCATCATGACCACCAACGCCGGTGCGAGGGAACTCGCCGGCCGGGCGATCGGCTTTGTCGGCAGTAAGAAGGGCAAGGACCAGACCGCCATCAACAAGCTCTTCGCCCCGGAATTCCGCAACCGGCTGGATGCCATCGTCTCCTTCAGTGCGCTCGGCCACGAGGCGACGCTGAAGGTCGTCGACAAGCTGGTCGGAGAACTGGAAGGACAACTGGCGGAAAAACGGGTGACCGTCAAGCTGAGCGAGGCAGCCCGGCAGTATCTCGCCCAGAAGGGTTATGATCCCGATTACGGGGCTCGGCCGCTAAGAAGGCTGATCATGAAGGAAATCGGCGACAACCTCACCGAAGAAATCCTCTTCGGCAAGCTCTCCCGGGGAGGCGAAGCGCAGGTCGACGTACAGGACGGAGGACTGGTCTTCAGCTACTCCACCAACTAAGCCCCTCAGGACATTTCACACCTCACACCACCGAAAATGACCATTCGGCCGTTTCGGTGGTGTTTTTTTATGATCTTCCGGCAGAAACCGAAACGCCGCCGGCAGTTTACGAAACGTGTCCGTTGTTGTATAACGGACGGTATCGTATCGATAGCAACCGTTTTACCCCTGGCAACTCAACAAGGAGACCGGCAATGAGTGACTGTATCTTCTGCAAGATCGTAACAGGCGAGATCCCCGCCAAGAAGCTCTACGAAGACGATGAAGTGGTAGCCTTCTGGGATATCGCCCCCCAGGCCCCGGTCCATTTTCTGGTCATTCCCAAAAAACATCTCGCCGCCCCGGTCGATGTCACGGAGCAAGACGACCAGGTCATCGGCAAAATGATCCGCGTCGGCGCCAGGCTGGCTGCGGAAAACGGCGTGGCCGACGGCTTCCGGGTCATCTTCAACAACGGCAAAAAGGCCGGTCAGGTGGTGTTTCATATCCATATGCACATCATCGGCGGCAGGGAAAAACCCTGGCCGATGTAAAGGACGAAAACACTCTGACATTCCCGCCGTCGGCGTCATGCGGATTTGCGCTGACGGTGGATGTTGCCCTTGACCGACATGACTGAAATCGCCGCCGCCTTCGTCGCCGCCCTGCTGCCCCTTCTGCCGCAGGGAATCACCCTGCCGTCCCTGCTCCTCATTCTGGCCTGCGGTTATCTGCCGATGGGTCTCACCCTGCTGCTCGGCATCGTCGCCCTGGCGACTACAAGGCGCAGGCTGCGCGAGGCAGAGGAGGCTTCCCGTCACGGCAAGGAGCAGGAAATCCGGGCGGCGGAACTGGCCATTCTGCTCGACAGCGAGCGCCGGCATGCGGCGGAAAAGCTGCAATTTCTGGAAGATGCCCGGGAGGAACTGAGCCTCAGATTTGCCGGTCTCGCCCAGCAGATCTTCGACGAAAAGAGCGCCCGGTTCGGCGAACAGAACAAAGAACGGCTGGAGGCGATCCTTGAGCCGTTCAATCACCAGCTCATCGCCCTCAAGCAGGAGATCAACGAGATCTACCGCAACGACAGCCGCGAAAGACTCTCCCTCAAGGCGGAAATCCTCCAGCTGCGCGATCTCAACCAGCAGATCAACCAGGAGGCGATCAACCTGACCCGCGCCCTGAAAAACGACACGAAGGTCCAAGGCAACTGGGGCGAATTGATTCTGGGCAGGGTGCTCGAACGTTCAGGGCTTCGCCACGGCCATGAATATGAAACCCAGGGCGGTTTCCGCGACCCCCACAACCGGCTGATGAAACCGGATGTGATCATCCACCTGCCGGAAGGCCGGGACATCATCGTCGACTCGAAGGTATCGCTCATCAGCTGGGAACGCTATGTGAACTGTGAAGAGGAGAGGGAACGGGCAGGTCATCTCGGCCGGCTGGTGCAGGCGGTCCGCGACCATCTCGCCACCCTCGGCAGAAAGAGCTACCAGGACCTGAACGGCGTCCGCTCCCTCGACTTCGTGCTGATGTTCATGCCGATCGAAGCGGCCTTTGCCGCCGTGCTGCAACACGACGACACGCTCTGCACCGAGGCCCTCGCCAACAACGTGATCATCGTCACCCCCACCACCCTCCTGGCGACGCTCAGGACCATCGAAAACCTCTGGCACTTTGACCACCAAAACAGGAACTCCCTGGAGATTGCCCGCCGGGCCGGACTGATGTACGATAAATTTCGTAGTTATGTCGAAGAGATGGAGAGAATCGGCCGGCAGCTTGCCACCTGCCAGGCAACCTACGATGGCGCTTTTTTGAAGTTGACCCGCGGCCGGGGCAATCTCGTCGCCCAGTCCGAGCAGCTGAAGGAACTGGGCGTGCAGATCAAAAAGGAAATGCCCAAGGGGGTCCTGGACATTTCCGAACTTGAGCTGAAGAATTGATCCTGAATCTCGGGATCAGGTCTCGATGGGGGAGTTGCAAGGGGGGGAAAAACATGGTAGTGGAAACAGTTGCGATTTATGGTCAAGGGCAACGACTATCGCGTGGCAAGGGAGCCTGCAGGACAATCAGAATCTACGGAGGGAGCCGGTGCTGTTACATCAACACTTCATCGACAACGCCAAGCGGTTCGGCAAAAAGCTGGCAATCAACGACTTTACCACGAACAGGGAATTGACCTACCACCGGTCGCTCATCGCCTGCCTCATTCTCTCCCGATTCTTCCGTAAGCTGGACAAGGGCTTTATCGGCATCATGCTGCCGACCTCCGCCGGCTGCATCCTCACCAAGACAGCCGTTCTGATGAGCGGCCGCACGCCGGTGATGATCAACTACTCCACCGGGGCCGAACACAACGCCCGCTACGCCCAGAAAAAGTGCGACTTCAGGACGATCATCACCTCCAAGACCATGCTGGAAAAGATCGAGTGCCCCTTTGTCGACGGCATGATCTATATCGAGGACATCATGGCGGCCATCACCCCTGCCCAGAAGGCCTTGGCGGCCGCGACCGCCGCGCTCCCCGGCGCCCTCATCAAGAAACTCGTTCATCAGGGCCATGAGGACGACAGCGCCGTCATCCTCTTTACCAGCGGCAGTGAAAAAGATCCCAAGGCGGTCCAGCTGACCCACAAAAACATCCTGACAAACATCGCCTCGGTCACCCCAATCTTCGGCTTTAAGAGCGAAGACAGATTCATGTGCACCCTGCCCTTCTTCCATGTCTTCGGCCTGACTACCAACCTGTGGCTGCCAATCTATCACGGGATGACCATGCTTACCTATGCCAACCCGCTCGATTTCAAGAAGATCTGCACCATCGTGAGGGAACATAAAGCGACCTTTCTGGTCGGCACGCCGGCCTTTTTCTGGGGGTACTTACGGAAATCCGAAGATGGCGACTTCGCTTCCCTGCGCATCGCCCTGACCGGGGCGGACAAGTGCCCGGACGCCCTGCGCGAGGGTTTCAAAACCAAGCACAACATCACCCTTTACGAAGGCTACGGGGCCACCGAGTGCTCGCCGGTGATCTCCACCAACACCTCGGAATTCAACCGGCCGGGCAGCGTCGGCAAACCGATCCCCGGGGTCCAGGTCCGCATCGAGAACTACGAGACGGGCGAGGAGTGCGGCCCCGGCGAGGACGGCCGCATCCTGGTCAAGGGCGACAGCGTGATGAAGGGCTATTTCAACGACTTCGAACAGACCTCCCTGCACATCCGGAGAGGATGGTACGATACCGGCGACATGGGCAATATCGACCAAGACGGCTATCTCTGGCATGTCGGCCGGCTGAAGCGTTTTGTCAAGATCGGCGGCGAGATGGTCTCTTTGGTCAAAATCGAGGACGTGCTGGAAAAATTTCTGCCGGAGGACAGCCACTGCTGTGTGGTGGAGATCCCCGATGCGATCAAAGGGGCGAGAATCGTGGCGGTGGTGACCACGCCGCTTGACGAAAAGGCGGTGTTGAAACAGATGGCTGCCTATCTGCCCCCCATCGCCCTGCCGAAGATCTTTCTGGTCTGGGAAAACCTGCCGAAAATGGGCAGCGGCAAGATCGACTTCCGGACCATTTCGGAAATGGCGAGGGAACAGCTGACCCGGAAGAGCATCTCCTGACCGGCACGCGGATGCGCACCTTCTGCCGCTCGCCGCTGTTCGACACCCTGCTGTTTCTCCTCCTGCTCGCGGGCCTCGGATGGCTGATCCTGCACAGTGCCGAAAACGTCGGCTACAGCTGGCAATGGTACCGGATCCCCAGATATCTCTTCACGCTCACCGAGGAAGGGGTCAGAGCCGGGCCGCTTCTGCAGGGCCTGAAACTCACCCTGATCATCTCCCTGGCAAGTCTGGTTCTGGCTCTGCTGATCGGGCTCTTCACCGCCGTGCTCCGGCTGTCCGACTCCTTTGCCGGTCGAGGCCTGGCCAACGTCTATCTCGAAACCAGCCGCAACACGCCGCTGTTGATCCAGATTTTTTTTATTTACTTCGTCCTCGGCCCGGTCTTCGACATCGATCGGATGGCCGCGGCCATCATCGCCCTCAGCCTCTTCGAGGGGGCCTACGCCTCGGAGATTTTCCGTTCCGGCATCGAGGCGGTACCGAGAGGCCAGATTGAGGCGGCACGCAGCATCGGCCTTACCACCATGGCCACCTACCGCCACATTATCATTCCCCAGGCGATCCGCACGGTATTGCCGCCGCTCACCAGCCAGGCGATCTCGCTGATCAAGGACTCGGCCCTGGTCAGCACCATCGCCATCTACGACCTGACCATGCAGGCCCAGGCCCTGATCGCCGAGTCGTATTTGACCTTTGAGATCTGGTTTACCGTGGCGGCCATGTACCTGACAATTACGGTCCTTTTATCGCTTTTTGTTGGCATTCTGGGAAAACGTCTTAAATTACCGTAACATGAACGTTGCCAGGAGTCTGTCGGATTATAGCAATTTTTTCTCAGATCGAGGCAAACTCGAAAAAATTACCGGAGGCATATACTCAATATTCCGAGGATAATTTTTTCGAGTTTAACGAAGAAATGGGGGAAAAGGGCATAATCCGACAGGCTCCTAGGAAACCTTAACCCTACCAACAACAGGTGATCAGCATGAAACCACGGACCCTCAGCTTTTCCCTTGTCACAGTTCTCCTGATGCTTTGCCTTGCAGCCGTCTCTTTCGGCGCCTCGCTGCAGCAGGACCTTGCCGCCGGCAGCACCGTCGAGGCGGTGAAAAAAAAGGGCGTCCTCAAGGTAGGCATGGACATCTTCCAACCCTGGGCTATGAAGGACAAAAACGGCCAGCTCGTCGGCTTTGAAATCGATGTCGCCACCCGGCTGGCCAAAGATATGGGGGTGAAGGTCGAGTTCGTGCCCACCGCCTGGTCGGGCATCATTCCGGCGCTTCTGACCGGCAAGTTCGATGTCATCATCGGCGGCATGGGCATCACCGCCGAACGGGCTCTGCAGGTCAATTTCTCCCAGCCCTACGACTATTCCGGCATGAGCATCGTCGCCCATCGACAGCTGGCCGCGGGCTTTGATTCGCTCGCAAGCTTCAACAAGCCCGAAGTCCAGATCGCCGTCAAACTGGGCACCACGGCGGCCGCCGCTGCCAAAAAATATCTGCCCGAGGCGACCCTCCGGATGTTCGACACCGAGCCCCAGGCCTACCAGGAACTGCGCAACGGCAAGGTGCACGCGGTGGTCGGCTCCGCTCCCCGTCCGGCCTATGAGGCAATGGATTACAGCGAGACGCTCTTCATGCCGGTGGCCGGGACCTTCACCAGGGAACCCATTGGCTTTGCCATGCGGAAGGGCGACCCGGACAGCCTTGCATTTTTCAACAGCTGGATCACTCTCGTCACCCTCGAAGGCTGGCTGGAGGAGCGCCACACATACTGGTTCGAGACCAAGGGCTGGAACAATCTCATAGAATAACTCTGCGCCTCACGCACCCCGCCATGCGCCCGAAAAAGCCGGCTGTCACCCTCCTCGATGGAGTTATCCTTACCGCGGTTCTCGGTTTTTTCGGGTTTTTCTGTTACCGGCTTTTCTTTGAGCTCAACTATAAATGGAACTGGCCGGTCATCCCGACCTACCTGGTCCGGTTCGACCCGGAGCAGCAGCGCTGGGTCGCCAATGTTCTGCTCGAAGGCTTTTTCACCACCATCAGGCTCTCCGTCTGGGCGATGCTCTTCGCCGTCCTGCTCGGTTTTCTGGTCGGCATCTTACGGATTTCTCCCCGGCTGTTCTGCCGACTGACCGGCAGGACCTACGTCGAGGCGATCCGCAACACGCCGCCGCTGGTGCTGGTTTTCATCTTCTATTACTTTATCAGCGACCAGCTCTTTGCCTGGCTTGCTGTCGAAGATCTCTTCCGGGCAAGCCCGCAAGGGGTGCAGGAGCTGCTCACCCTGCTCTTTGCCGGCCCGGCATTGATCACCCGCTTCCTGTCCGGTGTCTTGACTTTGGCCCTCTTTCAGGGCGCCTACATCGCCGAGATCGTCCGCGCCGGCATTGAGGCCATCGATACCGGCCAGTGGGAGGCGGGCCGAACCCTTGGCCTCACCCGGTGGCAGCTCATGAGACTTATCATCCTGCCCCAGGCGGTAAAAATAATGCTGCCGCCGCTGGCGGGCGAATTCATCAATACCGTCAAGTGGTCGTCCATCGTCTCGATCATTTCCATCGAGGAGTTGACCTTTCAAGGCTTGCAGGTCATGGCCTCGACCCAGGCGACCATCGAGGTCTGGCTGACCGTCTCCGGGCTCTATCTGGTGCTGTGCCTTTCCCTCTCGCTGGTCGTCCGAAGAATCGAACGAAGGCTCGCCCGGCCGGATTCCCCGTACCCTCAAATGAGACCCTGAAAGGACAGTCATGGCCGCCGCCTCGCCTTTTGCCATAACCAATATCCGACTCTTTATCGCCTTTCGGGTATTCTTCAATGCGAGGTTCTACTATCCGGTCTTCACTATCCTCTTTCTCGACTTCGGCCTGACCATCGAGCAGTTCGCCCTGCTCAATTCCGTCTGGGCGGTCACCATCTTCTCTGCCGAAGTGCCTTCCGGGGCTCTCGCCGATCTGATCGGGCGAAAACGGTTGATCGTCGCCACCTCCTTCTGCATGATTGCCGAAATGAGCCTGCTTGCCTTCGTCCCCTTAGGCAGCAGCAGCCTTGTGTTCTCGGTCTTTCTCGTCAACCGCATCCTGAGCGGGCTGGCCGAGGCGATGGCGAGCGGCGCCGATGAGGCCATCGCTTACGATTCCCTTGCCGCCGAAGGCAACAGCGGGGACTGGCCGAAGGTGCTCAGCCTGCAGATGCGGCTCCATTCCGTCGCCTCTATCATTACCCTGACCCTCGGCGCCCTCGTCTACGACCCGAGCGCAATGAACAGGATGCTGGCCTGGCTCGGATCTTCCCATATCCTCACCCAGCAGACCACCATGCGCTTCCCGATTTATCTGACGCTCGGCATGGCCGTGCTGGCCACGGTCATTGCCCTGAGAATGGAGGAACAGACTTCTTCACAAGGCACGCCAGACGGCATAACCCCGCTCGCCGCACTGCGGAAAGTCTGGCAGGCGGGACGATGGATCATCCGAACCCCTTTTGCCCTTGCCGTCATCCTTTTCGGCATGGGCTACGATCATGTGCTGCGGATGGTCGTCACCATGACCAGCCAATATTTTCGGGAAATCGAGCTGCCGGAAGCAAGCTTCGGTCTGATCGGCTCGGCCATGGCCCTGCTCGGCCTGGTCACGCCGAAGATCGCCGAAAGGATGGCGGTGAGCAACAGTCCGCCCGCCAACCTCGCCTGGGTGTCCGCCGTCAGCCTTGCCGGACTGTTCGGCCTCTGCGGCTTTTATCCCTACTGGGGTCTGCTGCCGATGGCGCTGATCTTTGTGGCCATGATGTTCGTTGCCATGTTCACCAGTCACTACCTGAATCTGATCGCCGAATCCCATCAGCGGGCCACCGTCCTCAGCTTCAAGGGCATGGCCTTCAATCTGGCTTACGGGCTGATCGGCGTCTTTTTTGCCCTCTTGACCACCCATTTGCGGGGAAACGGCAGCCTCCTGCACCCGGAATGGTCCGCCACCGTTCTCACCAGTTACGCCTTCCGTGAGGCGCTCACATGGTTTCCCTGGTACACCGTTGCCGGACTTGGCCTCGCTGCCGTCGCCTGCTCCTGGTATCTGCGGAAAACACGGACTCCAGGCCATCCGACATCACCGAAAGAAGGGGAGAATCCTTGAGTCCAACCTCCCAGAGTTGCAGCTTGCAGTTCTGTCGGGGACTCTATATAGTGGTGATTCGTAAAAACGCGAACAACCGGGGAGGCGTGTTATGCTGAAGAGATTTTCCATTTCGCTTGAAGAGCAACTGCTGACGATATTCGACGAGCATATCAAGGCCCACAGTTACAACAACCGGTCGGAGGCCATCCGCGACCTGATCCGCAAGGCCTTTGTCAAGGAGGAGTGGCAGGCCGACAAACCGGTCATGGGCGTCATCAGCCTGGTTTACGACCATCATCAGCATAAACTCCAGGAGAAGGTCACCCTGGTCCAGCACGATTACCATCACCACATCGTCTCCACCACCCATGTCCATATGGATCACCACAACTGTCTGGAGGTGATCGTGGTGCGGGGCAAGGCCAAGGAGGTTCAGGATCTGGCCGACCGCCTGGCCGCCCTCAAGGGTGTTCGGGATGCCAACCTGGCCATGTCCAGCACCGGCAAGGCCCTGCACTGAAGAGTTTTGTTCTTTCATTCGATTCGTCGCAAAAGAGGCGACAGCTACCAGGAAAACTGCAGCAATGACAAACATATCCCCCGTATCCGTTCATGGCGGCCATAGCGGACAGTTCTGCCACCATGCCACCGACACCCTCGAAGAGATCATCGAGCTGTACATTGCCAGACAGTTTGCCTGGGTGGGCATCACCGAACACGCTCCGGGCATCAGCCTGGAACTGCTCTATCCCGACCAGCGGGCAGCCGGCTTCACCCCCGAATTCCTGCTCAACCGCTTTGCCGGGTATATGAAGGAATGCCGCCGGCTGCAGGAAAAATACCGGGACAGGATCGAGATCTTTGCCGCCATGGAAAGCGAGACCTACAGCGGCTACCGGGAATTCATACCCTACCTGATGAAGACCTTCCGGCCGGACTATATCGTCGGTTCGGTCCACTTCGTCGACGATATGGGCTTCGACTATTCCCGTGAGCAATACGATCAAACGGCCGCGGCAGTGGGCGGCAAAGATGAGCTCTACTGCCGCTATTTCGACCAGCAGTACGAGATGATAGGACTGTTACAACCCTCGGTGGTCGGCCATTTCGATCTGGTGCGGATCTTCGATCCCGACTATAAGACAAGGCTTTTGCAGCCGGAAATAATGGCCAGGATCAAACGGAACCTCGAACTCATCAAGGAACTCGACCTGATCATGGACTTCAACCTCCGCTCGCTCCTTAAAGGTGCCGACGAGCCATATATTTCACGGGTGATTCTCGAGATGGCCAGGAAGATGGAAATAGCCGTGGTCCCCGGCGACGACTCGCACGGTCTTGCCAATATCGGGATGAATATGGAGAAGGGTATCGCCTTGCTCGCCGAGATGGGCTTTGCGACCGACTGGCCGAAACCCAAGCGGATCATTTATTGAGGCACCGGCCGTTTCGTGTCGAGCTGATGCCGCACCTGACTCAGAAAGGTCCTGCCGACCAGCGGTTTCATAAGCAGGGCCCGGACCCCGTCCCTTTTCACGCTCTGTTCCGATACGAGATCCGTGTAGCCGGTCATGAGGATCACCGGCAGATCCGGCCGGACCCTTAGACACTCCCGGGCCAGGCGATCGCCGGTCAGATGCGGCATGGTCACGTCCGAGATGAGCATATCGATCACCTCCGGGTTGTCGCGGAATCTATCGAGCGCCAACTGGCTGTTGGTCTCGGTCAGCACTTTGTAGCCCTGCAGTTCGAGAAAACTTCTGGTCACCTTCAGCACCACCGGTTCGTCGTCGACCACCATAATCGTCTCGGTGCCGCCCAGCAGGCAGAGCGCCGATTCGCCCGTCTCGTTATGTTGGCTCCTCTCCACCGTCGGGAAGTAAATGGTGAAGGTGGAGCCCTTGCCGGGGGCGGAATCGACAGCAATATGGCCGCCGCAATCCTTGACGATGCCATGCACCAGCGAGAGCCCGAGTCCCGTTCCCTGACCGAGCGGCTTAGTGGTAAAATAGGGATCGAAGATCGAGGCCATCACCTCCTGACTCATGCCGATGCCGGTATCGCTCACCGACATCTGCAAGTATTCGCCGGGTAAGACATCCCTGTTCTGCTGGAAAAAATGGGCCGGCAGTTCGGCCGGACCGATGGTGACGGTGAGCACCCCGCCATCCGGCTCCATGGAATGACTGGCATTGGTGCACAGGTTCATGATGATCTGATGGATCTGGACCGGATCGGCGAGGACCGGGTTGACGTTCTCGTCGATTTTCCGGCGCAGTTCGATGGTGCTCGGCAGGGTCGAGCGAAGCAGCTGCAGCACCTCCTTGACGATAACCGGCAGCTGGGTTGCGACCAGCTTACCCTCGCCGCGACGACTGAAGGTGAGAATCTGCCGGACCAGCTCGGTTGCCCTCTTGCCGGCCTGGGCAAGTTCGAGCAGATTTTTCCTGAGCGTCCCCTCTTCGGGGGCAATCGCCAGCGAGAGCTCGGTGTAACCGACTATTCCTGACAGGATGTTGTTGAAATCATGAGCGATCCCGCCGGCCAATGTGCCGAGAGACTGGAGCTTGTGATTCTGCCTGGTCTCCTTGGCAACGGTCAGGTACTCGGTGATATCGTCGCCAATGAACAGTACATACTCCATCCTGCCGGAACCGCCCTCAATGGGAATGCCGGTCACCCGCCACCGCCGGTTGTCCATCATGGTCATCTTCCGCTGCTCTATCCTGCCGATGGCGATGACATCCTTCACCAGGCAATTCCGGCAAGGCACCTCTCCGCAACCTTTCCACAGCTCCTGACAACTCAGGCCGATACAGTCGGCAAAGTCCCGGCCGCTGCTCCGGCAGGCACTCTTATTGAGCCATACCGCCTTCGACTGCATGTCGAACAGGACAATGCTGCTGCATTGCGCATCAAGGATCAACCGTGGCAGGTCTTCTCCGGCACCAAAACCGGCGGCAAACCCCGCCTCCCGAACAAAAGCGATGTATTGCCCGCCGGACTGCAGATAACGGGTCGAGCAGCTCACTTGGAGTTCGGCACCGTTTTTTTTCCGATACCTCGCCTCCCTCTGCACCACCTGTGGCAGCGGCAGCAATACCGCCTGCAGGTCTTTTTCGCAGTCGATATCGGAGATATGCATCTCCAGCAGTTCGGTCCGGGCATAGCCAAGCAGCTCGCCGAAGGCATCGTCGGCGTCTCGCAGCCACCCTTCGGAGTCGGAGAGCCAGAAATACGGAGATACGGCTTTCATCTTCGATCTTGCCTTCTCATATCATCCTCATGCGACCATTTTGCCCGGTAACTGCTGCATTTCTCGCGAACCGGCAGGTACCAACACATTTTAAGCCTATCATCGAAATCATTTAAAAGTCAAACTCCCGGCCCACCCTTTATCCAGCCCTATTCGCTCAGGCGTTCAAGATTGGAAAC
>Ga0209317_1002766_pt1 | contig 12133 bp, 10 predicted proteins | sample RifGroB2_FD_183994 | JGI IMG/M metagenome (GOLD analysis project Ga0209317, IMG submission 183994) | Soil microbial communities from Rifle, Colorado, USA - Groundwater B2 (SPAdes) (version 2) | ecosystem: Environmental > Terrestrial > Soil > Unclassified | place: Rifle, Colorado | collected...
TTCCGAACAGGTAGAGTGCCAACAATGTCCCAGTTGCGCTTCCTTCCGCCAACTCGGCGCCACCTCCTTTGCGGCCGTGCCCCTGCTTTCGCGGGAAAAAGCGCTGGGAATGGTCGTGGTGGATAACCCCCTGTCGGGCAGTAAGGTAAGTATTGACGATCTGCATTTTCTTCAGCTCTTTGCCAGCCAGGCAGGCATGGCAATTGAAAACTCCATGCTGTACAACCGTATTGCCGAAGCGCATGCGAATTTGCGTGATGCTCGGGAGCGTCTTGTTCATGGCGAACGTTTGGCGGCAATTGGCGAAATGGCGGCCAATATGGCCCATGAGTTGAAAAATCCACTTATCACAATTGGCGGTTTTTCGTCTCGCCTGCTCAAGGTGTTGCCCGGTGAAAGCCGTGAGCACCGTTATGCAGAAACCATTGTGCGAGAGGTTAGCCGCCTGGAGAAGTTGCTGTCAGACATACTGGCATATTCACGAAAACCGACGATCTGCTATAGTCGCTGCGAGCTTGGAGAGATACTGAAGGAATGTTTTGAAAGTTGCACCACTGCTCTCGAAGATTACAATATACGACTGTCAGCATCCCTTGGAAGCCGCCCCTGGCTGGTGCTGGGCGATGGGCATCAACTCAAGCAGGTTTTTATCAACCTGCTGCTGAACGCTTGCGAAGCCTTACCGGATGGCGGAACCATCGACGTTGTCATCGAAAAAGAAAACAGTGACAAAGATATCGTCATGGTCAGCATTAGTGATACCGGCATGGGCATATCACCGGAAATGCTCTCCACAATATTCACACCGTTTTTTACTACAAAGCGCAATGGCACCGGCCTTGGTCTGGCGATTGCCAACCGCATTGTGATCAATCATAGCGGAACCCTCCATGCCACAAATGTCGAAAGAGGGGCGAAATTTACCGTATCCCTTCCCTTATTGCGGGAAGCGGAACAAGCATAATGGGGATGTAGCTCAGCTGGGAGAGCGATGCGTTCGCAACGCATAGGTCGACGGTTCGATCCCGTTCATCTCCACCAAGAATCAAGAAATAACTGAAGCGATGTAGTCATCTTGCTCGAAATTAAGCCTCCGTTCGATATTGGTACAACGTACTGGTACAAACGGAGGCTTTTCTATGACATCAAGCTCGACGCATTCGAACTGTCACGATAAAGGGCTGCCCCATGTAACATTCAGCCTTTGTCCCACATGGCCCGCAGCTTTTCCGCGCTGAAGGTGAGGTAGGAAAGATCGGGGGTGAATACTTCCAGGGTGATGGTGCCGTCATAGCCGGTATTTTTGATCTTCCGCAGATGGCTCGCAACATCGATGGTCCCGGCACCGAGCGGGAGATGGAGATCGGCGCTGCCTCCCTTGTTGTCGTGGAGATGGACATGCTTGATCCGATCGGCGAATCTTCCGAGAATGCCGTCCATGGTGCTGTGATCGACCATCAGCTCCGTGTGGCCAATATCCAGGTGGAGCCCCAGCCGAGGCAGCGGATCGAGCAGCTCGCCCAACTGGTCGGCACTGTTGAATTCGCCGGGCAGGTTTTCGATCATGATCCCCACCCCGGTTCCATCGGCCGCTTTGAGCAACTCGGTGAGGCTCTTCAGGTTTTGCTGGATCACGAATTTCCGATCGTGCATCGGCGCGTGCCTGTCCGGATGGATGTTCATCCACCTTGCTCCCGCATTGGCAAAGAACATAAGCGAGTGGCGGAAAGCTTCCACCGCACCCTGTCGCACCTCCTCGAACGGGTGGCCGAGGGGGAGGTAGTACGCGGTATGCCCGACGATGTCCAGGCCATGGTCATCAAGTGTCTGCCTTACCGTTAGCGGGTCGCACTGCCACCACCCCGCTCCAGGCGGCTCCAGAGTCAGGTCGATGAAATCGAGTCCCATGGCTGCAAATTTGCGGATTTCGTCAAGCGGGTTTTCCCGGGGATGGTTCATTGCTCCGATCTTCATGGCTCTTCTCCGGGAAACAACTTCTCTGCCATAAGGAGGGCCACTCTTCCCCTGTCCACCTGAAGGTCCGAGTGGACCGGCGGCAACAGCCCCAGGCTTCCCCAGATATGAGTCGGGAACTGAGACGCCCTTCCGGGGCAGAGCCAGCGAAAGACATTCATGACCCCTCCCAGAAGAAGGAGGTCATCCCCCAGAACCTTGAATATGCGCGCCCAATCGAGCTCGCTCCCCCGGGCATACAGAAGGTTCAGTATATCCGGCCAGTCGGTCCGGTCCCTCTTCATGACGTAAAGCTTCGCCACGATCAGCTCTTCCACCGGGATGAGACGGATCCGGCTCTCTCTCACCGAGAACTGCCACCCTTTGGTCAGCCACGTTTCGTCCACCGCACTCTTCCCGTTCAGCGTCTTCCAGAGAATGTCCACTATCGCGCCATGACGGATGGCGCGATAACTCCAGGTTCGGTCGTAGGGGAACTCGGTATACTCTTCGAACCCCAGTCCATGAAGCATCTCCAGGAGCGCTCCGCTCTCTTCCTTCCGTACGAAGAGGTCCATGTCCTTGGTGTAGCGGCGGGTATGTCCCGAATAAACGGAAACGGCGAGTCCTCCGCCAACGACGAAGCGGATGCCTCGTTTCGCCCCTTCCGCGAAAACTGATGCATACACGGACCACTGTTCCGGCGGCACAAGACGCGTCAGTATCTCGGTCCCTTTTTCCGGCCCCCTTTCCGGTCGCTGCATGTCACCCTCCCTTTTTTCGTGCCTGTAGAGATCTGAGAAATCATCGAGATACCTACTTGCAATTGAAACAGCTGGGGGTGATCTGTCAAGGTTGGACCGGGGTATGGCGTTCTGTAGTCGGGGACTTATAGCAATTTTGCCTTTGATTTTTTGGTGTCTGCGGTTTCAAATATGTCATGCAGCTGTTGATGCGATGGGTGGTTTTTAGTCTGGTGCTGGCCGGGAAAATATTCTAACATGATTCCTGCCCATTTTCTGCTGCGTGAAAGGATTGCAATGGCATCCATATTACATGTCACACATTGGCGCCAGCACGTTGCTCTGGATGTCGGGACGTCAACAATACGTATTGCCGCAGGCTCGTCTTATTTGAAGGAAAGGCCATCCAGGGTTGGGAGCAAGCGAGCGCTCTATGGGGGTGTGGTCGTAAATGGCGAGGTCGCTTTAGACATCCTGAAGCCACTTTTGGAACAGTCCCGGGTGTTCGGAGTCGTCAGGCCGTGTGTTTTGGCCTGCGCTCCCAGCGACGCCCGCAAGGAAGAGCGACAATTACTGATTGATTCCATAATGAAAGCAGGAGCCGCATCGGTATCCGTCATCCCTGAGCCCCTTGCCGCGGCTATTGGTGCAGGCATGGATGTTTCTTCCCCCTATGCCCAGATGGTCATTGATATTGGGGAAGGTGTTACGGATTGCGCCGTTATCCGCTCAAGCAAGATTCGCGCTACCTGTGCAATCAGGGTTGGCTGCGATCTCATGCGTTGCGCCATTGAGAGAGCAGCAGATGGATCTGGATGCGTTGACAGTGACAACGATTGGGAAATGATGATGCGAACCTGGGGACTTTCCACCTCTGATGGTCATGCGGGCAGCATATTGGTGGCTACTGCACTGGGCCCAGTGCTGGAAGAGATTGCCGATACAGTCGAAAGTTTTTTACGGGATCTGCCCGATTCACTGGGATGCGAAGTAATCGAAAGCGGTATCTGCCTTACCGGCGGCGGAGCACTGATTCCCGGTGTACGGGAGTATCTGGAGCAGCGAACAGATATCGGTGTGACCATTGCGCGCAATCCACGCAGCTCCGTCCTGGAAGGTGCGCGGGCCATTCTGCCGGTAATTACGATGCTGAACCAGTGGAAGCTACCTGTTGGCCCTGACACCTGAAAATCGTACCGGAAAGATTACGAAACTTTTAAGTAGACAACATTCAGGAAACATGGAAAGCTTCAGGTATCTATGATCCCATCCAGCTCCCAGCATAGCTGCTTCATTGCAGTCGCCTCCTGGTTGATTTCACCGCATACTCCTCCACTCCTCCACTGTCCGGGGGCGCGTGTCTGGTACAGGATGGATTGATCAAGGCGATTGGTATTCTACAAGAGCTAAAGAGGGATCATGACGTACCGGTCATTGAGTATCCCGATTGTGCCATTCTTCCCGGTTTTATCAATGCCCACACCCACCTGGAACTGACCCATTTCCCTGCCTGGCGTCTTCGGACAAACGTGGATTATCATCCCCGCCGCTTCGTGGATTGGTTGATTCAGCTGATCAAGATCAAGCGGGGAATTGCTGCGGATGAAATTCCTTTATCAGTTGCCGAAGGAATCCGCATGTGCCTCGAATCGGGGACAACAGCGGTGGGCGAAATCATCAACGATCCGTCACACGCGTCGATTTACCATGCTTCCCAGCTTTTCGGCCGCTTGTATTTCGAGGTACTTGGCCACGATCCGGTCCGTGTTGACGCAATGCTGAAGGCGGCATTGGCAGCATGCTCTGGGGATGCCGGCGAACGGTTTGCCTCGGGACTGTCTCCCCATACCCCTTATACCATCGGTGAAGCTCATCTGCCGCTTATCGCTTCCGCCGCTGCATCCAAAGGGTTGCCTTTGGCTATCCACATCTCCGAATCGTCTGCCGAATCAGATTTCATTTTTGATACCACTGGTCCTTTGGCCGAAGAATTCTATCCTTTTGTTGATTGGAAGCGTTATCTGACGCCGCCACGTAAGTGCAGTTCCACAGAGTTGCTTGACCATGCCGGACTGCTGACACCGTCAACCCTTGCTGTTCATTGCGTTCATTTGTCGCTGGGGGATGCTGAAATAATTAAGAAGCGCGGTGTGAGTATTGCACTCTGCCCCCGCAGCAACGAACGCCTTGATGTGGGCCGGGCACCTGTCGCGCTGATGAGGAAGTTGGGTATCCCGCTGGCATTGGGCACCGACTCTCTGGCCAGCAATGATTCGCTTTCACTTTGGGATGAAATGCGTTTTGCTCTGGAAACCTTTCCCCAGCAGTTCTCCCCGGCAGATCTTCTGCATATGGCGACCCTTGGCGGTGCGGCCGCTCTGGGTATCGATACGCTACACGGTTCCCTGGAGCCGGGTAAATATGCCAATTTTCAGGTAGTCGGCAATCTGGGAAATATTACCGATGCAGGAAGGCTCGTGCAGCGCGTTGTCACTGAGGGTACTCTGCAGGACGTATTTGTACGTGGGCAAAAATATGTGGGGAATCACAGCCCGCTTAGTGAATCTTTCAGTGCCACCTGCCGCAGATCCTGATTGAATCAACCGGCCATTTTACCTTATAAATTCTCGAGCCGCATTCCAAATTATATGAATATCCTTCAAAACGCCATTGTCAGGCTCTTGCGTCAGAAGCCTTTTTACGGGCACTTCCTGCTCAATCTGTGTCGCACTGAAAGCAGCTCCTCCTGCCATGCCGCCGGCGTCACCATTCGCTCCGGTGTCCCGACTCTGTCAATTAATCAAGCTCTTTTCAAAAAACATACATCCGGAGAACAGCAGGCGCTCCTTGAACATCTGGTCTGGCATATCCTGCATCTGCACCCGCTCCGCCGCAAGCAGCGTAATCAACATGACTGGGACGCAGCCTGCGATCTGGCCATAAATCCATTTATCGAGGGGCTGCCGGACAATGCGCTCCTGCCGGAGATGTATGGCCAGGAGCCGGGGTTGGCTGCAGAAGAATACTATGAGCGGCTTGTCCCCCCCTTTGATGTCGGCAATCTTGAAGGGAGCGGCTATGGGGACGGTGAGCAGGAGCAGAATGGCGCAGCCGGGAAGAGGAGCGCGGAACTGCGCGATGCGGCGACCCTGGATGAGCATGCCATCTGGAGCGATGCCGACAGCACCTCGCTGACACTTGCCGAGGAGATGGTCCGCTCCCTGGTAAGGGACAGTCTGCAAGGATGTGATGGTGAAGTGCCGGCTGAAATAAGCGCGGTTGTTGGTGCTTTGCTGCGTCCATCACCTATCGCCTGGCGTCAGGTGCTGCGGCAGTTTATTGCCACAGCCGGAAGGGTGGGGCGCACCAGCACCTGGATGCGCGAACATCGTCGTTTCAGCCACCATACGCCGGGAGTCCGCACACGGAGAAGGCTCAACCTGCTGGTGGCTATCGATGTCAGCGACTCCACGGATAGTATCGAGCTACGGGAACTGTTCGCCAGGGAGCTGCTTGCCATTGCCAGGGGAAGGGACTCCCATATCACCGTGCTGTATGCCAACAGCCGCATTCAAAGAGTGGAAGCCTTCAGCGGGAGCAGTTTCGCCCCCGAGCGCTACGATGGAGGCGGTTTCACTGACCTTCGGCCGGTATTCAAACATGCCCGGAGCATGCATCCGCTCCCTGCGGCGGTCATCTATCTGACTGACGGTATCGGCCCGGCTCCTCAGGTGATGGAATTTCCTACCTTATGGGTATTGACGACGGACGGAGAGAAACCGGTGCCGTGGGGAGTCGAGTTGCGGCTGGAAGAGATGTGATACAGAAGGAGACCGGGGGTGAGTTCCCGGTCCTATCCGTACAGGGGGGTAACAATGAATGGACTGCAACCCATGACAGTGGAGTCGGTTGCGCAGTTGCTGGAAGAGGCGGGAGCCGAGGTCATGGCCCGTTCCGGCCGCAGTGAAAGCTACGGCGCGCCACGTGAATTCTCCTTTGAGGTGCGGGCCTCGTTTTCAAACGGCATGGGGCTGCAGGTGGTTGCCCGGCAGTTCAACTACCGTGATCCCTGGGAGGCTACAGGAAGGGTCAACGATCTGGTGGATGTGTCATTGCTGCGGGAGGGAAATTTTTCGCAAATGCCCAAAGGCTTCACGTATTTCCAGGGGATTGACGAAGAGTGCGGCCTTGAAGAGGAACAGTTAAAGGAGGTCATCGCTGCTGTTGCCACGCTGAATCCTAAATTGTATCTGCTGCAGGAGATGACGGGAGATCTTTAAAAACCAGACTTCGGACATCAGACCTGGGACATCAAAGTCCGAAATCCGAAGTCTGAAGTCTGAAGTCTGAAATCAGAAGTTGGAGGGGGTCCGGGCCGCTGGCGACCAGGGATAATCCCGCACATGATCGCCAAATTCATCTCTGGTGTAACGGTTCACCCGGTTCAGTGCAAGAATGACGACCATGACCAGTGGCAAGGTGTACATGAGTATGCCGGTCAGTGCCATAAAGGTTTCGCCGATCCAGAACGTGACCGCCCAATTGAACAGCAGTACCGAGAGGTAAAGTACCGGTCCGAGCAGCGATCTGAAGGGAAGGTTGAACACACCTTTCGGTGCATCATTCAGTCGCCGGGCATCTATCAGCTGGAACGCCGCCACTAGCACCAGACTTGTCAGCAACCATCCGCCATAGTTCGAGAGCGGCACGCCAAAATGGATGCCCGCTTCGCGATAGCCGTAGATCTGCCCCAAAAACCAGCGATGTCCCTGCAGCGCCACCGGGTCGATGACGATATCCAGAAAAGTCTGAAGGAAAGCGCCCAGAACCAGCGCTGACACGGATCGCCGAATTTTGCGGGTCTCGAGGGTGACCAGGTTCCAGCGCCAGCTTTTCAGCGGGGAGAGTATAAACAGTGCTGTGGTGTAACTGCAATAGGTGAGGAAAACATAGGAAAGCGAATCGAAGAACGGCACCCCTGCGATCCACAGTTCCCGGGTTTTGGTTGTGTCGATGTAGTAATACCAACCGTAGGGGAACCCGGTATTGATGGAAAGCCACTCGGATGAAAAGGCGATCAGATAAGCGACAACCGTGAAAGTCAACGTTCTGGCCCAGCCCACGTGGGGGACACAGGCCAGCAGAAAGGCTCCTAAAAAAGCGAATACATAGGGGCGCATGGTGAATGTGCCGATGGCGATATCCAGAAATTGATCCATGATGTTTAATTCAATCCTTTGCGAATCTGGTACAGCTCTTCCAGGTCCAGTTCGTTCCTTTCGTAATAGTCCCGCTCCAACTCCTCTACATAAAACCGGTCAAGCCCCGAGTTTTCCAGGAAATCCTCCCGCAGCACAACATTCTTTTCGGCGATGATCGTCGGAAGCAGGGTGTGCAGGTACATGGCTTCCTTTTTAATGGTAATGATAGCCTCATTGAAAAGTTGATCCATGTTGTCCACCAGAATGCTCCGCTTGGTACGCAACTCCTCCAGCACCTCGCGCCGCAGCGCTTCCTGATCCGCCTTGGTATTGAACTTGGAGTAGAAGTTGCGGATACGGTCACGCACGTGCTCAATCAGAATCAGGGAAGCCCGCTCTTCCTGGTCTATATCATACAGCTTCCGGTTCAGCTCTTCGACGGTTGAGGTGCGGGCTTCAATGCCGGACAACCCCTCCATGAGAGTTGCGACCTTGCGTTTGCCGAATCGTCCCAGGTAGATGTTATGAAACAGGTCTTTGATGAAGAGCTCGTGGAAACAGCCTTTTTGAAGGTTGTCGAAAACAGCTTTATGTTCCAGCAGATCACGCAGCAATTCCTTGTCTATGCGGACATTCTCCATGAAAGCCAGTTGGCTGATCAGATTGGCGACACTGTCGAAGCGGTCAAGGTAGGCAACCACGGTGGAGAAATCTTTCAGCAGTGAGCAGTCCGCGCCATCGCGGATCTTTTCATCACACTCCTTGCTGACATCAAGCATAAGTTGATCAAAGGAGCTGTCGCGGTTTTCCACCGCGATTTTTTTAGCACGGATCAGTCTGGACAGGTCCTCATGGTCGATGTGGCTTTCGATCTCCTTTTCCTTGAGGAAAATACCTTCCAATATCTGGCGGGTAGAAGCGAGGTAGTCGGTTTCCTCGCGGTTGATCAGGTTGTACTCCTTTTGCAGCATTTTATCCAACACCTGGAAGAGGGCGCCCGGAATCTTGGTGCGCACTGAAAGGGTTTTCAGGCGGGTCAGCCGGGCGTTGTCAAGGCTGCTGATTTCGCCCTTGGCGCTGCATGCCAGCAGTATGTTGCGATACTCGTCCACGATGCGCTTGTTGTCCGGGTGGCGGTACATGACATCAATGCGCATGCGCTCCTGCTGATACTGATTGATCTTGTATTCTTCCGCCAGATTGACCAGACGGTTAAAATCAGGATCAGCAATTTTCTTGCTGCGGAAATAAAGCTGGCGAAACAGGTTGCGGTATTCGCGATGCGGCCGGTTGGTCAGTTTGCTGATAAAAAGGTGGGCGGTATCATCCTGAAGTAGTGGAAACAACTCTGCAACCAGCTCGTCGTCGCGTTCGTCACCGATGGATGTTGATCTTTTGAGCGCTTTGCCAATCCGCTTGACCAACTCTTCCTGCTGGGACTTGAGCTGCCGGGGAAGCCGCGGGAAATGGACGAAGAAAAAATAATTGCACACGGCATTGCCGTCAAAAAAGAGGTTATCATACGTTTCGCTGCCTGTGGTGAGGTCGCTGAAGGAGATGTTTCCGGTGGTGTCATCGGAACGGACTCCGTACATGACCAGGCGATTGATGATCTCCGGTTTCGTCAGGTCCGAAGTGGGCTGGACCACGCCGAACATGTATTCGCAGAAATAACCGCCATTGCCCTGATGGGAAACCCCATGGGGCGCAATAAGTAGCTCGTTTCCGGGAGAGAAGACACGCAGGTGGTCGCCTTCCTGGGCTACGCTGAAAAAATAGCGTTGGAAAGGATCTGTACCTGCCACCATCACGGAATATTCTATCTGATCCCCGGTCTGTCCGTGCAGCCTGATGTGCTTATGCATGGTCCGTCTCCAATGCTGACGGGAAGAGGTGTCTGCTGGATCTGGCTGCTGACATCCCGTAGGCGGGGGTATGGAAAAGAGAATTCCTGCGCATCGTTCAGAGTTCGCACTCCAGGCCGTCATAGGCAAATTCAAAGCCTTTCGGCAGGGAGTGGCCGTCAGCATAGAGCACATCATGGGAAAGGTGGGTCAGGATTGTGCGCCGCGGTTTTATGCGGGCTGTTGCAGCCATGGCTGATTCTATATTGAAGTGAAAGGGGTGCGGTTTCCAGCGCAGTCCATCGATTATCAAAACATCAAGTCCTTCCAGAAGCGATGCCGAGGAGTCGGGGATGGCGTTGCAGTCGGTCAGATAAGCGCACCCGCCGATGCGATAGCCGAACGTCGTGGTGTGACCATGTTCCAGCGGTATCGGTATGATGGAGAGGCCGAAAAGTTCAAAGGGGCCGGACACTGCATGGGGTTGCAAAAGCGGCGTATATCCGGAACCCTCCCTCTCATTGAAAATGTAGGGGAAGTTGTGAAGGAGAACATCAATGGTTGCGCGGGAGGCGTAGCAGGGAACAATATTCCTGTTGATGAAATGAAAGCCGCGCAGATCATCGATGCCATTGACATGGTCTGCGTGGGAATGGGTAAAAAGCACTGCGTCGACATGCGTCAGCTGCTCCCGCAGAGCCTGGCGGCGCAGGTCTGTCGAGGTGTCCACGAGAATGGTGTGGTCTCCATGGCGGATGAGCAGAGATGACCGTGTTCTGGCATCCCGCGGATCCTGCGAGGAGCAGACCCGGCAACCGCATCCCACCATTGGCACGCCGGTAGATGTTCCACTCCCCAGTATGGTTACCTTCATAACGTGTTTCCCCAGGTTTTAATTTGCTGAAAATAGCAGAATTGACTATCCCAGGCAAGGCAGATTTCCCCCTTGTTTCAGCTCCTGAACAGAATGGGGTCAACCGGATTATCCGATGAAGGTTGTGTCCAACCCGTTTTCTGCATCAGGGAGTATCGTGTAGATACTGAAGGGCATATTGAACGTAGTTTTGAGCTGACTTTGCCAAGCGCTCGATCTCGTCAGGCGTCAGATCACGTTTGTACCTGGCCGGCGCGCCAACCCACAGGGTGTGGGGTGGAATTACGGTGCCTTCTGTGACCAGCGCGCGGGCGCCTACCAACGCCCCTTCACCAACTAGCACCTTGTCCATGACCATGGCCTGCATGCCGATGAAACAGCCGTTTTCCAATGTACAACCGTGCAGGGTCACGCTGTGGCCGATAGTTACGTCATCTCCAATGATCAACGGTGCACCGGGATCTCCGGCATGTTTTTTGTGGGTCACATGCAGCATGCTCAGGTCCTGCACATTGCTGCGTGATCCTATGCGAATGGAGTTTACATCTCCGCGCACCACGCAGTTGTACCAGATGCTGCTCTGTGGACCAATTTCTACGTCGCCGATGATTGCGGCGGTTTCGGCCACAAACACGCTTGAATCTAATGAGGGGTGAATGCCCTGGAATGGTCGGATCATCTCTGTTGCTCCTTTTGGAACTATGGGCGGAAAGTATACCTGCTGGAGCCACTGCTGGCAATCACCCTGAAGAATGTCGATAAACTGAGTATTTAAGCCATTTTGCGGTATTTATTTGCTTGTTGACCAGAGGCTTATTTGCTATATATTGCGCAGGCTGAAACTTTAATGCTCACAAGGGGATGGAACACGATGAAATTCACCAAGATGCAGGGTGCCGGAAACGACTATGTCTATGTGAACTGTTTTGAAGAGACAGTCGCGAATCCACAACAGGTCGCCATACAGGTTTCAAACAGAAATTTCGGCGTCGGTTCGGACGGATTGATCCTGATAATGCCTTCCGAGAAGGCTGATGTACGTATGCGCATGTTCAATTCTGACGGCTCCGAATCTGAAATGTGCGGCAACGGAATCCGTTGCGTTGCCAAATATGCTTATGACCATGGCATTGTTTACAAAACGGAAATTACTGCAGAAACCGGGGCCGGCATCCTTACACTGCAGCTTGTTGCGGGCAGTGACGGGAAGATCGAAAAGGTGCGGGTCAATATGGGAGCGCCCCGTTTGACGCGGGGTGAAATTCCGATGACCGGCGACGCCTCAGCCAAGGTGATTTCAGAGCCTCTCACCATTTTAGATCGTACCTTCCAGATTACTTGTGCCTCCATGGGTAATCCGCATTGCGTTATATTTGTTGAAGACGTGGAGAATTTTCCCGTTTCAACCTATGGCCCGCTGATTGAAAATCACGAACTGTTTCCGCGCCGCACCAATGTTGAATTCGTGCAGATCTTTTCCCGCAGTGAAGTGCGCCAGCGCACCTGGGAACGCGGAGC
>Ga0209317_1002768_pt1 | contig 12120 bp, 5 predicted proteins | sample RifGroB2_FD_183994 | JGI IMG/M metagenome (GOLD analysis project Ga0209317, IMG submission 183994) | Soil microbial communities from Rifle, Colorado, USA - Groundwater B2 (SPAdes) (version 2) | ecosystem: Environmental > Terrestrial > Soil > Unclassified | place: Rifle, Colorado | collected...
CAATAAGCCTTTGGCGGCATTCCAGGGCGTGCAGTTCCAGCTCGCGGACATGGCGACCCAGGTTGAGGCGGCACGCCTCCTCATCTACAACGCCGCCTACCGGGCCAGCAACAAGCTCTCCTACTCTCAGGAGTCGGCGATGGCTAAGCTGTTTGCCAGCGAGACGGCTATGCGGGTCACCACCCAGGCGGTCCAGCTGCATGGCGGCTATGGCTACACCCGGGAATTTCCGGTCGAGCGGATGATGCGTGACGCCAAGATAACAGAGATCTATGAGGGCACCAGCGAGGTCCAGCGGATTGTCATCGGCTCGGGACTGACCCGTTAAAAAAGGGGAATTTCCCGCCTCTTTTTTCGGCGGAGGGAGGTGTTTTAGAACTGGGGGCCTCCCCCCGTCGTTTTCTTCTTGGTAATTTTTCAAGTTTTTCCCGGCTATGGAGACAGTGATGGAATTTACCCGCGAAATCTACTGGAATGTCGGTCATGGCATCGTGACACTCGCGCCGATGTACCTCTTCACCGCCGTGGCCCTGGCAGTGCTGGTCTACGGCTTTCTTCGGCGGCTGAAGATCTACCGGCTGGGCAGGCCGGTCGAGCGGACGGATGCGCCGCTGGCCCGGGCGGCCGAGATGCTGCGCACGATGCTTCTGCAGACGAAAGTCCTGCGGGTGACCGGGCCGGGACTTGCCCACGCCTTCTTTTTCTGGGGCTTTTTCCTGCTTTTCATCGGCACCGGGCTGATTGTGGTCCAGGCGGATTTCACCAACCTTCTCTTCGATTATGTCTTCCTGAAGGGGACCTTCTACAAGGTTTTCAGCGTGACCCTCGATCTCGCGGGTCTTATCGCAATCGTCATGCTGCTGGGCCTCTTTGTCCGGCGCTGGGTTATGCGGCCGCCGGGGCTGGAATCGAAGACTGACGACATGGTCATGCACGGACTGCTGCTCACCATCCTCATCACCGGCTTTGTCATCGAAGGGGCGAGAATGGCGGTCACCGAGCTGGGCAGCCCGATTGCCGGCTGGTCGCCGGTGGGATTGGCGGTGGCTAAGCTCATGGCGGGAATGTCGCCCGAACTGCTGCTTGATATGCACAGGGGCTTATGGTGGTTCCATCTGCTGCTTGCCCTGCTGTTCATCGGTCTGATTCCCTACACTAAACTGCGCCATATCGTGACCACCGGCGTCAGCGCCTTTTTTGCCGACCGCGGACCTACTGGGAAACTCGTCACCCTCGATCTGGAAAACGAGGCGGCGGAGAGCTTCGGGGCGGCAAAAGTCACCGACCTCACCTGGAAGGATCTCTTCGACACGGATGCCTGCACCTCGTGCAAGCGTTGCCAGGACAGGTGTCCGGCTTATGCCACGGATAAGCCCTTGTCGCCGATGCAGGTTATTGCGAGAATCGGCGAGCAGGCTGTCGAATACCCGGAGGGCAACCTGATTGAGGCGGTCGGCCGCAACGCCATCTGGTCCTGCACCACCTGCCGAGCCTGCCAGGAGATCTGCCCGGCGGGCATCGAACATGTCGGCAAGATCGTCGAAATGCGCCGCAATCTCGTGCTCATGGAAGGCGAGTTTCCGGGCGATGAGGTAATGACCGCCATGGAGCAGCTCGAAGTCAACGGCAACCCGCTCGGGCTGGGCTACGCCTCGCGCGGCGACTGGGCCGAGGGCCTCGGTCTTTCGAGTCCCGAGGAGAGCGACATCCTCTATTTCCCCGGCTGCTACGGCAGCTTCGACAAACGCAACATCGCCGTGGCGAAAAGTTTCGTGGCCCTTTGCCAGGCCGCCGGCATCCGCGTGGCAATCCTTGGCAAAGAGGAGAAATGCTGCGGCGAGCCGGCGAGGAAGATGGGCAACGAATATCTGTACCAGACGCTCGCCGCCGAAAACATCGCCACCATCCAGGGTTTCGGCATCAAAAAGATCGTCACCACCTGCCCGCACTGTTTCAATACCCTGAACAAGGACTATCGCGATCTCGGCCTTGACTGCGAAATCCAGTCCCATCCGGATTTCCTCGCGGAGCTCATTGCCCAAGGCAAACTCCTCGTGGACGGCGGACCCTTTGCCTGCACCTATCACGATTCCTGTTATCTCGGCCGCCACAACAACATCTATGACACGCCGCGAGAGCTGATCGAGCTGGCTGGCGGCGAGATCGCCGAGATGGAGAAAAACCGTGAGCAGTCATTCTGCTGCAGCGCCGGCGGCGGCCGGATACTGGCCGAGGAAAAGCTCGGCACACGGATCAATATCAAAAGAGTGGAGATGGCCGCCGCCACGGGCGCAGGTCTGCTGCTGGCCAACTGCCCCTTCTGCCTGACCATGTTTGAGGACGGGGTCAAAGGCGCGAACATCGAAGAGAGCTTGAAGCCGAAGGATATCGCCGAAGTGCTGGCGGAACGGCTTCAGGTCTGAATGGAAAAATTGGAGGAATAAAATGAAACTTCTGGTGTGTATAAAACAGGTTCCGGATATGGAATCGAAATTCAAGATCGGGACGGATGGCTGGTACGACCGCGAGGGTCTCGCCTGGCGGATGAACGAGTACGACGAGTACGGGGTCGAACAGGCAGTTCAGCTCAAGGAACAGACCGGCGCCGACCTGACGGTGCTCTGCCTTGGCCCCGAGCAGGTCAAGGAGACCATGAAAAAGGCCCTGGCCATGGGCTGCGACCGGGGAGTCCATATCGCCGACGACCAGAGTCACCTCAAGGACCCTTACGAGATCGCTTCGATAATCGCCGAATTCGCCCGGGACAAGAATTTCGATCTCATCTTCACCGGCATGCAGTCCCAGGATCGGGCCAGCGCCCAGGTCGGCGTCATGGTGGCAGAACTTATGGGACTTCCGGCAGTGACGACCATCGTCGGCTTTGCCTATGCCGACGGCAAAGTAACGGTAAAGCGGGAACTGGAAGGCGGGGTGAAGGCCACGGTTGAGGTGGCACCGCCGGTGCTTGTCACCTGTCAGCTCGGACTCAACACCCCTCGTTACCCGACCCTGCCGAACATCATGAAGGCCAAGAAAAAGGAGCTGCTGTCCATTCCCGCAGCCGACCTGCACAAGGCAAGCGGCCTGCAGGAGACGGCTAAAATCGAGTTCCCGGCGAAAAAGGGCGGAGGCGTTTTCCTCGAAGGCGAGGTGTCGACGATTGCGGACCGGCTTATCGGCATTCTCAAAGAAAAAACCGCCGTGCTGGCGTAGGAGGGACGTATGAAGATACTTCTTGTTGCCGAATACCGGCAGGGAAAGCTGCTCGATAATTACACCGAACTCCTGGCATTCGCGGGCATCATGGGGGCGGAGAGCGTGATGTTTACGGTGGCCGAAGCCGCCGGCGCATTGCCCAACTTTGACGGCCGCCTCTACCTCGCCGAGGTTTCTCAGGCTGGCGAATACAACCCCGAGACCCACAGGCAGCTCCTGCTCGACGTGGTGGAAATGGAACAGCCCGAGATGATCGTCCTTTCCCACAGCTCCTACGGCTGGGACCTCGCCCCGCGGCTGGCGGTCGCTCTCAGGGCGGCCCAGATCTCCGAGGTGGTGGCGGTGGAGGATGGGCAGCTCGTTGCGTCAATGTGCAACGGCAAGCTGCGCCGGACCCTGAAAAGCCGCGGCAAGATTACCGTCGTCACCACCCAGGCCGGGGCCTTTTCCCCCACCGATGCTGCGACGGGCGCACCGACCGTCATCCCGGTGGGCGGCGCGGCTTCGGGCAAGGTGAAACTTCTTGGCTATGAGACGGCGAAACCGGGCGGTGTCGATCTGGCAAGAGCAGAGGTCATCGTCAGTGCCGGCCGCGGCGTCGGCAAACCGGAGAATGTCGCCATGGTGGCGAATCTCGCCAAGGCTCTGGGCGGCGAATACGGCGCCAGCCGGCCCGTGGTCGACTCCCTGTGGGTCGAGCACAACCGCCAGGTGGGCACGACCGGTCATACCGTCGCTCCCAAGCTCTACATCGCCTGCGGCATTTCCGGCGCGGTCCAGCACTTGGCCGGTATGAAGAAATCGGAATTCGTGGTGGCGATCAACACCGACCGCGACGCCCCCATCGGCGATGTGGCCGACGTTTTCGCGGTGGCCGACCTGAAGCAGCTTCTGCCGATACTCACTGAAAAACTACAGGCGCTATAGGATGTTGGGAAAGGGTTGAACACCTTCAGCCCTTTCCCAAATTACCTATAACCATCACCCCACCTTCCTTGAATCCCGCAGTTCCATTTCAGGCGGCAAAGGTAATGACAAATTCGGTTTTACCTTCGGCCTGCAGCTCTATTTCGCCTTTGAGCTGTCTGACCAGCACCCGGACCAGCTTGAGCCCCAGCGACTGGGATTGCTCCACATCGAAGGTCTTTGAAAAGCCCGGGCCATTGTCGCTGACCAAGAGGCGCACGCGACGGTCCGGCCCGAGGCTGAGATCCACGCGGATTTCGCCTGCGCCGTCACCGCGGGCGGCGATATCCGGGAACCCATGTTTCAATGCATTTGAGACCAACTCGTTGATGATCAAGGCGACGGGGATGACCTTGTCGAGGTCGAGGTCGACGTCCTCGATGGAGACTTTTGCCCTGACAGCCCCTTCAGCCGCACCATAGGAGAGGAACAGATAGGCGATGAGGCTGTGCACGTATTCCGACAGGTTGATCCCGGCCAGCGACTTGGACTGGTACAGTTTCTCGTGGATCAGGGCCATGGTGTAAACCCGATTCTGGCTCTCCTTGAACAGCTCGATGGCCTTGGCGTCCTTGAAGTGCGGCTTCTGCAGGTTGAGCATGCTGTGGATGATCTGCAGATTGTTCTTGACCCGGTGATGTATCTCCTTGAGAAGCACTTCTTTCTCTTTCAGCGATTTTCTGATCTGCCCTTCGGCCTCCCGATGTTTGCCGAGCAGGGTGGCGTGCTCCATGGAGATGGCGGCCTGGGAGGTCAGCAGTTCCGTCATCTGGATCCGCTCCGCGGAAAATACGCCGCTTGACAGCCGGTTTTCCAGGTACAGTATTCCGATCATCCTCGACTGCTTTATTACCGGCAGACAGAGCACCGAGCGCAACTGCATCTCATGGACCTCGGGGTTGTCCTTGAAAATGCCCTGGCTGGCGGCGTCATGCAGGATTACTTTTTCGCCCGTTCGATAGACATACCGGACGATCGCCTTGCTGAGCCCTTCGGCCTCCTCCAGCTCCCGATGCTGCATGACCACCGTCTGTTGCGCCGCCGCATGGCATTCGGCGCGGATGAACAACGCGTCATTGTCATCGGTTACCAGCAGAAATCCGTGTTGCGCTCCCGAGCTTTCGATCACCACCTGCATGATTTTTTTCAGCAGGGCATCCTGTTCGATCTCGGCGGAAATGGCCAGAGATGATTTCATCAGATAGCCGATATCCAGGTTGGGCAGCGTATATGAAGGGGAGGATTCGCCTTCGGCCTGCAGCTGCAGGCTTTTCTCCCGTTCGACAAGCTTGGGAAATTTCGCGACGAGGCCTGCATACTTGCGTTCCGCATGACAGGTGCGGTAGAGGCGGGCCGCCTCGCTGAAGTAAACGTGGGCGGAGTGATGGCCGGCCTGGCGGAGCAATTCGCCCAGGACTTCGTTGAGATGGCCTTCCAGCAGCACATAGTTCTGCTCTCCTGCAGTGGCGATAGCATCCAGGTAAAGACTTCGGGCATGCCTGAAATCGCCGGTGACCCGTTCGAGTTCGGCGTATATAAATGCCAGGTACGGTCTCAGCAGTGGCCCCAGGGCGGTCCAATGCTCGATTTTACGGATCTGCGGCCGGATCTGCTCCGCTAGGCCCGAGACACCGGAATTGTCAATCTCTTCTTCATAACGTTTGACGAGGTTCAAAATGCGGAAGACCAGCCACTCTCTTTTCAATACGCTGTCGGTGAGACCCATCAGGTATGGCAGGGCTTCCTCCAGGTGTCGTTCAGCCGCTTCATGCTCGCCGAAGAAATAATGGCTGACTGCCCGGTGCACATGGTAACTGCCCGCCGAAGCGAAATGCTTGGACTGTTTCCATTGGGCGATGGTATCGGTCATGGACGGGAAATCGCCTGCCTTTTTCATCGGGTCGAGCCAGCCCGCCTGGGTCGCCCGGGCGAGACCAGCCGAGAAAGGCAGATGATACCTTTCCGAAAACTCGGCGAATTCTTCGACGAAACCCTGAATCACCCGCAGGTCCGCGCCCTGGATCTGCAGGTTCCACAGCAGCGGGCCGTACGCCGCGCCAGCGGTAAACAGGTCGCCGCAGTTCTTGCCGCACTGGATGGACTTCAGACAATAATCCGCAATGTCCTGGGGATGGCTGCGAGAGTGCATCAGGGCCCAGACGATGGCGTTCATCCCCCGGGCGGCTCCAAAGGTATTGGGAAATTTTGCGGCCAGGTTGCGTACCAGGTCTTCATATTTGAAGGCCTGCTCGAACGCTTCCTCCTCGGCCAGTTGCAGGCCGATGGCGGCCAGTGAATAGATAACGGCTTCGTCCATGCCGGCCGACAGGCAGCGAAGAGTCGCCTGCGCCGCGGTAAGATACAGCTGCGACAACTGCCCGCACAGATAGTAGCTGGGTACCAGCTCGCTGTAAAACGCGAACTCGACCCTGCTTTGACGGTCGTCGGTCAGGGGCAACTCCAGGATCGTCTGCCAGATGTCTTTCCTGGCGTGGATTTCGGCCATCAAGATTTTGCGTTGTCTGTCGGCTTCCTCGGAGCTCTCCGGGATGGCACGGCCGAGATAGGCCAGACCACGGTTGGCGGTTTCGATGGCTTTGACGAAGCTGCCGATCGACGAGAGGGATATCGTCTGTTCCGCCAGGCATTCCGCCCTGTCCAGGTTCGTTGCCGCATGATCGAGCAGCTGGTTGAGAAGTTCCTCGGAATTTTCGTGGCGGCCGCACATCAGCTCGGTCTTGGCCGCCTTCTGGAAAATTTTGAAGGTGCGGTCATAATGCGGCTGCTGCCAGCAGTCCTCCGGCAGCAGCTGCCGACTCAGTTTGAAATATTCGTTGGCCGCTTCCGTAGCCAGGGCGTCGAGGGCCTTATTGCCGGCGTGATAGTTGATGTCCGACAGCAGATAGGCAGTCTCGGGGTCCGGGTGTTCCTCACGGCCCAGATTGAGGTGCGAGGCGATGACGAACAGGTTTTCCATTTTTTCCATAGCCGGGTCCTGCTCGCGGGCGGCGGCCAGAAGACGGTTGCCGATGTGCCAGTGCATGCGGCAGCGGCGCTTCGGTTCGATGGCGGATAAGGCGGCTTCCTGGACCCGATCATGGATGAACCTCAGCCGGCCTTCGCTTTCCGTCAGCAAGCCCTGGCGCAGGGCGGGTTTCAGCTTGGTGAAGGTTTCAACCAGACTCAAATCCCTGGCCATGGCCAGCTCTGCGGGCAAAAACGTGTTGCCCATGCAGGCGCCGTATTCGAGCAGGGTGATCATTTCTTGCGGCAATTTCCGGATTTTCTCGCCGAAGAGGGCCACCACCGTCGTCGGCATGTTCGAGTCCCGGATCCTGTCCAGGTCCCAGCGCCACTCTTCATTCTTATCCAGCGTGAGAAGATTCTCATTATGAAGGTATGTCAGACTCTCATGGATGAAGAGGGGATTGCCTCCGGTCAAGGCGGCGAGAAAGTCCGACAGGGCTCTGGTCTGGGCAAGCGAGGAGGCGAGAATTGAGGCAACCATTTCATGGCAATGCTCGGGCGTCAGAGCCGTAAGCCTCATTTCACGCAACAGCCCTTCTCCTTGCCTGATACCCGCGATAAGACGGGTGAGCGGGTGGCCGGAGTCCACCTCGTTATGCCGGTAGGCTCCCATCAGGAACAAGTAGGGATGTTTCCGGGTATTGGCGAACACATAGGCCAGAAAGTCGAAAGAGGCCGTATCGCACCACTGCAGGTCGTCGATAAAGAGAGCCAGAGGATTCTGTTCGCCGGCCAGACAGGTCAGGAATTTGTCGAAGAGGTCGTGAAACCGGTTGAGCGATTCGACCGGGGGCAGCGGCTTCACCGGCGGCTGTGGTCCGATCAGGATTTCCAGCTCCGGGATCACATCGGTCAGCACCTTGCCGTTTTCGCCGACCGCCATCATTATTTTGTTTTTCCATACCCATACTCTCTCGTCGCTTTCGGTCAGAAAGGTGCGGATCAGATTGCGGAATGCCTGAATCACGGAGTTGTACGGGATGTTCTTCTGGTACAGGTCGAATTTGCCTGAAGTAAAATACCCCCGGTGCTTCACTATCGGCTTCTGCAATTCCTGGATCAGGCGGGTTTTGCCGATGCCGGGCAACCCTGAGATGAACAGCGCCCGGAACTGACCCCGGGCTACGTTCTCATACGTCTCGAGAATTTCGGCGGTCTGTTTTTCCCTGCCGACCAGCCGGGAAATGAAAGGCACCCGGTGGTTGCGAATGTCGCTGTCGGGGATAAACTCGCCCACTGACCCGGTGGCGGCAAACTCATCCCGGCAGCGGAGCAGGTCGGTCAAAAGGCCGTGGCTGCTCTGGTAGCGACGTTCCGGCTCTTTGAGCAGCAGCTTGGCGACGATTGTACTCAGGCCGCGGGGAATGGATGGATCCAACTCCCGGACCTCGGGCGCTTCCCGGGCCAGGTGGGCATGGATCAACTCTAAGGGGTCACTCGAAGAGAAGGGCAGACGGCCGGTAAGCAGTTCAAACAGGACAACTCCCAGGGAATACAGATCAGAGGCGAATGTCACCCGGTGGTCGATGCGGCCCGTCTGTTCGGGAGAGGTGTAGGGCAGGGTCTGGTGAACGAAATAGGGTTCATAGATGAAATGGCTGGAATCGCTCGCATCCAGGGCGCTGATGAAGTCGGTCAGCCGCACGTCGAGCGTATCCGGGGCCACCAGGACATTGTGCGGCTTAACGCCGCCGTGAATAATCCCCGCGGTGTGCACGGCATCCAGTACCCGGGCCAGGCTGCAGGCAATGGTGAAAAAATCCGGCAGCGCCATGCCGCGCCCTGGCTCCGTCAGCCTGTCCAGCGTAACGCCGTCGAAGTAGTCCTGGACAATAAAGCACAGCCCGTCTTTCACCTCGAAAAGGTCGGGAGTGATGGCCAGAGGGGAGCTTAATACCTTGAGATGTTCGACTCTTTGACTGATCCTTGATTTCTTGCGGTCGGACAGGTAGGCCCCTTTGAATAACTTCAGCACCAACAGCCGATCCGGATGGTCTTTGTGGACGGCCTTGTAAACCACCGCCTTTTTGCTTTCGGCTATTTTTTCAAGGATGTCGTAATCGTTGGTTTCGCTAGAAGATGCATGACCCAACGCTTCTGTATTCATATGTCAATGATTTACTATGTTTATGGTTCATCGACAGAGTTATTGCTGGCTGCCGTCACGATCCGATTCCCGGATGTTCGTGGACCTCATGTGCGGCATGTTTTTATCCAGCACCTGTCGTATGGTCACGGCCAATGCCTGGATTGTGAATGGCTTCAGGAGAAGCCTTTGTATACCAAGGCGTTTGGCCTCCTCCTCGGTAATTTTTTCATTAAAGCCGGTAAAAAGGATAATGGGCAGATCCGGTTGCAGGCTGAGCAGTTTCCTAGTCAGGTCCAGGCCGGTGAGATGCGGCATCGTCAGGTCCGTCAGCACCAGGTCGAAAGGCTTTTTCGGCAGATGAAGGCGGAAGATTTCCAGGGCGTCTATGCCGCTTTTTTGCGAATGTGCCTCGTACCCGAGGTTTTCCAGCATCTTTTCGGCAACTATCGCCAGTTCCGGCTCGTCATCCACTATCAGAATCCGCTCGCGGCCACGGGGCAGAGGCGCTTTTATCTCTGCCTCCAGTTGGGAAAAACTGTCCATGACCGGCAGGAGTACCCGAAAAGTGGCGCCAACGCCCGGGCGGTTGTCGACCTCGATCGTGCCGCCATGGCTTTTGACGATTCCGTGAGCGACCGCCAGTCCCAGGCCTGTTCCATTGCCTTGCGTTTTGGTGGTGAAAAAGGGGTCGAAGATGCGATCTATGATCTGCGGATCTATGCCGCCCGCCTTGTCGCCGACGGTCAGTTGCACATAATCCCCGACTGCCGGGTCCGCATTGATCCGGCTGGCTTGCCCATCAAGGACATCGACGAGTCCCACATCCAGTATGCCGCCTTGATCCTGCATGGCCTGGGCAGCATTGCTGCACAGATTGAGTATCACCTGATGCAGCTGAGTTCCGTCGGCCATCACCACCGCCTTGGAGGCTACGTTCTGTTTGATTTCAATGGTCGACGGCAGAGAGGCACGGATCATCGTCAAGGCTTCCTGCACGACATGAGCAACCTTGACCGGTTTTTTCTCCGGTTCATGCTGATGGCTGAAAGTCAGGATCTGCTGCACCAGGTCCGCAGCTCTCTTGGCGGCGTTCAGCACCAGCTGCATGCTGCAGGCTTCCTCACTGCCTTGCTCCGTTTTCCAGAGCGCAATTTCTGTATTCCCGGTGATTATACTGAGGATGTTGTTGAAATCGTGGGCAATACCTCCGGCAAGATTGCCAAGTGCTTCCATTTTTTGCGCTTGTCGAAGTTGTGCTTCAACAAGCGCACGTTCCTGTTCGGCCCGATTACGTTCGGTAAGGTCCTCGACAATGCTGATGATGCCTCCGATGCTGCCTTTCGCGTTGCGAAAAACAGCCTTATGGAACAGGACATCGTGGCGCACGCCCCCGGAAGTTTCCACCACTCCGGGCAGTATCTGTGAGGAAGGGTTCGGGCTTGCCAATAATTCACGATCGGATTGCTGATATTTTTCTGCCAGATCCGGGGGCCATATCTCATGAACGGTCTTGCCGATGAAATCTTCTCGCCGGATTCCCAGGAACCGCTCCAAAGCCTTGTTGCATCCCAGGTATTGGCATTGGCCGTCCTTGTAAAATACCGGATAAGGCATGGCGTCTATCAAGGCCCGCAGAAACAGGGATTGTTGCTTGAGCTGCTCGGTGAGGCGTTCTCGCGCCATGTCGGCGTCTATTCTGTCCAAGGCGTAGGAGATGTCGCTTGCCATCTCTTTGAGCAGACTGAGTTCCCGTTTTCGAAAGAAATCGGATTCAATCACACAAAGACCCAGGGCGCCACGCACCTGCCCCTGAAACTTGAGCGGAAAAGCGGCGCATGAATGTTGGAACGGACTGTCTTCCATTATTTCGCCTACTTGCCCGACACGACTGCCGGTCGCTTTACATACAACCGGCTTGCCTTCGCGAATGGCGCGGGCAGAGATGTCGGTGTAATTTGATCCTCCTCCGGCGCAGAGATGCGCTGCATCCACATGCGCGGACGGATTTTCCAGATAGGCCGCGGTCGTTATCTGCGACGTTTCCTGGTCGAGCCAGGAGATCCAGGCCAGCTCCACGGCACCGCGTTCCACGACCAAACTGCAGATCGCGGGCAGCAGTTCCTCCCTCGACTGCAACCTCAGAGTCGCCTGGTTCACCTGGCCCAATACGTCAAGCAGGCGGTTCAGGCGCCGGATCTCCCTCTCGGTCCTGTGCTTGTAAAAGGCAATTTCGAGCGTGGATTTAAGCTCGCGATCGTTGAACGGTTTCAGAATATAACCGAACGGCTGAGCCAGTTTGGCCCGCTCCAGGGTCGCTTCTTCGGAATAGGCGGTCAGAAAAACCACCGGTATCTGAAACCGCCGGGCGATTTCCTCGGCCGCATGAATCCCGTCACGGGGGCCAGGCAGACGAATATCCATCAGGACGATGTCGGGACGCTGCGCTTCGGCCATCGCTATGGCTCGTGCGGCATCATCGGCCCATCCCACTGGTCGGTAACCCAAGGCAGAGAGTCGTTCCTGAATATCGGTCGCCACTATACCTTCATCTTCAACGATGAGAACGCGAATATCTTGCATTCTGATTCCTCCGATGCGCCTGACTTCCACGGATCTCTCTTAACACTACAATAGAGTAAGAATCTTTCTCACTTTTACAATTGCTTTCCTTCATGTGCCGCACCTCCCCACCCTCTCAGGAAACACTCTCAAATAATCAGCTTGCCGCCATCGAGCGGGTACGCGATTTCGCTTCCGCAATCGGCTACGACCCCAATTTTCCGGTCGCGTCCGATTTTTAGTCCCATTCGGCCTTTCCTTTG
>Ga0209317_1002770_pt1 | contig 12116 bp, 10 predicted proteins | sample RifGroB2_FD_183994 | JGI IMG/M metagenome (GOLD analysis project Ga0209317, IMG submission 183994) | Soil microbial communities from Rifle, Colorado, USA - Groundwater B2 (SPAdes) (version 2) | ecosystem: Environmental > Terrestrial > Soil > Unclassified | place: Rifle, Colorado | collected...
CAGCAAGTCGCGTATGATTTTCTGGATGCGGTAAACGCCATTGTCCGCCTCCTGGTAGAAAAAACGCGACAACCGTTCGGGAGAGATGTCGGCCGCGATGCTGGCCGGATAGATCCCGGAGCGAGCCTGCTCGATGGCCCGCGGATCGATGTCGGTGGCGAAGACCTGGACCTTGAAGGCTGGTTTCAACGTTTCCAGATGCTCCTGGAGCAGGATGGCGATGGAGTATGCCTCCTCGCCGGAAGCACAGCCGCAGACCCACACACGAACTGGTGCCCCGGCCGGTTTGCCGGCGAAGAGTTGCGGGATAACCTGGGTTTCAAGGACGGCGAAGGCCTCCGGGTCGCGGAAAAAATTGGTTACCCCGATCAGCAGATCGCGAAAGAGGGCCTGGGCCTCTGTCGAAGACTCCCGTAGATAGCGGAGATACTCCTCCGCCCGGCCGATCTGATGGACAGCCATGCGCCGTTCGACCCGGCGGATGAGAGTGTTGCGTTTGTATTGGGAGAAATCGTGCCCGGTAGAGTCACGCAGCAGGATGCAGATCTTCTTCAGGATATCCTCGGAACTTGTGGTCAAGGTTCTCTTTTGACGATTTTTGTTGCCGAAGGCATGAGCCGTATAGGCGATAAGCCGGGCCGGCATCTCGGCCGGCGGCAGAATATAATCTACCAGACCGGTGGCGATGGCGTTGCTCGGCATCCCGGAAAATTCGGTGGACTCGGGATTCTGGGCCATGACCATGCCGCCTTCGCCCTTGACCGCGCGCACGCCCAGTGAGCCATCGCTGCCGGTACCGGACAGCACGATGCAGATGGCCCGCTCGCGCTGATCCTGGGCCAGGGAGCGGAAGAAGAAATCTATAGTCATCCGCATCCCGCGAGACACAGTATGTTCCAGCAGCTGCAGGGAACCGTTCAGCAAGGCCATGTCGCAGTTGGGCGGGATAATATAGGTGCAGTTGGGCCTCATTTTCATCCCATTGGTAACTTCGAAAACCTCCATGCGCGTGTAGCGTTTGACCAGATCGGAAAGAATGCTTTTATGGTCCGGCGCGAGATGTTGCACGAGGACAAAGGCCATGCCGGGATCGCCCTCGACGGGCATACCGCTGAAAAACGCCTCAAAGGCCGCCAGCCCCCCGGCGGAAGCGCCGATACCGACAATGGGGAAAGAGGAGGCGATACTTTTCGCAGGCATTTGGGCCGGTGCAGCCGTCGTTGCCCTCCTCCCTGTTTCTTTTTTCTTTGCTGTCATGAAGGCCTCCGCCGCCGGTATTCAAAATTTTCATCCATGCTACTTTCCATATTTTTCAAAGCCTTTTTTACCGAATCGAGAAGCCCTTGCTGGCGCAGCGGTTTTATGAGGTAATCGGCGGCCTGCAGACGAGAACTGAGTTGCTCGGTTTCCGTGGTGGGATAGGCCGTCATGATAATCACGCGAGTTTTGAGAATCCTCCGCAGGACCTCACCCAGAATATCTATGCCGAAGCCATCGCCGAGAGTTATATCGGCAAGTATCAGGTGGAAATTTCTCTCATCCATTTTTGCCAGAGCTTCGCCATAACTTGCAGCGGTTGTCACCATGTGTCCCTCGGCGGCGAGGAATCGGCAAAAGCTGAATCGGATGGATTCTTCATCATCCAGGACAAGTATATCCGCCTTCATGTATTCTCCTTGCAAAAGTTTCCTCTTCTGCAGAAAGGGGTTCGACTGAAATAGCTGCTTCTCCGGCTACGTCACAATCAATTATTTTAGCAAAGTACATTCCTGCTGTCAGGAGACGGCAACATTAGTGTTTTAGTATGGTTATCCAGACACTTACGTTGACAACATCATCGTTGAGAAGAAGATGTTCCTGAAATCTCAATGTGTTGCATGCAACAGAAGAGTTGCTCTTTTTGTGCAACATGTCACACCTCAATTTCGCGAGGCCGCTTCAGTGATATGGTATCTTTTGATTTTTCGATAGAGGGTCACGCGGTCTATTCCCAGCAATCGGGCCGCTTTTGCCTTATTCCAATCCGTTTTGTTCAGAGCGTCGACGACTTCCCGCAAATCGGCCTCAGGAGTCGCCGGGGCGCCATGTCGCACTATTTCCGGAGCATTCCCGAAGTCGGACGGCAGGTTGTCAAAAGTAATAATATTGCGGTTGCACAGGACGAAGGCGTGCTCCATGGTATGCTCAAGTTCCCGAACATTGCCCCGCCATGAATACTGGAGAAAGGCCTTCAGAACATCCGCCGATATCGCCTCGATGTTTTTCTTGAATTTGACATTGAAGCCTTTACGGAAATGCTCGACCAGCAGCGGAATATCCTCTCGCCGGTCGCGGAGGGGGGGAAGCTTGATCTCGATCACCTTCAGCCGGTAGTAGAGGTCTTCCCGCAGTTCGCCCTGACTGACCTTTTCCAGCAGGTTCCTGTTCGTTGCGGCAATCAGCCGAACGTCCACCTTGGTCGGCGCAGAGCTTCCGACCCGCTCGAATTCCCGCTCTTCCAGGACGCGCAGGAGCTTCAACTGAACCTTGGGCGAGACATCTCCTATCTCATCGAAGAAGATGGTGCCGCCATCGGCGCGGTGGAACCGGCCGATATTGTCCCGGATCGCCCCGGTAAACGCACCTTTGACATGGCCGAACAGTTCGCTCTCCAACAGACTTTCGGGCAAGGCCGAGCAGTTGACCTTGACCAGGGGCTTATGGCTGCGGTCCCCGGCCAGATGCAGGGCTTCGGCGACCAGCTCCTTGCCCGTCCCGCTTTCGCCGGTAACAAGAACGGTCGTCTGCACATTGGCCAGGGACTTTATCAAGGTGTACATCTTCTGCATCGGCCCGCTTTTACCGACGATACGATGAAACTGACGATGTTCTTTCAATTCGATTTCAAGGTCGGCAACATGAGTATCGTCACGTAATACCATAACGACACCCGTGGGTTGACCTTGAAAGCTGAGCAGCGGATACGTCCTGATACTGACTACCCGTCGCTTGCGGTTTTCGGAAAGACATTCGATCCGGTCCACTTCCACCGGCAGGCCGCTGGCCAGGGCGCCTATCAGGATCTCCTCGCATTTACCGTCGCACATTTTCGCCCGAGAACCAAAAGGCTTGCCCTGGTCCTCAGGAGAGAACCCAAATATGTCGATGGCCGCCTCATTGAAATCGAGCACCACCGAATTCTTATCGACAGTGACGATGGCATCCTTGACGCTCCTGAAGGTAGCTTCGAGATTGGTGCGGTATCTTTCCTTTTCTTCATGAACCACCTTATATTTCAAGGCAGTCCTGGCGACGTGCAGCAACGACTCCTGGTTAATAGGCTTGGGTATATAGTCGAATGCGCCCAGACGCATAGCCTCGGCAGCAGTCTCGACACCAGGATCGCCGGTTACCATGATCACCGGGCAGGTCAAACCCTTCGCCTTGATTTTGCGCAGAATCTCGATTCCCGTGCCGTCTTCGAGAATAATGTCGGCAAAGACTACATCAAAATGTGTTTCATTGATCCGGGCCAAAGCCTCGCCGCAGCTCTCCGCCGTCGTGACTATATAGCCGGCGGCCCGTAGAAACCTTTCAAAGGTAAACCTGATCGAGCTCTCATCGTCGATGACCAGAATTCTCGCATTCATTGTCCTCCTCCCTCACCTTGGCTACAGGCCGGAAACTCCACGACAACCCTGGTAAAACGGTCTTTCTCGCTCTCAAAACGCAAGTTGCCGCCGTGATCCTTGATTATTCTTTCCGTGATATTCAAGCCAAGCCCGGTCCCTTTGCCGAATGGTTTCGTTGAAAAAAACTGTTTGGTCAGCATGGGGATGTCATTGTCAGGAATACCCACCCCCCGATCACAAAAAATTATGCGGACGTAAGGAAGGTCGTCGACAGTGCATTGCAGAGCGGTGATTTCCAGTTTTTTTTCTTCGTGTCTTTCCGGATACTTTTCGTTTAAGGCATAGCGCGCGTTATTGATGATATTAATAAAACACTGCTGGATCTGTTGCAGGTTGGCATGGATTTCCGGAAGATCGTTGGGAAAGTCTATCTGCAGATCGATGCCCTCCTTGCGCATTTGCGCCTGGGTGAGAATAATCGATTCCTGCAAAATGGCAGGAATACCGATGGATGTTTTTATCTCCCGTCCATCACGGGCATAGGAGAGCAGCGTCTTAACGATACGGCCAACGCGATCTCCTTCTTTGACAATACGCTCGCCGATATCTTTTTCCATACTGTCCGGGAGGCACTCGTTTATCAGTATTTGGCCATAATTGATAATGCCGGTGATGGGATTGTTGATTTCATGGGCTACACCGGAAGCCAACTCCCCCAGGGAGGCCATGTGCCCAGCCTGCAACGCTTCTGCCTGCATGGTCATTTTTTCAGTAATATCGCTTACTAAAAGAAGAACACTGCTCACTTTCGTACTTTCTTTAATGGGAAATGCCCGCTGGTCGAGCACTGCTCCATTGTAATGTGCGACAGTAACTGCCTTTAATCCGGTTTTGAAGCATCGTATTACCGGACAGTCATGCGAAAGAGCGGCATGGCCATGAATCAGCAATTTACAGTATTGCCCGATGGGTTTTAACTCCCTCTCATGGACATTCCCAGCGTTATAATCGTTGGTCCACAGTACTTTCACCTCGGGGGAAAACAGGATCAAGGTGTCGGTAATGGCATTTAACAGAGCATGGAACTCCTGGGAGAGCTTTCTGAATTTCTTTTCGCCTTCAAAAAGTTCGGCGGTCCGCTCTGCCACTCTTTTTTCCAGTTCGTCATTGATTTTGGCGAGTTCCTTTTCGATATCTATTCTGACTGAAATATCCGTTACCGAAGTCCTGCACAACTCGGTGCCATCGCCATCATGCACCAGGATGCTGACTAATTGGACATACAGTTCCGGGTCGCTTGATTTGTCCATACGAAGTTCGCATGTCTGCCGTTCATCTGAAGTGAAAACGTGCTCGAGATGGAATTGAAATTCGCCACGATCCTCTGCAGCGACGTAAAATCCGAGGGGAGTATTGAGCAGGCGGGATTTTTCCCGGTCAATCTGGCTGCAAAAGGTGAGATTGGTTTCAAGAATCAGGCCATTTCTGTCCAGGCTGATGTAGCCGACCGGTGCAAAATTATAGAGATCGGCATATTTTTCCAGGGATTCGCTGAGGAGTTCCTGAGTATTGTAAAGTTCTTCATTCTGCATTTCCAACTCGATCTGATGCACCTGGAGATCGTGGACCAAACTATCCTGTTCGAATGGTGTGCGGCTCGTACCGGATGCGCTTTTGCTGCTTCTTATTTCGGCCTGGCGGCGTAGTTCAGCCAAACGCTCCTCTGCCGATATCCGGTTTATCATCTGAACACCTCGCGTTTTTTTCTTGAGTCCCAACATTTTTTTGAAGTGTAACATGCAACAGGAATAAATGTAACGTTTCTGTTGCACGCAACGCTCTTATATCGCCGGGGCAGTTTATCCTGCTCTCGATCTACCCCCCATCTAACTGAACTTACATCATATAAATTTCAAAAAAGGGTTCTCTGCCTCCTCGGCACAAGAGTTGCTGTAAAAAAAGAAGGGAATTCAAGACCAGCCGTCACATAAAATGAAATAGTCTGAAGAATAAAATGCCCGGTATGCGTGAGAGGACCACCTTTAACCAACCATTACCTCAAGGAGATAAGCATGAATCGCGATACCTACGGCATATATAAAGAACCACCAACGGTGGGACAAAAAAACCTGCGCTATCACAATGAATGTCTGGTGGTTGGCTTGCGCCGAAAGGAGGGCGAAATGTTGAATAATATAATCAAATTAGGAGGAACAGCCATGATTATCGGAGAATTGGTAAACCGGGTGCTTCATGCCCGAAGCGATCGCGAAAAAGCAATACAGCGGAATAAAGCCGGGATGCTGGCACTTGGTGTTTCCATCGGCTGCACTGTCGGAGCAGTGGCCGGGGTACTTTTCGCACCCCGGGCCGGCAAAGATACCCGTGAGGATGTCGGCAGGCGCGGCAGCGAGGCCTGGGAAAAAATTAAAGACAATGTCTCAGCAAGTGGCCATCGACTGGTTCAGGTTATTGAAGAAAAAGGCGCTTGCCTCTGCACCGCCGGCGGAAAATGTGACGATGCGGCCAAAGAGCCACTCCAGGAACTATCCGCAAAACTCGAAAAGATGGAACCGAAAAAGAACTGATACCGGAGCACATAAGAGATGCCAAACGGAGAGATACCGATGGAAGGATATATCACCTACAGTCAAGTGGGGCTGCTGCTCATGTTTCTGATTGTTGCCGCGGTCGGCGGCTATGCAATCCTGACGATGAGAAACGTGAATGCAGCGGTGAAGGATATTGGCAGAATCCTGAAAGAAAATCAGGAGGCATTGAGCCGAGCCATTCCCAATATCGCCATAGCCTCGGAAAATGTGGCGGTGATTACCCAGGATCTCCGAACAGGCTTCAGCGAAACAAGCAAGGCCATGGAAACAGCCGACCAGATCGCCTCGTATGCCGTGGTTATCGGGGAAACGGCCAAAGCCCTCGCCGGCTTCTTTACGTCTACCAAAAAACCTTAGCCGGCCTTCGGCTCCGCTCCGCTCCGGTTATGACCTCCCTGTATCCGGTTGCGGACGGCATTCCGGACCGGCCGCTTGCTGCACCGGGACATGTACCGTTTATACCTCCACATCCAAATTACCGCGAGGGCAGCTCATGACTACCTTTCACCGCACCTCTACCATTGCCAGAAGATTGATGAACCACCCGTTTCTTACCTCACTCTTCCCCCTGCTCCTTCTGGCTGCCGGGGTGCTGTTGTTTCTGCTCCTCGCCTCCCGGCCGGTTGGAGCCGCGCTTCCGACGAGCGATGAATACATTCGCGGCTATGCCGCCGCAACTCTGCAAAGGGACTTTCAAATCACCGCGGAATCGCTGAAAGTGCAGGATGGCGTTATCACTATTGAAGGGCTGGAAGCCTCGGATGTAATTGACGATAGGATTAAAACGTCACTTTCCACAATCGATGGCGTCAGAAAGGTGGTGATTACCAGGGAAGGTGCAGTTGTGGCTCAGACGGAACAGCGGGAATTCACACCAAAAGTCAATGTTTTCCTGCCACGTGACCTGCTTTTTAATTCCCTCCTCGCCGATCCCCGTTGGCCGCACTTTTCGGCATCCTACCAGCACCATCTCAATAACGACCGGCTGGAGAAGATAGGCTCGGCCACCTTCGGTGAGACCTTCAGCATCTATCGTTTCGGCGGCCCATGGGGCTCCCTCATGGAAGTGGGTCTTCACGCCGGTGTTTTTTCCATTTTCGACCTGGATGCAGAGTCGCATGACCTGGTCAATGCCGATTACTTTGTTGCCCTACCCCTGTCGCTGAAGAAAAACAATTTCTCGGCAATGACCCGGATCTTTCACCAAAGCTCGCATCTGGGCGATGAATTTTTGATCAATGATCGAACCCAGCAGCGCATTAATCTGAGCTATGAAGGCGTTGACACCCTCCTCTCCTATCATCTCCCCTACGGTTTCCGACTCTACGGGGGCGGCGGCTATCTGTTCGACCGCGATCCATCCGATCTGAAACCGTGGATCGCCCAGTCAGGGCTTGAGTTCAATAGTCACAACGCCTGGTGGAACGGTGCCCTCAGACCGATTGCCGCGGTCGATGTCCAGAGCCGGGAAGAAAGCGATTGGCGGGCGGATGTTTCGCTGCGGGCGGGGTTTCAGTTTGAAAATCCGGATTTCCTCAGCCGCAAGCTGAAGCTGATGTTCGAATACTACAAAGGCCGATCGCCCAACGGCCAGTTTTATATTCGCGAAGTTGAGGAATTTTTCGGCATCGGTCTCCATTTTTTCCTGTAATGGCCATGCATCGAAAGAGAGGAAATGTGTGACATGCAACAAAAACAAAAGCAACGATTCTGTTGCGTGCAACATTTTTCCGTCTGTGAATTTTTCTTTCCCGTCCGGCAACTACATGAATATGCAACAAAACCCGATCATGATCGCTATTTGCCGGAAGGGCACAAACCTTGCTTTAGAAGATAGAGGCGATGACCTTGTGAAATATCGCAAGCGACGACCCCCAAAATACGCGTGAAATTGCTCGACCACGCCGAGATAAACAGGAGTCTTATGACTAAAAATTTTGCCGGTCTGTCGGTAATATTCTTCCTTGCCTTTGTTTCCATCGCCTCAGCCCGGTCCTCTCCGCCGCGACCACCCGGCGGAGAGGACGTCCTGGTAGGACACATTTCGCACGTTGAAGGGCAATTGCTGCGTTATGTTTCCGAGGAGAATGACTGGGTGGCAACGGTGAAGGACGCGCCTTTCGGCCTGGACGACGCCCTGTATTCAGACGAAGATTCCAAAGCCGAGTTCCTCATCCCCAACGACACCTGGATACGGACAGGGGGCAGCACCCAGATTCAACTTATCGCTCTCAAGCGTGATGTCACCGAAGCCGACATGGCCTCCGGCATCGCCCGTTTTTATAACAGGAGTGCAAAAGGCGTTATAAAGGTGACGACCGAATACGGCTATGTGATCGCCGATCGTGAAACCACCTTCGACCTCTATGTGGGTGATGAGTCCCTCGAAGTCGTCACCTTGAACGGGAGAGTAGATTTTGTTCATGCCGGAAATCAGAAAAGATATGACGTGATCTCCGGTTCATCCATCGTCGCCGACGGCAACCAGGTGACATCGAATGAAGCCAATGTCGATGTCGTTTGGGACGATTGGAATGTCGAACGTGACAGGCTCTGGCGTAAATGGCAGGAAACGGCCGGAGATTCCGGCAGATATCTGCCGAAAACCCTGCGCGATGAGGCCTATGTCCTCGAAGAAAACGGCCGGTGGGAAGAAGTCCGGTATGAAGGCGCCACCCGTCGATTCTGGCGTCCTACGAGTATCAGCGCGGAGTGGTCGCCGTTCACCGCCGGTCGGTGGACCGATTATCACGGCGACAACACCTGGATTCCCGATGAGCAATTCGGCTATGTCACCCATCATTACGGCAACTGGATATATACCGGCAACCTATGGTATTGGGCGCCCCCGGTTGCCGAAGTGCGAGTCGGTAGCGGTCCTTTTTTAGCAGTGGGGCTCGGCTGGTATCCCGGCAGAGTCGGGTGGATCCATACCGGTGCAGAGATCGGCTGGGTGCCGCTCGCCTGGAATGAGCGCTATTATTCCCATCGACGCTGGGGCTCCCGGAATACCGTCATAAACACCACTAATATCAACATCAACATCGGCAATTACCGTTATCTCGACAGGGCGATCGTGGTCAATCGGGATAGACTCTACAGCTCTAGAAATTACAGGGATTCGAGGCTCGCCAACATTTCCAGAGAGACCATTACCCGAGACTACCGGGCGGCGGCCATTGTGGATGACAGGGTGCTCGACAATTACAAGACCATCAGAGAACGGCACAACTTTGGCAACATCGAAGTAGAACGAAAACCACATGAGGTGGTCCGCGATAGGATCCAGCACAATGAAAAGCTGTCGCGGCAGGCTCGGAAAATCAGCTCTTCCGCCTTTCTGCAAAACGTGCGCAAAAGTAAGCCGGGCAGGCTCGACCGGGATGTCTCGATAACACAGCCGAAAGTCGGCAACAAGCTGGTGGGTCTTGGCGAAGTATCCAATCCAAAGTCAGCAAGCAATTTCCACCAAAAAGCGCTCAAGAACGCCACCAGGCAAATACAGCCCGTTCATGTTGCCACAGTGCAAGGCCGGGAGAAACAGGGACCGACAATCCGCCCAGAAAAAAGAGCAAAAAAAGAGCAGTCAGCCGGGCCAGGCAAGAACGAGCAAAACGGTGGACCCGGCGATAAACCTCGTGGCCAGAAGTCGCATAAAGAAAAAGAAGGGCATAAATGAGCAACAATTGTCGGAGTCCGCAACGAAACGATTTGAGTTTTCGATGCGCCGGCGGACACACATAATCCCAAGGAGATCGGTCATGAAAAGTCAGACAAGTTGGACAATACGTTTTTGTGTAAGCCTATTATTTGCAGTGATGATCGCCGGCTGTGCGTCAACCGCGACCCGTGAAAGCACGGGAGAGTTCATTGATGACAGCGTCATCACCGCCAATGTCAAGTCGGTTATCTACAACGATCCGGATCTGAAGATCGGCCAGATCAGTGTTGAAACCTACAAGGGAGTCGTGCAGTTGAGCGGTTTTGTCAATTCGACGGCGGCTGTCGCCAAGGCCGGGCAACTCGCATCGTCGGTGAAAGGTGTCGTTTCCGTTAAAAACAGTCTGGTTTTAAAATAACCTGGCCGGGTTTCAGGTGAATGCCTGGCCCTGCCTTCTTTGAACACAATAGGAGGTAGCAATATGTCACTTGGCACAATCATACTCATCATTCTGGTTCTGATGTTATTAGGCGTTCTTCCGACCTGGTCCCACAGTCGCTCCTGGGGGTATGCCCCCAGCGGCGTGCTCGGGACGATACTGGTGATCGTTCTGATTCTGCTCGTACTGGGAAAAATTTAACTGCAGGAGGCGTTGAGCAATGAATTTGAAAACCAGTCGTTATTTAACCGTCGTTCTATGTGCACTCGTCTTAGTACTCACCAATTGTCAACAGGATGGACCAGCTGAAAAGGCAGGGAAAAAGGTTGACCAGACCGTTGAAGCAGCAGGGAAAAAGATGGAGACAGTCGGGGCGACGATGAGCAACAAAGTGGAAAGCGCCGCGGCGTCGCTGGACGATGCCGCCATTACCGCCAGGATTAAAGCAGGAATTGTCGGCGACTCACTGCTTAAAGTGGCCGAGATCGACGTTGTCACGACAAATGGCGTAGTGAAACTGAACGGCACTGTCAGTTCACAGAAGAGTGTCGATCGCGCCCAGGAAATAGCCAGTGGGGTCAAGGACGTAAAATCGGTGGAGAACGGTCTGAAAATTAAGAGCTATTGATCAGACCCACTGCTACCCACTTTAACATTTCCCTGTTTGCCGAAGGCCGCGCAGCGTTCGATCAATTCGACGATCTGGCCGATTATGGCCGCATCGGCGGGGGATTGCGTTTCAATTCTAATTAATGCTCTGTCGACTGCGTTCTTGGTTGAAAGTGGAAGATCTGTTTGGACAGAATTGTTTTCACTGAAGACGGGAACGCGGTTGATTGATTTTACTCCGGGAAGTGACCACCGCCCGATCGACCAGACAGTGAGTCTTACCGATCCTCACCCCGATGTCGCAGCAAAATAACACTAACAATAACACGACCGGTTAACTGACAAGAACACCGAAGCGGCGTCCTCATGGGCGCCTCGGGCGCGAGGAGGACAAATTACGTGATCCATAGAATCCTGCTTATCACAAGTGATACCACCGATGCCAAAATCCTGGAGGATGTGCTCGGTAACGCCGGAGAAGACACGTTTACTGTTTTGTGGGTTATGAACTTGGCTGACGGAATCAAACGGCTACAAACGGGTGACATTGACGCGGTTATGGCGGATTTGTCGTTGCCCGACAGCCATGGTATGGAAACATTCGACAAATTGTCTGCCGTTGCGCCGCACACGCCGATCATGATGCTCTTCTCGGTGGGAGACGAAATGCTCACTTCCGAAGCAGTACTCCACGGCGCGCAAGGCTATCTGGCGAAGGCGTACTTCGGCAGTTATCTGGTGCCGCAATCGTTGCGTAATATGATCCAAAGCAAGGCCGTCGAAGAAAACTTTTTCATCGAAAAAACCCGGGCGGGGATCACCCTCAACTCGATCAGCGACGCGGTAATCGGTACCGATATAGCGGGGAATGTCGATTATCTGAATATCGCGGCGGAAACTATGACCGGATGGTCCAGGGAAGAGGCACGAGGTCATCCTATCAACGAAGTAATGCAGATCATCAATGGCTCGTCCCGCCAGCCCGAACGTAATCCCATCGATAGTGTACTGCAGCAGAACAAGCCGATGAAATTAGCCGCCGGGACGATTCTGATCCGGCGCGATGGCAGGGAAACGGCCATCGAAGATTCCGCGGCGCCGATCCATGATTGGAACGGAAAAATCGCCGGTGCGGTCATCGTGTTCCACGATGTCACGGCCTCTCAGGCGATGACCATCAAAAT
>Ga0209317_1002771_pt1 | contig 12111 bp, 9 predicted proteins | sample RifGroB2_FD_183994 | JGI IMG/M metagenome (GOLD analysis project Ga0209317, IMG submission 183994) | Soil microbial communities from Rifle, Colorado, USA - Groundwater B2 (SPAdes) (version 2) | ecosystem: Environmental > Terrestrial > Soil > Unclassified | place: Rifle, Colorado | collected...
TCCTGCTGAGCAGGAGTTCCGTTTCGGGTAGCGGCGGAGGCATCGGCAATAAACATGTATTATACTCTCAATCAGGGATTGCTGGCCTGAAAAATTTAATATCTCCACCCGTTCGAGGTTCTGACAAGGAGCCAGCCATGACCCAGCCGAAGGCCATGAATCTTGTGGCCACTGAAGATCCATCTATTGGTTGCCGTCTCCCGCCCGATCTCCAGGTTCGTGATCACGAAGGACTGTAATGCGACCTTGCTGCTAAGGTTTTGCTCTCCTGAGTTGGACATGGGTATCGGTGTGGGTATTGCCCCATCGGTCTTCGTTGGTTTCGCGGGTGATGGTGGTACTGTGGGGCCGTCCATCGGCGCCGATCCAAGTAGTTTTTTCCCGGGTGGTTTCCTGGCCGGGGCTATTGCTCCAGGATTTTACTGTGGTGCGAGGTCTGGTGACCGCCTCATTGCGTCCGGGTGAATAGTAACTTGAGTGCTTATCTACCACTGTATCTTTTTCGTGGTATGTTCCGTCCGGTGCGTAGCCTTCAGAGCCGTAGTAATCCCTCCTCACCACCGGGTTGTGATGCCGGTTGTTGGAGAAAGGCCGATAGAGAGGGTAGTAACCTCGGTTGTACCTGTAATCCCTCTCGTAGGATTGGGCAGAAACTGTTTGATGCGACAGCAATCCCCCGAGAATAACGTTAGACAGAATGAAAATCGTGACCAGGATCATCTTCTTCATGGCTTTCCTCCTTGCGTCATGGCTGTAAAATCTGAACTTGCGGTGCCCTTAAAAATGCGTTTGTTGTTTGTTCATTTATGAGTAAACCGGTACCCTCAGGAAGAATAGAGGACATCAGGCCAAATAGGGTTATAAGAGGCCTGTTTTCAAAGGCATGTAGGGTTCATGTCGGACTACGTCGGGTCCGGAAAAAGGAGAGATGGATGAAGTGTGATAAATGCGGAACTACCATTGAATCCGGTGAGGAAAGAGAGCATCATGACCAGACTCTTTGCGAAGATTGCTATATGGTTGCCCTCTCACCGATGAAAACCTGTGATCCCTGGGCCGTACACAGTGCGAAAAGCTTCGAAAAATTCGTTGGTGACACAACACAACTGACCCAGGTGCAATCAGCGATACTGCAGATACTAACCGACGGTGCGATGGAACCGGCAACATTGCTGGATAAACTTGGCCGCAATATGCAACTCGCTGAGTTGCAGCGTGAGTTTTCTACGCTACGTCATATGGAAAAAGTAAGAGGGGAAAAACAAGGTCAGAAAATCCTCTGGCGGTTATGGTGACGATAAATGAAGGGGTCTCAGTGAGCAAATGATCCCTAAACCAAGACGAATTTGAGCGAAAGACTTTGTCGTATTCCAGTGAGGCCAGGGGAAAGTAAACTCTGATCTGCTGCCGGGGCGACTCCAGATCCGAACAGGGTTTTACCATGGACTGTAATTCACAGAGGGAATGATGGTACAGATTGGCAAAATAAACGTGCTTTCGATAAAAGGGATGCAGGATTACGGCGTTCATCTTGAAGGTGGTGAATCGGGCGATGTTCTCCTCAGGGGGACATATGCTGTTCCATGGTATCAGATAGGTGATACCATGGAAGTCTTCGTTTATGTAGACAGGGACCAGCGCCTGATTGCAACCACGCAAAAACCCTATGCCGTAGTCGGTGAATTTGCAAAATTGAGAGTTGTGGCGAACTCAACCGCAGGTGCCTTTATGGACTGGGGGCTTGAAAACGACCTGTTTGTACCAAAAAGTGAGCAGCAGGAAAACATGAGGGAAAATAAATACTATGTTGTATTTATCTTCCTGAGTGGAAAAAGTAACCGCATTACAGCCTCCTCAAAACTGGCTAAATTTCTTGATCTGCAGCCTCCGAAATATGAAGAGGGGGAGAAAGTTGATCTTATCGTCTATGCTGAGACAGATCTCGGATATAGTGCCGTTGTCAACAGTTCTCATAGTGGCATGATTTATTTTAACGAGGTCTTTCAGGAGCTTGTCATAGGCCAGCGACTGCAGGGCTACATAAAAAAAGTACGTGAAGACGGTAAAATTGACCTGCGGTTGCAACAGACAGGCTCTCGAGGAGTCGATGATATTTCCCAAACCATTCTTGAAACTCTCAAGAGACGTGGCGGCATGGTCGCGGTTACCGATAAAAGTCCGCCTGAAGATGTCTATGCCTTGTTCGGGGTAAGCAAAAAAGTCTTCAAAAAAGCAATAGGCGCCCTCTATAAGAAAAGGCTCATCGTAATCGACACCGATGGCATCAAGCTTGCCATCTGACGAGAGGACGCATCGGTTTCGTAAAAGGGGCCATGAGGGACCCGAGCAAAAGATTGAATTGAAGATCGGTAAATCAGGAACATGAGGAACATAGCATTCGGATATTCAACCCGCTGTAATATCAAATGTACACATTGTGTAGCAGCTGAGGGTACTGCTGATATTAAAAAGATGGAGATTGTCGAGGCGAAAGAAATCATCCGGGATATGGCTATGGCCGGCGTCACCGGCATGAGTTTTACTGCAGGGGAGCCGTTTATCTACTTTGACGATCTCCTCGAAATGGTTGACCTTTGCCGGGAAAAGAATATTTACACCAGGATTGTTACTAACAGCTTCTGGGCAACTACCCCGGAAAAGACCGAACACATGCTTGGCACGCTGAAAAAGCGCGGGCTTTCTCAACTGAGAATGAGCTGCAGCAAATGGCATCAGCAGCATGTCCCTCGCCAAAATGTGCTGAACGCCGCTCGTGGCTGCATAGCGACTGGGATTGACTATTTTATATCCTTCGTGACCGATTTTTCAGAAGAAGACGATGAATATGAAAGCTTTTTTCGGGACAATAAACTCAAATTTTTCCCGGAACCTGTCATATATGCCGGGAGGGCAGGGTCATTGGCCCGCAAAGAGATCTTTACGGATTACCAGGAAAATCGCTGTACAATGAACCCCTACCTCGCTCCCGACCTCTCGATGTACGCCTGTTGTGATGCGGGCAGTCACTTCAGCAATACCGACTTTTTTCTCCTCGGTAACTTGAAGGATAATTCCATCGATCTGCTCTTCCGTAAAAGCGAAACCAACCCTCTCTATAACTGCATCCGGTCCATCGGCGTCACTGCTATCGCCTCGTTTGCCGGAATGAAGGCACGAGACATCGTGACATATCGTAAGTGCGAGTTATGCAAGAAACTGTTTGATTCACCGGAAACTCTCAAAATTCTTCAAGACTCCAGTGGGTTAGAGCTTCAGAGGTGGGTGAGGTAAGACGGTTCAGTTGCCGTAGAGCCAGATAGTAGCGTTACATGTCTGGCTCAAAATTCTCTGTTGTAACTCATCTGGGGTTGGATGAGCCATTGAGCACTTTCTCAACAAGATTGCCAATGTCTTTCTTAGAAATAGGTTTAAAGGCAAATCCCTTTATCCCTATGGATTTTGCTTTCTCTTCTGAAATGAGACTGCTGTAGCCGGTACAGAGAATGATTGGCAATTCGGGACGTACCTGCAGCATGCGCCGGGCGAGATCCATTCCTGTCATTATGGGCATGGTCTGATCGGTTATGACCAGATCGAAAGAATCCGGTTGATTCATAAAAGTAGAGAGAGCCTCCAGGCTGTTGGTTTTGGGTGTCACTCGGTAACCCATTCGTTCAAACATTTTCCTGCTCATCTCTAAGAGTATTTCTTCGTCATCGATTAAAAGAATATGCTCTTCACCGTGTAGGTTTTTATCTGCAGATTCGATTTTTTCCTTTGTTTCAACTTCTGTGGTCGGAAAAGTAATATGGAATGCGGTGCCTTCTCCGGGACGGCTGTCACAGGTGATCGATCCCCCATAACTCTGAACAATTCCATGAACCACGGCAAGCCCCATACCGGTACCCTTGCCGACCTCTTTTGTTGTGAAATACGGGTCGAATATCTTCTCCCGGATCTCCGGCGAAATACCTATACCAGTATCTTTGATTGATAATTTTATATATCCTCCGGGCTTCATGCATGGTTCGTTGGGGAGGTTATCCTTGTCGACTATTACCTTTTTCAAAATAATTGAAAGAGTTCCGCCTTCCATTTCCATGGCATGAAAAGCGTTTGTGCAGAGATTCATCATTATCTGATGTATATGTGTAGGATCTGCCAGAATAACACCAGCTTGCGGATCTACATTCTGATTTATGGTAATGGTTGTCGGAAGTGAGGCCCGCAATAGTTTCAGTGTTTCATTGATAATCACGGCCGGTTGCAGGGGGATTGGATCGCTGTTAGCCTGGCGGCTGAAGGCAAGTATTTGTTTGACCAGATCTCTGGCACGATATCCGGCCAGAATAACCTGATCAATATCATCGATCACTAATGAATCCGTCGGCAATTCAGCGCGTACCAGTTCGGCATATCCAAGGATTGCAGCCAATACATTATTGAAATCATGAGCAATTCCTCCAGCCAATGTGCCGATTGCTTCCATTTTTTGTGCCTGCTGGAGTTGAAGGGCCAATTTTTTCTTCTCTTCTTCAGCTCGCTTCAGCTCAGTAATATCCTGCGCCACCCCCCGAAGACCTATCGTTACTCCCCGTGCATCATGAAGCGTCATTCCATGTACCCACATCCATCCATGGCTTCCATCGATTCGCACAGTCTCCAACTCAAGATCGTATGGAATTCCAGTATCTCTCGTTGTGTTGAGAGCAGTAGATAACCTTTCCCAACTCTCCGGAGTAAACAATTTGCTGTGCTCGGTATATGGTGGTGGCGGAAGTTGCGGATCGAAGCCATACATTCTGTAGAGCTCGTCCGACCAAACGACTTGATTGCTTGCTAAATCCAAACGCCAGGTGCCCACATGAGCGATTCGTTGCGACTCCTTTAAATCTTCTTCGCTTGCCCGGAGAGCCTCTTCGGCGAGTTTACTGTTGGTGATATCGGATATGATGCCGTGCCAGAGAGTGCCTCCATCGGCCATTCGTTGCGGTTGTGCCTGTGACCAGCGCCAGCGGAGACCTTGTTTCGGCAGGATTACTCTGAATTCACAATAGAACGTCTGTAAAGTGCGTGCCGATTCGAAGATTGTCTCGGCTACACGGTCATGGTCATCCGGATGCAATCTACTAAAAACCGGGGTCGCATCTTCCCGGACATCTTTGGGCTCAATCTCGTAAATGTCATTCATGCCTGGACTTGCATAGGGAAAAGCTGAGCGGCCATCCGGAAACAGTCGATACTGATAAATGACACCCGGCACCATTTCGGCAAGATTGTTGAGCAGTTCATGGCTTTCCACGAGTTGCTTTTCTGCTTTCCTGCGCTCGGTCACATTGTTGCCGACGCACAGAATCTCCTCGAGTTCACCATCTGCGTCATAAAGCGGTTTATTGGCCCAGGCAATCCAGACTCGGGTCCCATCCCGCAGCATGTTCTCATTTTCGTTATAGTGATGGGGCCGTGACCCAGCATCTATAAAGGTGTTTCGAAGATCAACGCCTGTCGAATCTGTCTCCGGCATTATTGTTCCAATGACACTCTTGCCGATTACCTCTTGGGCTTGATACCCGAAAAAGCTTTGGGCAAATTCATTGAAATAGGTAATGCATCCCCGGTTATCGATGCGGAGGATAATGCTGTTGGCGTTCTCCACCAGTTCGCGATATCGGGTTTCGCTCTCCTGTAACTCCCTGGTTCTTCGTTTGACCTTTATCTTTAAAAGCAGAGTGAAACCGGAAAAGAGGAGGGCTGATGAAATTGCGGCAATGAGGCTGTAGGTCAGCCATGCAGGGGTGTGTCGAGTAGCAAGATTGCCCATCCAGTGTTCAAGGTTCTGGTAATAGAACGAGCCCTTATCTCTTTTCCACTTGGATAAATGGGCGTCAATGTGGCTCAAGAGTTCATGCTGGGTTCCTTTCTTGCTCGCGAAATATATAGAGAAAGGACTAAAGATAATTGTGCTGCCGACCAGATTGTATTCTTTGGCATGGCGAAGGCCGTAGTGCTGCGGAGCAACCCCGGCATCAGCTTCCTGCTTCTGCACTGCAGCAAAAACATCGGCATGGGTGGCCACTTCCTGGATTTCGCAACGTATACCGAATTTCTCTGCCGTCTTGATAAAATTAATGCCGCTGATATCACGGCGCATGACCGCGACCTTGCGACCATCGAGATCATTTATATTGAAAGATTTACCCTCAGGTCTGACAAAAACCTGACCCCAGAGTTCAACCACGGATTCATAGGTGAAATCCATTACCTGGGCTCGCTCTGAAGAATATGCAACCGAGACCAGCAGGTCGATTTCCTGTCGTTGCAGCAGATCAAGACACTCTGCCCAACTGCCTTTCACGAATTCGATTTTCCACCGTTCATCACGAACGATTTCCCTGAGCAAGTCTGGATTGAGCCCTTGTGCAACACCATTTTCGTCAATGAAGTTAAAGGGCTCAAAAGGGAAAATACCGACCCGGATTGTGCCCACAGGGCCTTTTTCAAGGGCATGCACCGGCCAAGAAAAGCTGATCAACAAGAGAAAGCAAAGGGATAGGAAGGTCCTGCCAAGAAAGTTTATCATGGTCCTTGCGTCTGGTCATTGGAAGCATTGCTATCTTACTGTCGCATAATTTCTCTTATCCTCTCAAGTCAAGTGAGCTATGTCAATTGATACATTGTGGTGGTTTCAAAGAGAAATAGCTTTTGGAAGCCTTCATTTGCCGCTACTGCTTTGCTTTTTTTGAAAAACACCTAAGGGGAGTAAAATAAGAAATCCCGTCGATTCAGTGTCTCCAGGCGATCATTGTGGATGACTCCATCGTCATAGACGAACAGTTGGATTAGTGGTAAAAAACTTTAAAGGGTTAGGTAAATTTTTACCAGCCGGTAAGAAGGTCTTAAAGTTGCGTTGTTATTGAGGAGTGGGGGTGAAACAGTCTTGCATTTGTGAATATGATCTCTGCAAGAACATCCCTGGCAGTTTCGCAAGTAATTATTTTTATAGATAAGATCGTATGGGTGAAGAAAAAAACATGCATACTTCGGGCGTTCCCCCTGGCCGCTTCATCAGGTTGAACCGATTCCGCAAGCTTTTTGAACAACACTCCGCGGTCATAATGATACTTGACGCAGAGACTGGCCAAATCGTTGATGCCAATAAAGCGGCGGTGCGGTTCTATGGATGGCCACATGAGAAACTTAAACAAATGCGCATTGATGAAATTAACATTCTGTCTCCTGAGGCCATAAAAGCTGAAATAACACGAGTCGTACTATCAGAAAGTTGCCACTTTGAGTTTCGCCACCGGAGAGCGGACGGCTCGATCCGAGATGTGGATGTATTCAGCAACAAGATCGAAAGTTCTGGGAAAACATTCGTCTATTCCATCATTCATGACATCAGCGACCGCAAGCGAGCAGAAGAGGCTTTACGGCAGAGCGAGGATCGTCTTCATAGAGCTAATGAAGACCTCCAGCAGCGAAACAACCAGCTGATCCGGCAAGCCGCCGAGCTGGAAGCGACAAATATGCAGTTAGGGAATGAAAAGGGCCTTCTTGCGGCTGTTATGGACGCATTGCCGACAGGCGTTGCCATTACCGACAAATCAGGGGGCATTACCCATACAAATAGAGCCTTTGAAATGATATGGGGGGGGCCGCTTCCGGCTCGATCTGTAAACGATTACACAATTTACAAAGCATGGTGGGTCGATACGGATCGACTTGTTGCTCCTGAGGAATGGGCAGCGGCCAAAGCTGTGCAGAAGGGACAGACCACACTCGGTCAGATGATGCGGATTGAGCGGTTCGACGGCACTGAAATCTATATCCTCAACAGCGCCTCACCTGTTTATAGCACTGAAGGAAAAATTATCGGAAGCGCCGTGGCTGTGCAGGATATCACCGAGCTGAAACGGGTGGAAAAAGCCCTCTATGAGAGCGAGCAGCGCTTGCGACTATTCATCCAGCATGCTCCGGTCGCGCTTGCGATGTTTGATCGCGATATGCGTTACCTCAGCGCAAGTCGTCGCTGGCTGCACGATCACAGCTTGGAAGGTCGGGATTTGTTTGGGCTGTCGCACTATGAGATCCTGGATATACCGGAACGTTGGAAGGAAGCCCACCGCCGCGGTCTTGCAGGAGAAGTTGTGGGAGCCGAAGAAGATCACCGTGAATCGCCTGACGGATCTGTCCAATGGATCCGTTGGGAAGTGCGGCCTTGGAATCTTTTGTCGGGAGATGTTGGCGGAATCGTAATTTTTACCGAAGATATCACCGAACGTAAACAGTTTGAAGAACGGCTTTGCGCCCTCAATGAAGAACTGGAACAACGGGTTGAGAGACGCACGCGCGAGCTTCAGGAAGCACAAATAAAATACCTTCATGCTGAGAAACTCATGGCAATCGGTAGCTTATCGGCCTCTATCGCCCATGAATTCAACAGCCCCCTCCAAGGTGTTTTGGCCATACTTCAAAGCTTCAGCAAGTATTTGGTATTGGAGACAGACGACAGGGAGTTGCTGGAGTTGGCTATCAGCGAAGGCAACCGGATGAAAAATTTGATTCGTAGCCTCCAGGATTTTAACCGTCCGTCTTCGGGCAAGAAAGTTTTTATGGATATGCACGCGACGATCGACTCTGTGCTGTTGTTGTGCAAGTCCGATTTCCAGAGAAAAAAGATTTTTATAATGTTGAACTATGCTGAAAGGTTGCCGCAGATCCTTGCGATTCCAGATCAGATCAAACAAGTCATTCTTAATCTCTTGAATAACGCAGCGTACGCATGTCGGGACGGCGGCGTCATCACGATAACGACCTGGCAGGAGGAAAACGAAGTTGCTGTGGCAATCAAGGACAACGGCACCGGCATTCAGCCTGACAAGCTGGATTTAATCTTTCAACCTTTCTACACTACAAAGCCCGAGGTAAAGGGAACCGGTTTGGGTTTGTCTATCTGCTATGGGATCGTCAAAAGTCATCATGGGGAAATATATGTTGAGAGTGCGCCAGGGGAAGGCTCGACCTTTACCGTCTATTTGCCTGTCAATGAAGATTGACCGTAATATTTTTCTGCGTTTCTTGCCCCAAAAGCCGTTGAAGTTCGGAAGTTCATTGCCGCGACTCATGATCTCGATATAACCCCCATAGCTGACCAGGCGGTTGCGCTTCTGGGTGGTCAGCTCCTTTACGATACCGGCTCTCCAGGTGGCTGATCGCCTTATTGACGATTGCCAGGCTAATGTCGGCCTTCTTGAGCAGTGAGTGGCGATGGGGTGTTCCATCAACGTTCGGTGGACCTTAAAATAAGATCCGTCCTGAAATTATCTATCACTATTGAAGTGACGAAAAATCTCAAATTAACATAGACAGCATGTCCTGACGGTGATTAAGGTTAAAAAGGTTAGAACCTAGCATGATGTGGAAGCAATGGCACGTTCTCATTTCTCCGCTCATCTGTAAAGCATCATGTCGAGAGCCGATTCATCTCAGTTCTTGAAGGCTCGCTACCTCGGCGCTCCGAGAAGATGGCGGGCCTTCCCTTTTTGAGGTTACAGTTATGGTTGACGCAGGAGGCGTTATGAAATATTCACAAGGCATAACTGTTCTATCCGGGATGCTGGCATTCGTTGTAATGACCTCTCCTCCAATAGTACTGGCGCAAGAAAAACTGCAGACGAAGGACGGTACTATTCTCAAGGTAGAAAATCTGGTGGGCGGTCTGAAACATCCCTGGGGGATGGCGTTTCTCCCGGATGGCCGCTTGTTGGTTACCGAGCGCAATACCGGCAGGTTGTATATTTTGCAAACCGACAACACCTTGTCCCAACCCTTGAAGGGCGTGCCGGAAGTCTTGGCTCATGGACAAGGCGGGCTTATGGATGTGACGCTTGACCCGGATTTTAAAGAAAATAACCGGATCTATCTCTCCTACGCAAAACCTGATCAAGGCGGCAAGGCGACCACGGCACTTGGACGAGGAACTCTGGTCGATGGACGTATCGAAGGTTTTAAGGAAATTTTTGTGCAAAAACCGTCCGTCGAAGGTGGCAATCATTTTGGCAACCGCATTGAATTTTCTCCGGACGGCAAGTACCTTTTCTTTGCACTTGGTGAACGGTTTCAGTTCGATCCGGCCCAGGATTTGTCCAATCATCTCGGAAAAGTAATCCGCATATATCCTGATGGCAGCACGCCGGAAGATAATCCCTTTGTCGGCCGGGAAAATGCAGAGGATGAAATTTGGTCATACGGACACCGTAACATTGAAGCGATGGCATTTCAGCCTGGGACGACTACTCTCTGGGTCGGTGAAATGGGGCCATTAGGCGGGGACGAACTGAACGAAATTGAAATAGGTGCCAACTATGGATGGCCGGTGGTCAGCTGGGGCGATCATTATAACGGCAGAAAAATACCCGACCCGCCGACACGTTCTGAATTTAAAGATGCCGCTCAACATTGGACCCCGGTCATATCTCCCTCCGGAATGAAATTCTACCAGGGAGGTATGTTTCCCAACTGGAAAAACAACATATTGATTGGCGGACTGACAACCAGAGAGGTCGTCCGTCTGGTTTTGGACGGCACCACTGTCATCGAGGAGGAACGCCTGCCATTACAGAAGCGGATTCGCGATGTTGATATTGCCCCGGACGGATCGATTTATCTTTTAACCGACCATGATGATGGAAATGTGTTGCGCATCAGCTCCATGGATAAATGATTGGAATCGGAAAATCGCTGAAGGTGGCGATCATCCTGGAGCTGCGAGTCGTAGCCTGGCAATTTTAATAAGTTATTCTCGCAACCCCTTTGAAGGGCATTATCTTGATACACCTTTTGGGACATTTGAGGAGGAATTATGAATGCTTATGAGACGTTATTCTTTCCGGACACCGACATCTTCAACGAAAAATACTATCCCCTGCTGTTATTTTTTACTCCACTCCATTTTCTGCAGTTGATAGAGCAAGGAGCCGGAGGCAATTCAGCCAACGAGTCCGGTCTTTTCCTGGAACGGGGTTTGTGCAAAGCGCATATACCTGCTCCTCTGGGAGAAGACCGTCAACAGTTTTTGCGCTTGATCGAGGGTATAAGAAAAAGAAAAGAACACTATCTTGCCCAACTCAAGATAATTTCACCGGGTTCTGCGACGACAGGCCCGTCAGAGAATAAGAAAAATCTCGTCATATCATCTCTGCTTCAGGAATTTGGTATCAAGCGCCAGGCGTCGGATCAGAGCTTGTGGCGAGCTCGATTAGTAGTGGCTATGGCGGAAATTCTGGCTGCTGACGAAGAGTCTTTGCATGAGGAGTTTTCCGAACAGTTCGCTTTCTTTAACGAGGAGATCACTGCGCTTCGTTCTTTGCCGGAAGCAAAGGGAACTGAAGAGGTAGATCTCCTGGACAAGCTGGAAAGCCTCATGGCAGAACTGGAAAAGCCACGGTTGAAGGACTCGGTAAATCGAACTGAAGCCTGGCTTCGTCTCCTGAAAAACCAACCACCGCCATCGGTAAAAATGTGGCTCGCGGCAACACGCGACAGTGGTGAACGGATTTTCACGAGGTACGAATCGATAAGCCATACCAGTGCCGTACCAGTCCTCAGACTTGCTATTCCGGCATATATTGATGCAAGTGGGAAATATGTGATAGAAATTGTCGAAAAATTTCAACGGGATACAATTGCCATTCACCGTGGGCTTGTGGCGGATTTCGATAGAATTGTTTCGACCGTTCCATACCTGCGCGACTCGCCCGAGTCGCTCCTGCCTTTCGGGACCGATTGGGCCGAACTATGGGAAGGAAAGCTGGACAAATATTTTCCGGCCTCAAGGGACGAAAGAAACCATGTCACCTTCTATTTGCTTCCAGGTCAGCCACTCAGCCAACTTCTGTCATTGCCGAATTCGTCCGGTGCCTCAAATGAAGCCGCTCATGGTCTTCTTGGCATCCTGGGATCTTCCTAGTCAAATATTTGATATTATATTTTCTCCGGTGTAACGCCATCTGATTAATTTCGCTTGCAAAAAAGCCAGTCCCCCTGCTAGGGTAGGTAGTGCCGCCTGTAACGCCTAACTACCCCCGGGGGACGGGGCTTTTATTTTCCTCG
>Ga0209317_1002775_pt1 | contig 12091 bp, 10 predicted proteins | sample RifGroB2_FD_183994 | JGI IMG/M metagenome (GOLD analysis project Ga0209317, IMG submission 183994) | Soil microbial communities from Rifle, Colorado, USA - Groundwater B2 (SPAdes) (version 2) | ecosystem: Environmental > Terrestrial > Soil > Unclassified | place: Rifle, Colorado | collected...
CGACTTGATATAGGCAACCAGATCCTTCATCTCTTCCCCTTTGGGATCTATAGTCTTTCCTTTCAGGGCCATCATGATGCAGACATTATTCGCATCTTCAAGGCTCAGCCATGTCCCGGCCGGGTTCTTCCACTCCTTCTTCCCTTTCATTCCGGATTTTTCCAGCCCCTTGCCATTGGGATGGCATGATTTGCATGATTTTCCCGAAGTGCCACCGGCAAAGTTCGGATCATCAAACAGGGCCTTGCCTTTTTCGACACTGCCGGCGGCAAAGGCAAAGGAGCAGCAGAGGGCAACGAATGCGTTTGTCATTACAACAGTTTTGAGAAATTGCATCTTCCTATCTCCTTTCTTGGACTGGATTTTATGAGCCGGGTTAAGGCTATCACATGCGGTTTTGAAGTCAATTAATGGGTCCTTTCGAGTTTTGTGCAGTAAAAAATGAGAAACAAGCCGAGTTTGCTGGTTATTCCTGAACCACCGTCAGCGGTTATTATTGTACCACCGGCTAGAAACCAAGTCGCGCAACATGTCGATATTAAATCATATTTTACTTTGGCAAATTAAATGCACTAATTCGGACATTCCAACTACAGGAGGTCGAACTATGAACCGATTTATTATGAGCCTGGCGGCGTTGCTGCTGCTCGCCGTACCGGGATGGACTGCAGCCCAGGAGAAGTGCCTCACCTGCCACGAGGGGATCGAGAAGATCGCCGACGGACCAGTGATGGGGAAGCTTTCTTGTACCGACTGTCACCAGGGGAACGCTGACGCCGCCGACAAGCAGCAGGCCCATGCCGGCATGTACGCCAACCCGTCCGACCTGCGGGTGGCGTCGAAGACCTGCGGCACCTGCCACGAGAAGGACCTGGATAACGCCATGAAGTCGCTGCACGCCACGAGCGCCGGCAAGATCAGCGGCACCCGCTACGCCTGGGGCGCCCAAGGGCGTGAGGGGATCTACGCCAACCAGCCGGTCGAGAATCCGGGTGCGATGAAGGGGGTAAAGGCCTTGAAGGGGATTCCCTCCTACGACCCGAAGAAGCCGGAGGGGCCGGAGAACTCTCCGGCGGACGACTACCTGCGCAACCAGTGCCTGCGCTGCCATCTCGGGAGCAGCGGCGCCCAGCAGGACGGCGATTATCGCGCCAGCGGCTGCGCCGCCTGCCACGTCATCTACTCGGATGCCGGCGCATACGAGGGGAACGACAAGGCGATTGCCAAGGGCACCAAGGGGCGTCCCAGCTTCCACCGGATCACCAGCAAGATCCCGGTCAACCAGTGCCTCCACTGCCACAACCGTGGCGGCCGGACCGGGGTAAGCTACATCGGCGACATGGAGAGCGACGGCTACGGCACCCCTTACACCGCCACGGGCGAGAAGCAGGGCAAGCTCCACGGCAAGCAGTACAACCACCTGAAGGCCGACGTCCACTACGACAAGGGGCTCGCCTGCATCGACTGCCACACCAAGCAGGACCTCCACGGCGACGGCAATATCTACGAGAAACGCGAACAGGCGGTGGAGATCCGCTGCCAGGATTGCCACGGCACGATGAAGAAGCGCTCGAACCTGAAAACATCCTGGGGCAATCCCTTCAACAACCTGAAAAAGGAAGGCGACAAGGTGTTCCTGACCGCCAAGGTGACCGGGAAGAAGCATCAGGTGCCCCAGATCGCCGACGTCTCCTTCAAATCCGAGGGATACGCGGCCATGGTGGCGATCGGCAGCCACATGGAAAAGCTGGAGTGTTATGCCTGCCACGCCAAATGGGCGCCGCAATGCTACGGTTGCCACGCGAGGCAGAATGTGGGCAAGCCGGCCGCCGACTGGCTGAACGACAAGAAGGGCGACGACCCGAGCAAGGAGGGAAGCAAGGCCAACCGCCAGAACACGGCCTACGAATGGGACGAGGCCCGCTCCTACCTGCGCTGGGAGAACCCTGTGCTGGGCATCAACTCCCGCGGCAAGGTGAGCCCCTTCATACCCGGCTGCCAGGTCGTGTTCACCCAGGTGGACGGCAACAAGGGGGTGGTGGACAACAAGGTCTACACCACCAAGGACGGCACGAGCGGCATGGGCCACAACCCGATCCAGCCGCACACCGTCACCAAGGAGGCTCGCAGCTGCGAGGACTGCCACATGAGCAGCAAGGCGATGGGACTCGGCAGCGGCATCTACGACAGCAAAAAGAACGGCTTGCCGATAGACTTCGAGCTGGAGCGGATCGTGGACGAGAACGGCAAACAGCTCCAGGAAACCGCCCGCGAGGGGGCACGCCCCTTCAACAAGGCGGAACTGCAACGGATGGACCGCTCAGGAACCTGCGTCGCCTGCCACGGCGCCGACGCCGCCGTCTGGAAGAAGGCCGGGGGCAAGGCCAAGGCCCCGACCGACGAACTGCACGGCAAGGCCATCAAATCCATCCTGAAGAAGGCCGCCGGGAAGTAGCGGCGCGGGGATGGGCTGCAAAACGGGGGAGCCTTGTGCTCCCCCTCTTTTTTCGGATATAGTGTTTTCATGAAAACAGACGACCCTCACATACCCGCCTCCGCCGGGCGGCTTCGCTTCCCGATCCGGGCCAAGCTGCTGGTGGCCTTCGTCGGGATCGCCCTCGTCCCGATGCTGCTGCTCGGTCTGATCGCCACCAACCGGGCCGAGCGGCTCCTGACTGAGCGGATCGCCCAGGAGCTCTCCATCGAGGTGGAAACGGCCGCCGACACCATCGAGATCTATCTGGCCGGCGCCCGCCGCGATGTCCTGTCGCTCTCCCGCTTCCTTGAGCGCCGCCTGAAAATGCGGATGACCGAGGCCGAGTGGCGAGCGGTGGAGGAAGAGTTCCTCAGAACCATGGAGGCGGAGCAGGCCTACTACCAAGTACGCTTCATCGCCGTCGACGGCATGGAGACGATCCGGATCAACAACGAGAACGGCCGCCTGCGTCTCGTCCCAAGGGAAGGGCTTCAGTACAAGGGAGATCGCTACTATTTCCAGGAGGCGCTGGCGACCCAGCCGGGAAAGGTTTACCTCTCCCCCCTCGACTTCAATGTGGAACACGGCCGGACCGAGGAACCGCGTCGCCTCGTGGCGCGTGTGGTCACGCCGGTGCGAGACGATTCCGGCCGGATGCGCGGGGTGGTCGTGATCAACCTCTTCGGCGAGGAGTTGCTCGGCACACTTGCCCGGCTGAAGCCTTCTCCCGGCATCCGGGTGCTGCTCCTCGATCAGGCGGGGTGTTTCGTCGAGATGGAGGAAGAGGCGGGGGCTCCGCGCTTTCGGGCCGGCACTACTGAGGAACTCGGGGATATCGGAGGGATCGGAATCCCGGCCTCGGATTGGAAAGTCAAGGAGGTCGTCCGACCTGCCGGCGACACCCTTCTTGCCGGTGCATCGGTGCATGCCGGGCCGGATAAGGTCTGGCGCCTGATCAAGATATACCCGCGCAGCGTCCTTTTCGCCGACATACCCAAATTGCACCGAACCATCCTTTCTCTGGCGCTCCCTCTGCTCCTCCTGGCCGCGGTGCTGGCTGTGCTGGCTGCCAGGAGCTTCAGCCGACCTATCCTTGAGCTCTCCCGGCTTGCCGGGGAAGTGGCGGCCGGCGATTTCCGGCGCCGCTCGGCCATCACCACCCGCGACGAACTTGGGGGGCTGGCGAAGGCCCTGAACGACATGGCAGGCTCTCTCGACGCTTCTCAGGAAAAACTCGAAGAGTGGAACCGGACGCTACGGGAGGAGGTGTCGCGGAAGGTGGGAGAGCTGCGAGAGTCGGAGGCCGTTGCGGAGGATGCCCGCAAGGAGATGCAGAGGCTGGAGCGGCAGCTGATCCAAGCGGATCGTCTTGCCTCCCTCGGGATGCTGTCGGCAACCGTCGCCCATGAGATCGGCAATCCACTCGCGGGCCTTAAGATGCGCCTCCAGATGCTGCTCCGCAAGAAAGCAGCGGACGAGCCGTTGCGGGGAGACTTGGAGCGGATGCTGGCGCTCGTCAACCGGCTCGCCGAATTCCTTACCCACCTGACCGGCTACGTCACCCCCGCTGCCGGCGCCAAAGCGCGGGCGGTCGATCTGGTTCAGGCTTTGCGTGAACTGGAGTTTATACTGCGTGAAGAAGCGGACAGGCGCCGCATCACCCTCTCCCTCGATCTGCCCGATGCCCCACTCCCGGTCTGCGCATCGGGACAGCACCTGCACCAGGTTTTCATGAACCTGATCCTCAATGCCCTCCAGGCAACTGACGAAGGAGGAACAGTGGCGGTTGTGGCGGGGCGGGACGGTAACACGATCCGGGCAACCGTGCGGGACAGCGGTCCCGGTCTTCCAGAGGGTGCCGGTGAACATCTCTTCGAGCCCCTGTTCACCACCAAGGAGAAGGGGACCGGGCTGGGGCTTGCCATTGTCAAGCAACTGGTCAGCGAGATGGAAGGCACGGTGAGCCTCGACAACCTCCCCGCCGGGGGGGCAGTGGCTGAAGTGCGGTTACCGGAAAGGAGGGCGGAGTGCGGAGACGAATCCTGATAGTGGATGATGAACGGGAGGTGCGGGACGGACTTCTCGAATTCCTCCGGGACGAAGGGTACGAGACGGCCGGGGCGGAGACACTGGCCGAGGCCCGCCAGGATCTTTCCCGGTCGCCCTTTGACTTGGTACTCCTCGATCTGCGGCTCCCGGACGGCTCCGGACTCGACCTCCTTGCCGAGTTGAACGTGCCTGATGCCCCGCCGGTCGTCGTGGTCACCGCATTCCCCGAGGTGCAGACCGCGGTCCGGGCGCTCAAGCTCGGGGCACAGGACTACATAAACAAGCCGTTCGATCTGGACGAACTCCTCCTCACGGTGAACCGGACCTTGGAGACCCGGGAACTGCGGGAGGAGGTCACCTCCTTCCGTGAGGGGCAGAAACTGCGCCTGCGCCGCTCCCTCGATCGGATAGTGGGGGATTCACCGGCGCTGACTCGGCTTCGGCGCGAGATCGATCTGGTGGCCGCTTCCGGCACCACCACGGCCCTGATCCTTGGCGAGAGCGGGGTCGGCAAGGAGCTGGTGGCCGAGGCTATCCACTATCGGAGCAGCCGTTGTGAAGGACCGCTGGTCAAGGTGAATTGCGCCGCAATTCCTGCGACGCTCTTGGAGAGCGAGCTGTTCGGTCACGAGAAGGGAGCCTTCACCGACGCCGGGACAACCCGGAAGGGGATGTTCGAACTTGCCCACCGGGGGACTCTTTTTCTCGACGAGATCGCGGAGATGGACGAGCGGCTTCAGGCCAAGCTTCTCAGGGTTCTGGAGGACCGGACCGTCACCAGGGTCGGGGGGAAAAGGCCGATTGCCCTTGACGTGCGGATCATCGCGGCAACGAATCGGGATCTTCCGTCGCGGATCATTACCAGGGAGTTTCGAGAGGACCTCTACTATCGCCTCAACGTCTTTCCTCTCGTCGTCCCTCCTCTGAGGGAGCGCCCGGAGGACATCCTGCCGCTGGCTGAGCGCTTCCTCGGGGAATTCCTTGCGCGCATGCCGGGGAAGAAATCCCGCCTGACCGAGGAGGCAAAAGGGAATCTTCGCGCCTACCCCTGGCCGGGAAACGTCAGGGAATTGAGGAACGTGATGGAGAGAACCGTCCTTCTCCACGCAGGAGGCGAGATCGCGGCTGCGGAACTCCATCTGGGGACCGTGCGCGCAGGTAAAATTTCCGGCGAGGGGCCGGTTGCCACTCTCGCCGAGGTGGAACGCGAGCACATTCTGCGGGTCTACAGGCAGACCGGTGAGAACAAGAGCCAGACCGCCGACCTCCTCGGGATCAATCGCCTCACACTGCGGCGGAAACTGAAGGAATTCGGCATCGAGTAGGCAGCGACATCATGTGCTTTCCCCGATAGTGCCCTGAACCTTCCCGCCTCCCCTTCACAGCCTCCCCCGTATGAAATTCCCCTCGCTTTACGGTTAGATAAGAATTTTCATAAAAATGGGAATAAAATTGGCCCTCACTGACTCTTATTTCTCATTGGCTTGGGAATCCGCGCCGCCGCGGCCCTTGGGCGTGAGCCAAGGGCCTTTTCTAGTATGGTCGGAATGAGAGAGGATTCGAACCTCGCCCCCTGCTACCCGAACCAAGCGCATAGCAGAACAATCCGTCAAACTCAACATGTTGAAACAAAATTAATAAGTTGCGCGTTGACAGCTACCAAGTTCGTTGCAATAATAAACCGAACGTTCCATTTTTTTTTGGAGTCAGCCATGAAAACCAAAGGTGAAATCACACGCGAAAAAATACTTGAAGCCGCTCGGGGCCTTTTCAATACCAAGGGTTTCAACGCGACAACGATCAGTGACCTGGTTGAAGCAACGGGCATGCAGAAGGGGAGCCTCTATTTCCATTTTTCGGGGAAGGATGCCATCGCTCGCGAGGTCTTTAAGGAGGCAACTGACGAATTCATGAAATTCCTCGGCAAGGTGCTTGGCGGCGATAATCCTGGGGTGGGCCTAGAGAATTTCTTCCGAGCTGCTTTGGACAAACATCTGGCGACGGGCTTTGTCGGTGGCTGCATCTTCGGCAATGCTGCCCTGGAGATGACCGATTTCGATCCGGAGTTTGCCGGGATGGTCGATCGGGTCTTTGATGAGTGGATCGACAGGGTCGCATTGGTAGTCGCAGGAGCGCAGAAAGGCGGTCAGATCAGAACTGATATCAATGACGAAGCACTGGCCAAGCATATCATCGCCACCATCGAAGGGGGCATTATGATGTCGCGGCTCAAAAAGGATGAGCGGCCCATGAGGGAGTGCCTGGATACGCTGAGAATCACGCTTGATTTGCGGGTATGAACTGACTCGCCCCCATTCCAGCCAACAAAGGAGGACATGACGATGGCAAGGATAGCAGCGTTCGAGACAGGTACTGCTGAACCTGAAGTAAAGGAAATTCTCACTGAAGTGGAGGGGGCGTTCGGTATGGTGCCTAATCTGTTCGGGACGTATGCCCATCACCTCCCTCTGCTCCGGGCCAACTGGAACAAGGTCAAGGCGGTCATGGCGGAAGGGAATCTGAGCCAGAAGACCAAGCAGGCTATTGCTGTTCTCGTATCCAGAGACAACAGCTGCGCCTACTGCGTGGCTGCCCATACCGGTGCCCTGCGTTCCATCGGAGTTTCCGAAAGCGAGATCGAGGCTATTGAAAAAGATCTTGAGAAAGCCGATTTCAGCGAACAAGAGAAGGCTCTGATATCTTTCGCCCGCAAGGCGAATTTCTCGCCGCTCAAGATTTCGGATGAGGAATTTGCAACTGTGCGCCGGACAGGAGCGACGGATGCGGAGATCATAGAGGCCCTCGGCGTCATGGAGCTTTTTACCTCCTTCAACAAATTTCTCGATGCCTTGCAGGTGGAGATCGATTTTTAGGTGGACTTGACGCCAGCTAGGGTGTTGTTCGGCGTAATCCGGCTTATGTGAGGGAGACATGAAATACGACAATCGGTTACCTCTCGTTTTATTCCTGCTCAGGCTTGGCGTCTTTGTGGTCATGTTCATGTGGACTCTCGACAAGTTCGTGCGCCCCACGCACGGCAAAGGTATATGAGCATTTTTATTTTATCCGGGGGGTGGGGGCAGATATTGCCTACGGAATCGGAATTCTGGAACTGTTGCTTCTCTTCGGATTTCTGGCGGGCGTAAGGAAGCGCTTTACCTATGGGGCTGTGTTTCTCCTCCATGCGATTTCTACGTTTTCGTCATACAAGCAGTACCTGTCACCGTTCGAGGGCGCGAACCTGCTGTTTTACGCAGCTTGGCCGATGCTCGCAGCATGCTTTGCCCTATACCTTCTCAGGGATCTCGATACGCTCTGGGTTCTCAGGAAAAATTAATACGGCAATTTCCCCGGCAACTGCCCGCAGAAGGGAGCAACCAATCATGAGTTTTCTCGATGTAGAGAAGGATTTTGTCCGGCGCAAGGCACTGGCCGACTTTGAATGGACAAGGTTTGAGCATGCGACTGAATCGAATCCGATCGCAAAGCCGATAATGGATTGCAAGGTGGCGCTGGTTGTTACCGCTGGGGCGTATCTGCGCGAGAGCCAGGAACGGTTCGATGTGAAAAATCCCCTCGGAGACGACAGCTTCCGTATCATCTCGAGCGATACTGCGCCAGAAGGGATCGCTCTCGCCCACCCCGGCTATGACACTCGGCGCGCCATGCAGGACCTTGATACCGTTTTCCCTTACCAGTTGTTGAACAAGCTCGCGGCACAGGGCGTAATTGGCGAGGCGGCCCCAACTCACGTTTCCTTTATGGGGTTTGTGCCTCGCCCCGAACGGCTCATCTGGAAAAGCGCTCCCCAGGTCGGCCGGCTCCTCATGAATGATGGCGTGGACCTCGCCATACTCGTCCCGTCGTGACCGGTCTGCTCTCAGTCCGTGGGACTGATCCAGAGGGTGCTGGACATTATGGGGATTGCCACTATTTCGTTGTCGCTGGTGAGCGAGATGACCGCGCTAGTCAAGCCTTCCAAGGCGCTCTACATCCGGCATCCGTTCGGTCTTACCCTGGGTGATGTTGGCGACGCGGCAGTTCATGAAGCTGTGCTCAAAGATTGCCTACGCTACGCATCGGAGAAACTTCCAGACGGGGCCATTGTGGATCTCCCCTATGCATGGAAGGATGACCTGCGGGATCGGCAGCTTCGAAAGGAAGCACATTAGAAGATGTGAGCGGTTGGCCAGAGGGTGCATCGATTTCATCACCATGCCCGATGGCCAGTCGTTGTTCATCGGCAATGCCAAACTATTTTTCCCAAATGTAAGCCATCTTACATCATGCATTGGGCGATCCGGCGATAATGGGCCATGAAGTGAAGTTTCCGGCCTTAACGTAATCGAAATGCACGGGAAAGTCCTTGAGGACCGGTCGCTTCAGGGCTTCCAGACCGCGATCGAAAGCGATTTGAAGGGGCGATTGTAATGGGAGTTTCAGAAGAACATCTACAGGTGTGAGATGAATGAAGTCCGGACCGAAATAACTATCGAAGCGTCAGTTGAGCGGATATGGGAGCTGCTTGCCGACTTCGGTCTTTACCCGCACTGGAACCCGTTGTTCCAACGGGCAACGGGACGGATGAATGCCGGCGAGCAGTTGGAACTGGTAGTCAGCCTGCCGGAAATAGGTCCCTTTGTTGTCAGGCCGATGATGCTGGCGGTTGAGCCTGAGTCAAGGTTCTGCTGGCAACACACCTTGCTCTTTGCCGGAGTATTCACCTGGAAATACTGTGCCGAACTGGAAATCCTTGTCCCCAACCGACTGAAATTCATTCAGAGCTCACAGTTCGGTGGAATTCTTGCCCCCCTCTTCAATTTGGGGTTGAGAGCATCGGTTGCCGGCGGTTTGGGGCAAATGAACCAGGCGATTCGGCGCTGGGGTGAAAAGGGGAACATCCAATGCCTAAAATGTTGAACGGGTCGCTGAGACGATTCCTGGCATAGCAAGTAGGGAGAATGCTCGTGGATAAGAAATACTGGTACATCAAGCGATCCGACATCTTTTCCGTCATGTCCCACGAGGAGATGGAACGGCTGGCCGCTCTCAGCACCATGTGCGAATTCAAGAAGGGGACGATTATTTACCTGCTGGACGAGCCGAGCGAACATGTCTACCTGCTGAAGGAAGGGACCATTAAAATTTCACGACTTGGTGGGGATGGGCAGGAAATCATCCTGGACATCATCGCCCCCGGCGAAATATTCGGGGAGATGTCGCTTCTGGGTGAAGACTCACGATCCACCATGGCCCAGGCCGCTGAGAACAGCCTGATCTGTTCAATAGGCAAAGGTGACTTTTTCAGTTTCTTTTCCTCTGACAACGACCTCGCCTTCAAAGTGCTCAAAATGGTGGGCCTTAAGCGGGTCGAAATCGAAACTCGACTTGAGGAATTGGCCCATTGCTCCGTATCCGAGAGGATAGCGTCGCTCCTCACCCGTATGGCCAAGCGCCATGGCATCAAGGAGGAGGGTGGGATCAAAATCCGGCCTCGCCTGACGCACCGGGACATCGCCTTCCTGGTCGGCTCGTCGCGGGAGACGGTAACCGAGCAATTGAATCAGATGAAAGAGCAAGGGTTGATCGACACATCGTTCATGTCGATAACTATCCGCGACCCCGAGGCTCTGGAGCGGATTGCTTCCAAGCGGCAGTAAGTTGTAAACCCGATCAAATCCACCTATCGTATCCAATTGAAATGAGGCGAGATTCGTGGGGAAACGGCAAATTACCAAATATCTGCTCATTGCGATCCTGGCTGCTGTCTTATTGTATGTCGCCATTGCAAACGGGTTGCATGATTACGTCAGTCAGGAAGCGATTCTTGTCCAACTGGAGAGCATGGGCAGTTTTGCTCCTCTCGGTTTCATGGCGGTGATGGCTCTTGCCGTTGTCAGCCCGTTGCCGAGTCTGCCACTCGACATCGCTGCCGGCATTTTTTTCGGTCCTTATCTGGGGACGCTCTATTCTGCGCTTGGAGCGCTAGGCGGCTCGATCATAAGTTTCACGATTGCCCGGTTGCTGGGCCGAAGCCTGATCGAGAGGTTTCTCCGCGGGCACATCAATTTCTGTACGGCCTGTTCAAACCGGATGCTGACCGGAGTCGTATTCTTCACCCGGCTCATACCGGTGGTCTCGTTCGACATGGTGAGCTATGGAGCAGGACTGACGAAGGTATCGCTCTCGCGGTTCAGCCTGGCGACGTTTCTGGGGATGCTCCCGCTTACATTCGTCTACAACAATTTTGGTGCGGCTCTGGTAGTGGACGACAGGCTGGCGGTTGCTGCTGGAATAGTGATGGTTTTGCTCTTTTTCCTTATGCCGGTATGGGTCGAGCGGTATGCCCCCGAAAAACTGCGAGGGCTGTTCCGGCATCACCGACATGCCGAAACCGAGGAGGAATGAAGCATTGCAACTGAAGGAGAATGCAGATGAGACAGGACCTTTCAGAAATATCGCTGCGCCAGACCCAAGAGCTTCTTCACCTTGTAGAAACCACCCTGAAGGAACTTTGCTGCAGGGAATTCACCGACGAGGAACTGTATGTCGAGGCCTTGCAGAAAGTTCTTGGGGGAAGAGAGAGGCGAGGACCCGAAAGTATTTTTATTGTATTCAAGGTCCCGGGTAAAGAGGCCATTCGGGGCCGGGTCTTCTTTCTTAACATTGATGGATTTGTCGAGCGGTCAGAGATGATAGTCATCGACCAGGCCGCGACCTATGCCATCAATCTGGCTCGGGAAGACACGCTACGTTCCAACTGGTGCGACACCTGCGAATCTATCGAAAGGTACCAGGAAAAATTTCACCCGACCGTAAAAAGTGTTCTTGCCAGGCCCATACGCAATTTTGTCTGCAACAGGATCAGTGGCGAGCCGCCGGGTGCCATAATCGCCTTCAATTATCCCGAAGAAGCGACCAGCTACGACGCTGATCTCCTGAAAAGTCTCTCGGTGGTAATCGGATCCTTGGTAACGCTTTCCACCGAATTGCAGGAAACGGATAACGCCTTCATCTACACCATTGAGGCACTGGCACGTTCGTGTGAAGCTGCCGATGAGGACACCGGCAACCATATCATACGGGTAAACCGGTATTCAGAGGACCTGGCCAAGGCGCTGGGCATGCCTGATCAGTTCGTCAAGCCCATCGCTTACAGCGCCCAGATGCATGATGTCGGGAAGGTGCATATTCCTTCATCAATCCTTCGCAAGGAAGGCCCTCTTGACGCTGAAGAGATGAGAATCATGAAGCAGCACACGACTTATGGAGCAAAAATCATCGGAGACGCTCCGAAGCTTTCCATGGCACGGGTGATTGCCCTCTCGCATCATGAAAACTGGGATGGCAGCGGCTATCCATTCGCATTGAAGGGCGAAGATATTCCGCTCTCCGGCAGAGTGGTCAAGGTTGCCGATGTTTACGATGCACTCCGCTCGAAGAGAAGTTATAAGCCTGCACTGAGCCATGAACAGACGCTCGAAATATTCCGTAGCGGTGACTCCAGGATCCGGCCGGACCGGCATTTCGATCCATCGGTACTGCGGGCATTCTTCAGTATCGAGA
>Ga0209317_1002776_pt1 | contig 12086 bp, 11 predicted proteins | sample RifGroB2_FD_183994 | JGI IMG/M metagenome (GOLD analysis project Ga0209317, IMG submission 183994) | Soil microbial communities from Rifle, Colorado, USA - Groundwater B2 (SPAdes) (version 2) | ecosystem: Environmental > Terrestrial > Soil > Unclassified | place: Rifle, Colorado | collected...
GAACTGCATTTCCCGTGCGATACCCGCCTCGGCGAACAGCTTCAGGGTCCGGTACACGGTTGCGTACCCGATGTTCGGATGCTTCGCCCTCAGCTTCAGGTACAGCTCCTCAATGCTCAGGTGCCTGTCGCTGGAGAGGAAACTGTCGAGGATGATGTCACGCTGCTTGGTCGACTTCAATCCCCGCTGGGAGATAAAATCGGCAAAAGCTTTTTTCTTCGCTCGTTTCATGAGAACCCCAATTGAAAGTGGATGTCATAGTAACGGCGCGTCCGGTAACTGTCAACCCTTTTTTAATGGGAAGAGTAAATTCGAGCTGTAGTGGAGAGATTTTCCGACGCAAATGAACGTTAGTGGAGAGGTATGAGGCACGTGCTCTACGAGAGGGGAAATGGGTACGGATGGAAGTACCGCGAAGTTTTGCATCTAGCGGCATCCGAGCGGAAATAACTTCCTTTGGTATACTACACCGGATAAATAAACTCTAACAGGAGGTGTCACATGCAGAGGCGTTTGGTCGTAACCTTGGCAATTCTGGCGGTCATTGCAAGCGGTACAGTCGGATGCAAGAAGAAGAGTGAGGAGCAGGCACAACCTCCACAGACCACCACGGCACCCGCCGCACCCGCGGCACCGGCAGTTACCGAGCCGGCACCATCGGCTACCGGGTTGACTGGCGAACAGCTGTACAAACAGCACTGCGCGGTCTGCCATCCAAATGGCGGCAATACCATCGCACCGGCAAAGACGCTGAGTGCAAAAGGTATGGCTGAACGGGGCACTGTGAAAAGTGCCGATGACGTCGTGAAAGCCATGCGAAACCCCGGCCCCGGGATGAACAAGTTCGACCAGAGTATGATATCCGACGAGGATGCGAGAAAGGTCGGGGAATACGTCCTGGCGACTTTCCCGTAGGAGAAGCCGATAAGGAAGCCCGCTTCATGGCTAGAGACTTGAGCAACCTGCCCGGTGGGGGCGGAGACCCCGCCCCCACCGATTACAACTCACCTTTCAAAGACGCCCTCCTACTATCTCCTTTTGTGACGTACCGCACCTCGCTTTTAATCCGGATGTAGTACGTTGGGGAGCATTTCATCAAAGCAGTCCGGAAATCATCGCATGAGCTTGCAGCTTACTCTGAAATCCCTCTACGCCCTGAACGGCTTCATTGCGGTGCTCCTGTACCTGCCGCAGATCACCAGGGCATGGAGCGACAGGAACCACGCCATCTCCCTCTCGCCGCTCACCTTCGGAGGCTGGTGCATCGGATCCCTCATCACCGCCCTCTACGCCTGGCTGTCGGTAAAGGACCATATCTTTACCGCGATAAGCCTCGGCAACGTGGCCGGTTCCGGGACCGTGTTCCTCATCGTCGCCTGCAGCCGGATAGCCTCCCGCAATAACTCATCCCCCTGCTGATTCACCCTTCTCCCCTGCCATCTTAGCGGCACGGCACGAAACGTACCGCCGCGCCGGCCTCGCGTAGCAGCTCACGCAGACAATCCAGCACGTAATCGACATCTTCCTCGCTGTTGGCGACGCCGAGAGAGAAGCGGACCGAACAGTGGGCCTGCTGCGGGGTGAGCCCCATGGCGAGCAGGGCGTGTGAAGGCTCCGGGTTCCCGGACTTGCAGGCGGAGCCGGAGGAGAGTGCAACCCCCTTGCGGTCCAGCATCAGCACCAGCGACTCGCCGCGAATCCCGGGCAGGTGCATGTTGAGGGTATTGGGGAGGCGCTGCAGCATCGGGCCGTTTCTGCTCGATCCCGGAACGAGCTCCAGTATCCCCTGCTCCAGCCGGTCGCGAAGCCTTGCCAGCCGCGCCGGCTCCCCTTTGTAAAGCCTGGTCTGGGAGAGTTCCACCGCCATGGCAAACCCTGCTATGCCCGGGAGGTTTTCCGTTCCGGCTCGAAGCCCCCGCTCCTGCCCTCCCCCGGTGATGATCGGCTCCAGCGGGACAGCGCGGCCCAGGTAAAGCGCACCGACCCCTTTCGGACCATGGATCTTGTGGGAGGAGAGGCTCAGGAGATCGACACCGAGCTGTTCGACGTCGAGTTCCATCTTCCCCAGGGCCTGCACCGCGTCGCAGTGGAACAGGGCGCCCACGCGGTGGGTGATATCCGCCAGCTCCCGCACCGGCTGGAGCGCGCCGGTCTCGTTGTTGGCAAGCATGACCGAGACGAGCAGGGTGTCCGGCCGTATGGCGCGCTCCAACTCTGCCGGTCGCACCACCCCTTCCCCGTCCACGGGAAGCAGCGTGAGTTCGTACCCTGCGCCGGCCAGCGCGCGGCAGGTGGCAAGCACGGCGGGGTGCTCCACGCTGCTCGCCACCAGGTGCCGCCGCGATCCGTCCGACGCCAGGGCCACGCCCCGCAGCGCCAGGTTGTCGGCCTCCGATCCGCTTCCCGTGAACACGATGCGCCGCGCGGTGCAGTTAAGCGCCTGGGCAACCACGCGCCTGGCAGCATCAAGAGCGGTCCGCGCCCGGCTCCCCACACCATGGATGCTTGAAGGGTTGCCGCATTCCTCCCCCAGAAATGGCAGCATGGCCTCCCGCACCTCGGGCGCGACCGGGGTGGTGGCGTTGTGGTCCAGGTAGACCTGGCGGGCAGGGGTGGTGGCGCTGGCGCGAACGGGCCCTGCGTCGGACATGGACCCGGTGGACCCGGTGGACCCGGTGGACGGGATGACGCGGTCTGACAACGACGTGGTGTCGGGCTCTGCTTTCCATACGCGGCAGAGGAGGGTCTTGTAGACCGGGAAACCTGAGATCGGGTCGTAGCGTCCCGGGTCGGTCAACTGGTTCACGTTGCACCCGCGCCACGCTGCCGGGCCGAGCGGCCCTCCTCCCCCCATGGCGGCATCGACACTCCCCCTTACCATGTCCCCGGTCACCCGCGCACAAAAAAGCGCCCTGCCGCGCGGCGTCTCCACCCAGACCCGGTCTCCTTCTTCTATACCCAGCTCTGCCGCGTCCTCACGGTTCATGGTGACCGGCGGCTCGGAGAGCTTATCGACAAGCCCCCGCACACCATGATGCTGGCTGCGGAAGTCGTGCACGGTCCGCGCACCTGAATTGAATACCAGCGGGTACTCACTTGCCAGCACGGGGTCGGCAAGCGGTCCTTCACCCGGCTCGGTGTACACGGGGAGCGGCGGGTAGCCGTGCTCGGCGAGTAAGGAAGAGGCTATCTCGAACTTGCCGCTTGGGGTGTTGAAGCCGGGCTTGCCGTCCGGCCGCAGCAGCCCCTTCTCCCATTTCCTGTACTGCATCAGCGCGGTCGGGACCCGCGCCTCGCCGCCGCCTGCCCGCACCTCCTCCAGCGTGAACCCGCTCCCCTCCAGTGCTACGCGGAGCAGCTCATCCTCGCTTTGCGGATAGAGGTGACCGTATCCCAGGCGCTTCGCCAGCTCCGCCAGGATCAGGAAGTCGCTGCGCGCCTCGCCCTGGGGCGGGAGCAGCCGCTCCCGTATCTTGAAGAGCGGCCCGTACCTCATGTAGGAAACGATCTCGTAATAGGTGGCGGCCGGCAGGACGATGTCGGCATAGGCGGAATCGGCGCTGTGGTAGCGGTTGACGGAGACCATGAAATCAAGCGAGGCAAACGACCTGCGCCAGAGGTCGGGATCGGGCCAGGCGGTCAGGATGGAGCCCCCCAGCACCATCAGGGCGCGCAGCGGATAGGGTCGTCCTTCCAGGATGGCCTCGGGGAGGACCGAGGCATGCGACTCCCCGCGGTAGGCGCTGTAGACCGGGAAACGGTCGCGCCCAAGCGCCTTCTTCAGGTCCGGGTTCGCCACCAGGCGCGACCGGTTCTGGGGGAACACGTTCTCTTTCATCCGGAACAGCAGACCGCCGGGCACGTCGAGCTGCCCGGCCAGCGCAAACAGGGTGAAGACGCCGCGGATCGCCTGCACGCCGCTGTCGGAGTATTCAAGCCCGGTGTACATCACGGGGCAGGCGCCCCGGGCCGACGCTATCTGCCGCGCCAGCTCCCGTATCGTTCCGGCCGGCACGCCGGTGATCCCCTCGGCAACCTCCGGACGGTAGTGCTGCACGAGGGAACGAAGTTCGGCAAAGCCAACGGTCCAGTCACGGGCGAAGCGGTCGTCGTAGAGTTCCTCCTCAACCAGCACCCCTATCAGCGCCAGGGCGAGTGCCCCATCGGTGCCGGGGCGTATGGGAATCCAGGCAGCCTCAGCTTCACGGGCGGTCTCGCCGCGGCGGGGGTCGATGGCGATGACCCGCGCGCCGCGCCCGCGCGCCTCCATGATCTGGCGGTGCGCCAGGGGAGGTGAATCGGTAGCCGGGTTCGCTCCCCAGATCACGATCAGTTCCGCCTGCTCGAGATCCGTCTCCATGGTGATCAGCATCTCCCCCATGGTGACGTGCGGCGCGATCATGGCGAACGAAACGTAGCAAAGGGCGCCCACTCCAAGTGTGTTCGGCGACCCGAAGGGGAAAAGGACACTCGATGCGGAAGAGACCGCGGCGTCTGCGGGCTGGAAGAGGTCGCAAAGCGCCATGTCGAAACTCCCCCGCCCGGTGTAGATCGCCACACCCTCCGGCCCGTATGCCGCCTTGATACCGTTAAAACGATCCACGATGGTCCGGTAGGCCTCGTCCCAGGAGATCCGTTCGAAGTCATAGCTCCCCTTGGGCCCGGAGCGCCGCAGCGGGTAGAGCAGCCGGTCCGGGTCGTGAACGATCTGCGGCGAGTGGCGCCCGATACGGCAGAGCATCCCCAGCGGGGTTCCCGCCTGCGCCTCCACGGCCACCAGCCTGTCATCCTCAAGGTTCACGGTCACAAAACACCCGGCCGGGCAGATGCCGCACAGGCCATTACGGGTCTCAAGGGTCGGGGACATGCTCATCTCCCGCTTTTGGTAAGGGAGTAGGCAGGGAGGCGGCGCAGCAATAAAAGCGCGAACCAGCGGCGCTCGTCGCTGAAAACCCGCTCGGTGCCGAAACCGCAGCGCTCCAGCTCAGCAGTGACCTGCTCCAGTCGGAACTTCCTGCAGATCTCGGTTTGCACCGCTTCCCCCCGGGCGATTGTGATGAGCTTCTTCGGCGGGTCCAGCAGGAAGGTCTGCGGTTTGCAAAAGCATGCCCTGATCTCGATCTGCTCACTGTCGGGTTGGTACGTCGCCCAGTGCTCGATGGCATTGAGATCGATACTGCAACCGAGCTCCCTGTTCATGCGGGCAAAGACGTTGCGGGTGAATTGCGCCGTCACTCCCGCCTGATCGTTGTACGCCGCCTCAAGCAGGGAGCGTTGCTTGACCAGGTCCACCCCGAGCAGGAAGAAGTCCCCAGGGCGCATGGAGGCAGCCAGGGAGGCGGTAAAGCCGGTCATCTCCTGCGGGGTGAAGTTGCCGATGCTGCTTCCTAAAAAGGTCACCAGGGACGGGGAGAGTTGCGCCAGTGCCGGGAAGGCCTCCCGGTATTCGCAGTTGAGAGCTATCACCCGGACATCCGGGTGCCTCACACGGATGTTGCCGCAGGCGCCAACGAGAGCGCTCAAGCTCACGTCGACGGGGAAGTAGCTGACGCTTTTTCCCCGCCCGAGCCAGGCCCGCAGCAACTGATCGGTCTTTGCCGAGTTGCCGGATCCCAGTTCGACGATATTCACCGGCCCGGTTATATCCCTGATGGCGGAAGCATTCGCAGCAAGGATGGAGTTTTCGGTGCGGGTCAGATAATACTCCGGCTGCGCCGTGATCTGCTCGAAGAGGGCGCTCCCCGCGGAGTCGTAGAGGAAACGGCTCTCCAGGCGTCGCGCCGGGGACAGCAGCCCACGTGCAGTGGAGCGGCCGAAGTCCTGCACCGGGTCCGGGCCGCCCGCCCCCTGCACTATCCTCGGGCCGCGCGCCCGGCCGGCTTCGCTGAGGTTACGGCAGATCTGAGATTCAGGTGAGGCAAAGTATGCATCCATGTCTCCTCCCTCCCTGGGTCCTGTCCAAAAACATCAAGTGATTATAAATAATTAATCTTTTCCGTCAACGCGGCAAAAAAACCGTGCCCCTTCTTTGCATTTAAATCCACTAACAGTAGAGTTTGAGGTTGGAAAACGGAACGGATCTTGACGAAGAGGGAGCCGAACATGCATAACGAGGAAAACATCCCCCTGGTGAGCCATATCATGCTCGACTTTGCCGGCGGCACCGGACTTGCCGACCAGGCTCAGCATGCCCCGCGGCGCTACCTCTGGAACGATGCCTTTGCGCTTTGCAACTTCCTGGAGCTTTACGTGAGGTCGCAGGACGAGAGCTGGCTGGATCTGGCCAAGCGGCTGGTCGACCAGGTACACCATGTCCTCGGGCGCCACCGGGCCGACGCGGGGAAGAGCGGGTGGATCAGCGGGCTAAACGAGGATGAGGGGAAGCTGCACCCGACCCGGGGCGGGCTCAGGATCGGCAAGAAGATCCAGGAACGAGCCCCGGGTGAACCCGCCGACGAGCGCCTCGAATGGGAACGGGACGGGCAGTATTACCATTACCTGACCAAATGGATGCACGCTCTTCAGTGCATGACCCGTGTGACCGGAGATGCGACCTACCTGCGCTGGGCGATGGAACTCGCGCAGACGGCTCATGCCACCTTTTGCTACCCCTCCAGCTCTGAGGGTTCACTGGCGCTGCACTGGAAAATGAGCGTCGATTTGAGCCGTCCCCTGGTCCGGGCTGCAGGACAGCACGATCCGCTGGACGGCCTGATTACCTACCTCGGGCTGCACTCGGCGGCAAAGGAGTTCGGCGAGGAAACGTTCCCTGACCTGTGGCGTGAGATAACGGAGCTGGCAGCGATGTGCCGCGGCAAGAGCTGGATCACGGACGATGCACTCGGGGTTGGCGGATTGCTGTGGGATATCAACCGGATCGAACAACTGGTGATCAAGGGGGCGTTCAAGAACATGCGTCTCTTTCAGCAGGTGGTGAGTGAGGCGCTGCTCTGCCTGCAGAGCATGGGGGGTGGTTTCCTGGTTCTCCCGGTGCGGTACCGCCTTGCATTCCGGGAATTGGGGCTGTCGATCGGTCTTAGGGGTATCGCGCGTTTCGCGAGGCTGGTCGATGAGCATCCGAAGCAACATGACGCGGAGTTCCTGTCCTGGCTGCAGCCGTCCTTGGAAGGTCTCACCTGGCACCTCCCTTTGATCATGGAGATCGAGCATTTCTGGCTTGCGGAGAGGAACAAGGGAACGGAACAGTGGAAGGAGCACGGAGACATCAACATGGTCATGCTGGCCACGAGCCTTGCCCCGGAGCAGTTTCTCACAACGGGGTGAAACCCCTAACACCCGTTCAACGTTCAACGTTCAACGTTCAACGTTCAAGGTTCAAGGTAGAGCGGCGCGTCAAACTGTGACGGTGGTACGGCCAAACGTTCCGTAGCGGTGTACTGAACGCAAGCTTACGCCCCCCATCGAACGTTGAACCTTGAACCTTGAACGTTCTTTACCGTTTTGCATCGCCGCCGCTGCGGCTCACCTCCAACGCCCTGCGATACCATCCGATGGCGCCGGCGTTATCACCCTTGCCGGCTGCAACGGCTCCAAGCCCGGAGAGATCGGCGGCGATCTTCGTCCCAAGCCCGAGTTCCTTGTCCAGCAAAAGCGCCCCCTGGTAACGTTCAAAAGCCCTGTCGTGGCTCCCCTGCATGAGGGCTATCTCCCCCAAAAGACGCAGCGAGTTGGCTTCCTCCGCGAGCATTCCACCCTTCCTGTTGAAGGTGAGCGCCTGCTCCAGCTGCTCCCGTGCCTGGTCCGGGAACCCCTGCCGGAGCTTGAGCGCCGCCACGAGGTTCATCCTGCGACCGCGAGCGTCACCCCTCTCCGCCGCCTCGGCCCGGACGGCCCACTCCGTTGCAGCCGAAAGCTCCCCGCCGGCCACCAGGACCTTCGCCTTCTCGTAGAAGAGCTCGGAGGCGAGGTCGGACTCCCCCGGCAAGAGGGATATCGCCCGCTCCACGCTTAGGCGGGCCGACGGCAGATCGCCCTTCAGCCTCTGCGTCCTGGCACTGTTGATCAGGGCCACGACCATCCCGTCGGTGTTATCGACGGAACTCTGCAGCCTGAGGGCTTCCGAGAATTCCGCCAGGGCCTGCTCCCGGTCTCCGCGGGCCTCCGCCTCCACGCCACGCCGGTTATGCTCCATGGCCTGGGCCCTTGGCGGCGACAGCGGCCGGGGCCGGTTACCGGCGCAACCTGCCAAAGATACCGCAGCCACCAACAGCAGCACGGCTCCCTTTGCAGCATCCCGTCCGCTAATCATGGCTGTCCCCCGGGACAAACTGCTTTTCCTGCGGTGCCTGGATATGGCTGCTGATGGGCCACACCCCCTTGACCGCACGCAGGACGGTGCCGGTCTCACCAAGGACGGTGCCGGTCTCACTCAGGACGTCCTCCGACTTCCGCAACAGAGGCGGTATCTTGGGGAGCAGAGTTTCCTCGGCGCGTTTCAGATCCCCGCTCACCTTTTCAAGATTTTTCAGCGACTGCTCCGCACTGGCCATGATGCCCGGCAGTTTCTGCTCCATGGTGGAAAAGGAGCTGTTCGCCCTTTGCACCGTGTCCGCTGCCCCATCGAGAACCGTGGTGAGCTTCCCCGAAACCGCGCTGACCTGGCCATCGGCATGCACCAGCAGCGAGTCCGCCCTCTTCCTGGTCTGCTCCAGGTTCTGGGCAAGCTGGTTGAAATGTTTCATGGACTGCTTGATATCCCCGTTGGGGTCGTTCAGGTAGGTGATGATCTCCTCGACGTCCCCAAGCACCGGCTTGACCTTCTCCGCAATCTCGTCTGCCATTTCGTCGAGCGCCTTGGTCTTCACAAAGGAGATCCTCTCCTTGTCCTTGAGCGGATCGGGAGAACGCCCGACAGCGACCTCCAGGATGGAGTCCCCGACCAGCCCCTCCTTGACCAGCTTCACCGTCGAATCCTTCCTGATCCACTTCTGGTATTTCTGGTCGATGAGGAGCACGATATCCACCCGCGCCTCCTCGTTCAACGAGATCGACTTCACCCTCCCGATCCTGAAGCCGGAGAGCTTGACCGGCATGCCGCGGGTGAACCCGGTTCCCTTCTCGACGGTGAGCATCAACTCGTATTTCTTGGTGAACAGGTCGTTTTCCTTGCCGATCAGCAGGATGACCGCGGCAACGACGGCAAGGGCCGCCGCGGCAAAGAACGCCACCTTCCTTTTCAGGTGTTTGAAACGGGGATCTTCTACCTTAACCATGCACGGAACTCCCTTTGATAGCTATGCGGGTCTCGACAGGTATTTCCCTTATGGCATCTTCGTTTGCCGTCAGGAAAAGCGAGGTCCGACCCGGGGTCTCCCGGTGAAATTCCTCTACGCATTCGATGATGCTCCCTCTCTCGTCACCGCTCAAACCGGTGAGGATCTCGTCATAGATCACCAGACGGGGATTGAGCAGCATGGCCCGGGCGAGCCCTACCTGCTTCCTGCTGTAAAGCGACAGGTGCCCCGGAAGCTCCATGAGTCCCCCCGCATACCCCACCCGTTTGAGCGCGGCCAGCCCTCTCTCCTCGATTTCCTTCGGGGGATAGAGCGAAAAATAATCCAGGGGAAGGACCAGGTTCTCCCACACCTTCAGGTTCGAGATCAACCCGCCGGTGGGATAGACGACGGCTACCTGCCTGCGCAACGCGTTGAGCGCCTTATCCGACGCAGTCGCCAGCCGTTCTCCGAGCAGGGTCACGCTGCCCGAGAGAGGCTGCAGCAGGCCCAGCATCAGCCGTACCCGCAGATAGCTTTCCTCCTGCCGCTGCGTGAGCGCCGCAGCCATGGACCCGCACGGCACGCTGAAGGAGAGTTCCTGCAGCAGTTCATCGGCCACTACCTTGTCGAACGTTACCGCCTGCTCCATGGTCAAACCTCTACAAAAGGAAAAACAGTGACACGACGCCGTCGATGATGAAAAGGAGAAAGAGGCTCTGCATCACGGCCTTGGTGGCGGCCTGCGGTATGTAGGTCACGCTGCGCCCGACCTTGAGCCCCTGCCGGCAGCAGATGGCGGCGATGAAGAGGCCGAACAGCATCCCCTTGGCAAGCGAGACGGCGAGCTCCGAAATGGTGAGCACGGAGAAGACCCCCTGCGCGTACTGCTCCAGCGGCACATGCCACCCGAGCGAGGCGACCAGAAACCCGCCAAGTACGGCGGCGATCTCGAAATAGATGGTCAGCAGCAGTACGGCGGTGGCCACGCCGAGGATCCTCGGCATGATCAGGTAGGTCGCGGCAGGAATCCCCAAGGATTCCAGGTAGTCGATTTCGCCGGCGATCTTCATCTGGGCAAGTTCAGCCGCTATGGCAGTGCCGCTGCGGGCTACCACGATGATGGCGGTCAAAAGCGGGGCCAGTTCGCGCACCACGATCCAGACGATGACCTTCCCCGTCAGCGTCTCGCTCCCAGCGCCGGCGATGCTGATGATCTGGGTGATGACGACGGTGCCGATGAGCAGCGCGGTGACCAGGATGATCTTGAACGCTTCCAGGCCGGTGAAATAAACCTGGCGCAGATAGACGCTCAGCACCGGCCGGGCGCCTTGCTTGACGGCTGAAAGCGAGTTGGGGAACGCGGCCAGGATCATCTCGACCAGATCGTACAGGTACACGATCAGGGAGATCGCCTTGTCGGCAATCGTTCCTAGCATGCAGCGTACCCGTGTGACACCGGTTGGTTACAGATCATAGACGCTTCCGTCTTGCAGCAGTTCCACACCGGGCAGTCCCAGGGCGTCGAGTTCACCCTTTATCCTCTCGTAGTACTGCGGCTTCAGGTGGGTAATCAGGATGCGTTGCGGAAGCGTGCGGAGCTTTTTCAACTCCGTGCCCAGAAGCCTTGGCGTCAGGTGCCCCGTCAAGAGGGCGATCTCCTCCATTTCGCTGGGGAAGGAAACCTCCACCACGAGTGCGGCCGCGTCCTCCGCCAGCTCCCAGATACGCTGCGTGGGGCCCGTATCGCCGGTATAGATCAGGGAGGTCCCCCCCTTGCTGACCCGGTAGCCGACCGCCGGCACCGTGTGGTTGACTGGGCACGCCTGCACGGTATAGGGACCGACCTGAAAAACCTCCTCCGGGACGATCTCCCGGTAACGCAGGACCGGGGCTTCCGCGGTGGGGATCTTGGTGAAGTCGGGCCAGATGACGCCGTTCATGAGGTGGGACCCGATGGCTGCGATCACCTCCTTGGTGCTCACCACCTCGACCGTTTGCGAGAGGCCGGAGACGACGATGTTGTCGGCCAGAAGCGGGATGCTGCGGATATGATCCAGGTGGGGATGGGTGACCAGGATATTCCTGATGCGCCACTGTTCCTCCTCATTGAGCACGGAGCCTACCGTCCCGGCATCGAGGAGCAAGGAATCGTCGATCAGAAAAGCCGATGGGCTGTGTCCGGGGAATTCGGCACCGGAGCACCCGAGTACGCGTAATTTCACAGTTTCCTCGCTAGTCCTGCATGTTATTGCTGCCCGACGTTAAACGCGCTGCGCATTCAGTTGCTGCCCAAACGGTGGCCTTTCCGGTTTCGCACAATACCATTTCCTGCAGCTGATTTCCCTATAAATCAGCGCAGATACCGCTCCTGAACCACATTTGCCTATTTCGACTGGGCCACATATACCCCGTCCCAGATCTCGGGAGGGGGTGCGGCAGTGAAGTCGCGGCAGCGTGAAAGGTAGAGTTCGGAGACCTTGTCGCCGCTCTTGCCAGCGATCCCGGCAAAGAGATCTGCCGCCTTGGGAAATTCCTTGGAGCGGTACAGCGCCAGCGCCTCGGCAAACTCCCGGTGTTGCTCCAACTGCGCCGTCAGCAGCTGGTAGACCGCAACCGGCTCGTTCTTTCCCTTGACCCGCACCAGGTCGACCTCGCGGAACAGGAACCCCTCCCCCGCCTGGGACTTGGTCGCCTCGCTCACCAGGATCTGCGTACCGTAGAACTTGGTCAGCCCTTCGAGCCGCGCGGAGAGGTTCACCGTATCGCCGATGGCGGTGTAATCGAAGCGGATGTCGGCGCCCATGTTGCCGACGACCGCCTCACCGGTGTTGATCCCGATTCCGATATCGA
>Ga0209317_1002777_pt1 | contig 12083 bp, 10 predicted proteins | sample RifGroB2_FD_183994 | JGI IMG/M metagenome (GOLD analysis project Ga0209317, IMG submission 183994) | Soil microbial communities from Rifle, Colorado, USA - Groundwater B2 (SPAdes) (version 2) | ecosystem: Environmental > Terrestrial > Soil > Unclassified | place: Rifle, Colorado | collected...
GTGGCGTCGATATCCCCCCTTCTCTGGTGAACATCTTCAAGGAGATTCGCAGCGACCTCGGGCTTACGCAGGGGAACTTCGGGCATGGGCACTTGAAGTCATGGGCCGATCAGGGCGTTCTGCTTTTGAACAGCGTTCTCACAGTCGAGGCGGGGCGTGCCGCATCACATCAGGGTAGGGGGTGGGAACTCTTTACCGACCGCGCCGTAGCTATCCTGAACGAGATGAAGAACCACCTGGTTTTCATGTTATGGGGGGCCTATGCTCAGAAAAAAGGCGCTGTCATCGACGAAGACAGGCACCTGGTTCTGAGAGCGCCACACCCGTCGCCGCTCTCGGCCCACCGGGGCTTCCTGGGATGCCGCCATTTCTCGCAGGCAAATGCCTATCTCGTCGAGCACGGCCTGGACCCCATCGACTGGCGCCTAACCGAGTGACGGTCGCAGACCTACGGCACTGCCCCGATCAACTCTCCCTTATTCAGGCCGGCTTCGGGTCCCCGTTGTCGACTCTTCCAGCCCTCCAGCTTCAGTAGCTGAACCTGCAGATCTGCCCCTTGAGGGTCTCAGACAGCCTGTTCAAATGGTCGGCGGTCGACATGGATTCACGGTTGGCTCTGGCCGCTCCCTGGATGATCCCGGTAATCTGATGAACGTTGTTGCTGATCTCGTGGCTGGTCGCGCTCTGCTCTTCGGCCGCCGTCGCGATCTGCCCTATCTGCTGAGTCACCTCGTTGATCTGGATCAGTATCTCCGCCAGGCTCTGGCCGGATTTCTCGGAGTCCTGCGCGCCCTTGGCTGCTTCCCTGGCACTCTCGTGCATGACCTGCACCGCGCGGGTAGTCTCTTCCTGTATGGCGCGGATGTTGTTCTCTATCTCTTTGGTGGCAGTTGTGGTCCTTTCGGCAAGACGTCTCACCTCGTCCGCCACGACAGCGAACCCACGCCCCTGTTCTCCGGCCCGGGCAGCTTCTATAGCAGCGTTCAGAGCCAAAAGGTTGGTCTGGTCAGCGATGTCCTGGATGGTGCCGATTATGTCGCCTATCTGCTCCGACTTCGCCCCAAGGCTGCTTACGCTCTCGGAGGTGATGCGTACTTTCTCGTTGATCAGTTGCATGCCGCGAATGGTCCGCTCCACGTCGGCTGCCCCGACAGTTGCCATCTCACAGGCCCGCTGCGCGTTGTCGACAGCACTGAGGCAGTTCTTTGAAATGTCAGCGGAGGTCGCAGCCATTTCCTCTCCTGCCGTTGACACCGTTTCGGTCTGCGCTGCGACTTCTTCGGTAGTCTGAGCAAGCTCGCGGGTGCTGGCGTGAAGTTCCGCGCTGGCCGAGGAGACGGAATTCGCGTTCTCTGCGACGCTTTCCACTATGGCATGAACCCTTTCGATGAACATGTTGAAGTAACGGCTGGCAGTCCCTATCTCGTCATTTCCCTCGGTGAGACGATGGGTGAGATCACCGTCACCTTCCGCCACATCCTGCAGGGTGGCGATCAACTCACGCAGCGGCCCGAGCGCCTTGTGTAGCGCCACGTAGGCTACCAGGGAGAGCACGCCTGCAAGCAGGGCAGAAAGAGCAAGGATGAGGTATTGCAGCTTGTCGAAAATGGCGAGATATTCTGACTTCTTCTCCCCCACAAACAGTGCGCCGATGACGTTGCCGCCACCGTCCTTGATGGGGAGATAGGATGCGAAGTGGGGTACACCCAGAATCTTTGCCTCGCCAAGGTAAGGGGCCGCGCGGTCGATGACGGCCTCTTTGGCAGGTCCTTGCAGGTTGGTGCCGACTGCCCGGCTGCCGTCATCCTTCTTGATGGTGGTGGCAACCCTGACGTCGCCGCGGAAGATGGTCGCTTCGCCGCCGAATAAGTCCTTCATCTTGTCCGTGAGCCCGTTGTTGCCGTCGAGGACCACCCCGTCCACCTGCAGCTTGCCGTCTACCAGGGCGATGCGTCCGCCGTTATTGTCGATCAGATGGTTAAATGCCTTTATCCTCGAGGTGAGTTGGTGGTTCACCTGTCGAGTGATTTCCTTTTTGGTGACGTGAAGCGAGATTGCAGAGGTAGTGATCGCAGCAATCAGGACGATCGCCACGTTGCTGATGAAGATTTTCTTGCTGATGTTCATTTAGGACCTCTGCTTGCGATTGTAGTTGCTGCAATGTGCCGGATATTGCAGAACTTGTCGGTATACATCCTCAAACCTTTAGAGAAAGTGGAGGCACGCGCGTATACGGTATATCCGGTGCCCGGATGCCGGCAGGCTTGACGAAGAGGTCGGGCAAAAGCGAGCTTGCTTGCAGAAAGGAAGAGCTGAGGCGTTCTGGAATTTCGACTGAAAGATGGAACCTAAGCTGGAGGGCATTGACCGGGGAAGGTGCCTGAACGGCATTTTCCTGATTTAAGCACGCGGGACGGTGGGCTGGGGTCCAGCATCTCTATTTCCGGGGCGGATCAGGCACCGGTGTGGCCGATCTCTACAGCAACGGCCTTGAAGGCGGAGAAAGCCTCGAGCAACTCGCCATAAAGCCCGTCAAGCTCTGACGGCTCCTGAGCTTTTGCCAGCAGCTCCATCCTTACAGCTATGCCCCGTATCCGGGGCGCTCCCATGTTGGCAGCGGTTCCCGCTATGGTGTGAGCCTTGAAATGGACCGTTTCATGCTCATCCTGCTGCAGCGCTTTACCCAAGACGTCCAGATGTTCAGCGACCGCAGTAATGAATTTCTCCACGAAGATGCCGACCACTTCCTCGTCTCCCCCGAGACGCTCCAACAGGTCGCGCCGGTCGAAGTCGGGAAGACGGTTCGGCAGCCGCTCCGCAGTATCAGCATCCTCTGGCGTGGAATTCGTCTCTGCCTCTGCCGCGATCTTCCTGATCACCGTACTGACGTCCCTTTCCCTGACCGGTTTGGAAATATAGTCGTCCATCCCGGCCTGGCGACAGATCTTGACGTCCTCCTTCATGGCATTGGCGGTCATGGCGCAGATATGGACCCTGCGTCCTGTCTCCTGTTCACGGCTGCGGATGGTGCGGGTGGCTTCCAGCCCGTCCATGATCGGCATCTGCACGTCCATGAAGATGAGGTCGTACTGCCCGCTCCCCCATTTCTCGACGGCTTCTCTGCCGTTTTCCGCGCAGTCCACCACATGGTTTCCGCTCTTGGCGATCAGCTTGAGCGAGATGAGCTGGTTTATGGGGACGTCGTCGACAACCAGGATCCTGAGCTCCCTCTCCACCTTTTGGGGCAGCGCGTCGCACTCCTCTGCAGCAGGGACCTCGCCGGGCCCGGGAAGTCGTACCCGAAGGTGGAAGGTGAAGACGCTCCCTTCTCCCACACGGCTCTCCACGGAGAGTTTTCCGCCCATCAGCTCGACCAGACTTCTGCTTATGGGGAGACCCAGACCGGTGCCGCCGTAGAGGCGCGTGGTCGAGCTGTCCGCCTGGGAGAACTTCTCGAAGATCACCTCCATTGCTTGGGGGGCTATTCCGATCCCCGTGTCGGCGACTGAAAATTTCAACTCTGCGCCGTCTTCCTGAACCGTTGAGGAACAGCGGATAGTGATGGAGCCTTTCGGAGTGAACTTCAAGGCGTTTCCCACCAGGTTCCCCAGCACCTGGCGGATCCGAACCTGGTCGCCCACTACCAGGGGCGGAAGGTCGGGGGCGGGGGCCAGCAATACCTGCACCCCCTTGTCCTGGCCGCGCAGCATGAACGGCTGCAGCGAGCGCTCCAGGAAGCGTCGCAGGTCGAAGACCGCGGATTCGAGAGTGATCATGCCGGCTTCAATCTTGGAGACGTCGAGGATCTCGTTGATGATGGTCAGGAGGTTCTCGGCGCAGTCGGTCAGTGACTCCATGTAATTTCGCTGCACCTTGTCCAGTTGGGTCTCCATCAGCAGTCGGCCGAGCCCTATGACGCCGTTCATCGGGGTCCTGATTTCGTGGCTCATGTTGGCAAGAAAGACGCTTTTCGCTGCAGTGGCAGCCTCCGCCTTGACAAGCGCGTCCTCCAGTTCGGTGGTCCGCTGCGCTACCTTCATCTCCAGGGTCTGCATGTTTTCCTGGAGCATCTCGTACAGCTCGGAATTCTCGACGGCATACGCGGTGTTGATCAGGATGCTGCTCAAGGCGTTAAGGGTCGACACCTCGGCGCTCAGGTGGCTTCCGGGCATGACACCTGCGAACATCCCCCTGATGCGGCTGTTGGTTGCCAAAACGTGCAGGACCAGGGTTTCGGTTCCCGAGACGGTCGGGACCACGACCTGGTGGTTCTGATTGAGAGCCCAGGCAAAGGTTCCGTCCTGCACCCGCGCGTCGATCTCCTTTCTTATGAGGGAGGCGGCGCCCTCAGGTTCACAGACGGTGATGGTGAAGGACGCATCCTCATCGACTCCGAACATCGAGAGAGTGGAGAAGGGGATAAGCCTTCTGAGCTGTCCGAAAACAGCCTTGATCACGAACGAGGGCTCCTTCAGGCGGTAGATATCCGACTGGAAGTCGCTGCAGGCCGTGAGGACGTCAAGCGTCCTCAGGTAATTGAGGTTCATTTCCTCGAGGAAGTGCACCCTTTCCTGGAGTTTCAGGATCTGATCCTCTTCATTGGGCTCCATCTTCGCTCCCGAAAAGAACCGATACGGTCTGCGCGTAGGTGGTATCCACCTGCTTCACCAGTGTCGGAAGGAAATAGCAGGAGATCTGCAGCGTGTCCCATACCTCGCAGTCGAGTTCCGGCACAAAGATCTCGCCGCTGTTCCCCATTTGCAGTGCGTGGGCGATGATGTCGGCAAGGTGGAGAATAGACCCTTCACGGGGGTATTGGTCGCCCCGGCGGCTGTCGTGGTGCGCCCCTACCGGTTCCGCGACCCTGGGCGGAATTTTCCAGCGCTTGAGCAGCGCGCTTCCGACGTCTGCATGATCGAAGGAAAACATCTCCTTTTCCGCACGGTGGAGCAGGGTGCCGGTCGCCCGGCACTGCTCCAAAAGCTCCAGGCACATATCAGGCACCCTGACGTACATGACGAGTCTGCCGATGTCGTGGAGGATGCCGGCGACGAAAAAACGTTCCAGGTTGGCTTCGCGCTGGCTGGTGGCCAGCACCCTGGAGGCAAGCCCGGTGGCGATGCTGTGCTTCCAGAACTGCTCCATGTTGACCAGGTCTTCGGGAATCCCTTTGAACACATCCATCACGGATAGCGCAAGGGCCAGATCCCGTACCTGGAGCACTCCAATGATGGTGACCGCCTGGGTGATGGTGTCTATCTTGGAGAAGTAGCCGAACAGTGGGGAGTTCGCCAGCTTCAGGATCCTTGCGGTAAGCCCCTGATCCTCGGAGATTATCTTGGCTATGTCTCCGATCGAACTGCGGGGGTGGTCGATGGCCTCCGAGAGCTGGGTGTAAAACATCGGGAGGGAATGTATGGTGGAGACGTCCTCCACCATATGCTCCACCGACAAGTGCGGCTTACGAAGCACGGGTGGCCCTCCTTTCGGTGCAGATGCGCATCAGCTCCTTTATGGCGGGGTGCTCGGGGTCGTTGTAACTGAAGAGCCACTCCACCTCCGCTCTGGCCTCGGAAAGCAGCTCCGGATCGATCTCCTGGTGCAGAGGGGCATCGACATCCTCCACGACGGTCTCGCCGACGATCTCAACCTCCAGGACCCCCCACATGCGGAAGATGGAGAAATGCTTCTCTGTAAGCTCGGCGCCGGCGGGAAGCAGCATCCGTCCGCTGCGGTCGCAAACGTTGCGGCTTAACGTCATTCCGGGGAAGAGGTTGTCAATGTGGACGACTGCCAACGTGGAACCCTCCTGTTCTTTCAGCGTGCGAGCCTTCTGGTTGCCTATACCTTGTGCGACTGCTTCCGTATCGGTGTATGGACGGTTTTTCTTTAGCGATAGCCGCAAGCCAGCCGGAAGAAAGACAGGGTCGGGCTGACGCGAGGCATGAAATCACCCGTGTTGATGCAGATTGAAGCAGCTGCTAGCTGCGGAAACACCGTCTGTTATCGATGTCCTGGAGGCGCGTCTTGCTGCTGTTCAGAAGCTGCTGAAGGCGTTGCATAGAAAATGTTTACAGTATTTTCTTTGACAACAGGCACGGCCGGGTGATATTGATTGCAACATTCATTATTGCAGGTTGGCCAACGAACTAATGAGGTAGAGGAGAGGGCATGAAGAAGTTGATGGCGGGAGCGGGAGCAATGGCATTGCTTTTTGCTGTGCAGGCAGAGGCGGCGGAAGTGACTTGGCAAAAGGACATAAAGCCGATATTCGTAAGGCAGTGCGCAGGCTGCCACGGCCCCGGCGCCCCCGAGCAGGCAGAGTTCAAAAAGGACAAGAAGAGGTGGATAAAGGAAAGCATCGGCATGCGGATGGACAGCTACAGCCACCTCATTGCCTTTGTCGGCTGGCCCGACAGCGGCGCGTTGATGCGGCGCCTGGATGACGGCAGCGGCAAGGACGACAAGAAACCGGGGAACATGTACGAGCATCTCGGCGAGACCGATGCAGAACGTCGCGCGAACCTTGAAATCTTCAAGGCCTGGGTAGGCAACTGGAACCTGAAGCGCTGGAAGGACCTGACCAAGGATGAATTGAACGCGCTCAAGATCGCTTACTAGCGGTAGCGGTTCCGCTTGGGACGTCCATGCCAGGGGCCCTTGGCTTCCCCGACCAGACAGCTGGGGGCCCCTTTCTTGGCTGCGCCCCGCGCGAGTCCGGGTACCGGTTCTCCGCTCGTCCAGCGAAGCCCCCTGTAGCGTTTTCATCGACACATCGAGAAAGTGCCTGGAAACGTCTTCCCGCCGCGCTTGAGGGGTTGACTTATCCCGACACCCCTGTCTTTAATAGGCGATGCAAAAAAATCCGACCGGCGATCCCCGCTCCTCCAAGGCAACGTTCTGGCTGATACTCACCACCCTCTTTTGGGGTGGCAGCTTCATTTTTAACAAGATCGGCTTCCGCGACATCCCCCCTGTGACCTTCCTGTTCTTCCGGTTCGCCCTGGCTACCCTCCTCATGGGGGCGATATGCCTGCCGCGCCTGCGCCGTTTCAACTGGACCACCGTCAGGACTGGGACCTTGGTGGGGCTCGCCTTGGCGGCCACGAACCTCTCTTTCGTGCTTGGCGTGAGCGGCACCAGCGTCTCACGTGCAGGGTTTCTCAACAACCTGTTCGTGCTGCTAATCCCGCTGCTTTGCTTTGCCTTCTGGCGGGAGCGCTTTGACAGGTGGACCGGCGCTGGCCTGTTTTTCGCTATGGCGGGGCTGTGGCAGCTGGCCAAGGGGGGAGCGGAAGGCTTCAGCAGGGGGGACCTGCTGTCGACCCTCTGCGCGCTCTTCATCGCCTTGCACATCATCTCGGTGTCAAAGCTTTTGCGGGACGAGGATATCTACCTGCTCAGCCTGGTGCAGTTCGCCACGGTAACGGCCGTGGGAGGACTGCTGTTCCTTTTGCTGCCGGCGTCCCCCTTCGCCATCACCTGGGTCTCCGGGGGATCACTCCTTTACTGCGCGATCTTCCCGACCGTCATCTGTTTCACCCTGCAAAACGCCTATCAGCGCTATACCACACCCACCAAGGCCGGGCTTATCTACACCATGGACCCGGTCTGGAGCATGCTGGGGGGAACCCTGCTGCTGGGGGAGAGGCTGACTACCGGTGAGTGGCTCGGGTGCGGCCTGATCTTCGGCTCCGTGGTGCTCCCCCTGTCGGTAAAGCGGCTGCGCGAACGCCATCTGGGGATCGACTACCGCGCCGAAGGCGCCGCTGAATAGCCGAAGTCGTCCTGCGTCGCTCATTCCGGCCTTTATTGACATCGGTGCATTCTCGGCTACGCTGGGGCCGTGCTCCCATCAAGCAGAACAGAAGGAGGAGGCCATGCCCGAACTCCCGGACCTCACCGTTTATGCTGAAAATCTGGCCAAAGCCGTCGTGGGCAAGCAGGCCGACAGGGTCACATTCCATAAATCCGGCAGGTTGAACGTGTCCGAGGGGGAACTGGCAGGCGCTCTCGCTGGCTCCAGGGTGACCGCGGTGGAGAGGACGGGAAAGCAGGTTTCCTTCCGCACCGATAAGGGGGCGGAGCTGCGCGTTCATCTGATGCTCACCGGCGGATTCGCGCTGACCTCCGCCGCTGAGCTACCCCGCCTGGATGCGCCTGTTCTCGCCATCACTTTCACTGACGGCTCGGCCCTGGCTGTGACGGATCCCAAGGGGTGGGCGACGGTGTCCTTGAACCCGGCTGCTGAGGCGAAGGTGCCTGATGCGCTTCAGGTAAGCGCCGAGTACCTGCAGCAGCTATGCAGCAAGAAGCCCAAGGCGTTGATAAAGGCGCTGCTGATCGATCAGGCATTGATCGGCGGGATCGGCAACGCATACGTGGATGAGATTCTCTGGCAGGCACGCATATCCCCCAAGTCGGCGGCTGGCAAACTCCCTCCCGAAGCCGTCGCCTCCCTGGCTAAAGCCATTCCTGCGGTCTTGCAGGATGCCATAGGGGAGCTTAGAAAGAGGCACCCGGACATGGTCTCAGGGGAATACCGCGAGTTCCTCAAGGTGCACCGCCCTGACCTTCAGAAGTCGCCGACCGGAGCGCCCATCATCAAGGAGAACGTGTCCTCCAAGCGTACCTATTACACCGAAGAACAACGGCTCTATAGGTAATACCCTCCGGACCCAGGCTGGCAGCACCCCGCGGCCGGGGTTCTCATGCCCCCGGGTTCAACCCTGTCCCCCCGCGTAAAGCTTCTCCTACCACCCCTCATGCAAGATCAACTGCTCAACCAGATATGGAAAGATCGGCGGCAGCGTGGCATCCCCAGCAGGTTGACAAGGAGCCAAAGCCGGATACTTTTACATGATTGGTTTCATCTAATCCTTGGCCCAGGCCGACACAGAGGGAGGTAACATGAAAAGAAGACTGGTATGGATGGCAGCCGTTTCCCTGTTTGCGCTTTGCAGTATGGCAATCCCCGTTCTTGCGGCGGAAAAGATGGCGAAGTCGGAGAAGACCTTCGTCAAGGACGCCGCCAGCGGAGGAATGATGGAGGTGCAGCTCGGGGAGATGGCCCAGCAGAAAGGAACCTCGCAGGAAGTAAAGGATTTCGGGAAGCGGATGGTGACCGACCACGGCAAGGCCAATGACGAGCTGGAAAGCATCATCACCAAGAAACGTATGAAGATGCCGGCCAAGCTTGCCCCAAAGCACAAGAAGATGGTAGACAAGTTCGCCAACCTGTCGGGCCAGGAGTTCGATAAGAAGTACGCCAAGGAGATGGTCAAGGACCACACCAAGGACGTGGCGAAGTTCAAGAAGATGAGCGGGAAGCTGAAGGACCCCGAGATCAAGGTCTGGGTGGACAAGACCACCCCCGTACTCGAACAGCACCTGCAGCAAGCAAAAGAGATGGCACAGAAACTGGGGGTTCCGGAAAATAACGCGAAGTAGTCAGCTAAGCCGTAGAGAGGGGGCCGCATATCACGCAGCCCCCTCCTCTATTTGTCCTCACAGGATGCTTCTTCTTTTTCACTCCCCCCGCCCATAGCATGTCGTCATCTCCCCCAGCCTGGCTGCCAGCGGCCGGAGGTCGACCTGCGGGATCCTCCACTGCCAGTTTCCTTCAGCTTGTCCGGGCTTGTTCATCCTGCTCTCTGCACCGGCCCCAAGCACATCCTGCATTTGGATCACCGCCGTCTGCGCCACCGAGATCATCGCCAGTCTGATGAACTCCCAGTTCGCCTCGCTCTCGACTTGACGCCCCAGATACCGATAAAGCCCGTTCTTCTCTTCATCGTCGGCCTGCTCTAACCACCCCGCGACGGTGTTGGTATCGTGGGTACCTGTATAGACTACGCTGTTCTGATGGTGATTGTGCGGCAGGTAGCTTCCCTCCATCGCGCCTTTCTGGAAGGCGAGAACAAGCACCTTCATGCCTGGTATCTCGAACTTCGCCATGACCTCCCTGACATCGGCCGTTATGGTGCCGAGGTCCTCAGCAATGACCGGGAACGCCGGGTGATGTCTCAGCATGCTGCGGAAGAACTCATGGGCCGGCGTCTCCTGCCATCTTCCCTTCATCGCGTTTTGCTCGCTGGCAGGCACCTCCCAGGTGGCAACAAAGCCGCGGAAATGGTCGATCCTGACGAAATCGTAAAGCTTGAACAGGTAGTGGAAACGCCTGAGCCACCAGTTGTAGCCGGTTTTTTTCAGGGACTCCCAGTCATACACCGCGCAATTGAACAGCTGTCCCTGCTCGCTGAATGCGTCGGGCGGGCTTCCTGCCATGAGGGAGGGTTTCATGGATCCGTCCACCTTGAACAACTCCGGGGCGACCCAGATATCGACCGCATCGTAGTTCATGAACATGGGGAAGTCACCGATGATCCGGATGCCTTTGCAGTTGCAGTAGTTTTTTAGCGCGTGCCACTGCTTGAAGAAGAGGTACTGCAGGAACTTTCGCGCTCAACGTCCTCGGAGAGCTCCCCGCGCAGTTGCTGAAGGCTGGCGCTTTTACGCTCGCTGAGATCCTGGGGCCAGCCGGATAGCGGGATTCCGCCCAGGTGATCGGTCAGCGCCGTGAAAAAGGCGTGATCCTCAAGCCATGATTCGTTCCCCTTGCAAAACCGGGCGCAATCCTCAACGGTGCTCGGGTTCTTACCGAGCCTGCCGTGTGCACGCACGAAAAGCCGCTTCTTTAGTTTCGACGCGCCCTGGTAATCCACCCTGTCATCAGGGAAAAGGGGGTGGTCTTCAACCTCCGACTGCGTCAGCAGCCCCTCGTTTGCCAGCAACCGCGGACTGATGAGGGCGGTATTGCCGGCGCAGGAGGAGAGGCTGCTGAAGGGAGAATCGAAGTACCTCTTGTTGGTCGGATTGAGCGGCAGGACCTGCCAAAAGCTTTGCCTGGCCCCGCTGAGAAAGTCAGCAAAGGCATAGGCCCCGGGGCCTAGGTCCCCTATGCCGAAGGGTGAGGCAAGCGAGGTGATGTGACAAAGGATTCCGCTGCCGCGTTTTTTCATGTCGCCTCCGTTCTCGAGGTGGTTTTGTCTGCGAACCCTCTTTGCATAAAAGCCCCACCTGCCGGAAACAGGTAGGGCTTCTATGTGATGCGGTGCGAAAGCTTCAGGTTTGGAAGGGACTAGAGCACCCGCAGGAACGCGACGAGGTTGGTTTCCTCTTCCTGGTTCAGGTTCAGGTCGAGCACCAGGTTGAAGAATTTGACCGTGTCCTCCAGGGTAAGGCAGCGCCCGTCGTGCATGAAGGGGGGGCTCTCCTTGATTCCCCTGAGGGTGAAGGTCTTGATGGGGCCATCCCCCGGTTCCTTGGTGAAGCGCTCCAGTTTCAGGTCGTGCATCAGGTGGTCAAGGTAGAAAGGAGCCGGATGGCAGCTGGCACATTTCCCCTTGCCGTTGAAAACCGCTTCGCCGGCGAGCTCTCTCGGAGTGGCCCTGGCGCGGTCCAGCCGGCCGTTGGAGTCGAGCTTTGGCGCAGGCGGGAAATCGAACATGTTCTGCATCTGTGCCATGTGGGCGACCTGGACGCGACTTATGATGTTCATCCCCTTCTTGGCTGCATGGATCTCGTCACCGTTGAAGTAGGCGGTCCGCTGCTCGAACTCGGTGAAATCCTCGACCGAGCGCAGGCTGCGCTTGGAACCGTGGATCTGCTGGTTGAAAAGCCCCCTAAGGCTGACCGTATCGAGCCGGAAGCGCCGCTCCTGCGGGCGGATGTCCGGGCTCAGGTGGAATTGCGCCGTAGTGTGCCCGTTGACATGGCAGTCGAGGCAGGTGACCCCCAGGCTGGCTTGAGCGCTCTTGCGGTCGTCGGTAGGATTGAACTCCTCCTGGGGGAAGGGGGTGAGCAGCATCCGCAAGCCGTCGAGCTGAACCGGGGTGAGCAGGTCCTTGAATAGGTGGTAGTAGTTGTTGATGGAGACCACCTCGCCGCGTGACACGTCGCCGAGCTCCGGCCGGTTCTGCAGGAAGATGGCGGGGGGGAACTCGGGGAGAAATGCGTCGGGGAGGTCGAAGTCGACGTCGAAACGCTGCAGTCTGGGGAACATGTCGATCTGGAACTGCGGG
>Ga0209317_1002778_pt1 | contig 12072 bp, 11 predicted proteins | sample RifGroB2_FD_183994 | JGI IMG/M metagenome (GOLD analysis project Ga0209317, IMG submission 183994) | Soil microbial communities from Rifle, Colorado, USA - Groundwater B2 (SPAdes) (version 2) | ecosystem: Environmental > Terrestrial > Soil > Unclassified | place: Rifle, Colorado | collected...
CCGAGCTGCTGCGACGCTTTACCTCCAACAGTCCACGGAAGGCAAGAACATTTCGGCCGATTCCCAGACTCTTGCTGCCTTCTGGCGGATGAGGATCGGGAGTTTGGTCAACGAAGTATTCGAGGTCGCTTATCTCGATTCTGGTCTTCGGCTAGTCCGCGATTCTGTCGAGCGACTGGAGGAGGGAACCATTGACCGAGCAACGATTTATCCGCGACGCGTGGTCGAGTCCGCGCTGAGACATGGGGCCTCGGCCATCGTCCTTGCCCACAACCACCCGAACGGCGACGTGAAGCCGAGCGAGCAGGACAAGTTGCTGACCCGCGCGCTCGTCATGGCTACGGAAACGGTTCAGCTCAAGATTATCGACCACTTAATCGTGTCTAAGGACGAATCGTTTAGCTTCAAGAAAGCCGGCCTCCTGTGAAAATTGCCCCCGCCATTCTGGAGAACTATCCCGACCTTAACGAACCACAGCGAGACGTGGTCGGGCATCTCGACGGGCCGCTGCTGGTCGTTGCAGGGCCCGGCTCCGGTAAGACCTACAGCATCGTGCTCCGTGCGCTGAACCTGCTGCTGCTCGGGAAAGCCACATCTCGTGAGATCATCCTCTGCACGTTCACGGAGAAAGCTGCGTTCGAGATGAGAGACCGTCTCTCTGCCGCCGCACAGAAGGTCGGCTACCGGGGTGACCTCTCGGAGCTGCGGGCCTCGACTATCCACGGATTGTGCAACCGGATTCTGGTGCAACACCGGCATAGGACCGACCTCGGGCTCAACTATGAGACCCTCGACGAGTTGACGCAACTGCTCTTCATCTTCGAGCATTTCGGCGAGATCATTGCAGAGGAGGAGAACGGCCTTTACTTAGGCCACTGGAAGACGCGATGGACTGCGATCGAGGGAGCGCGAGGCTACTTCGACAAGATTACTGAAGAGGTGATCGATCCGGTATACCTGTTGTCGTCCGACCTACCGTTCCTGCGACAGTTGGGAAAAGCTTACCTGGCGTACTGCGAGGCCCTGCTCGCGAATAACCGCGTGGACTTTGCCCATCTGCAGAGCATGGTGTACACGCTTCTCGCGGATAGGGAGCGCGGACCAGCAATTACAAGCGAGATTCGCTACGTCCTGGTCGACGAGTATCAGGACACGAACTACATCCAGGAGCAACTCCTTCTCAAGCTTACGGAGCAAAACGGCAATCTGTGCGTCGTTGGGGACGAGGACCAGAGCCTCTATCGCTTTCGCGGAGCGACGGTCCGGAACATCCTAGAGTTTCCGACTCGCTTCCCGAACTGCGCGGTGGTCAAACTGACGACAAATTATCGATCGCATCGGGCCATCGTCGAGCGCTACGACCGCTGGATGGCATCGGCCGACTGGTCAAACCCGCGCGGCGTACCGTTCCGGTACGACAAAACGATCAAAGCCGATCCCGACGGCAAGCACCCGGACTATCCGGCGGCCATCAGCATCTGGGGACGAGACGAGCGAGATGAGGCTGATCGGTTCGCCGACCTTGTCCGGTTCCTGAAGGAGAATGATGTCATTCAGGACTACAGCCAGGTGGCTCTACTCCTCCATAGCGTGCGGGAGGAGCACAGCGGTCCCTACCTTGCCGCGCTTGATGCCCGAGGCATCCCGGTCTTCTGCCCTAGGGCTCGGGCGTACTTCGAGAACGATGAGATCCGTCTGATGGTCGCTTGCTTCGCCTTGCTCTTCGGCTGGCACGGTCAGGGTCGCGGACAAACGGCGGGACGTCGACGATGGGATTGTACGGCTCGCGCGTGGCTTTGCTCCGCCGCACCGTCTTTCGCTTGCACTGCAGGAGTGGGTAAGCGAGATCACGGCTCTTAGCGAGAGCGGGTCTCTCGACCTCCGCCCAGCGGACTACTTCTATCGCCTGTTGGCCCTCGAGCCCTTCGCGAGTGCGGTGAGAAACGAGAACGCAGCGCGGAACCTCGCAATCTTTTCCCAGCTCCTGAACGTATTCCAGAGTTACTACCACTACACCGTCGTTACGTATCGTAATTGGGATTTCCTTCGCTTACATCTCTTCCATAGCTTTCTGCGCCTGCTACACGACGGCGGAATCAACGAATACGAAGACCCCGACCAGCCTTTCCCCAAAGGCCACGTACAGGTGATGACGATTCATCAGGCCAAGGGCCTCGAATTCCCCGTGGTCGTGGTCGGGAGCCTTAGCACCCAACTTTCTAGTCCCAAGCAAACCGACCGAGACCTCGGACCCTTCTATCAGCGTGCACCGTTCGAACCCGAAGATCGGATCACGCTCTTCGACCGGATGCGGCTCCACTATGTCGCCTTTTCGCGGCCACAGAAGGCCCTCGTCCTCTCAGCCCACGAGAGCCCGAAGGACCACTTCGGTCCTATGTGGCAGGGGCTGCCGCAGTGGCCCTACGTGCAGCAAGATCTGCTCGCAGCGCAGCGATTCCAACTGCGCGAGCGGATGCCCGTCAAGCGTGCCTATAGCTTCACCGGCGACCTCAAGATTTACGAGACTTGCCCGCGCCAGTACCAGTTCTTTCGTGAATACGACTTCACACCGTCGCGATCAGCAGTCATCTTTTTTGGCTTACTCGTTCACCAGACCATCGAAGAGGTCCACCGCATCGTCCTTGATGGCAAGCTCGACACGCTGAACGAACCGACGATTCGAAATCTTTTCGAGCGCACCTTTACGTTTCTTTGCTTGAGTGACGTTCGGCCGATCGGGGACACGGCCAGAGAGGCGGCGTTCCAGCAGGTAATGAATTACTTCCGGCAGAATCGAGAAGAGATGCAGCGCGTCATCCAGACCGAAGTAGACGTATCCCTCGAAAAGGACGGATATATACTGACCGGTAAGGTCGATCTGCTAATGGGTGGCGACGGCAAGCTTGAGCTGCTTGATTTCAAAACCTCCCCGCGCCCCACGGAGAACCGTGAGCTTCTGGCAGCTTACGAACGTCAGCTCTGCACCTATGCTCACATACTCGAACGGCGGCATGGACGACGCGTGGATAGGTTGCTGCTCTACTGGACAGCAGAATCCGAGAAGGAAAAAGCTCTGATGGTTTTTCCTTACCGCCCAGAGCGGATCGACGAGGCTGGGCGCTACTTCGACGAGGTGGTGAAGCGTATCCAGGCTGAGGAGTTTGACGTAATACAACCGCCTGAAGCAGGGATTTGCAAGGAGTGCGATCTCCGCGGCATCTGCGAGGCGGACGGAACCCTGCCGCCGACCGAAAAGAGCCTGGCCAGCATTCGGAAGCCAGACGCTTCCGAGCCACTTCCGAGTGAACCGGCCCGACTACGCGCGGAAGCGCAACGTCGGCGGGTTCGGAAGGCAAAGCGATGAAGCCGTTGGAGCTCGACATCCTGCTGCGAGAAGGCGAAGGCACCATGCTGGAGTACAAGGAGAGCCTCTCCGCCTCCTTCGCCCGCGAGCTTGTCGCCTTGGCCAACACGGGCGGCGGGAAGATCCTCCTCGGCGTGCGCGACGACGGCACGGTCGTCGGCATCCGCGACTCGAACGCTTTGCGCGCGCGGATCCAGGACATCGCCCGTAACTGCGACCCCCCGGTAAAGGTGCTCGTGGAGCGAGTGGATGACGTCATCGTTGTCACGGTCCGGGACAGCGACGTCAAGCCGGTGCAGTGCAGCGACGGCTTCTTCTGGCGCCAGGGCGCCGTGACCCAGAAGCTCGCGCGCGATGAGGTCCGCGACTTCTTCCGGCAAGAAGGAGGCGTCCGCTTCGACCTCTCGGTCTGCCCACGCTTCCGCTTTCCCACCGATTTTGACCCGCAGAAATTTGACGCGTGGCTCGAGCGGAGCAGCATCACTGTCGGCGGCCCAGTGGAGGACATCCTCGTGAACATCGAGGCGGCCGAGCGCTCCGCAGGCAAGCTTCTCTTCCGCAACAGCGGGGTCCTCTTCTTCGCCCGCGAGCCGCGCCGGTTCTTCAACCAAGCCTACATCACCTGCATCCTGTTCAAGGGGACCGATCGGGTGCACGTGCTGGACCGAAAGGACTTCGCCGGCGGCGTCGTGTCGGACATCGAGGAGAGCCTGCGGTTCATCGAGCGCAACACCCGGACCGCCTACCGGATCAAACGTCTGCAACGGGAGGAGATCACCGAGTATCCCATGGCCGCCTTGCGTGAGGCGATCACCAACGCGGTCATGCACCGCGACTGGTTCCACGAGGGGGCCAACGTCTTCGTGGAGATCTCCGGCGACCGCATCGAGATCAGCAACCCCGGCGGCCTCCCTCCGGGGCTCAGCGCTGCCGAGCTGGGTGCCCGCAGCGTGCGCCGCAATCCCCTTATCGCCGATCTCCTGTACCGGATCGCCTTCATCGAGAAGGCCGGCACCGGCATCCGGCGCATGCGCGAGGAGGCCGAACGCCACGGCAGTCCGGCGCCCGTGTTCAAGGCGAACGGGTTCTTCATAGCCGTCTTCCGGCCACTGGCCACGCGCTCCCAGGACCAGGAAGTCACCGGGGAAGTCACCGGGGAAGTCACCGTGCGCGACACGTAGGGTCAGGTCTTGCAATTATACATTGGATTGGAAAAGGGGACATGCTGATTTTTGAGATGGAGAGGGCGCGAATCTATCTCCCTTTGCTTTCATCCGGAATCCAAAGGCACTTTGCAGATGCCCGCTGTTAAAGAGGTCAAGAGAAACTTACGGTGCGAATATTTCGGCCAGAAGGGTGAGGACTTTTTGCGCGGTGGCGTCGCCGATTTTGCCCAGGCGCCTCACCAATCGCGTTTTGTCTAGAGTGCGGATCTGGTCAAGAACAACCTGTCCTGTTTTTCGCCGGAACTTAACGGGAACGCGAGTGGGGTAGTCTCGCCTTTTAGTGGTCATGGGAGCAACGATGACGGTGCTGATATGGCGGTTCATTTCATCGGGGGAGATGATCAGGCAGGGCCGAGTTTTTCGGATCTCGCTGCCTTCAGTCGGATCCAGACGAACCAGGTAGACTTCGAAGCGGGAGATTACCACTCCCACTCCGTTCTATCCCACTCGGTGGGGCTCAAAAACTCCCGGTCTAGGAGTGCATCGTCCTTTCGCTCGGCCATCCGGCGGAAGGCCTCGTCCCAACCGCTTCGTGGTTTTCTAGCAGGCCGGATCACCAGTCCGTCCTTTCCCGCTTCAAGCTCCACGGTTTCACTGAGGCGGCATTGCTCCAGCAGGGTTTTGGGAATGCGAATCCCGCGGGAATTGCCAATGCGAACGACGTTAGTTTTCATGATCGAGCGCGTCCTTTATGACGTAACTACTAAGTAATTACACAGGGGATTTAAGATATCAAGCGCCGGAGGCGCGATGCGATGACGAACTTTTCTCTCCAGCACTTTCGCTTTCATCTGGAGCCCAAGGGCGCTTTGCAGATGCCCCCCTGTCTGCTGGAGCACTGCCAGGCCTACAACAAGGATTCGGCCCTGAGGCTCACGCCGAAGGGCAATGTGATACGGTGGGTTTGGGAACAGGAGGGGGTCGTAAGGTTTGACTGAAAGACCCAGAGAAGGTAAAGTAGTGCTGTCACTACATTAGAAGGAGGGCGGCCATGCGCATGGGGTTAAGAGAGGCGAATCAGCAGTTTTCGAAGGCCATCAAGGCGGTCAAGGCCGGCCGAGAGGTCGTTTTGACCGAGCGGGGAAAGCCGATCGCGGTCATTAAGCCGCTGCCACAATATAAAAACGTGGACGCGGTGATCCGCCGATTGGAGGCCGAGGGGATATTGCGGCCTGCTTTGAAACGGGGTCCTATGCCTATTTGGCGTTCGCCGGTGCGCATTAAAGGGAAACCCTTGTCGGAGACTATCCGGGAGGAGCGCGACGAACGGTGACCTTTGCCTATTTCGATACGAGCGCTTTGGTAAAGCGATACGTTACCGAGCGGGGCTCCTTCCAGGTAAGAACTTTCCTGCGCCGCCATGACTTGTTGTCTTCGGCGGTAGCACCGGTGGAAGTGTTGTCCGCCTTATGTAGGCGCAGACAGAGCGGTGACTTGTCCGAAGAGAACTTCACGGCGGTGCTGCGTAGGGTTCAGAGGGACCGAATACAATGGGAGTTGGTCGAGGTTGGCGCGGCGGTTCTAAGCCGGGCTGAAGAGATCGTTCAGGGAAGCGTTGCAGTGAGAGCCTTGGACGCTATCCATCTGGCCTCGCTGGTTACCTTCCAAACCGCTTCCGGAATCCGGATTCCATTCGTCACAGGCGACGCGCGTCAGCGAGATGCGGCGATTTATCTCGGCCTGGATGCCGTCTGGGTCGGCTAAGGAACTGGGGGGAATTCCGGGGACAGTATACAGCAATTGACAAATAGTAATTTGGGGGTCGGTTCTTAATGTCTTTTGGCCGATATCTTGACAAAGTGATGAGTGAACCATATGGTCAGCCTTATCATCGCCAGCAGTTGCTACTGAAACATTTAAGGAGGAATGAATGGCGCGTGCGGAGAAAGTTGGAGTATCTGATACGAGAGTAGCCTATCGGGGCCTGCGCGAATGGCTGGAGCAGGTGGATCGAATGGGGGAGCTGTTGAAGATCAACGGTGCCCATTGGGATAAGGAAATGGGCTCCTTGACGCAGATGCTCACGGAGAGCGGTAAAGGGAAGGCGCCGGCGATTCTCTTCGATGAAGTGCCGGGCTACGCGAAAGGATTCAGAACTTTATACGGCCAGTTCTCCTCCATTAAAAGAGTCGCTTTGACCCTGGGACTGCCGCTTGAGTACGAGAGGAAAGCGGACATCGTCAAGGCGTATCACGAGCGCATGGAAAAGATGACCCTGCTTAAGCCCAGGACCGTCAAGAGCGGACCCATCCTGGACCACATACTAGAGGGCGATAAAGCGGATGTGCTTAAGTTTCCTGTCCCGCTTCACCACGGGCTCGACAAATCCCGCTACATCGGCACTGCGGATTTAGTAATCACGAAGGATCCCGACACAGACTGGTACAATCTGGGCGCCTATCGTTGCCAGGTCTATGATGCAAAAACCATCGGCTGCCAGATCACGGAAGGGAAGCATGGAAGGATTCACCGCGACACATACTTCGAGCGGGGGCAGAGCATGAAGGTAGTCGTGGTTTGCGGCCAGGATCCTCTTCTCTACATGCTCTCTGCAAGTCCTCTTCCGAGGGGGGTCTCTGAGTATGATTTCGCAGGCGGAATCAGGGGCGAACCGGTGGAGGTCGTCAAGGGTCCTTATACCAGTTTCCCAATCCCGGCAGATGCGGAAATCGCTGTCGAAGGCGAGATGATTCCCGGCCATGTCAAGCCGGAGGGTCCCTTTGGCGAGTGGATGGGCTATTACTCCGACGATGTCGTGCCCCGTCCCTTCATCGACGTCAAAACGGTTCTTTACCGCGACGACCCTATACTCACCTGTGCCCCGCAGCATAAGCCCGTCGACGAGACGGGTTTGCTGAAGGGCATTGCCGGCGCAGCTGAGATCTGGAAGGCGCTGGAGGCGTGCGGGCTGCCGGATATCCTCGGCGTGTGGAATCACGAAGGGGGGCCGGCGACGCGGTTCACGGCGATTCAGATACGCCAGCGTTATCCGGGTCATGCCCGGAACGTTTTGCACGTTGCGGCAAACTGCGCGGCGGGGGCCTACAACGGGAAATGGACGGTTGTAGTGGACGACGACATCGACTGCTCCGACCTGGATCAGGTCCTTTGGGCGATGTCCACCAGGTTCGATCCGATTGCCGACATCGACGTAGTCCGGAAGGCCTGGTCCTCCGGACGCGACCCGATGTTTCTTCCGGGAAATTTCAACAACCGCATTCTCATAGACGCGTGCATTCCCTACGACCGGAAACTCCAGGGAAAGTTTCCTACCGTCGTCGATGTAAGTCCTGAGATGCGCGCCCGGCTCAGGGCGAAGTGGCCGCAGATCTTCGTCTCAGCTTAATTAGATCAAGGTTACTCGCTTTCTTCCAGATCTACGCTTTTTTCTACCCCTGCGTGTTTTGCAGGTTCGTGCAGAAAGAGGAGAACGACAATGCCCAGGAGGTAGGATCCAGAGATCACGCTGAAGGCATAACTGAAACCGTAATTCTGCATGATCCATCCTGTGAGGAGCGTCCAGAACGGCGCCGAAATAAAGCCGAGGAAGTAATATATACTAAAAGCCGCATCCAGCGTTCTTTCGTCGGCCACATCGCTCAACAGCGCCTGGGTAAGAGTTTGACGCGATGTCACGACTGTGCCGTAGAGGATGAGATTGGCGAGCAGCCAGGGAGAGACCTGGGATTGCCAGGCGAGCCAGAGGGTCGTGAGCGCTGAGAGAAAGAGGGAGACCTGGATGGTGCGCGAGCGGCTAAAGCGGTCCGAGATCCAGCCCCAGGCGATCGGGCCGAGCAATCCGCCTATCTGGAGCAGGGTGAAGAGGAAGGCCGCGTAAGTGGCCCCGACATTAAGGTCATTGACAAAGTGGGGTATGAGATATGTGACATTGACTCCCTGTCCTCGTCCTGCAGCGCCGGCCATCAACACCAGGGAGACGACAAGAATATTCCTGTTCTGCAGGCATCTCTTGTAAGCCTCCCAGCCCTTGTAAGACAGTACGGATTTTCCCTGGACAGAGGCGGGACGGAGCTTTTCCCGAAAGAGGAGACAAGCAGCTCCCATGATCAGGCTCGGTATCCCGACGAGATAGAAGATCCCTCTCCAGCCCATAAATAATAACAGAACTCCGGCGAGGATCGGCGCTAAAAGGGTGCCCAGGTTGCCTGAGATGGTTTGGGCGGCTAACGCCCTTCCTCTGGCTCCCCCATAGTAGGACGCCAGTATGCTAGATCCTACCGGGTGCTGGGGGCTGGAGCCTACTCCGCCGAACAGCCGCGCGCCCAAGACGAACTGATAACTCGGAGCGAATCCGGTGACCAGGACGGAAAGGCCCAGCACGATGTTTCCGAGGCCCAACATGACGGCCCTCTTAACGCGAGTGGCGATGAGACCGTAGATTGCCTGAAGCAAATTGCCGACCATGTTGTACGCGGCCGTAAGAACCCCGATCTCGACATAGCCAAAGCCCAGCTCCTTCATCATGAAAGGGTAGAGCACACCGATCATGGAGGACTGAAAATGGTTGAAAAGATGAGTGCCGCAGACGAGGCCGAAAATGGCTTTGCGCTCTAGAGAGTTGTCCTTTAAGGCGGAATTTTCTTCCTTCATTGTTGTTTCTGGCTGTCACGCCGGGAAACGAATCGGTCCGCCAATATAAACTTTTTGACACTGATTGCAAATCGCCTCTTTAATTTTTGTTCCGTTTTACGTTAAGATCGCACCTCATCCATTATTCAGAGGAGAGGGGCGCCATGGCGTCATACACGAGTTGGAGGGGGGTCGTGGGCTTAATCAAGCCGACGATGAGACCGGGATCGTTGGAAGAGTTTATTCGTCTGCTTCCCGAGGGAATAGGAGTACTGCCTCTTTTTGTCGGCATCCAGCGGGGGACGGAAGACGAGTTTCACGGGGTTCTGAAAGCATTTGAAACGAAGGTGGGAGAGCTGGCGGAGTTAAAGGTCGATATCATTCATGCGGAAGGGGCGCCGCCCTTTATGGTGCATGGCTACAAGGGAGAAGGGAAAATTGTCAAAGACTGGGAAAAGAAGCATAAGGTTCCGATTGTCACTGCGGGCATGACCCAGGTCGAGGCATTGCAGGCTCTGAAAGCGAAAAAGATTTTGGGAGTTACCTATTTTACGGGAAAGATCAACGATACCTTTTCGCGCTATTTTGCCGAGGCCGGTTTTGACGTCCTGGCGATGGAGGGGATTTCGGTTGCCTTTGAGGATGTGGGAAAGCTCTCTGCGCAGGAAGTCTATGCCCATACCAGAAAGGCCTTTCTGAAGCATCCGGGAGCCGACGCGATCTATATGCTTGGTTCCGGCTGGCGCACCCTGGAGATCGTCCATCTCTTGGAAGAGGATCTACAGGTTCCGGTGGTTCACCCGGTGCCCGCCAGGGTCTGGGCGATTGAGAAGAGGCTGCATGTGAGGCAGCCGGTTAAAGGGTACGGGCGCCTGCTGGAAGAAATGCCTTAGAGGAATTTTCGAGGCGCTTTCCCAGCCGCTTCTATTTGCTGCTTGACTACGGGCCGCGACGTGTGGTCTCTTGAAGGTGCCTTTGGACGGTTGAATCCGTGAGTGAAATTCGTTCTCTCAGGAGGTATCGATGGTTTCCGCTTGGGAAAGTGTGAAGGTCGACGACGGGAGCATGAGGCTCCATGTGAGTTTACCGGAAGAGGGGGGGCCGGCTCCGGGAATTATCGTCATTCAAGGACAGGGCGGCGTGGATAGTTTTATCGAGGAGACGACCCGCATGCTCGCCCGGGAGGGATACGTGGCCGTAGCCCCGGATCTCTACCACCGCGACCCGCCGGATTGTAAGGACGACGCGGTCACCCGGAGGGCCAGGCTCCGCGACCCAACCGTCATCAAAGATGTAGAGGCGGCGGTGAGTTTTCTTAAAGGTCACCGGCAGGTGGACAAGGAACGGCTGGGGATAGTCGGGTTTTGCATGGGAGGGCGGGTGGCCTATCTCATGGCAGCCGCAAATTCCGATCTTAAGGCCTCGGTCATGTACTACGGCGGCGGCATTATGCAGCCGCCGGGGAAGGGTCGATCACCTTTTGATAGGACGGTGGAAATCAGCTGCCCGATCCTGGGCCATTTTGGGGAGGAGGACACCAATCCCTCGCCGGAGGATATGGCCAAGCTCGACGCTGAGCTAACCAGGAGGGGAAAAATCCACCAGTTTTACTCCTATGGCGGCGCGGGCCACGCCTTCGCCAATCTGGGCTCGCCGAAATACCGCGCCGACGCTGCGGCGGCCTCCTGGCCCAGGACGTTCGACTTCTTTGCCAGACATCTGGGCAAGAGAGCCTCCGTGGGAGGCGCGACCGGACGCTGACAAAATCAATTGCCTGCCTTGTTGAGGGTGTTGTCAGAGGAGAGACTGGGCCCTCTTCACTACCGCGGGTGCCCGTTCATGATGGTGCGGTAGATCATCTCTTCATCCAGGGTATGAACCACGCGGTTCTCCATGAGCACCTCGCCGTCCACGATGACCGTCTCCACATCACTGCCACGGAGGGAGTACGCAAAGGCGGCCAGCGGATCATGCAGCGGCAGGACGTGCGCTTTCCGAGTCCCCACCAGGATGATGTCAGCCTTCTTCCCCACCTCCAGCGTTCCGATCTCGCCATCCCAGCCGACGGATCGGGCTCCACCCAGTGTTGCCATCTTAAACATTTGCTGCATGCTCAGCGCCGTAGCGTCGAGGGTGTGCACCTTTTGCAGGCACAGGCCGAACTTGACCGTCTCGAAGAGGTCCGAGGTGTTGTTGCAGCTTGCCGTGTCCGTGCCGAGGGCCAGATTGACGCCGGCTTTCACCAGCTTGGGAACCGGCGCTACGCCGTCGGCGAGAAACATATTGCTGACGGGATTATAAGACACGTGGCTCCCGGCCTCGCTCAGCAGCTCGATCTCCCGGTCGGAAATCCACACCCCGTGGCCGATCACCAGCCGTTCGTTCAAGACGCCGATCTCCGCGAGCTTCTCGATCTCGCCCATGCCGTATTCGTCGATGCAGCCCTGCCTGGAGCGTTCGGATTCGGAAACATGGATATGAATGCCGGAATGGTAGCGTTGGGCGAGCTCGGCCAGCTCCACCACCGTGTCGGGGTTGACGATGCGGAGCGAGATGGGACCTGCCCAGACCTGAATGCGCCCTGCCCCTCGCCGGTGGTAGCTCTTTAGCAGCTGTTCGGTGTGATCGAGCACCTCCTCCTTTCCCTCGACGACGTGGGGCGGCAAGAGCGGACCTTTTCGGTCGTAAAAACCGCGGATCAATACCGCGCGCAGGCCGGCCTCTTGCAAGGCTTGCAGGACCCTGTCGAAGTTCTCCTTCTTGGCCCGGTCCATTCCGTAATAATGGGTCGCGATGGTCGTGTTGCCCATGCGGATGTTCTCCAGGCAGGCCATGAGGGCCGCAACGTACGCGTCCTCCGGGCCGATGCTTGCCCACACCGGAAACATCAAG
>Ga0209317_1002779_pt1 | contig 12071 bp, 10 predicted proteins | sample RifGroB2_FD_183994 | JGI IMG/M metagenome (GOLD analysis project Ga0209317, IMG submission 183994) | Soil microbial communities from Rifle, Colorado, USA - Groundwater B2 (SPAdes) (version 2) | ecosystem: Environmental > Terrestrial > Soil > Unclassified | place: Rifle, Colorado | collected...
CTTGTCTCCATCAATTCCCTCCGCCTCCTCGAATTTCATATTCCAACATCTCATTCTGGTGTAACCATATCGGATCAGCGTTCCTTCGGATAAAGTCATCAAAATCAATGCTATCAATGGTCGGTGGACGTTTAACTCGTTTCCGTCCGGAAACCCCATTTTTCTGGGCACCGTAGTTCACTTGTTCACTTCCGAAGCCGATTCAAATCCATTGACTGGGTGAGACCTGCTCCCCTGGCCCTCCGCGGGGCTCGATCAAAAGGCCTCCTGAGTAAGTGAACAAGTGAACTACGTCCCCCCCGCTCCTCCCCCCGCTCCCCCTACTGAACCCGGACATCAGGAGTTACTACAGCAATCTGCTCAAGGGCCGTGAGCTCGAGCGCGGCATCAAGCTGAAGATGAAAGTCAAGCTGGCGGCAAAGCTCCTGGTTGTCGCGTGGACGCTGATGAAGAGCAAAGAACAATTTAGGACTTCCTGCTTCAAAGGGTAGACTCTTACCAGAAGCAGGCAGTCGGCGAGATGAGCCCTTTCAACAACGTTGAGGCTATGACCTCGGGAGGGACAATATCGGGCCTCTCACTGAATCTTGAAGCTTTGATAAGGAATGATTGACGACCCCGTTCCGCTAGCGGACGGGGAATGTCGGATATTGGTAACGATTAAGCTCAAGGTTCGCCGTAAGTGAGACACTCGCCATTTCTATAACCAAGGGAGAGGTGCGCCCGGATACCAATGTGAACGATAACTATCTGATTTTCAAAGAGCAGCTTTTTTCATTGACAGGTTGAATATAGTATGTCCCCCCCCTCCTTGACAACCTGACCCTCCGGCTTTGACAACCAGGTGACTAGCGTCCCCCTCAGGCATGGCTTCGCCTTGCACTTGCGGATGATTAGCACCAATCAGGTATTATATACTGTCCCCTTGGCCTTTACTCATTCATGCATAATCTGGCAATCAGGCTGTCGCGGGACTCATGGCCTTCTTTACTTAGTGAAGCCAGCATTGATGAGCAGGTACTGTATGTAGCAGGGTCTGTTTTCAAATCTTCAATCATCCCCTTCATAAAGACCACAATCTCGTCGGGAAAGTCGAAGTAAAAAAGGCCGTAATCCTGCCGCGTCCCCCCCGGCCGGCACAAAAGCATGAAGAGGAAGTAAGACGTGAAGTACTCCTGAAAGGACTTATGAGCGAATTTAACTTTGAAGTCATGAAAGGTCCGCTTATCGAAGGGCACCAGAACTGAGTTCAGCAACAGTTCTACAGTTTCAGCAATTGGAACATGACATAACTTGATCAGTGATTCGAGGTCCGATTCTAACAGATAGCTAAGAAAAGAGACCTTGCAATTCTCATCGTTAATCAGCATCATCTTTGCGGCTTGTGCAAGAATGGCAAAAATGGCCTTGACCTGCTTGATGATGTCGCCTTGCATGTTGAGCGGCCGCTCGCTGACGCACATCGAAACTGAAGTGCTTCTGTCGAGCTTGAATTTGTCCAAGAGATAGCTCTGATAGATTTGCGCCAGGTTTTGCTTCTTTATTTCACCACTCGCTACATCATCGGTTATCATCTTGAGGAATAGAGGGCGCTTTGGAATGTCCCCGTAGTATCTGTGGTAAGTTCCTGAGCGAACTATTCCTATGAATTCACTTATGAACTCAGATGATCTGCCACCAGCATTATTGAAGCGCAGATACTGATGCAGGTAGTCCTCGATGTCTTGATCAAGCCAGTCATTCAACACGATGTAATCGATGTTCTTTTTTTTGGGCCCTATGGCTTCCTCGAAGTTGCACCTTCTCTCATCCCACAATTCCTTCCTTATCGTAAAGATGCACTTATTCGAAAAATTTTCCATGCATTGGAAAATCCTTCTCAACCCCGTCACCGAGTATGCCACCTTGTGTTCATCGAGGCCGTCGAAGAGAAGGGCGTACTTCCCCGTTGATCGCATCATCAGCTGGAAGTCCTTCAGGAGGATCTTGTCCAAGTACCTCGACTCATCGAAGACCTCCTCGACGACGACCTCCAATATCTGCTTACACAGCATGTACTCGTTGGTGAAGGCCTCCTCTTCGAATTGGGCGATTGGCAGATAGATAGGGATGACGTCATTAGCGAAGAGCTTCTCCGTCAGGTTCAGGAGCAGAGACGTCTTTCCGAAACCGAACTCGCTAATCACGAATATCCATCTGTTTTTGCTGCAGTCGGTAATGACCCCTTCGTCATTCAGCCTGGAGGATCTGATGTAGGACAAGGTTCCCTGCAGTAGAAACTCGATTGGTTTCCTCTCTGCCCGCTCGAGATTCGGCAGCACGATGAAAGGTACGTTCTCCTGATAAAAGGTTTGGTCCAGCCGTCTTCTGTAATCCTCCAGGAAGCGCCGGTTGGAGGCATCAATCTTGGAGTAGAGGATTTCCCTGGAACTCTCGAAAATATAGGTCACGATCCCGCCCAGATCGAGAAAAGTGGCTTGTTTCGTTTTGCTCGATTGCACAAGGTCTTCCAGAGCCTTTAACAGTTCTTCTCGCATCACCCGATCCGGGATGTGCTTGTTGATTACAAGGAAGTAGCAGTTAGCCTTTCTTGAGGAGTTTTTGAAGTCGCTGATCGACTTGAGACAGTCTTTCAAGTGTCGCGGCAGGAATTGTGTGATTTCGAAGCCTTTGCACTGATAGGCAAGGTCGAAGTCTGCACCTTCACCTGCGCTATAAAGATCGATCCCCATCCTGTCGACGATACCCATTTCTTGGGCATTTACCACGGTAGGAAAGATTTCTGCCAATATCTGATGGAACTTGTTCTGAAAAGCATGCCTTGACAGGCTGTTCAGTTCAGCTGCCATCTGCTTTCCAAACCTGGTCGATGTCACATTCATGGGCTGAACCTAATTTATGATGCACGGGGAGAGTGGGGGCACGGGGGGCTCGTTCCGGGGACACCATACTTAATTCGCATGCTGTGGCAGGTGTCCTTGGAAAACCCGTAATGCCCCTCAACCTTGATCAATCATACTTGCTCTTGTAAATCAATCGGCCACTTGAACCAGCCGGCTCTAATTTGTAGATGTCCCAGCCCTTCACGGGTGTTGACTGCTCCAACTTGTACGCCATGACTACTTTCTCGCCGTCAGTCCTTAGATTGATGGCACCATAAACGGCAACGCTTCGATCAAGTTTCGCAACTAACCCGTCGAATTTCTTCTGGGCAGCGGCTCTTTTCTTTTCGTCTGAGGCTGCGGCAATCTTTGCGGCTAGTTCGGAAAGTTGCGCTCGAAGCACGACAGGGTGTTTGATAGTTTCCTTTGTGGACCGTGCCAATTCGGTGCTCAGCAGCAATGGACGTTCACCTCGGCTGCATTTTGCGATTGCTCCGAGTGCATCTGCGCGAGGGTGAGCATGCGGCTCATCGTCACCGCTTGAAATAACGGTCGCTACCGGATTGATCGCCTTCATAAAGGGTAACAGAGTATCGGCACTTCCGTGGTGGCACGCCTTGGCGATGTCACTCCCGAATATAGGCCTGGCAGCCTCTACGAGGGTCGCTTCTTCCTCCGCACTCTTGGGGTTTGGCGATAGCCCCGTGTGCGCCTCCAGCAACATGCGGCTGGATTCGATGTTGAGATCGCCTCCCATGAAGATGTTCACATTCTTCATCTTGAATCGAAACACCACTGAGTGGCCATTCTTGGTCTTGCCGACGTCTCCTAGCCACCGGAGTGCACGTTTGCTGTCCACCTTCTCCACAAACGGCCCGAGAACTTCGATTGTCAGACTCTCGCCTGGGCCATGTCCCGACAGATGGCCTTCGTTTAGGTCGAGCATCCTAAAATCTCCGAATTTACCGGCGTTCAACGCTTTGCTGAGCATGCCGGGGTACTTCTTTTTTGTCCAATTGGCTGGATTTGACAAGAATGCTTGAAGTTCCGAAAGGTCTGTGACGAGATCGGCGATGTATTTCCTGCCGCCAAAAACCATCGGCTTGCTCAAGGTCTCGGTCGTGCTGTCGGCCGCGCGTTCCATCAGGCCATTGGAGTAAACCGTTTGAAAGTAGACATTTGGGTCGGCAAAGAGATATTCAAAGCCCCCATAGTGATCCTCATCCGAATGAGACATGATAGCGGCATCGAACGATACTTTTTCCTTGAATCCGAATCTCCAGCGCAGGAACCGGAACATGTTGTCTCCTTGCCCCGCGTCGATCACATACCTTTTATCGTCTGGTGTCACCACCAGCGCACCATCTCCTTGGCCGATATCGACGAACACGATCTCCAACAGGCGATTTGGCTGGGTCTCCTCGGCCCGTATCCACCCCTCTACACCTCGAACCTTTACACGGAAGAAGTTGCCGTCATGACTTTTTCCTGCGACGACGAGGACGTCGCCCCAAAGCAGGTGTTTTTTTGCTGTGAGTTTCTGGGGCGGCTGCCCGGTGGGATCCGTTCCGAGCTCGTAGACAATAGCTGAGGGATAAGCGGCAAAGAGCATTTCATTGGCCATTTAGGTTCTCCCTTGTAGCTTGATTGTAGACACTCATGAAGGTGATAACGGGGCTGAGGCTGACCGGCCAGGTTCTAGGACCGGTCGTGCCGATGGTTGGAAATTAGCGGCGCGTCTCAACAACTTACACAACTTACACAACTTACACAACTTACACAACTTACACAACTGACACAACTTACCAACGTCCCCCCGGCCCCCTAAATTTATCCAGTGTCATGGGCTGCCCCCTTCCCGGCCTTTGATGACGTTTTCCCAATTCGTATAGATGAAGGTGACAGCAGAGAGGATGGCAATGCCTACTACGCCACGAATGCCCCACCGTGTGATGATGAGATCCTTTAAGGAAGGTGGGCTGTTGCCAGTCACATGTGCCTCCGCGAAAAAAAATCTTATGCCCTTCCTTATTTTCCTACACCCACCTTTGTGACAACTTTTAGTATATGTCAACACCTGCCGTCGATGTAGATGACAGGTCACGCATCAGGGCGGGATGGAGACCTTGTTTCCCTCCCGAGTGTGATACGTTTCTGAAGTTGATCGTTTATCGTCTTGCCACTCCCCCTCCGAGTCGACATGCCCGTTTTCGTACCAGCTACTCCATGCGCCATTCCTTTTGTCGGCGTGGTAGAGTCCTTGGCTCCGGATTTGGCCGCTTTCATACCATGCGGCAAAACTGCCTTCCCTTTTGCCGTTCAAGTAAGTAACTTCAGTTTGGGGTTGGCCATTGCAGTACCATTCCTGCCATTTCCCTTGCTTTGTCCCATTTTCGTATCTTCCGGTGACGGAAAGCTGTCCGTTAGGACACCATTCTTGCCATCTTCCGCTCTTGACTCCGTTAGCCAATTCACCCGCTTGGTGAGGCTGCTTCAAAATGGTGACTTGCCCGTTCGTTTCTTCGAGATTGACCGCCCAGGACTCGTAACTCGAAGACGTCTCTTTTTTAAGGATTAATTTCTTGCAGGCAACCCCGCAGCCTGGGCTCCTTGTTGTTTTTATCAAGAAGGAGACCTTACCGGTATCATCAGTTATGCCCAAGCTTCCCTCTGCGGCACAACCGAAGCTGACACCTGCTAGAGGAGCAGAGGCTTCTGTAAGGAGGGTCGCAGCATAGGATATTTGAATCGGCGTGGAGCACCCGCAGAAAGACCGCGCACAGTCGAATTCCCTTAGCCGACTCTCGATCTTTTTAGGTGGCGCGGTTCGACCATCAACCGCTTCTCTGGGCGGGTCTGCAAACGCAGGGTGCGAGAAGAATGCCATACAGATAATCATGAAGCTGATTTTCCACGATTCCTCCAGCATCACTGTGTACCTCCGCAATAAAAAACCCTTGCCGGCTGATCCACGTTCCATGGTTTTGGCCAACGGGGCCGAGGCGCACCGGCCTAGCGCAGCGGAGACCGCGTGCCGCCGAGTGGTTGGGCATGTATTTTTCAGTCGCGATTTAATGTCACATGCCAAGCAAAACAAGCAGCCAGGCGCTTAGGGATGCCGGGTGCGTTGTCAAGCACCCACCTCTCGACTTCACTGGTTTCAAAGATCATGGCTGCTCCGCTCCACTGAGTCACTGGCTTTCGGGCCAAGACTGGGTCACCTGAATAGAACAGGTATGGCTCGTCCGAGACTTTCGTGTCCACGTACACGATGGTCCATCCCTCACTCCTGAATGTTTGAAGAACGTCAACAGTCTTCAATCTAAGCTGCTTTTTGATTGCATTTGCGAGATTAGCTTTTCCTTTTATCGTTACGTCCCGTTCTATACCTTCACATGGAGCTGCATCGACCCAAGAGAGTGCCTGAGTATATTGTTGTTGTGTGATCCGCTTACTTTTCACTGCATCTGCAAGTCCCTGCTTGACCGTTGCCTTATCAGACTCAGACAATGGCGGTTCGCTGGCCCCCAGTGCGCTAATTGTATAGATCAGCGATAGCAATGTGACATAAATCAGTATTTTCTTCATTTTTCCCTCGGCCAACGGGGCTGAGGCTGACCCCCGACCGTAGGGAGAGGGGTCGTGCCGATGGTTAGTCCATGCGTTTGTCTGGCGGGAGGTTGTCCTTATCCTGCTTTTTCATAAGCAAAACATCACGTTCAGATGGTTCAATTTTCGGAATATTCTCGATTACAGGCATAAAGTTGGACGAAACCAAATCTTTCAAAGCTTGATCGATCTGCCTTTCTGCTTCGGCTCGTATTTCAGGGTCTTCGATCCGTTCAATAAGCTTTGCTCTAAAATCAATTTCGCCAAGTACTGTTTGCTGCCAGTCTTTCCGAGTGTCTTTGATGTGCTTGGTAGCGATCCGCCGTTGTTCCCATTTTTTAGCGTTAGCGATCTCGTCTCTGGTTAGTTGCTTTATCAAGGCATCTTCTTCGGCAGAGGCGGCTTCTGCTATTGTCTTTCTAAGTCGTGCATCGGTTGTCTTTTCAAAAAGTTGCGAGAGCCAGCTAAAAGCAGCTTTAGACCCACTTTTCAAGGAAAGCCAGACACTCCCGTTCTCAATCCAACTAATGTGAAGGGTATTTTGATCGTACAAATTGCAATCACTGGTAATTGTGTTCGCGACGGCACCAACTTTCCTTCGTGCATTGTCTCCCTGCCAGTCGTTATGCTGGTGCAAGCGTTCACACGCGATTACACCGACGTTGTGAATGGTTCGAACTGAGCGGAGAAACTTTTCAAGTTGGATTGCGTCAACTGATTTACCTTCGGGGACGAGACGTATACCAAGAGAATCTGGGTCGTATTTCTCTGGCGGTTCGATAGTAACAGCCGTGATATCATTATCGGCATCGTATCCACCAATTCCTTTGGCCTGCATGTCAAATAGCTTTTCCAAGAATATCGAGCCAAATAACAGGGGTGCAGCGCCGTCGTCCACTAAGGCGAACTCCACTGGCAATGCTCTTATGTTTCCAATTTGAATCCCTACCTTAACTAATGGCCGCTCAACATACATCCCACTTGAAAGCATCACCCTTGTTACTCCTGATGGTGAGACACCAGAAAGCTGGCGGAAAAGAGATGACTGCATCAATCCTTGCGAATGCCATGTGTCAATGATGAATTTGGGGGCAACGGCAGATGTGGTGATGTTAACAGGATCAAAGACTTTACATTCTCGATGTATTGTTGACATTGTGGCTCCTTCTGTTTTTGTTGACCGGCCCAGTCGCTTTCCTTACGCAATGCCTTCAGCAACTTCCATTTTGACGCCCAGAGCAGCGGACAGAGCCTTTATGAACTTCGAGACATCATCTGTGTTAGGCTCTTGCACCGCATGATTTCTCCGAAGCTCGCCTAGCCATGCTTTGTGTTTAGAGCAGAAGCTCTCAAGGTCTTCTAATGACAATCGGTGCCAAAGATCCAGATGGCCGGTTTTGAAATGAACAAGATCGTTTCTAACACTTCGTAACTTTGTCCGCTCTTTCTTTGAGATACGACTACCCGGAATGCACTTCCGCTCTAATGCTTTGCATTTATCATGGAATTTATCAAATCGCAGTTTTGTTTCGATTTCAGAATCGCTCACGCCTGCGTCAAGTAGCATTGCTGAATATAACTGATTAACCGATGCCTCTATGTATGCATTTAAAGTAAGGAATCCTGCACGAACAAATCGTTTGCGTTGCAGAATATTCTGTTCAGACTTGGCACACGCAATGAAGTAGTCTGTGTCTTCTTTGAGGTCTTCGATAACCGAGATTACTTTCATTTCAGCTGTCCGGCCGGAAACTGAAATGGAAACTTCCGCACCATGATGAAGAGCGCCATGACGCCCTCCCATTGCCTTTTTTAGGCTTTCTCTCGCTTCATCTATTTTGCTCATGAAGTTTCCTCAGGTATCATTCTTTTTCGGGGAGTAACGCCTGAGTGACCGGCGGAGCGCTCAGCTCTTTCGGCTCTTCCAGCTCTCACCCACCGCGGAGTCCGTGTCCTCTCGCCTTGTTGGCGATCGCCGTTCGTCAACTGTCTTGGCTGATCTCGGCCTTTCACCAGCTTCCACAAACTGAATCAGCTCTCACAGACCTTCACAAACTTCCTCAAGCCCAGCAAACTAAATCAGCCGAGCCTCGCTGCCAAAGCCTTATGGTTGATATCGGTTTCTATTTGTTTTCGCCGTAGTTCGCCAAGGCTTTCACCACGTCTTCAGATATTACCCTTCTTTTTTTCTTCAATTATATGTTCTAATAGAATAGCTTCTGCCTTGTTTTTTAACAGATCTGGCCGGTTTTCAGGAAATATTCCGACCTCCTGCAGCATAGCGTTATTAAAACACAAAACACCACGCACATTAGTCTGAAATTTTATTTGAGATATTGAACATTTACCTTCGTAAAGTACGCCTTCATACTGTACTCTGATTGATATATCCATTTGTGCTCCTCCTTTCATTTTAGGACTTCGGTCTCTGCTATTTACGATAACCGAGTAAGACGTTTTGTATGTCCACCGGGTCAGTTCCGGCATCGCTGCCCGAATCCATTCGCATTACAGAAACCATGTTTACAAATGCCTCCCTTTGCTCGGCATTTGTCATTGATGCGCCTAACTGCTCAAAGGTAGAAAAAGCTTTTATGGCTTCGTTGCACCCATATAGACAAATTCTTGCATTCGCATCAGCCGTTTTAGAAAACAACTCTTGTTTATCCTTGCTTTCTTCTACATAACGGAACGGTGCTTGCTCACAAACACATTTTAAATAGTCCATGTAGGCTTTGGACCGGAGGTCACGCAAGTGACGCTGCCCTTCCACCCGGCGCGTGAAGATGAATGGAATGATGCACCGATAATTATTCCGAGGAATGAGAATACAGCAGCTATCATTTTTTCATCCATCTTGGTTTTCCTCGCCAACGCTGAGCTACCGGCTGGCCGGTAAGATCAAGCCGTCAGGTTGACCTCTGCAATTATTTCCCGAAGTTCCTCGATTTTGTAAGGTGGGGTCTTCTTGTGAAGCATTGAGTGGCAATTTGGACACACTGGGCGAAGGTCAGTCTGTGGGTTTAGGGCGTATTGACGGCCGATTGTTGCAACCGGTGTTAGGTGATGAACATGAATAAAACCCAGCCCTAACGGCCCATACACCTGCTCAAACTCCATTTCGCAAACAGCACACCTTGCTCCCCAATGATCGATACAGATACGTCTTGCTGCGGTATTTCGTTCGTAAGCGTTCACAGTAATGGTTGTTTTTGCACCTTCAACTATTTCAATCTGACCTGAAACCTCTTCGGCTGTATAAAATTCCCGGTCATCCTTTGAAACTTTAATAAGTAGCTGTACCTTCTCGCTACAGTTTGTTACTGAAGTCAAAACCCTACTGGGTGCCCAAGGAGAATCATACTCAAATAGCTCTCTAATTCTGGAAATATCCAGCGGATTTCTCGTTAAATGCAGAAACCAATGAACTCCAGCCCGATATTCAGGCATGTCAGGCTTATCATAGTACATCGGTGGCAGGTATGCTTGCCGATCGCATCTACTCAGCACTCTTCCCACAGCAACAATCCCTATTTCATTTTCGTACATTAGGCAAATGTCGCCTACTTCAAGCCTTGTTAGCTCATCAAGATACCTTGCTGGCCCGCCGGTGAATGCAAGGTCATTATCAAGCCAGACTGAAATATCGTTCATTCCTTCAAATGATCTCTTATCAGTATTTATGATGTAGTACTTCATTTCTCTCCTCTGGCCAACTCGTAGTTGACCGGACCTGGCCATCCTGCCGTTTCGGCTGCATTCCAACAATATCGGGTTGTCGGAATTGACCTATCTCCCTACCACTGTTAGCCTATTAAATTGGGTGAATGGCCCCCTTCTAGGCCAACATCCAATTTGGAGGGATGAACCCCTTCCGGATTAACATTCCGGGAGGAGGGATGGCCACCCGCCGGTTCGCAGTGCAGATCCTTTATTTATTGACCCTTTGGCCGGATTGAGAAAGTCCCATCATTCGCAGTTATAAATTGTTTTCAATCAAAAAGCACTATATTACGACTTCTAATGTATGTCAAAGGAGGAATTAACTTAATGATGGATGAAGTATTCCCCGGGTATGCAACATATCCAACTAGTCGACGAGTTGCTCTTAACCGACATGAAGGGTACAAGAAGCACCTCGGATATTACCTGAATTTTTGCGACAGCTGCCATACTTCTGTACCAAGTTCTCAACACATACGCCAAGTTATGATCAAACTTGAGGAGGATGGTTATCCTAAAGAGCAGCGGCAATAGGTAGCTAATGCTGTATCTCTATATTTGCAGATGCTCAAACAGGAGGAGCTTCTTAAAAAAGCAGGAAATTGTGTAGAGGAGAGCTATCTGGACGAAAGGCATCGCCGCTTTGAATGCCTAGTCCTGGGTCGATGAAGCCTCATTACGGATTTCGGTAGCCGGGGAGACTTTCAAGGAAGGGGGCGAATTTGGCCGGCCAAATTCGCCTGCAGGCCACTTAGGCTGGATCCAAGTCAATCTACAGGACGTGAGTCTAATGAGACGGGCACCCCAGCGGACTGTACCGGATCAGGGCAAAATTTGGCCGGCCAAATTTCCTTCCGATTTGGCCGGCCAAATTCGCCGTCCACCCTGGTACGCCCAGTTGAGGCCCTTGATCGGGTAGGAGGCGGGATTACTCCCCCTCCTCCCACACCACCGTGCCTACGGTTCCGTACAAGGCGGTTCATGAAGTGCATTGAAGTCGGTGGTACTGGTCAAACGAATGGCGCTTTCGCGCCACGCGCCATGCCTGGCGCACTGAAAAGAGCGGAGGGATCTTGGGATCCCCCCGCTCGAATTGCTGCCACTCTAGGAGTCGCCTTAGTTGTAGGCACTCTCCGAATGCTGGGTCTGGTCGAGGCCCATGATCTCGTCTTCCTTCTCCACCCTGAGACCGATGGTCTTGTCGATGACGAAGGAGATGATCAGGGTGACGATTACGGCGTAGGCGGCTGCGGCACCGATCGCGATCAGCTGGACGGTGAACTGCTTGACGTTGCCCGAGAGAAGCCCGGTGGCTCCGACTGTGGCGAAGACGCCGGTCAAAATGGCGCCGGTGGTGCCGCCGATGCCGTGCACGCCGAAGGCGTCGAGCGAGTCGTCGTACTTGAGCTTGGCTTTCATCAGGATGCCGAGGTAGCAGACCAGGCCCCCTGCGATTCCCATCAGGATGGCGGCGCCGGGCTGCACGAAGCCCGCGGCGGGGGTGATCACGACGAGGCCCGCGACCACACCGGAACCGAAGCCGAGAGCGGAGGGCTTGCCGGCATGGGGGGGCCGCATGGTACCGGGTGTTGATAAGTGGATATCTCCGGGTATGCTTGCGGCATGTCTAAAAAGAGCAGAATCCACATACCCGGGGCCATTTATCACGTGATCCTGCGGGGCAACGATCACAGAGACATCTTCGCCGATGACAAGGACCGATTCCGCTTCTTCTCTATCCTCGACATCGTTCGCCGGCGCATCCCCTTCAAGATCCACGCGTTCTGCCTCATGACCTCCCATTTCCACCTGGAGTTGCAGGTCGCCGCCGTCCCGCTTTCGAAGATCATGCAGCGC
>Ga0209317_1002780_pt1 | contig 12067 bp, 12 predicted proteins | sample RifGroB2_FD_183994 | JGI IMG/M metagenome (GOLD analysis project Ga0209317, IMG submission 183994) | Soil microbial communities from Rifle, Colorado, USA - Groundwater B2 (SPAdes) (version 2) | ecosystem: Environmental > Terrestrial > Soil > Unclassified | place: Rifle, Colorado | collected...
CCACCTCCGCCTGCAACTCGTCCCGGACCGCTCCCAGTCACGTGCTGGCGGCCATGGGTATTCCCCGCCCCCGTGCAGTTGCTTCGCTGCGCCTGGCTTGGTGCCACCTTACCGCGGAACCCGATTGGGAAGCGGTGGTTGAGGTGCTCAAGCGACTGCAGGGGTGAATCCGCTCAGCTGTCTAAGCATACGCGTAGACAGGCTCAGAACCGGCAGGGCAACGCTCTGCGCAGGTAAGGGCAGCAAGCCTCTCCCGCGTCTCCGGGGTCAGGTACTCCCAAAGGCCCAAACGCTTCAGGGTCTCCACCTTCGGAATCCCCTTGTCGTTCCACCCCCGCTCCTCGTAGTACACCTGGATCAGCTTGCGCAGTTCCTTCCTGCGCTGATCCATGAGTTGGGTGCGCTTTTCCGTGGTCGGCGTGGCGGCGACGGCAGCGGCATCCAGGCCCAGCATCCTCACCAGTTCGGAGTCGTTGAACTCCTGCTCGGTCTCGTACAGCGCATCCTCGGTGGGACCGATGGCACGCTCGGGGATCCAGTCGTGATCGATGGTCTTCGCACCGTAGCGCATGACGTTCATAACACGCTGCAGGTTGATGTCACGGTCGGTCCGCTCGAAGATCTCCTCCCACCCCAGCTCCGTACCGAGCACGCCGTTGTAGAAGTCGGCGTAGATCTCCTGGGAAGCCGGGTTGATGTGGATGTCGCCCGTTACCCGCTTGGCGGATTCCGGGTTGAACACGTCCACCCACGGCAGCTTGCAGACCCCAAGGTTGTCGTTGCCCAGACGTACCCGCGGATAGGTCATGAGCGCCCGCGCCTTCTCCTCGAAGGTCGGGAAAGCACCGAGGAGATCGGCCTTGATCAGCCAGGCCGCCGCATGGTGCGCGCCGATGTCGCTCGCGGCCGCGTAGGAGCCCTGCATCGAAAGCGAGCGGTGGGTCCGGTAGAAGGAGAACGGGAGCCCCTTGGTCTGCATGGCGAAGAGAGCCAGGTCGGCCCGCGGGTCGATCCCGGTCCGTTCCTGGTAACGCTTAGCCACCCACTCGTTAAGCTCGATCATCCCCTTGCCTGCCATGCGGGCGCATTCCGACTCGCCGTGGGCCAGGCGGTGCATGAAGGAGAGCGCTACCTTCTGGTTGCCCCAGACCAGCTCCAGGCCGTCTGTATCGGCGCTGGTCAGATAGCCGCGCTGGAAGCACTCCATGATGAAGGCCATGATGGTTGCGGTAGAGATGGTGTCGATGCCGTAGTTGTCGCAGTGCCAGTTGGCCTCCATGATGAACTCGGCGCTCCAGATCCCCAGGTTGGAGCCGAAGCCCGCCGCCGTTTCGTACTCGGGGCCGTCAACCCAGGCCTTCAGTCCCGCGTGAGTTCCCGAGGTGAGGGTCACCCAGCCACCCTTGTTGCACTGCAGGTTGCAGCCGGGGAAGCAGCCGTCCATCCCCCGGTGCTCGAACAGGTGCTCGGCGTAATGCTTGCCGCAGATCTGTGCCGCCCGGGGATCGGTCCCCCCCTGGAAGTTCTTGACCGGCAGCGACTGGTACTCGTGCTTGCTCATGAAGGTGATCAGCCCGACGCTCCCCTTGCGGTGCATCTTCAACTGCTGGGGATCCACCTCTTTGACGATCTTGTGCAGCGAGGCACCGGCGTTGAGCACCTTCTGCCAGTCGGCGGCCCCGTAAGGGTTCTCTCCGTGCGGGTACTCAGCCAGCACCACGATGGCGAGGATGTTCTTGTCGTGCATGACGGAACCGATGCCGGTACGCCCCGCCTGTTTCGAGCGCCACACCCCTCTCCCGCCGTCCCGGGCCGGCTTGGTGACGTCGAAGTAGTGACTGTTGATGCAGCCGTAGCTGGTGTTGGCAGCCCCCACGCCGGTGGACATGAACGCGATGTTCCGCCTCTGGTAGCCCGCCTTCGTGTAGCGCGCCTCAAGGTCCGTTTGCAGGTGAAAGGCCTCGTCGTCCGCCGGAGCCGGCTCCAGATGCACCTCGCTCGTGAACCCGTTGATGACGATCAGCATCGCCTGGTTTGCCTTGCCGGTGATCTTGAGGGCGTCGAAACCCGCGTACTTCAGAAATGCGCCGAAATAGCCACCGAAGTTGGAGACGCCGGGCACGCCTGTGATGGGAGATAGCGAGATCGCCATCGCCTTTGCCGTGCCTGGGAACTGCGGGATGCCGCCCAAAGGGCCGTTGGCGATGATGAGCGGGTTTTGCGGATCCTGCGCCTTGGTCGTTGGAGTCGTTGCCTGGTGCAAGAGGTAAAGGCCAAGACTGCGGCCGCCGATGAAATAATCCCGGACCTGCGCGTCCAGTTCCGGAGTTTCGATGGCGCCAGTTCCGAGATCGATGTTCAGGATACGGTTGGCATAGCCGCGGTTCAACTTAGTCGGTGCGTACTTCATTGCTAACTCCCTCTCTCTGTAAACTTTCCTTTGGCAAACCCAAGCAATCGGCCGAAGACGTGCTTAATTAACTAAAATCGGATTTCGGAGAAAAGAATTACATTATGTATACATATTGAGTCAAGATAAATCCGGGTGCAAGAGCTCAACAAATCAAGGGATCACTGTCATCAAATCAGTGTTAAACAAGACGGAACACGAACTGAAGGATTTGAAATTTGTGAGGGAAATAGGAGAGAGGGTGTTGCCGGAATTCATCTCTTCCGGATAGAGGTTGACACCACTATAATGGCCATATAAAATGACCAAAGTGGAGGCTAAGAAAATGAAACAATACAATATTGCCGAAGCAAAATCGCACTTTTCCGAACTGGTAAAGCTGGCCCTGCAAGGGGAAGAGGTCCTCATCGCGCGGGACAACAAACCTCTTCTCAGGCTGACTCCGCTCAATGCCCCTCAAAAAAAGAGGATGCCTGGTACAGCCAAAGGGCAGGTTTTGTCGGTAGCTCCTGATTTCGACGAACTGCCGGATGATTTCAAGGAATATGTCTGATGTCCCGGCTTCTTCTGGACACGCACGCTTTCCTCTGGTGGGTGGATGATGCGCCGCAACTCGGTGCCGCAGCCCGTAAGGCGATCAGCGATGCAAACAACGAATGCTACCTGAGCATCGCCAGTTGTTGGGAATTGGCCATAAAATCAAGCCTTGCCAAACTGCGCTTGACCAAGCCCGTGGAGCTATTCATTTCAGAGCAGGTAGCGGCCAACAGTTTTTCCCTTCTCGGCGTCGACTTGCGCCACGTGGCCAAGGTGGAAAAGATGCCTTTGCATCACCGCGACCCGTTCGACCGTCTATTGATCGCGCAGGCGCTGACGGAGAAACTTACCATCCTTACTGCCGATGGAGCTTTCGCAGAGTACGGCGTAAAGGTACTCTGGTAATCGCCGCGCAGCATCAAGCCCTTAGCCTCAATCCCCCCCGCCGCAGCCTCCGCAGCCTCCCCCTCCGCCGCATCCCCCACCACCCCCACAACCGCTTGAACCACCGCACCCTCCCTGGTAGCCGCTACCGCCGGAGTTCGATGCAGCCTGAGGGAAAAGCGTGGCGATAAAAGGGAAGTATTCCGAGGGAAGTGCGGAAAGCCCGAAAAGCGCTGCCAGATAGGTGGCGTCATTGGTCATGCCGCCCGGACGGATGCTCTGCGCCTGCTCCTTCAGGGACTTGAACCTGACGCGTGCGCGCCTCAGCACCTCGTCGCCAGCGCCGGTACGACTTCTCAACCAGGTATGCGCGGCCCAACCGGCGAAGATCAGGGTCAGGATGATCAGAAATGCGACATTGTGACGCCCCCGGGACAATGCAATGCAGATCTTGGTCACAGAAACACCGGCCAGCAGGGACAGTGCGACCAATGAGGCACTCCTCCTGCCGTCATACACGCCCTGGTTCGCCGTCAGCCCCTCTCCAGCCAACTCCAGGCCGTAAGCCTCGGCGGCTTTGAATCGTGAGGTTTTGATGAAGAGCTCCCTTATCAGTCGCGGTTTCGAGAAATAATCGATAGCCTCCTGCTCGACTGGCCGCCTCACCGTTTCCCTTGCGTGCGGTTCCGCTTCCACCTGGTCGCCGGTTGCCTTGAGCAGGCCACGGTCCATCAGCGAGAACAAAACGACGCGCATGGTTTCATCGACGCCGCCCCGCAGGAAGGCCAGCTTATAGGGATCGCTGCAGACCCGCGACGCTGCGGGCGACGATCTCTCCCTGTTAAGCGTCAGGTTGCGCAGGATCAGATTCACGGCAACACCCAGAACAAGGTAGAAGAGAAGAAAGGCCGGCCCCCTGAAGTCGAACGGGTTAATCATGATCCACCTGCCTCCCCCCGCGGTCGACCGGGCCTGTAACACGCTGGTACATGAACCCGGCCACTCCAATCAGCGCAAAGACCAGGGGTCCTGCCGTGCCGGGGGGGAGTGGTTCCTTTCTGCGCGCCATGTCTATGAGTTCGCTCAGACGGTCTTCCCTGGGACATCCCGGCTCTGCCAGCATGGCGGCAAGCGCTTCACGGGGTGGCTTCGCCGCTCTCCCTTCGAGAGAGAGGATCGAGGCGGCGCAGACCCGCAGCGGTGCCGCTGCTTCGGCCGCAACGAGCGCCAGCTGCTCCTCGCGAAGACTCACCAGTGCATAGCGCTCCCTCATGCGGAGCATGAGGTTTAGCAGCGTCTGAATGATCCGCTGCCGGAGCAGCACGGGGGGGATGGTCAGGGAGGCGAAGGGGTCAGGACCGAACAGCACGCGCCGGCGCACCAGTATGTCGGAGAATTTGACCGCGAAGGCATCCATGGCAGGCTCGATTTCAGATTCCAGGAGAAACATCACGTCGAGTCGTATGGCTGCGTGGGCGGCACGAAACGCGTCTCTGATCTGATCCACAGATTGCTGTCGATACCGCTTCAGAAGGAGGAGCAGGTTGACATCGGAAACGCTGCGCAGCCTTGCCTCGGCAGCCGAGCCGAAGAGCACCGCGCAGATGAGATCAGCGCCGAAAGCCCCCTGCGCGGTTGCCACGAAGTCGCTCAATTCCTGCTCGATTTCCGGCGCCAACTCAACTTTTGAAATCATGAAACCTCCCGGGTACTGGTTGATGTTTCGCCATCTGCAGCCAGCCAACAGCCCGGATCGGCTCGAAAGAGATCCCCGTGGACGGCCCAGGCCAGGCACCTGGAACCGCCGCGGCAGGTACGGGCGTAGAAACAGCTCTCGCACCCGTTGCTGATCCGGCTGCGGTCGCGCAACCTGATGAAGAGATCGCTGCCGCCATAGATGGACTCCAGAGGCTGACGGAGCATGTTTCCTGCCACAAGGGGGAGCCTCCGGCAGGGACAGACGTCACCGCTGGGGAGGACGGTGAGGAGCGTGTCCCCGGCGGTGCACCGGTACGGCGAGACGCCGGCGGCCGTGAACTGCAGCGAGCGATGCAGCACAACAGGCGAAGTTCCGAACCAGCCGAAACGCCGCTCTCTTTCCATGAGGCCCACAAACTCCCTGGTCTGGTCCGGCGTCATAAGCGTCTCCTCTGTCCGATGCTTGCCACCGCAGGGGACCATGCGGTCAGACCAGACCCGCGCCACACCAAGCTTTTTCCCCAGCCGCGCCACCGCGGGGAAGTCGAGGTAATTGCCCCGCTGGGCCGTAAAAGAGAGATAGGTCGGGATGCCGGCGCCGACCAGAAGCTTCACACCGGCGACGGCCCGGGCATGGCTTCCCTCCCCGCGGATACCGTCATGGGTCTTTCTGGTGCCGTCGATGCTTACCTGCACGAACGATGGACGCAACCGGCTAAGCGATGCGACGGTATCTCCGGTGAGCAGGGTCCCGTTGGTCAGGACGGCGAAGGAAGTGAATTCCCTCACCGCGGACAACCGCTCGAGCAGGGGGATGAAATCATCCCTGAGAAACGGCTCGCCGCCTGTCACGGTGATATGTGCACGGAAGAAGCGGCCTGCGGCAGAATCGCGGCAGTCGGCAACGAAGGATTTGAACTGCTCCAGGATCAGCATGAGCTCTTCCCACGAAGGGTCAGGAGTAGGAGGAGCACCCTGATAACAGTGGCTGCAATGCAGGTTGCAGCGGTCTGTTATGTGCCACTGGAAAAGCATGTTCTTCGGGATGTGGACATCGATAGGGTTCATGACATTGGCACGCGTTTCTTTATATGGTCAGCCAAGGCAGAAGCAGTGGAAGAGAAGCTTGCCCATCGACCGGTTGAACCACCTTGAATACATATATCGGCCGCAGGCTCCATTGCTTAACCCGAAACGGCAACATCCATATCTTGGCCTTTGTAATCCTCCTTAAACGGAGAGGCCGAGGCATGAGAAACCGACCAGGTGTGAGCAGGCGCTCTGCTCCGGTTGACTTGCGGCCTGGATTGCGTTATTGTACTGTTACCCGTACAACAACACCATGGAGAACACCATGAATACCATCAATTACAGCTCGGCTCGCAGCAACTTGGCTGAGACTATGGACAGGGTCTGCGATGACCATGCACCGGTGATTATCACCCGCAAAGCTGCAAAGCCCGTAGTTATGATGTCGCTGGATGACTACGAAGCGCTGGAGGAAACCGCGTATCTGCTCAGAAGCCCCAAGAACGTGCGCAGACTGATCGAGTCGATTGCCGAACTGGAATCAGGAAAAGGGACTGAAAGGGAGCTTATCGATTGAAACTCGTCTTCTCGGAAAACGCCTGGGAGGAGTACCTGTACTGGCAAGGTGCGGATAAAAAGGTGTCAAAGCGGATCAACATCCTGATAAGAGACATCCAAAGGATGCCGTATGAGGGGATAGGGAAGCCCGAGCCACTGAAACACGCGTTGTCCGGCTACTGGTCTCGCAGAATCAACGATGAGCACCGCATCGTGTACAAGGTAGAGGACAATTCCGTAATGATCGCCCAGCTTCGCTACCACTACTAAGCTCGACTCACCCTATCGAGGCGAGTTCCAGCCTCCCCCCAGCGCAGCATCAACTCACCACGCAGCTGCTCGTTTCCGGGCGCACTCAGTTCGGAATTTAAGGGTTGGGATTCGCCCTCCATTGTTCAACAAGTTACACAACTTACCAGCGTCGGCACTATGGTCAGACTCGGAAGAGGCAGCGCAGAGCTCCTTGGGTGTGGCGAATTTCAAAACTCTCGCAGTGAATAGCTGGTGCTGCGGCCCCCGGCTGTATCTTTCGCCAGAACACCCCACTCCACCAGACTGATAATATCGCGCAGGGCCGTATCCTGGGAGCACTTCGCCAGTTTTGCCCATTTGGATGACGTCAGTTTGCCTTCGAAGCCATCCAGAAGTTTGTTGAGAAGCAGGCGCTGCCGGTCGTTAAACGTCAGGCGGGCGTGAGTCTCCCAGAAGCGGGCCTTCATGATCACGGTTGCCAGCGTCTCATCAGCCGCGTCAATCGCCCGCCCCAGACATTCCAGGAACCATTCAAGCCACGTGGTAATCTCCAGTGTCCCTTTCTGTGTTTGCTCCAGACCACCGTAGTAGACAGTGCGCTCCTGCCGTATCTGCAACGACATGCTGTAAAAACGCTGGCTGCTCTGCACCGATCTGGACAGCATCATGTCGGCGATGGCGCGCGCTATCCGACCGTTGCCATCCTCGAAGGGGTGTATGGTCACGAACCAGAGGTGGGCAATCCCGGCTTTCAACACAAGGTCCGTGGTGTTGTCACTGTTGAACCATTCAAGAAAGGCTGTCATCTCTTTCTTGATCCGCTCGGCGGCCGGCGCTTCGAAATGGACCCGCTCACGACCAAGCGACCCCGAAACGACCTGCATAGGTCCTTTGGCGTCATCGCGCCAGGCACCGACCGTGATCTTGCCAATCTTGCGCACGTTTGCCGGAAAGAGCAGTGCGTGCCAACTGAAGAGCCTTTCCCTTGTCAGGGCCTGAGCGTAATTCTGTGTTGCGTCAAGGATCATCTCAACCACGCCGTCGACGTTTCTGTCAGCCCGGGCCAGCGCTCCTATGTCAATTCCCAGATGCCTGGCAATGGAGGAGCGGACCTGATCCCTATCGAGGATTTCGCCTTCAATCTCGCTGGACTTCAGGACATCCTGAGTCAGGGTGTTCAATGTGGCTTCTGCACGGGAAGAAAAGCCCAGGCTTTCCATGCGCCCTATCAGGCGCCCCTGCCGGTGACGCACGGCTGCCAGGCGTACCAGTAACGCATCCTGACTCCAGCGGAACCTTGGCCAGTCCGGCAATTCATGGATATATGTCGTCATTCACCGCACCTCATGCGGCGAATATAACCCGTATTCACCGCACAGGCAAGTTGTTTGCCGGGGAAGTTGGCCCCATAACTCTACAAAAGCTTCACGGCTGACTTTTCTGGGTTCGTAAATGATCATATTCGCCCCCATAACCCCCGGCTTTTTGGTTACGGCTGAATTTCACGGCACTTCCTGCGACACTACCGACAGGAATGGCCCGTCCTTTCTCTCGGAATAGTGGTACTCAACAATAAAGCGCTTGTCGTGGGCAAAGAAAGACAATTTCCGTAGTACCATTTCTTTGAGCAGAGAGCCGATCTTCTCCCCCTCGGCATTCGAGCAGCCATAACCAGAGGGGGTACTTTTCGATTACCGTTGACATCAAGGGCTGATCTCCTGAGTCCGGGCTCCTTCCAGTCGTCGCTGAACTACTGCATATCCGAGTTGCCATGCTTCCTTCATTGACAAAATGGTCGCGTCAGGATGTTGGGACAACCAGGAGGTTGCAGCTTCGGGGGAACTGATGAAATGCACCCCACTGCAAAAACTGTTACGGACATTGCAACAGCCAACTTGCGTTGCAGGTGTTACCATGGAAAGGACAACTCCAGCCGGAGACAAGTGGCTGACTCCCGTCGGAGTCGCCGTCAACCGAACCGGACTACCCGTAACCGGGCAGTGTGATTCTACCTGTGCCACCTGATCCAACGCCACAGGATACATGAGGGCATCCAAGGCACACCAGGTGTACAGCTCATTTCCACAGGCCTTAAATGAATGCGGCGTTGGAAGAAGCGATAAACCGCAGGCTACTACGTCGCCTTTCTCGTCATACACGGTGTCAGCAAAAGTGGTCAACGCCACTTCGACATCTGATAGGGACATCTTAAGAGCATTCGCTATACTCGTGCGGGATACGGGCTGGCCCTTCGCCAGAGTGCGCAGGAGGAACAGCCACACGCTTGGGTGGTCACAGTGCAAGCCAGCCTGAACAGTATCCAATGTGTTCATCCCTCGTCCGCCTTTGAAGTTTCGCTGCATTCATTTTGTTCTTTTATCGCCTCGTTCACTACACGGTGAACGTCAGAAAGGCATCATCTACCTTCCGGGTGTTTGGTCGCACATTCACAGGCACCTTTATTCTTTTCTGCAACAATCCTCTCAAGAATGAGTGATCTCCCCTTATGTTTTTTCACATCATCCTTAATGTCATCCTCAGAATAATGGTAGCAGTAACAAATTGTATTTTTCACCTTGTTTATCCTTCAACGGGCCAGCCGTTGACCCGTCCGGGCGGCTTTATGCCCGGCCGGTGTCCAACGGGTTTGATTGGAATATCTCATTTCCACCTGACTATACCGAATTTCATGCCAGCAGCCCAATATGCAACAATTCTTTCCGTTGCCACCCACTGGGTTACAGTCTATATTTGGTCACATGATTATCAACTTCCGGCACAAAGGTCTGAAAAATTTCTTCGAGACAGGCAACAAAGCCGGAATACAGGCAAAGCATGCTGATCGATTACCTTGACTACCACTAAGGAGTATCTTTCATGATGCACAACCCACCACATCCCGGCGAGATTATCCGTGAACTATGTCTCAAGCCGCTCAACATATCGGTTTCCGAAGCGGCCAGGGCACTCGACGTCAGCAGAAAGACACTCTCCGAACTATTGAACGGCCATACCGGCGTATCTCCGGAGATGGCGCTCAGATTGTCGATTGCCTTCGATACCACTCCTGAAAGCTGGCTCGCCCAGCAGATGCAGTATGATCTCTGGAAAGCCGGATTAAAATGCAAAGAACTGAAAGTAGAGCGTTTAAAGGCAGCTTGAATCGGCAAATTCGGTTCGCCCTCCAACGGCTGCAACTGTCAGCTGTGGCACAGCCGACAGTTGCAGCCGATTGTTGTGCAGATTTAAGGTTTCGTCCCCTAACAAGTGAATGCTAATGGCATAGCGTAATCGATAAATCCTCGACATGTGATGAGTTGACAACTATCGGATAAAAGCATACGTTCTCGCCATCAGCAATCTTGATAGTGTAATTTCCATTTGGAAGATCACCTCGTAGCTGAAAATGACCCGAGGCGTCTGTTATCGTTTCCGCGACAGTAATGTTTTCCCGCTCCAGCTGCATCTTCGTCCATCCTGCAGGCCGGACCTTGTCTTCTCTCAAAACGGTGCCTGCAACAGTTGTAGAGATGTTTATCTGTTCCCACCTGATCGGAACTAGCTGGTAAAGAGTTCCCGTCACTTGATAACGCTTTTTCTGTTCTGGATGGGAAGCGCAAGCAGCAAGGAGTAAGAGAGGAATCATAAGTATAATTTTTCGCATCAGCACCTCGAATGTCAGATATGGTAGACAGGAAATAAAGCATCCCTTTTTTCGCGTCGGGTGCAGCATATCATTCCCGCCAGCTAATGCCGTGATCCTCGCACCACTCTTGGGCAATCTCTTTGTACGCCCCATCCTTGTACGCGTACCAGCTCTTTTCGATGCCATGCCTATGGAGTGCGTCTTTGAACCTGCGGAACGCTCCCTTCCCTGCGATGGAGCGAAACAGGTCATGAGCAATCTTCAGGTTGTCGAGCGTAGAGCAGAATCTCTCCATGATGGCGTATTCGTGAATGTCATATCTGGTGGGAAGTGGGACATTATCGCCGTCGCCGCCGTCTTCAGCGGCCAGAAACACGGCTGTTTCCCGGATGATTTCTTGCTCCCATTCCGGACGGTCATCGAGCGGGTCATCGCTTTCGGCTGCGTAGACATACTCATCGGTAACCATGATGAATTTGCCGGTACTCCGCTGGAAATAGACGGTCATCGCATCGGAAACGATTTGCATCTCCTGAACGATGTCGTTCAGGGAAACAGGCTCCTTCTGTTCCGGTGGGGTGGCGGATTTTTTGGCGGCAGCGCGGCGTTCGATTTCATCCTGTTCTTCCCAGGTTATGCCGTATGGAGCGCCGCCGGAAGTATATCCGGCGATATAGGCAAAACGATCATCATTTTCCGGTTCCATGAACAGTTCCGGTGCTCGTTTCTCTGACTTTTTTTTGGTCATGTTATGCTCTTTCAAAATATGATAAGTGATAACTGCTCACACCACACACTTGGCAATCCTCCAGCCCCCAAAGGGAAGGGACGCCCTTGATTTCGTGCGTTTCTCATCCTCGCCGGGAAGAAACTCATAATTCCAAGGGCGGTCGCTTCGTTCCTCATTTTGTCAATTTTACAGTCGCGCCCTGTGCCCACTCGGTTTTTCCGCGTCCTTGCAGAATTAGCTATTTTACTGCCTAAGGCTGTGATATTGTAAAGGAATGAAAAAGTCATTACTTGAGACTAATACCTACCTGAGAGACCCGGCACAACGCAAGTTGCTGCTGCGGCGTTCGCTAATTTCGTCTTTTGCCATCGAAGGGATATATCTAAGAGAAGAGCTCATCTGTTCCGTGAAGGAAGAGACGGGAACCTTCACCGCCCGCAAGACGCCAACGTCCGTTTGATTACCTCACTGAAAATCCTCGCCATCGGCTGGTAATTCCTATCCATGCCGGCCTGTACTGCAGCAAAATAGCCTTCTCGTTTTACACCCTGTAACTCCGAGAAGTCCAGCGGCGGCAGTCCCGCTTGGAGGAGAGAGGGGTCAGCCCTTGACACGAGACAAAACTGCTACCGAACCCGGTTAAATGTCCTGTGTCAGTGCACCAAGTGCACCAAGGGGACGCCCATTTGATTATATGGCACCAAGGGGACGCCCATTTGATTATAAGTTACTCCCCCAGCAATTCCGGTAGATGCCACCCATTATCTGTGGCAACCTTTTCCCCTCGGCGGACGCATTGCGTAACCGCCGGTTGGGAGAGCCC
>Ga0209317_1002781_pt1 | contig 12067 bp, 9 predicted proteins | sample RifGroB2_FD_183994 | JGI IMG/M metagenome (GOLD analysis project Ga0209317, IMG submission 183994) | Soil microbial communities from Rifle, Colorado, USA - Groundwater B2 (SPAdes) (version 2) | ecosystem: Environmental > Terrestrial > Soil > Unclassified | place: Rifle, Colorado | collected...
CGGCATTTGCGCCGGGTTGACGTTGTAGCTCAACTTGAATTCGCGCTGATTTTCCGGCGCCTGCAACTCCAGGCCGGGAACTCTGGCGAGCACTTCGGCCAATGCGTCGCGCCGCCACAAATGGCGGATATGGTTGGACCATGAAACATCGGGCGCCAGGCGCGCCCCGTAGTTGATTTCACTGCCCACCGAGGTAATCAGCACATCCGGCATCGGAACGCGCCATTTTTTAAGTATCCTGACTGCGCTTTCCAGCGAACGCCCGGTGGCAACACCAAAGGCGAGCTTCCCGGCGTTCGCACGCAGCCAGACGATCAGTTCCTGCAAGCTCTCTTCGTCGCCGAGCAAGGTGTTGTCGATATCGCTGATCAACGCCCTGTTGACCAGCGGCATCGGCGAACGCTCACCGTGCAGGCTGAACGCAAGGTGGCGGCGCGACTGCTTGCGGTGCCGGTGCAGCAGCTTGTGCACCCCTTTCAGGTATTTGGCCACATGCGCGTCCCAACTGTAATGGCGCCGCACGCCGAGCACACCGCTGCGCGCCCATTTGCGCCATTGCGGCCGATTGTGCAGCGCGTTGTTCAGGGCCGCCGCAATTGCGCCGGTGTCCAGCGGGTCGATCAGGATGCCGTTGTTACAGTTCGCCACAATATCCTTCGGGCCGCCGTCTTCGGTGGCGACGATGGGCAAACCGCTTGCCGCCGCCTCGATCAGCGTCAGCCCGAACGGCTCGGTCAAGGCCGGGTTGACGAAAACGCCGCGCCGTCTTGCCGCCAGGCGGTACAAGTCCGGCACATCGTCGGCGGCATGATGCTTGGGCAGCGCGACCTTACCCCACAAGTCGTAACGGTCTATGGCAAACAGCAGGTCGGCCAGCACCTTCTGCTGCGATTCCTCCAGTTCGCGGATGTCGTCGCGATTGCCCGCCACGATGACCAGATTGGCGGCGCGCTGCAAGTCGGCATCCTGCCCGTAAGCGGTGATCAGGCGCTGCAGGTTCTTGCGCGCATCCGGCCGGCACAGCGCCAGTATCATGGGCTTGTCTGGCTCGGACAGGAATTTGTCTATCATGTCCTTGACGTCAGTGTTCAGCAGCCTGCGGCCCGGCGGCGAGAAGCGCGAGGTGTCCGTCCCGGGCGGGATTACCGTGCAGAGTTTCGGGTTGTGGTTCTTGTACAGGCCGTACTGTTCGCAGATTTCCTGCCGGGTGCTGGTCACGATCATGGAGGCATGGCTCAGCAGCGATTCCTCGGCGGCGATGCGCCGCGAGAAGCTGAACTGCCGTTCGATGGCAGACTCTTTCCGGCCGCTCGCCAGCAGCCGCTGCTTTTTTGAGCGCCCCAGCGAATGCCCGGTATGGAGCTGCGGGATGCCCAGCAGGGTCGAAAGCTGCTGCCCGACATATCCCGCATCGGCATAGTGCGTGTGAATCAGATCCGGCAGGCGTCCCTGCTGGCGCAGTAAATACAGACAGCGGTCGACCATCTGGTCGAGATACGGCCAGAGCAATTCCTTGCGCAGATAGCGCGCCGGCCCGAACGGCAGGCGCAGGATGCGCGCCTTTGCCCCCAGGCTTTCTCCCTCCTGGGCGTAATCCCCGGAAACATCCGGCGCCTCGACCAGCCGGGTCAGCAAGTCGACCCGTTCTACGTCCGGTTGGCGTCCCAATGCGCGCGCCAACTCGACGACATAAGTGGTTTGCCCGCCGGTATCGGCATCGCGCCCCAGTTCGAGGTCGTTCCCGCGTATTAGCCCATGCACACTGATCATGAGGATATACAGTGAGTTGTTGCTGGATGGTGCGCGCTCTGTCATGTGTTCCATTCCCGGACGAAAGGTTCGTAAAAATCCTGATGGTCGGGAACCGCGCCGCGGATTTCGCACAGCGCGGCGGCAAACGCATCGGCGCGCTCCAGCGTGAGCGCTACTGGCCATGCCCGCAGCATTCCCAGCATAAAAACAGCGGCGAATCCGTCACCGGCACCGACGCTATCGACCAGCGCAGTGTCCCTGCCTTGAGCCGTCACTTGAGCCTCTGCTCCATCGCGCCCGATCAGCCATGCCCCGTTGGTGCCGCAAGTGACCAGGACGAGTTCGATGCTGAATGCCTGCATCAGCGCCCGTGCATGATCCGGCGGGGTGTTGCCCGCCAACACCAGCGTTTCCGCCAGCACCGCCAACTCACCTGCGTTCAGCTTCACGAAATCCGCGCGTTGCAGGGAGCGCCTGAGCGTCTGGGTGTCGTACCATGGCGCGCGCAAGTTGACGTCCAGAAAGCGCGGCGCGTTGGTGCTGCGCAGCAATACTTTCAGCGCGTGCCTCGACACGCTGTGCCGCTGCGCCAGCGTGCCAAAATAGACCAGCGACGGGTGGACGGAGAGGGAAACCATGCGCGCCACGGCCGCATGGATAAAGTCGTAGGCCTGCTCGGGCAATATCTCGAAGCGGTGCTCTCCATTGCCGGTATGCACGCGCACCCGGCCGGTCGGATAAACCGGGTCGCACTGCACGCCGAGCGTTTCCATCCCGTAGCGCGACATCGCGCCCAACAACTCGTCGCGCAATGCATCGTTGCCCGTGCGGGTAATCAAAACCGGATTCAGGCCGAACGCCCGGAGATGCCGTGAAACATTGAATGGCGCGCCACCCGGCACGGTGCGGTCCGGAAATACATCTGCCAGCACTTCGCCGAACAGCGCGACGGTAGTCCTGCCGTTGCAGGTTGAAAGGGAGGGGTGAAAAAGTGTTGGTGCGTCTGTTCTGCTATCTATCATCGGCCTGATTTAACATGCCGCCACATTGGTCCTGCGACGAACTTGGGTCATGAATAACGCCCCTATTCTACACAAATTGTCGTCAATTTTCAGGATAATGGCGGCAATTGCCTGCAATCATTGGGATTTGTTTGTTTTCTGCCAACTCGCTGTGGCGTATGGAATAGGTGAAACAGACCATCACGCCGGTGGTCTGTCAGGCGATGAAACGCAGCCAGGTCTGAATAGGCAGCAAGGCATCAACCCATGCGCAACTGGTTATAAAGATGTGTTTCAGGCGGCACGACGGCCGCTAGCTGCTCAACTGCGCTTATGAGCGATCACCCTTGCTGATGACGCGGAAGGCAGGCGCGCCGCCGTGCTTGTCCTGTCCTGCATAAAGGGTCAGGTGCGGATAGGGAATTTCGATGCCGCGCGCATCGAATGCCTCCTTCAGGCGGTGCAGGAATTCGCGGCGCACACCCCATTGCTCCAGTGGGATGACCTTGAAGCGGCAGCGTAGCACCACGGCGGAATCTGCCCAGTCCTGCACGCCGGCGATGTCGATATCTTCGACGATTCTGGCGGCGAACGCCTCGCTGGTGCGCATCTGCGCGCCCACTTCGCGCATGACCTCGAAGGCTTCATCGACGCTTTCGCGGTAGGCGATGCTCACATCGATCACTGCATAGGCAAAACCGCGCGACTTGTTGGTGACCGTTGTGATCAGGCTGTTCGGCACGAAATGGACGCTGCCCTCGAAGTCGCGCAACTGGATATAGCGCAGCGTGACTTCTTCCACCACGCCGGTCTTGTCGCATATTTCGACCACATCGCCTTGGCGGATCTGGTTTTCGACCAGGATGAACAGGCCGTTGAAGAAATCCTTGATCAGGCTTTGCGCGCCGAAGCCGACGGCGATGCCGACCACCCCCGCAGCACCGAGGATAGGCGCGATGGAAATCCCAAGTTCGCTCAACGCCAGCATACCCGCCACCAGCGTGATCACCACCGTCGCCACATAGCGGAATACACGCGCCAGGGTTTCGATGCGGCGGATTTCTTCTGCCGAATCCGTGCGCGAGTTCATGTAATTGCGAAATATACGGATCAATTTGCGGCTCATGCCCAGCAGCAGCCAGGCCAGCAGTAGGATGACAATCACGCGCAACAGTTCTGAGGGAAGATGCAGATAGTCGAAGAAGGTAGGTTTGCCCATTTTGTATTCCGATTCGTATGGATGAAGGTGATTCTATCGCACACACACAGGCCGGATGCCGGAAAAAATGGCCGGATCAGTTGCCATCCAGTAGTTCTGTGCGCATCACGCGCATCAGCAGGTCATCGAAGCTGTAAAAGCCGTTTTCACAATTGGCAAGCTGTTCCAGCGCAAAAGCGGCGCCGGTACCGAACGCTTCGCGCCGGATCGAGTCATGAATCAGCCGCACGGTCTGGTGTGGGAAGCCGAAGATCACTTCATGATGCCCAACTATCCCGCCGAAACGTAACGACGTGATCTGTTCCGCGCCCACCTCCAACGTTTCCGCGATCTTGCGTGCCGTGCCCGAAATCTCCGGCTTGTCCCTGAAATGCTGTTCGACGATTTCCACGTCGGCAAACGGTGCAGCCTTGCGCAACAGCTTGGCTGCCACGATCAGGAAATTGATGCCGAGCGTGATGTTGGGCGAGCACATCACGCGAGTGTTCTGACCCAGGCTGCGCGCATAATCCAGATCGCTTTCCGAGTAGGCGGAAATCGCGCTGACCAGCATGATGCCGCGCCTGCGCACTTCTTCGCCGTAAGCGCGGAGGCTCTCCGGCGAGGAAAAATCCACCAGCGCATCTACTGGATGCTGTTCGAACAACTCGGCGAATGCCTGCTGTGCGATGCCGATGACGGGAATTCCGGTGTCCGGGTGCGTTTGTGGTTCCGCGTCCGCCGAACGCCGTGCGATCCAGCGCAGGTCGAAACGTGGGTCTGCGGCGAGTATGTTGGCCACGGCCTTGCCCGCCTTGCCATAGCCGACGAGGCCGACGCGGATTTTATGGGGCATGGTAACCTCCTTTGCTATTTGATTTCCAAGGGAAGGCGCAACAGAATTTCTGCGACGAGGCTGGTTGAATTCTTGCTGGCGGGAATTATACCATCCCCTGCTGCGACCTCCGGCGGGGCGGGGCAGGCCGCAAAATCTGTCATGTATAATCACGGCTGTCAACAAAAAAGGCTGGCTATGTCCATCACGATTCTGGCGATTGGCCTGATGGTCTTTTTCGCGCATTTCCTGTCCTTGCAGTTCCGCAAGACCAACATCCCGGATGTGTTGGTATTGATGCTGCTGGGCATCCTGCTCGGGCCACTATTAGGCATCATCACACCGCAGGATTTTGGCAAGATCGGTTCGGTGATTGCGACTATCGCATTGGTGGTAATTTTGTTCGAAAGCGGCACTTCGCTCAATCTCGATGTGCTGGGCAAGTCGCTAAAAGCAACCGGTGTGCTGGCACTGTGGTGTTTTTTGCTGACCACACTTATCGTCACCGCATTCGGTTTTTACCTGCTCGATTTGTCGTTGCTTCCCGCAGCCATGCTAGGCGTCACGCTGGGCGGTACGTCTTCCGCCGTGGTGATCCCGATGGTGGAGGCGCTGCGCCTGTCCGAGAAACCTGCCACCGTGCTGGTGCTGGAATCGGCGTTGACCGACGTGCTGTGCATCGTCGGCGTGTTCGCGCTGTTGCAGGTATACACGCAAGGTGGCGTAGAACCGGGCAGGCTGGTCGGTGGTGTGCTGGCCGCGCTGGTTTTTGCGGCGGTCATCGGCGTGTTCGGCGGTATCGGCTGGCTGCTGGTGCTGGGCAAGGTCAGGGACTTCCCAAACACGATCTCGTCCACGCTCGCCTACGTGTTCATCGTCTATGGCGTGACCGAGCAACTCGGTTTTTCCGGCGCAATTGCGGCGCTGGCGCTGGGTATCACCCTGACCAACTTCGAGCAGTTCGGGCTGACCCGCATCCAGAGCCTGTCGAACCAGACCATCGTGCCGTTGAATGAAATGGATCTGGTGTTCTACCGCGAATCGGTGTTCCTGCTGAAAACCTACTTCTTCGTCTATCTGGGTATATCCATCCATTTCGGTGCGGCCCACCTGGCGCTCGTCGCAGTGGCGATGACGGTGCTGGTCTTCGTCATGCGTACCGGCCTGACCCGTTTCATTTACCGTGATGTCGGTTATAACCTGCGCGACACAGCGCTCACTTCTATGATGGCGCCAAAAGGGCTGGCAGCTGCGGTGCTGGCCGGACTGCCGCTGCAATACGGGGTGGCCGGCGGTGAAACTATCCGCGACACCACCTACATGGTGGTGCTGGTCAGCATTGTGCTGTGCGCGTTGCTGGTGGCGGCGTATCCACTACCAAGCGTGCGGAAACTCTACTCGCACGCGTTGGGTAAACCGGTAATTCCGGAAGCGCCCGGCGCCTGAAACGGAGCTGCATCAGTTCTTCCTTTTTCTCGCCATCATCCTGATTTCGGCGCGGGTGTTTTCCGAGACGGTGGCACGCTTCGGCATCACCTTCGGTGATCGTCGCGTTGATTGGCTTCATCTTGCCATTCGCGTTAGGTTACGGCGTCAGTGCCTGGGTGTTTGGTCTGCCCGAATCCACCTCACTATTCATCGGTGGTACGCTCACCGCCGCCAGCATCGGCATCACCGTGCGTGTGCTGGACGACATCCTCGGCATGCTGGCGCTTGCGCCGCTGTATCAGTTCGCGGTGGAGCAGCAAGTGTCGGTCAAGGCCGTCGGCGAGGTGGGGTTGTACATCCTGATGTTCATGCTGCTCGCGCCACTGGTTGCCAAGCTGGCCTCGGCGATGATCGACCATTTCGACCAGCGCGCCGCCACACCGGGGCTGTTGCTCACCATGGCGCTGTCGCTGATCCTGCTGTTCTCGTGGCTGGCATACTGGTTGGCACCCCGGAAATCATGGGCGGCTTTGCGGCGGGCCTGGCATTTAGCCAGCATTTCGGTTTCCGGCTATGGATGGGTAAGAGGCCATCGAGTTCAAGCCCAGTCCAAGGCTGGCGCATCGCCTGGAGGAGCGGATGCGTCCGCTGATTCATACCCTCTCGCCGCTATTCTTCGTGATGGTCGGCGTATCGCACAACCTGAGCGAGATCAATTGGGGTTAGGCTTTCATCTGGGGACTGGCCGGGTCGCTGAGGTATAATCGCGCCACGCTTCAATCAATCCGGCTGCTTCCGATGTAACTCATTCGCTTTCCATTGCCTGTGACTCACAGGCAATCGTCGCATCCACTTTCAAACCCGCTGTTTTCGCCGATTCTGCGCGGGCGGCGCTATTTTCTGGAATAAATTAATGGACATCAAAACGCTTTCCGAAGCCAAAACCAATGTATTGAGCGGACTGACCGTCGCGCTCGCGCTGGTGCCGGAGGCCATCGCCTTCGCGTTGGTGGCGCATGTGCATCCGCTGGTCGGGCTGTATGCCGCCTTCATGGTGAGCCTGATCACCTCGCTGTTCGGCGGGCGCCCCGGCATGATCTCCGGCGCGACCGGCGCACTGGCGGTAGTGATGGTGGCGCTGGTGGTGCAACATGGCGTGGAATACCTGTTTGCCACCGTGGTGCTGATGGGCGTGCTGCAAATCCTGTTCGGCCTGGCGAAATTCGGCAAATTCATCCGCATGGTGCCGCATCCGGTGATGCTGGGCTTCGTCAACGGCCTGGCCATCGTGATCTTCCTCGCGCAGCTCGGCCACTTCAAGGTCGCCGCCGCAGACGGCACGACGAGCTGGATGCAGGGCGCGCCGCTGTACACCATGCTCGGATTGATCGCGCTGACCATGGCGATCATCTACCTGCTGCCTAAAATTACCAAAATCGTACCTTCCACACTGGCGGCAATCATGGTCGTTTCCGCGCTGGTAATCTTCGTCGGCATGGAAACCAAAACCGTGGGCGATCTGGCCTCGATCAGGGGCGGGCTGCCGGAATTCCATCTGCCCGACGTGCCGTTGAACTGGGAAACGCTGGCCATCATTTTCCCTTACAGCCTGATCCTCGCCGGGATCGGCCTGATCGAATCGCTGCTGACGCTGAACCTGATCGACGACATGACGCAGACGCGCGGCAAACCGAATCGCGCCTGCCTCGGGCAGGGCGTGGCCAACGTGGTCACCGGCTTCTTCGGCGGCATGGGCGGCTGCGCGATGATCGGGCAGAGCATGATCAACGTCACCAACGGCGCGGTGAAAAACCTCTCCGGCATCGCCGCCGCGCTGTTCCTGCTGAGCTTCATCCTGTTCGCTTCGGAGTGGATCGAGATGATCCCGCTCGCCGCGCTGATCGGGCTGATGTTCGTGGTATCGGAAAAGACTTTCGAGTGGGGCAGCTTCCGCCTGTTCGGCAAGGTGCCGCATGCCGATGTGGTGGTGGGGCTGACCGTCGCTATCGTCACGGTGCTCACCGACCTGGCGATGGCGGTGATCGTCGGCGTGATTATCTCCGCGCTGGTGTTCGCCTGGCAGCACGCCAAGCACATCGAGGTGCGCGTGACCACCGAAGAGCACGGCTGGAAAGTGTATGACCTGCACGGCTCGCTGTTCTTCGCCTCGACACAGAATTTCATTGCGTTGTTCTCGCCCAGGGACGATCCGGCTGAAGTGGTGATCGATTTCAAGAACGCGCGCGTCAAGGATCACTCCGCGCTGGAAGCCATCGACATGCTGGCCGAGCGCTACACCCAACTGGGCAAGAAACTGCACCTGCGCCACCTCAGCCCGGATTGTCTGGAACTGCTCGACAAGGCCAGGGATATGATCGAGGTCAACGTGCTGGAAGACCCATTGTATCATCCGGCGGACAACCGCCTCGGCTGAACTTGTAAAATGGACTCGAATTCGGCATGGCATCACAAAACAGTTTGCCATTGACGCAAACGGATATAAAAAAATTCACTTTATCCCAGGTAGTTCATTAGCTATTGGGGCATTGCAAAATCAATGGGTTGTAGGTCGGGCTGAAGCCCGACCTACTCAAATGGGTTATCTGGGTTTATGCTGTTTGCTAGGAAGACCTTGAACGGAGCCGCTAAAATGGCAATTCATTCGCATGGAGACTGAAGTCATGGAGCTGCTCAGTTCTTCCTTTTGCTCGCCATCATCCTGATTTCGGCGCGCCTGCTGTCCGAGACGGTGGCGCGCTTCGGCATCCCTTCGGTGATCGGTGAGTTGCTGGCCGGCTTGCTGATTGGCCCTTCACTGCTGGGCTGGGTATCGCCCGACACCACCATGAAGCTGCTGGCCGAGATCGGCATCATCTTATGGGCACCTCTATAAATCAAATTTTATCGCGCCAGTTGTTTCTCATTCCGATTTTTCACCGGAATTTCTCAGCCAAATTTTTCTAATGGAAAATAAAATTTCGATCCAGACCTGCGTCGATGCGATTCTGCTATTGGTCAGAAGTTGACCAGTTGTAGCCGCGTACAATTCCTTGTTGGTCAAATTTGATTTGCAGGATTCTTACTTTTGCGCCAGTCATGTCAGGCAGCTTCCCTGAAGCGGAATAATATGTCCACTCATCGAAGCGTTCCCCGCCCGTATCCACATTAACTCCTGTGCCCGTTGGAGCGCCCAGCCATGTGCGAACCTGGTTTTGTGTGGAAACCCCGCGCTCAATCTTCGTTTCGAAGGCACGCATGTCAAAATCCCGTCCCACTTGAACAGTGCCGCAAGCGGCGAGCAACAAGGCAACTATTGAAATTGAAACTATACGCACTATGGAAAACATGCTTCCCCCTTAGATCGGTTTAAACGGAAAGACGCCGCGATCATCATACTACTGGCGCCTGGCTACTGGCGATTTGTATTACCGCGCTTCCTCCCGGCGATTGAAAAAGAAGTTGGTGGCTTCGACAAAGCCTCCCACGCTGCCGCAATCAAACCGCCTGCCCAGAAAACGATAGGCGATCATCTTGCCATTTGCTGCTTGGGTCTGCAACGCATCGGTTATCTGCACCTCGCCGTTCTTGCCGGGCGGCGTGTTCCTCAAAATGTCGAAAATATCGGGGGTCAGAATATAACGTCCGATGATGGCGAGATTGGAGGGAGCATCCTGCGGCGCGGGTTTTTCAACCATGCGCTCGACGCGGATGCATCCATCATCCAGCAGTTGGCCGCTGATGACGCCGTATTTGGCCACCTCCTCAATGGGTACATCTTCCACCGCGACAACGCTACAACGGTATTTTCTACAACGGTATTTTTCATAGACGCGCACCATCTGCGCCATGACGCCGTCCGGTTTGCCGACGCACAGGTCGTCGGCCAGAATCACACCGAAGGGTTTATCGCCGATCAATGTTTCGCCGGTGAGAATGGCATCGCCAAGGCCGCGCATATGGATCTGTCGCGTGTAGGAGAAGGTGCATTGATCGATCAGTTCGCGGATGCCGTCCAGGCTGCTTTCCTTGCTGGTGCCGCTGATTTGATCCTCAAGTTCATAGGTGACGTCGAAGTGATCCTCGATGGCGCGTTTGCCGCGCCCTGTGACAAAAGCGATGTTTCTCATGCCGGCATCGAGCGCCTCCTCTACTCCGTACTGGATCAGCGGCTTGGTGAGGATGGGCAGCATTTCCTTGGGCTGCGCCTTGGTAGCGGGAAGAAAACGGGTTCCATATCCGGCTACCGGAAAAAGGCATTTTGTGATCATCGTTCGCCCCTTAATGTGCCACTCTGAAGAAACCATATTTCCCAAGTGTGCCTCATTGCTTGTTATCCTCATCCACTGCCTTTTGCAGCATCTCGAAAATACCCGGAATGGCCGAGGTCACCCGGTTCCAGTTCGGAATAAGCGGCGTGGTCATCGGGTTTTCCATAAACACCTGAGTTGCCATGCCGATGGCCTTGGTAAAGGCTTCCACTGCCATCGCCTCTTCGTGCCGATCAAACTTGAGGCCGTTGATTGCGGCATCCGCTTCGTATTTCATGATCGTATCCTCGGCCTGCCGCAGGTAGGCTACGAGCAAGGATTTGAATAACCCGTCCGAAAACACCACCCCCTCCGAGGCCAAAGTCCTGAAGATGGATTTGCAAATATCGATCGTCATTTTCATCAAGCCTTTGCTGGCATCATCGGCGGAGAGCGCTTGATGTTTGTGGTCGTAGTTTGCGGCGATATCCACCTGGCAAACCCGGCGTGGCGAATAGTTGCGGTGCACTTCGGCAAGCGAGCCAACCTCCAGCCCCCAGTCCCACGGGATTCTGTTCACCCGGGCCAGGTCGGTGGTCATGCAGAATTCTCCGGCCAGCGGATAGCGGAAGCTGTCGAGAAAAGCGAGAAAATTATGAGGTCCGACGAGCTGCTGGAGGGATCTGACCAGCGGCGTCACCAATAGGCGGGTGACGCGCCCGTTCATTTTGTTGGATATGCGACTGTAGTATCCCTTGCAAAACACGTAGTCCAGGTTCGGGTTTGCCACCGGGTAACACAGTCTCGCCAGCAATTCACGGTTATAGGTAACGATGTCGCAATCATGCAGGGCGATCACGTCCGACTTGCCGCGCGCCAGCACATACCCGTAGGACAGCCACGCCGAGCGCCCCTTGCCTTGCGGCCCGGCGTCCAGTCCGTTGCGCTTGAGCATCTCATATACTTCGCTAATGCGCTTGCCCTTGTTGTGGACGATCTTGATTTCCGCAGGGATCGGCGCCATGAATTCCCGCACCCGCTTGAAATCGGCTTCCGAGGCCTGGTCGAGGGCCAGCACAATCTCGTTCAGGTACTTTACCTTGGCCAGTTCCTGCACGATGCCCGGCATCGCTGGCCCCTCGAATTCGGAATACAGCGCCGGCAGCACCAGCGCGATCGGCCGGGTTTTCGAGAAGCCGAGCAGTTCGGACTCCAGCCGCTCCAGCGATGGCTTGCCCAACTGGTGCAGCGTCGTGATGATGCCGGTCTGGTAAAAGTCGCTCATACCTGCCTCCGGTTAAATTGTCGTCGCGTAGCGACACTTGGTCACTCTCCCCCTCCGGGGGATAACCAGCGACTTGGTCATCGTTTTTTGATGACCTAGTCGAATGGCTAGTAGTTCCATCAGAGGTAGGAGAGAGGGGACGGACACGGCGAGAAGCATGTTCATAACTTGGAGCGTCGCTTCTCGCCATGCCCGTCAAATGTGCTCGATGTCGTCCGGCGCTTTTCCCGGGCGGTCTTCGACGAGTTCCCGCTCGATGATCCGTTTCGCCGCGCCGATGCCGCCCACGCCGAAGGCGATGGCAAGGGCGATCACGATGCC